>Ga0172375_10005740_pt1 | contig 17752 bp, 17 predicted proteins | sample LakKiv1m_FD_114537 | JGI IMG/M metagenome (GOLD analysis project Ga0172375, IMG submission 114537) | Freshwater microbial communities from Kabuno Bay, South-Kivu, Congo - kab_092012_11.1m | ecosystem: Environmental > Aquatic > Freshwater > Lake | place: Democratic Republic of the Congo...
CGAAGAAGCACCGACAGCTTCACTTGTCGGGAAGAATATGTGCTTCAGGCAGATCGAATTTGTGGGCATATTGAAAGGTTCAAAGAATAGATCTTCTGCTCAAAAATTCGTCGACTTTATGCTTTCCAAACGATTTCAGGAAGACATTCCCTTAAATATGTTTGTGTTTCCGGCAAATGAGACTGCACAACTGCCGACTGAATTTACAGAATTTGTGCAGATCCCCGATCAGCCAGCGGTAATTCCTGCTGATAAAATTTCTGCCAATCGTGAAAAGTGGATGGAAGACTGGCGCGCCTTAATATTAAATTAAATGTCAGACAACAGGACTAGTAAAAGCGGGATCTGGCTTCTGGCAATTCCGCTTGCTTTTTTGGGTGTTTTTTATTTTTTTCCTCTTGGAAAATTGATAAGTTTGGCTATTTCCCAATCAAACTCGCTTATCGATAAACCCGTTAATTGGCAGATCATCAAAGATGCAACAGGGTTCACTTTTTTTCAGGCAGGGTTGTCGACATTACTGACGATCCTCCTGGGGTTGCCTGCCGCTTTTCTTTTTGGCAGGTTCAAATTTCCGGGAAAGAATAGCCTGAGGATCGCGTCAACACTGCCATTCATCCTGCCAACTGTTGTGGTCGCGGCGGGTTTCAATGCTTTGATCGGACCTAAGGGATGGTTAAACCTCATCCTTATGGGAGTGATGAATACTACAAATCCTATGATTAATATTCAAAATACTCTCGCTGCCATTCTTCTCGCCCATGTTTTTTACAATACCTCGCTCGTTATCCGCATTGTTGGTTCCTCTTTAGCCCAGCTTGACCGTAAGCTGGAGGATGCTGCCCAGACTCTGGGAGCTTCCCCCTGGAAAACATTTATCAAGGTAACGCTGCCATTGATATTGCCATCCATTCTTTCTGCAATTTTGCTGGTTTTTCTATTCAACTTCACCAGTTTTGGGGTGATTTTGATAATGGGTGGCCCGGCCTTTACGACCCTTGAGGTTGAAATTTACATTCAGACCATGCAGTTCCTTAATCTACCGCTTGCCGGTATCTTGTCTTTGATCCAATTAAGTTTCACAATGCTGGCCACAGTGCTGTTGTTAAGAATCGGAGATCAGGGGATGGGCGTGCCAGTGATGCCGCGATTAAAACAGGAAGGTTTGAAGGTTCCCGTTAAAAACTGGGAAAAAGTATTTACTCTAATTATTGTCTTACTCCTTTTTATTCTTCTGATCTCTCCGATTTTGAGCCTGGTTATCAGATCATTCAGCATTACGGTGCCAGCCCCCGATAGGGAAACCGGAGAGAGAATAGTTCTCTCGTTTAATCACTTTAGGGACTTATTTATCAATCGCCAGCAGTCCTTATTCTATGTTCCTCCCATTAAAGCTGTGTGGAATTCCCTGAGGTTTGCTGGCTTTTCGGCTTTTTTGTCTCTCATTTTAGGCATGATGCTGGCTTTTGGGCTGCGTTTTTCTAAGCGCCCGCGCCCATTAAATCTTATAATGATGCTCCCATTAGGAACATCTGCTGTGACATTTGGATTAAGTTTCTTTGCTGCATTTGCGGGCGTCGCAGGTTCTCAAAAATGGGCAGGGCTGCTCATTCCTTTAGTCCATATTTTGATATCCCTACCCTTTGTTCTACGCGTCGTCCAACCAGCTCTTCAATCCATACCAGAAAACCTTAAATTTGCCGCCCAGAGTTTGGGTGCCAAGCCCTTTCAGGTTTGGCGTTATGTTGAGTTACCTATCATGTGGCGTGCGCTTATGACCGCGGCTGTTTATGCATTTACGATTTCGCTCGGTGAATTCGGCGCAACGAGTTTTCTGTCTCGCCCTGAAGTGCCAACTATGCCTGTTGCGATTTTTCGCTATCTCAACTTGCCTGGTTCTTCTAATTATGGGCAGGCCATGGCCATGGCTGTGATCATCCTTTTTGTGTGCATGATTAGTATGGCTTTTCTTGACCGATTACAATTCAATCCGAATTTGGGGAAATAATAAGATCATGCCCTTACTTGAGATCAATAATATTACCAAGTCCTATCAAGATCAAATGCTGCTTGATGGAATTTCATTTAGTGTGGAGAACAATGAGACTGTCTGTTTGTTAGGCCCGTCTGGCGGAGGAAAGAGTACGATTTTGAGGATCATTTCCGGGCTGGAACCTGCTGAAAACGGGCAGATTCTGTGGCAAGGAAAAGATATCAGCGATCAACCGGCATACGCGCGCCATTTTGGATTAATGTTCCAGGATTACGCGCTTTTTCCGCATATGACCGTTTTTGAAAATGTTGCTTTTGGACTCCGCATGCAGAAGCTGGCGGAGAGCGCAACTGAATCCAATGTGGTTGAGATGCTTGAGCTTGTCAATATGGAGAACTTTATCCACCGGCGTGTGACCGATCTATCTGGTGGAGAGCAGCAGCGTGTTGCGCTGGCTCGGGCGCTGGCTCCGAAGCCGCACCTTTTGATGCTGGATGAACCGTTGGCAGCGTTAGATCGCACACTGCGCGAGAAACTTGGTGAAGAATTGCGCGGATTACTGCGCAAGATGAAGATACCGGCAATTTACGTAACCCATGACCAACAGGAAGCTTTTTCGATCGCAGATCAAATCCTTGTACTCAATGAGGGCAGGATTGTTCAATCGGGGACTCCTTCAGAAGTATATTCGCAACCGGCTTCACCTTGGTTGGCGACATTTTTTGGGTTGGATAATCAAATTCATGGCAAGATCATCTCAATAGACCCGCTTAAGGTTTCGACAGCCATTGGAGACTTTGAATGTGCTTGCCAGAAAAGTGATTTCCGCCCAGGAGATCTGGTTATCCTGGTGTTCAAACAAACAGGCGCTGAAATGCACAATGAGTTAGAGACAAAGAATATGATCAAAGGCCGAGTAACCGAAACGATCTTCAGTGCAGACCGATTTAAGACCAAGGTTGCATTTAATGAAAATATTATCTTTGAATTTCTTTTCAAAGAGGAGTATGGGACTGATCAAGTGATCAAAATCTGGATAATGCCAGATTCCATTTTATGTTTTGGGAGTAATGCGTGATGAATTCTGATGTAACCATCATCAAAAATAATCATAAAGGTGAGGAAGTTTGGCGGTACGCTGGAAAAATTATTTTTGAAACTCCCAAAGGAATTATCGTAGAAGCATATTTTAACCGATCAGACCTTGAATTTAATGGAATAACTTTGAAAGAGGGCGATCGCTTTCAGGAATTATATTTATTTGGCAAATGGTTCAATATTTATGAAATTTACGACAAGGACAATACCCTTTTAAAAGCCTGGTACTGTAATATCACGCGGCCAGTGAGAATTTTGGACCAGAAAATATTCTATGATGACCTGGCGTTGGATCTGCTGGTTTTTCCTGACCGCCGGCAATTGGCTTTGGATGAAGGGGAATTTATTGCCCTGGATTTAAACAAAGCCGACCAGCTAAATGCCCGGTCAGCTTTGAAGGAACTTCAGAGCCTTTTTTCTCAAAACGAAAAGGTCAATATTCACGACCTTGTTTAGGACCGGATTTTGATGGTGTTCTGAGAAAAAAGTACCAGAAAACCCAGGTAAAGAACAGCACAACCAGGATTGTGACTGCAACCGGCATCAGGATGGACAAGATCGAGAGCGATGTTGAAGTGATGTCTTCTGCCATACTGACAGGCACATGTCCAACCCCCGCAGTTGCGACACCAACCGCTGGGCGTATGGCGACTGACTTTACCGCATGAACGCTGCCAGCCATAAGCAAACCTAACGCCAAAGCCAGAACTGGATTGATATCCGTAATAACATTTGTACTTGCAGCAAAGACAAGCGCACCGGCTGCGGGACGAACGAAAGTCTGCACAACAAAATCGTTAATATGATCGATCGCCGGAATTTTATCCACAACAAATTCAATGATAGTTAAAACGATCAATAAGCCAATGATCCACCAATTTGTTAAGACGTCATAAGGGGGATTGAGCTTAATGTAATGTGTAAAACGCGCCATTAAAGCCACGACCAATAACGGGATGTAGGCGTTCAATCCGGCACTTGCCGAAAGGCCAAAAGCTGAAAAAATTCCTAATAATGCTTCCATCATTTCTCCAAAAAAGGTTCTAACCTGTTACCCATTGCCTGAGCATATTCAACAAAGTAATCTGCAGCATCGCAGTGGCGAAGCCGGCAGTTAAAAACAGTCCCAATGAGCTCCATTTATTAAAACTGTTCTCTTTCTTTAATAATATTATCCAAAAGATCGTATAAAGCAAAGTGATGATCAATATCACGGTTGCTATACTGATATACGCAAAAATCTGAAAGTAGATAGCATTCGATGACAATAGGATCCATGAAATAAAAATTGATGCAGCAGAATATGCTGCCACCTGTAAAAGGTTATCGAGCAACGGTTGGTTCTTGCCGCCCTGCCAAACTGTCAGGTTGAACAGCGTCATTAGGGCTGTTGACATCACCAATCCCATCCCGAAGCCGGTGATCAAGCGTGTGGCGTTTGTGGTTTCATAAAGTATGGTTTTGTTAAGAAAGTCAGTGATAAAGGAATTTACGCCATCGCCTGCCCATACCAGGAATAAGATCAATAGCAGCAGGCTGAAACCTTTTTTGGGAAGTGTCTTTTTTCTTCCTTGCGTGAAGTAATAGACCAATCCAATGAAACTGCCAAGATAGAGCCCGCTGCAGCGTGCGCAAAGAGGAAATTGGATCCCCATTACCTCATAAGAATGTGATGGGATCTGGTGGCAGACTGAGGACCCCACAGCAAATGCCTTCTCATATAAGCCATGCGGTGTATGGTAAAACCAGTTCGCAGTTATGATCCCTGCGATCAGGAGAACAACGATTGCTGTGATGGTCTTTTTCATAATTGTTGAATTTTGCCTTGTTACGCCTGTTAAATTATATATGAGATGAATCTGGTCAGATATCTCTTTTTTGCCAAGTTAGGTGTATACTTATTTTAATAATAATTTATTTACCTCGCTATCCTTTTGGATGAGGAGGTGGTGCCCAAAATGTCTAGTTATAAACTTAGCGCTGCGGTACTCCTCCTCGGAATCCGATAAAGAGTACCGCAGCCAAAAAACAGAAACCGCCGAAAGGCGGTTCTCTGTTTAAAAACTTCAATTTTATAATTTCTATTTCAGGTAATTTTCCAGATGCTCCAACTGGAGTGTCCAATACGCTTTCATTTCCTCAGCTCTTTTTGGGTCAGTCAACTTGCTGTGATTAAGGCTTACCTGCACATTATCACCTTTCGGATAAAAGGAGACATCCAAAGAAGTCTCACCGTCGATCCAGGTGATGCGCAGTGTTCGGTTCTGTGTTGACTTTCGGATCGTGAAGCCTGGATCTGCCAGCCATTTTTCTCTCTTGGAAGGATCTTCCCAGGCATTGAAAATTTCATCTGCTTTGGCACTGATCGTTCTGCTTTTACTGATCTGGTAGCCATCCGGTCGCTGATGCAGCAAGCGCTTGCCGCGTGCTTGTTCATAAGTGACTGTTATCATCTGCTGCCACCAATCCTCAACCTGAAATTTTTTGTGCAGGACTGCAACAATTCCTTTATGGTCCAGATCAGAACAACCAGCAGCATCCATTAATGAAAACCATTCCTCCCAGGTTTTGCCGGTTTTCGCTTTTATCGCATCATTGCTTACCTGTGGTTCGGTCATACAAATGTCCTAATTAATTGATCCTTCTATTTTTTCATAAAATTTATTCTATCGTTTGGTTGATCAAGTAAGAATCAACAAATTATTAATTCATCATAATTATTGATCAAGAACAAAATCGCATTTATTATTTTTCAGTTGTAAAATCACTTTTGAAAATTTAACCTTGTGAAGGGGTTGCTCCAATTATCCCTCAACAAGGACGAAAACAATGAAGAAAGAAGGGAAAGTGACATGTTGAAATCAAAAGTAAGAATTCTCATTTACGGTTTATGTGTTTTCGCTTTATTGGGATGCGAAGTAAAAATGCCACCTGGGGGGAATCAAAATTTGCAGGCAGCAGATAACGCTTCGGACAAAGATTCAAAAACTGATGCGACCGCAACTATTGCACCAACCACTGAAGACACATTGCCTAAAGTGTTGAAAAACTATCAGGATAACTTGATAAGCGAATATGTTCCGATGCTGGATAGCTTTGCATACGCCACTCGTTACTCGATCGATTTGGTAATAGAGGATGAGTTGACCCAATTTTCAGGCCAAGAGAACATTGTTTATACCAACCTTGAATCTGAAGGATTAAATGAGATCTATTTGATGCTTTTACCCAACACGGCTGGAAATTTCCTTTTGGTTAATGATGTTCAAATTAACGGAGAACCTGTCTCTTCAGAAAATGTTTTTGAAAACACTGTTTTAAAAGTCTTATTTAATGAAATTCTTGAACCAGGGAATTCGATCAGTATTGATTTAATTTTTAACGGCACCATTCCGCAAGAGATGGGCGGCAATTATGGGTTGTTCACTTTTCAGGAAGAAATTCTTGCCATGGATTCTTTTTTCCCAATTATTCCGGTTTATGATGAACAAGGTTGGAATGTGCAAGACCCTCCGCAAAATGCGGACTTGATCTTTACAGATGCTTCATTTTTCAATGTCACAGTTGAAGCACCCGAGGACTTGACCGTTATCTCATCTGGAATCTCAGCTGAACGAAAAGTTGCAGATGGCCACCAGATCATCACATTTTTCGGGGGTCCACAGCGTGATTTTTATATTGCAGCCAGTCCGCGGTTAATAAGGAATTTTAAAACAGAAGGTGAAACTAAAATTGTAAGTTTTTACCCGAAAGAATTTAAAGACTCGGGAAATCTGGTTTTAGAAACGGCTTCCAAAGCAGTAAAAGTTTTTTCTGAACTGCTGGGACCATATCCATATACTGAACTCGATCTGGTTAGTACGCCAATGCTCGCTTTAGGCATGGAATATTCAGGTGCAGCTGCCATGGGGATAAGTTTATATCAACCGGGGGATTACGCGGGTGGTATTAGCAATGCGTCCCTTTTGGAAACCTCAACTGTGCACGAGGTTGCTCATCAGTGGTTCTTCAATCAAGTCATGAACGACCAGATTGATGAACCCTGGTTGGATGAAGGTTTGGTCCAATACCTTACTTATGTATATTATAGAGAGATGTACGGCAGTGAAGCTGCGGACCAGATCAAGCAGTCTTGGGAGTTTCGGTGGTCGCGGGCAAATATGCAGAAAATTCCGATAGGTAAGCCCGCGAGAGATTATTCCAGTAAAGATTATTCAGCAATCGTTTATGGCCGTGCACCTTTTTTTGTCTTGGAACTTGAAGAAACTATGGGCGAGGACGTTTTTTCCCGCTTTCTGGCTGACTATGTCAGAGAGTACCGCTGGAAAACGGTGAATTCTCAGAAGTTTCGAGCAATGGCAGAAGAAACCTGTAGCTGCGACCTGACCGATCTCTTCGAAGAATGGTGGGCTTTCGAGTAAAAACATTAAGGTTGATATCTATTCGTTTATAATCCCGAAAAACTTTTCAAAAAAAATTTTCTAACATGGAGGCTGCCAAATGACTGAAATTATGAAAACCACCGATCTGCTTGACTGGCTTGACGAGCATTCTCCTCGATTTACCCGCATGTCTGACCAGATCTGGGAAAAACCGGAAATTCTCTGGGGCGAATTCTTTTCCTCAGCACTTCAAATGGAATATCTTGAAAAAGAAGGATTTAAGATCACTAAGAATCCTTCGGGCATGAATACAGCCTTCATAGCTGAATGGGGACACGGGAAACCAATTTTGGCTTTCATTGGTGAATATGACGCTCTCCCGGGATTATCCCAGGCGGCTAAACCGGAACGGGAGTCCATAACAACAGGGGCGCCAGGCCATGGCTGCGGGCACAACATGCTTGGCGTTGCGGAAGTTGCTGCAGCTGTAGCAACCCAGAAATGGATGGAGAAGAACAAGGTCGCCGGCACAATTCGATATTATGGATGCCCTGCAGAAGAGATCGGCGGCGGAAAAGTGTTCATGGCGCGCGATGGTTTGTTCAATGACCTGGACGCGGCGCTTTCCTACCACCCAGGTATTTATAATATGCCATCTTTGATGCGAACGGTTGCGATCGTGTCATCAAATTTCAATTTTAAAGGCGTTTCTGCGCATGCCGGCGGAGCACCCCACATGGGACGCTCAGCTCTGGATGCGGTTGAATTAATGAATGTCGGAGCTAACTTCTTAAGAGAACATGTGCTGGATGGCACCCGCATCCAGTACGTGATCACAAATGGCGGTCAGGCAGCCAACATTGTGCCTGAGACCGCTTCGGTGAATTACATCTTGCGGGCAGAGTCTCCGGATTATCTGATGGAAGTTGCCGAACGCCTGCGCAACATCGCTAAAGGCGCGGCAATGATGACTGACACAACTTTTGAAGAAGTGTTCGAGAGTGGTTTTGCCAGTATGACCTCCAGTCGTTATTTGGCATCGCTTATGGAAACGGTCATGCAGAGCCTCGGGCCGATCGAATTTACAAAAGAAGAAATGGCTTTTGCCCAGAAGATCAATGATTCTTTTCCCGGATCCAATGCGGATTATATTGAAGACAAAGTTGTCACGCTTCAGATACCTGAAGGCCAGGCTGAATTATTGAGAAGATTCAAAGAAATGCCCCTTCTGGGAGCAAATTTTCCGCCGATGGATGGCAATATTGTCTTTAAGGGAGCGACAGATGTTGGCGATCTTAGTCAGGTTGCTCCAACCGGCGCCTTATGGACCGCTTGCTTCCCGACCTGTACTCCGGGGCATAGTTGGGCGAATGTCGCTACAGGAGGAATGTCCATTGGGCATAAAGGCATGATGCATGCGGCCAAGATCCTGGCATTAACTGCTGCCGAAATGTTCACTGACACAACTCATTTTCAGAAGGCTCGCCAGGAATTCGAAAGATCCATGGCAGGCAAGAAATACAAACCTTTGATCCCTGAAGGATTTCAGCCGCCACATCGAGAGCCATAAAAAATCCACAAATGAAGACAAAAAAGATAAAGCGCTCATGAAAATTGGGCGCTTTATCTTTTACCAAATCAGGTAGTTCAATAAGAAGTCTGGACTGGAGAAAGAAATTTAATGGATATCCAGTTTACGAGAATTATTGGTATGCTGCTTTTGGCTGTATGGCTCATCCTAATGGGTCTGGCAGCCTTCATTCCAGGCCTGCTGGCTACACTTTTGGCGCTTCTGGCTATTGTTGCCGGAGGTTTTATAATCGTTGGTAAATGATCAAAAAGACCTCTCAGTGAAAACTGAGAGGTCTTTTTATTTAAAGAATTGGTTGATTCTTGCTTATAACCTCATGTAATTTTAGACCTTAGAGGTTTGAAGAATCCATATAAAATAAGTGCCCCCAAGGGGACTCGAACCCCTGTTTTGGCCTTGAGAGGGCCGCGTCCTGGGCCGCTAGACGATGGGGGCGGGCAGTGGTCAAATTTTAGCATGCGCGCTGCGAGGTGTCAATTACCCTAACTTTAAGGGGAATAACGAAAATAAAAAAAGCAAGTATTTCAAGAATTAATAAGAATCTTATTGACTTCTGTTTAACCGCATGATAATATCCACCTGTAATAACTAATTATTTTTGAACATTAACAAGATCTTGTACGAAAGGAATTATCATGAAAGTAACTGTACTTATTTTTCGTTTTTTAGGACTTATCGTTTTTGGAGCAGCTGGCTATTATCTTGGAAATTTGATCGTCCCTATCTTATTCCCGACAGTTCAGGTTCTGCCATATGCAATTGGAACCGCAGTAGTTCTGGCATTGATAGGTTTTCTGATCATGCCGGCCATAACGCTTAATCCGATCAACTGGATCCGCTCTTACCTCTCCAAGGTTTCAGGGTCGACCCTTGTTTTTGCGTTGATTGGCCTGGTTGTCGGCCTCATTATTGCAGCATTAATATCGCTGCCAATGTCTTTTCTTCCCAAACCATTTAGCAGTGTGCTGCCTTTTGTCGCTGCAGTTCTTTTCGGTTACCTGGGTGTTGCCATTGCAGTCTCCCGCCAGGGTGACCTGCGTGAAATTCTTCCGCTTGGGCACCGTACCAGTAAAAGCACACACGGGCTATCTGGTAAATGGCAGCAGGATAAATCGATCCTGATCGATACAAGCGTCATAATTGACGGTCGGATAGCAGATATTGCCCGTACCGGCTTTATTTCTGGCACATTGATCATTCCAAGGTTTGTCCTTAACGAGCTGCAATACATAGCTGATTCAGCAGAAAGTCTGCGCCGTCAGCGTGGCCGCCGGGGTATGGAGGTGCTATCAGATCTCCAAAAAGAAAAATCCATCAATACCACGATCGCAGATATTGATGTGGAAGGTGTTCGTGAAGTAGATGAAAAACTCATCATGCTTGCGCGACAGATGCAGGCGCCTATTCTCACCAATGATTACAATCTCAACCGCGTGGCAGAATTGCAGGGAGTGCAGGTTCTGAATATCAATGACCTGGCGAATGCCGTAAAATCGATTCTCCTTCCCGGCGAGCTGTTAGCTGTCAATGTGATCCAGGAAGGCAAGGAGGTTGGCCAGGGTGTGGGATATCTGGATGATGGAACTATGGTCGTGGTCGAGGAAGGCCGAAGTTTCATAGGTAAAGAGATCGCGGTCTCGGTCACCAAAGTCCTGCAGACAGCTGCCGGCAGGATGATCTTCTCAAAACCCGAATCCAAATCGGGGAATGGGAACGGGACTAATAAAAAATAGAAGGAAGGTTTGCCATGGCTTTGCAGATCTATAACACGCTTACGCGCAAAAAAGAACTCTTTGAAACCATCGAGCCCGGCAAAGTGCGCATGTATGTTTGCGGGCCGACAGTGTATGACAAGGCGCATGTTGGGCATGCCATGTCAGCCCTTGTCTTTGATATTATCCGGCGCTATCTTCAGTACAGCGGTTATGAAGTTCGCCACATTATGAATTTTACGGATGTGGATGACAAGATCATTCTCCGCGCTGCCAAACTGGGCGTAGATCCGTTTGAGCTTGCCGAGGGATATATTCAGCAATTCGCAAAACACCTTGAAGATCTCAATATTCTTAAGGCAACCTTCAATCCGCGCGCGACCGGGGAGATGGATAACATTATCAAACTCGTCCAGGGATTGATCGAAAAAGGCTTTGCTTATGAAACCGGCGGTGATGTTTACTTCCGCGTAGAAAAGCTGGCGGATTATGGCAAGCTCTCGGGCCGTAAACTGGAGGATATGCGCGCAGGTTCGCGCATTGAAGTTGATGAGCGCAAGGAAAACCCCATGGATTTCGCCATGTGGAAGGCAGCCAAACCAGGCGAGCCTGCATGGGACAGCCCCTGGGGTAAAGGACGGCCGGGCTGGCACATTGAATGCTCAGCCATGAGCTGCGCTCACCTGGGCGAGCAGATCGATATTCATGGCGGCGGCAATGACCTTATTTTCCCCCATCATGAGAATGAGATCGCGCAGTCTGAAGCATTCAGCGGTAAACCCTTTGCCAGATATTGGATCCATAACGGCATGCTTCAGCTCAGCGGCGAAAAGATGTCCAAATCCATCGGCAACCTGGTGACCATTGAGGAATTTCTTTCCAAACATACTGCAGATACGCTGCGCTTTATGGTGATCAATTCCGGGTACCGAGGACCATTAACTTTTAACGACGATGTGATCAGCCAGGCAGACCGTGCGCTCGAGCGGCTTGCATCAGGGCTTAAACCCGCGCAGGCTGACGCTTCAGGTTTGTCAGATGATCAGGTTGAAGCGCTGAAATCCCAGACTTATAAAACCCGATCAGGATTTTCAGAATGCATGAATGACGATTTCAATACTTCAGGTGCAATGGGTAACCTGTTTGACCTTGTTCGCGCCATCAACCAGGCACGCGCTGACGGAGCAACTGCTGACCAGTTATTAGCAGCTCAGGATCTCACTAAAGAACTTACGGGTGTTTTAGGGCTCAACCTTTTTGGAAAGAAAGGTTCGCTCCAAACAGAACCCTTCATTGAACTCCTTCTGGAAATACGGGCAAAAGTTCGGGAAGAAAAGATGTGGGCGCTTTCAGACCTGATCCGCGACCGTTTAGCTGAATTGGGTGTTCAGGTGGAAGATGCCAAGGGCGGGAGTGCCTGGACCTGGAAATGAAAGAATGGATCACCGGTAGAAATCCTGTATATGAATGCCTGCGATCTCAGCGCAGGCATTTTTTCCAGCTGTTGATAGCCCGCGGCGCAGAGGAAAGCACCAGGCTTTCGGAAATTCAGGAACTTGCCAATCAGCTGAGACTGCCAGTTAATCGGGTTGAAAAAACTGAACTGATCGCGGTCCACGAGCATCACCAGGGGGTAGCCCTGCAGGTTAGCGAATATCCTTATGTGGATATTGCCGAGATCTTTAAAAAGGCAGAGAAGAAGACCGAACCCTTGTTCATGCTGCTGCTCGACCAGGTGCAGGACCCGCAGAACTTCGGCACGCTCATCCGTAGCGCAGAACTTTTTGGTGTTCATGGCATCCTGATCCCGCCTGACCGTGCAGTCGGGGTTACTCCGGCAGTAGTGAGTGCTTCCTCCGGCGCAAGTGAACATTTACTGATCGCGCAGGGCAATCTGGCGCAGGCGATTGACAAGATCAAAACGCGGAATGCTTGGGTGATCGGTCTGGATATGGACATTCACTCCCAGCCATTGGACAAGGTGGATCTCTCCGGCGCGGTGGCGTTGGTTGTAGGCAGCGAGGGAGGGGGATTGCGGCGGTTGGTCCGAGAAAAATGCGACCTGATCGCCCATATTCCCACCACCGGTTTGCTTGATTCACTCAATGCGGCGGTGGCAGGTTCTATCGCTTTATATGCCGCCTCATTAAAAAGAAAACAGACTGAGAACAAGAAATAAAAACTCCCAAATGGGAGTTTTTTTATTTTACACCTTTTTAAATCAAAACGGCAGTTTTCCGCTTTGAATGACCCAGATGATCCAAACACCGATCATCACCATTCCGATGAAGAATCTAATAGCAGCAGCTGAAACGCAGCCGATCGCCATTTCTTTGGTGCTTCCGCCCGCTTTGCGCCAGTCTCGCAATCGGATGAATTCGAACACAAAAAGAACCAGCATGCCGGCGATAATACCGCCGAAAGGCGGCCACAGGAAACTGAAAACGAAAGTCGCAAGCGTTGAAAGGATCACACTCGTCCAGCTTGCGCCGCTTTGCTTGGCTTTGGCTCCCATAACAAGCTGGTCCACCATATTACCAAAGATCATCAGCAGCGAAATGACCACAAAGCAGATGATGCTGAACATGCTAAATCCGGTAAGCAGCCCGTAAGCCAGGGCAGAAAGCCAGATAATGGTCAAACCCGGGATGACAAATGTGAAAAGGCTGATCAATCCGGTGGTCATGATCGCAGCGATGACGATTTGTACGACCACGAGCACAGCCTGTGGCAGTTCTTTGCCACTTGTGAGCAGAAGCCCCTGTGATGAGCAGCCGCTTAAAATAGGCAGAGTGCTCAAAACAAGGGCAATTGCTTTGTTCTTCAAGATCACGGCGTAATAGTCTCGATCCCGCCCATCCAGGGATGCAGGACATCCGGGATCTGGATGCTGCCGTCCGCCTGCTGGTATGTTTCCATCACAGCGATCAATGTGCGCGGCATGCCCAGCCCGGAACCGTTAAGTGTATGCAGGAAGTCCTTGCGTCCAGTGCTGTCCTTGTATTTAATGTTGGCACGCCGTGCCTGGAAATCGGTTACGTTTGAGACTGAGGATACCTCCAGCCATTCGCCGCAGCCGGGAGCCCAAACTTCGACATCAAAGGAGATGGATGCCCCAAATCCCAAGTCTCCGGTGCAGAGCTGTACGATACGGTAGGTTAAGCCCAACTCAGCGCATGTCTGTGCAGCGTCAGCGAGCATTTTCTCAAGTTCTTTGCCGGAATCCTCAGGTTTCGAATAAGCGTACATTTCCACCTTGTCAAACTGATGCCCGCGCTTAATGCCGCGCACATCGCGGCCGGCACTCATTTTTTCGCGCCGGAAGCAGGGGGTGTAGGCGGTGTAGCGCAGCGGCAGGTCGCCTTCATCGATCACATCACCGATGTGGATCCCGGTCAGCGGCACTTCCGCGGTCGGCACCATCCAAAGATCCTCTTCATAGTCGTGAAAAAGATTGTCGGCAAATTTCGGCAGTTGCCCGGATGCGAACAAAGTCTCGCCTTTCACCATGAAAGGCGTGTATTTTTCCTTATACCCCTGTCGGCCATGCAGGTCCAGCATCCATGCGATCAGTGCGCGCTGCAGACGCGCACCGGCGCCATTAAGCACATAAAAACGCGAGCCGGTGATCTTTACTCCCTGCTCAAAATCAATGATCCCCAGTGCAGGGCCGAGATCCCAGTGCGGTTTCGGGGTGAAATCAAAAGCTTTCTTTTCGCCGATAGTGCGCACGACCACGTTCTGGCTCTCATCCTTGCCAAGCGGGACAGCATCAGAAGGCTGATTGGGTACGGTTGCGATGAGCGCATTCAAGGCTTCATCCGCAGCTTTAACCTCCTCATCCAATCCGGCAATTCGGTCGCCCACTTCGCGCATGGCACTGACCCGGGTTTCGCGCTCTTTGGCATCTTTTGTCGCGCTGATCTCTTTGGAAACCTTGTTGCGCTCTGCCTTAAGAGTTTCAACCTCGGTGAGAACAAGACGCCTTTTTTCATCCAATTGCGCGAGCTGGTCAATAACAGATGGATCCATCTGTCGCCGTTTCAGGCCTTCTTTGAGAAATTCTGGTTTTTCCCTGACCAATTTGATGTCTATCATGGCTGCCTCTTCATTAAACAAAATTCCCCTCTCCCGCAGGACGAGGGGGTTCCCGTGGTGCCACCTGCTTTCGCTGAACGGAATTCAGCCTTATTGCGCTATAACGGCTGCACCGGCCTGCTTATTGCTGAATATCGCCTTTTCACAGGCAGCCTGCCAAAGTTGGCGCCGGGTTGGAAGTCCGGACGGGCTGTTAGTTCAGATTATAACGGCGCTGAATTAGATGTCAAGAGAAGGTAAAAGGGAAATTGAACAGGTTTTGTCAGGATCTAATATGAGGAAATTTCCTGTAAAGAACAGTCAGGAAGAAAAATGAAACCTTCTTCGGCATGACCTATCCGAACGACCTTGTCCGATTGATGGTAAGCCTGCCAGGCAGTAAAAGCAGCTGCAAGCGCATTGAGTTCTTCATTGGAATAAAGATTATCCAGGGGCAGCGTGCTGTTAAGCAGGTGGTGCCGCGTGATCTCCTCAAAAAAGAGCATGGCATCCGGTACAGGAAGGCCGCAAAGCTGCAGCACCATTTGACGCTGCAGCCGACCCTCCAGTGTGTGTTCTTTCAGGGGAGCATGTCCGAGAAGATTCCAGAACGCTGCCTCTCCCTGGCATTCAAAGAACTGTTTAGGCGCGTCTGTGACCGGGTACGGCTGGTAGCCGAATTTTCCGAGTTCCTCAAAAAGCCTGAAGCCCAGTTTCATCCAGCGCGGGCTGCGCTTGAGAGAGCCCGGAGTTCGCGGCACATGCACACCGCGCTCCAGCAGCTCATATTCCACCAACCGCAGGTTTGCCCAACGCCCCAGCCGGGACTTGGAAGAAAGTTTTTCACGGATCTCTTCACGCTTTAAAATGCCCTTGCTGGTGTACATGGGTGAATTGATGGCTGCCAGCGCACTTTCCTGGCCTGCAAGAAAGGCAAACGCATCTTTGATGCTGCCGCGCCCAAATGCCCGAATGGTCAGGTCGCGGTCGAGAGATGCGTAAGTGAATGGGTATGACCGCTCACGGTTCGCTTCCACACCGATAAAAGTGCTGAATTCCGAAGTCATTTGAATATTTAATTTGTAAAATGTGAATAAATTTTATTTCAAAGGGGGCTGATTAAAGGTTTTTAATAGTTCATTAATATCTTTTCTAGCCATCGCTCGAGGGATGCTTGCGACGAAACCACCGGATTCTATTTGGACTTCTTCAGGTACCATGAATAAAGACATCAGTCGATTGATAAAGGGAGCATAAACGTAAGCTTCTAAATGCACATGCTCTCCATGCTGGCTGCCTGCCAGGCGTATTGGTGCAGTCCAAAAGCCCATTCCGCGCTGGTAAATATGCGCGTCATCCACTTTTTCTTTAAAAACGTAACCATGAGTGGAAGCCCAATCTTCAACAACTTTCTGCGCATCACCCGTATAGTCAAAATCGATCTCAGTTCGCGCTTTCATAGTATTTTCCTCCAGGTCTTAAAGATAATTTTCTTATGATTATAGTAAAAAAATATTTGAGAATCGTAAAAAAACATTATTAATTTATTAAACAAAGAATCCAAAGTTGAGGTAAGTTATAATCGAAACCAATCGTGAGACACGCCTTATGGATGAAGCAGCGCCAATTCAAGAATCCAAACATGGGGATCTGGATGCCTTCAACCGGCTGGTTTTAGCTTATCAGGATCAAACCTATAACCTCGCATTCCGCCTGCTTGGGGAAGATGCTTCTGCGCAGGATGCTACCCAGATCGCTTTTATCAATGCTTTTCAAGCCATCAAATCCTATCGCGGGGGATCTTTCCGTGCCTGGATCCTGCGCATCCTGACCAATGTATGTTATGACGAACTTCGCCGGCAGAAACGCAAACCCACAGAAGACCTGAATCCTGTCGATACAGACACCGGCGAAGAAATGGAAGATCCTGCCTGGCTGAGCGATGGTTCTCAATCTCCCGCAGAGCAAGTTGAACAGCAGGAGCTTGAAAGAGCCATCCAAAATTGCCTTGGCGGTCTACCGGAGGAATTCCGAACTGTAATCGTATTGGTGGATGTTCAGGGAATGGATTACCAGGAAGCGTCCGAGGTGGTTCGCTCCCCGCTTGGCACGGTCCGCAGTCGGCTGGCGCGCGCCCGGCAGCGTGTTCAGGATTGTCTGCAGAATATGGGGGAACTATTGCCTGAGAAATATCGTCTGAATGATGAGAGCAGGCCATGAAAAAGCACAGCAATCTTTCCTCAAATGACTGGCTGCTGCTCTCCGCTTATCTGGATGATCAGCTTTCAAAAGACGAAAAACGCCAGATGGATGAGAGGCTGCAGTCCGATCCAGAATACCGTTTGGCACTGGAAACCCTGCGGCGCACCAGTTCACTTCTACGTGCTCTCCCTGTTCGCCGTGCGCCAAGGAATTTCACGCTTTCGTTGAAATCCCTGCCGAAAAGATCGATCCCTTCATTCTTCGGAATTCTGCAGTTTTCCTCTGCTGCCGCGGCTTTACTATTGATCGCTGTTTTCGCGCTTGATCTCTCACAAAGGTCATCATTATTGAGTGCAAATAGAGCAGCAGAAGATGCTCAAACTGCTGCAGCCATGGAATCTGCCAAAATGCCTGCTGCTGAAGCACCTAAAGCCGAGGCTCCGATGATCATTTTCTGGGGCGCTCCCGCACCGATGATGGGCGCATACGGCAAAGGTGGTGGCGGTGGTGGCGCAGAAGGATCAGGATTGGGCGGCGGAGCTCCAGCGACGAGTTTTTATGGTGTTGGCGGTGGGGCAGCAGAAGAAGTGCTGCCCGAAGCGGCTCCTTTGGCTGAAGAACTTCCAGCTGCTCAGGCAACGCCCTCCGCGGATATGCCTGCACCCGAAGTGATCGAAAAGCAGCAGCCTGAAACTGA
>Ga0172375_10005742_pt1 | contig 17748 bp, 15 predicted proteins | sample LakKiv1m_FD_114537 | JGI IMG/M metagenome (GOLD analysis project Ga0172375, IMG submission 114537) | Freshwater microbial communities from Kabuno Bay, South-Kivu, Congo - kab_092012_11.1m | ecosystem: Environmental > Aquatic > Freshwater > Lake | place: Democratic Republic of the Congo...
GACCTGGGGTCAGCGCATGCCCTGCACCCCACACCAGGGAACCGGTCACGGCGGCGAACACCACGGGGGCGCTCAGTTCCGAGCTTTCTATCCTGCTAACGATATCTTCCGGGCCGGGGAGGCCCACGCTGCGGATCGTTTGCAGGTCCAGGCCCGCCATAGGAAGAAACAGCAGCACGATTCCGGTTATGCTAATGACCGCACCTAGTAGACCCCGAGTCACGCGCCCACTCATGGACGAGGCCTGGGGCACCCAGGCTGCAAAGAGTACCATGATGATCAGGCCGGTCAGGGCAACTCCGGGAATGAACTGCACCCCTACTGCCGACGCGGCCATGTCCACCCCGCTGCGGTAGCCTAGGATCAGGCCTGTGCCGATGGCAAGAACCGGCGCCACCACCGGCGGCGTGCCTCCGGCCACGATCAGCAGTCCGCCCAACACCGCCAACAGTGACAGACTGATCGTTCGCACAAAAGCAAATTGGGGGTAATAGGATCCGATCAAAATCCCCGCCGCCAGGGTTACCGGAAACAGGAATACCACACCCCGCGCTGCTTGTTTGCCCAACTGACCGGCCAACAGCGCCAACGCCAGGGTTGGCAGCAAGTGTTCGGCCGAGGTCAAAGGGTGCATCATGCCCGCGTAGAACACGCCAACATCGGTGTTAACGAGATGCGCCAGGGCGGGATCGGGAATCAGACCCATCAAGACTAAGGGCGAATAGCGAAGGAAATACCGAAACTTACTGCTGAACATGCCGTATTTCTTTCCAAGATAACTCAGAACATGGCCGCCACCCGTCCCCAAAACCAATAAGCCGAGACGGACCCCATGGCATACACTGGCAAGAGTCTTCCCCATAGCGGCAAGTGAATGTCCAATTTTCGGAAGGAGGCCATTACCACCAAGACGGCAGCCACGAACAGGATCTGGCAGATCTCGACACCCCCGTTGAACATCAGCAGTGCGAGCGGAATGTCGGCCCTCGGCAATCCGATCGCCGTTAATCCACTCGCGAAACCGAAGCCGTGCAAGAGGCCGAAGGCGAAGGCGACGACCCAAGGATGGCGGATGGTGAAGCTCGTCTGGCCGCGCCATGCGCGGACGATTTCCGTCCCCAGAAAGAGGACGGACAAGGCGATCGCGGCATTGAGCGGCGGCGAAGGAATGCTTGCGTAACCCAGCGTCGCGGTTGCCAGCGTGATGCTGTGCGCAACGGTAAACGCGGTGATCGTCTTCACCAGCATCCACGGCGTGCTCACGATGAGCAGCAGTCCGAGCACGAAGAGGAGGTGGTCCACGCCGAGCAGGATGTGCTCAATACCCTGCTTGAGGAACGCTTCCGCGGTCGCTAGCGTGCCGCGCGGAGCCGCAATTTCCGTCCACGGCCGCGACGGACGGATCAGTTCAGTCGAGTACATGCCATCAAGGCGTTCGATGCGCACGAGCACGTCGGTGATCGTCAGCTGAAGTCCGGGGAACTCGATGCGCGTGCCCAGAAGGCCATTCGGCCCTGAATCAATCCAGCGTCGCTCGAGCAGCGAATCGCTCAACTCCTGCACTATGGGTTCCTTCAGGTTCCGCACCCCGTCGGGCATCTGCAAGACAATGGGCAGGCGAAGGCCGGCCATGACTGGGGTGCGCCAGAGCACGCTGAACTCGCCAGGCGCGGTTTCTTTGATCTCCAGATAAGCCGGACGTACCTCGTGGGCTTCTGCTGCCGAGAACGCGATCAGCATAGCCAGCAGCAGGCCGGCGACGATCTGTACGAAGATTCGGCAACCGGTCACTGCACCCCCTTGGTAGAGGAACCGGAAGAAGGGGGTCTCACGTTAGGGGATGGCGACGCCGCTGCGCTCTCGCTGTGTGGGGGCGCAGGAAGCAGCACGGTGTACTTGGCGCGCATATCCTTGTACGCCTTCTGCCGGGCCAGCGCCTTCTGCTCCGCCAGCCAGGCCGTCTTCACCTCCTGCTCAATCTCCTCGAAGTCGGGTACTCGACCGGGAATGACGGTGTCGACGAACACAAGGTGCCAGCCGAAGCCGGACTCGACCGGCCCCTGCCAGGAGCCCACCGGCAACTGGGGGATCGCTTGAGCAAATGGTGGCCCGAACTCCTTGCCGAGGTACTCTGGAGCGCGGTCGCGGTAGTATTCCTGGAACATGAACGGGTCGAAGATCGAAGCCGAGAGCTGCGCGTCCTGAGGCTGCCCGGCTAGTTGGTTCAATGCTTTCAGGGCGTCGTCACGAGCGCGTGTCCCACGGAGGTCGGGGGAAAAGTAGAGATGGCGAAAGCTGAAGCGCTTGGGCATAGCGAACTTGACGGTGTTCTGAGCGTACCAACTCTTGAGTTCGTCGGTCGCCGGCTCTCGAGCAGCGGCAACGTCCTCCGCCAGGAACTGCATCTTCTGCGCCATGCGGCGCTTGACGATCTCGTCCTCCTTGTCGAGGCCAATCGCCATCGCCTCGCGGTAGAGGATCTCCGCCTGCACCTTGCTCTCGACCAGCCGGTTGAACTCCTTCGGCGTCGGCTCGCGCCGCCATTGGGACTGGAATTGCAGGGTCAGATGGGCGAGTTCGTCGAGCGACAGCTTGATCTCCTTCGACGACTCCGCTGCCCCTCGATCCGGCTGCACGTAGTGGTACACGGCGAATAGCAAGGCTCCAAGTAGGAGAAAATGGATCAGCGGTTCGCCCGTCAGGCGCCTAATCATGACAAAACAAGAGTTGCACAGCCCCAATCGCTCTGTCGCGGGCGGCGCCACGGGGTCTGAGAGGATGGCTTCGCTTTCCCGCGACGGGTCAGTTCGGGTGCTCATCCTTGGCCCCGGATCCCTCCGACTCGCCCTTGCCCAAAGGGTGCAGAAACACCGGTGGCTTGGGCAGCATTTCGTAGTTCGCATAACCGAACTCATTGCTGCGGGCGGCGTAATAGGTGGTGCCCAGCTTGTAAACCGTGACTGCGTAGGGATCCTGTGAGATCGTCATCACCACCTTGCCGTCCTTAATCGTGTAGGGCGTGGTCATCCCCTGATAGCCGGTTTGCGCCGGGTTCCCGACATTGCTCGGCAGCGTGGCATTCTTGCCGACATGCGAGACGACACTCTGACCTTCGGTGGTGTAACTAACTTTGAATTGTTCACCCGTCACCGTGTTGCGCATCCACAAGGCTTTCCCCACGAGCAACGCCTTCAATTGCTCCTCATTGAGCGCCGATGCGCCCTTCTGTTTCAGAGCCGCCACAGACAAGCCCGGCGGAGCATTCTTCCGTGACTCAGCGCTGGGCGTGTACCAGATGGGCGAGGTCCAGGCGCGCTCCTGAACCGTAGCCGGCACCACGTCGGGAGGAGCGATGCCCAGCTTGTGGGCCTGGATGGTGGTCCAACGAGGCGTGGGGATTTCCAACACCCGGGCGTAGTAGAATGCGTGCAGGCTGGGATCAAACTCAGGATCGGTCCATACCGTCTTCAACTCCACTGAGCCGACGCTGTTGGTGTAGGTGGCGTTATAGATGTCCACCGTGCTCTGAATCGGCGGCACGATGCCTGTCCACTTGTCGGCCTTGCGGTCACCCGCCCAGACCGCGTCGTAAACTTTCTCGAAGCTCTGGCCGTTCTTGGTCCAGCCTTTAATGATTTGGATGCGATCAAGATTGCCCGAAGTCGGGTCCTTCACCGCCCACACTATGAAGGTCGGTGCCTTGGACTTCACGGGGGGCAGGTCGCCGCCCATGGGGACGCCCTTTGCATAGCCCGTCTTGATCCAATCGGGCCGGCTGATCGTGTCCACACCGTAATCCCAACCGCCAAAGAAGCGCACCTTGATATGGGGGCCACTGACGCCGAATGTCTCCTTGCGGTACATGGCGTCCCAGATGGACGCCCGTGTATTTTCCTCCGCCCACACCCCTGTCAGTCCGGCAGGGTTGAAATATCGCACATCGACGCTGTTAAAGCTGTGTCCCGCCATGCGTGTCTCGATGGTTCCGTCTTCCAAAGCATGTCCTCCGTAGAAATTGTGCTGACGGTACGGACTTGCGGTGTTGTGCGAGTCGGAGGCTGCCGCGAACCCGAACTTGTACGGGTTGTAACCCCTCGTGTCCTGCATGGTGATGCCATCTTTCAGGGCCTGGCGGCTATAGCTCCCGGCAATGCGATCAATGCGGCCGTTATCGGCAGGAAGACCAAGAAGGTAGCTACTGATCTCGTAGTCAGCAAATTCGTCGTTGGGGGAGAGCAACGGATGGGTCTCGGACTGTCCCTTCATCTGCTTGATCTCAACCAGTCGCTCGTTGCGGTCGCGCGAGGCCGCCCAGGCCGCGTCAATCGGCCTGCCCAGACTGTCCACATCGGTGGGGTACATCCACCCGTCGCTTACGTTGGCGTTGTGCGAGATGGCCAGCAACTCGATGCCCGCCTTGCGTTGCGTGTCCATCCATTTCCACAGATCTTCGGGATGCCAGGACTGCAACGAACTGAAAGGCATATCCGGTAATTTGGCGGAGTCGCGAAAGAAGATATTTCGGTGCAGGTTGCGATAGTCATGTTGGGAGGTGTACTCGTAGGAGCAAAACGCGGTGAACTTGCCCGGGTGGTTGTTCTCGTCGGCGATCTTGACGTTTTCTTTCCAGACCGTAGCTGCAACCTCTTTACTCATCAACGCCGGAACCGGCGCACTGCTCATGAGCTTGATCAGATAAAGGAAGACCTTTTCCGTTTCCTCCTTGTCATTCGGGTCGTGAATAATCAAAGGTTGCGCCTCCGGCAACTTACTGACGTACGAACCGGGCGTGTTTGCCTGCTTCGTAATCCCAACGTACTCCGAATGGTCCGTCACCCCCATGAAGTCGAGCGGTGTCTCAATCCTGATGTCATAGCCCAGCGGGTGCTTGATGGCTTGGCCTTGAGCATACTTGTACGCATCGTCCGGCCCGGCAAGGCGGTTACCGAAGAGATAGGCGTCCATGGACCAGCTAGTGTGGATGTGGGTTTCGCCGAAGTACACATTGCGCTCGGGATTCCTCTCCTGTGCGAGCAGCGGGCCCGACGCTACGATACACGCTGCCAGAGCCATTAGGACGATCTTCAGGGTGGCCTTAACGGTGGATTTACGGAACGACGGTTTCTGGTGTGCCATGTGCGATATTTCCTTTCAGATCACCGGGAGCAAGCTCCTGGGATGTGCAATGGGCGCTCCAGCCACAGGCCTCCGACGGGAACAACAGACCGCCCGGTCTTAGTCTACGCTTTTTCTCAGGCCGCGGACAACGCGTAAATTGACTGCCTACTCAGCTTTTTTCACTAGAGTCCTGTCCTAACATAAGTTTGCAGACATTCCGGTTTTTTACTGGCGTCCCGGTCTTACACCACAGATGGCCCGATCCTCAATCATATTGCCACTGCGATACGTAGATGGTTCTCTCTTGCTGGCTTGTCTGCGTTTTCCCGGATCTCATCGCTCACCGGCTTTGCGAATAGGGTCTAATCAAAGATCCGGATCTTCTTGCCCCGAAAGGCCGGCTACTGCGCACAGTCCTGACAGGATGAGGGCCCGGATGCGGGACTGAACGAAAACACAAGGCCCGGTACATAGTCTTCATTATGTGGGCTGGTCGGCTCTTCCGTCATGAGCAGATCCTTCTGACTCCTCCAGGGAGTATTCTGCACGAGGACGTTCGCAGATGAGGCGGGAGAACTGTAGTCAAGGCGACCATGTACAGGATTATCCTTGACGGGTCAGCGTGAGGTGGGTTACGCTCAAGAAAGACAAAAATGGGCTATTTCAGCAACATGACGGCGATCCTTCTGCTCTTGGGTCTCGCGGGGAAGTGCAATCCGCTTTTTCGGGGCGGAGGAACCAACCCGCGACCGTTCACTGACCCCCAAAACCTCAAGAATGGCAAGTCCGCCGCGTAATCTATATTGAGCAGAAATCATCTCAGAAGAAATAGATTGGCGAGATGCAGAAAAGGAATAAGGAGGCAACAATGGACGAGCAGTACCAACAACATGGAGCATTTAGCTGGTGCGAACTGATGACCACGGACGTTCCTGCCGCGATAGAGTTTTACTCCAAGCTGTTCGGTTGGACCACGGAGGAGTACCTTGGTGCAGGCATGCCGTACACCATGGTAAAGGTCGCCGGCAAGGAAGTCGGCGGCATCATGAAAACGCCGCCCGAGGCCCAGGGAATGCCACCCATGTGGGGAATTTACGTCACGGTTGACGATGTGGATGCCACAGCGAAAAAGGTTGAGGAGCTTGGCGGCAAGATATTGTATCCTCCAACGGACATTCCGACCGTGGGGCGCTTTTGCGTGCTTCAAGATCCGCAAGGCGCCATGATCTCAGCCATTACCTACAAAATGCCTTAGGGTCCGTCCGGCGCTCACAGGCCGATTTCCTTCCTGTGCAGGGGTTACTAAATGACCTTGTACCACTGGAACGAAACAAGTCTCTGCGCAGGCTTAACGCAAATCACGTGAACGTCGTGGACATCTGATGTAATTTCCATGATTGACTTCAAGAGATTCGGCCTCCCCGCGGCATCGAACAGTTCTTGAAACCCTTATAGTAGTTGCCGGAATTTCTGACCGGTTCGACCCGCCGACCTGGAGGGCTCCGAACGAAGGTTTAACGGCTCTGCGTTGTCCGAAGTGACGGGCCCCTCCAGGTCGGCGGCAGTACAATAGGACATAATTCTTGGCAACTGCTATATCAACGCTTTGCAGGGACAAGAAGTACGGCAGCCTCTGAATGACGGACCACATTATGGCTCACGCTTCCAAGGAACAGCTCCTTGATAAATCCACGTCCCTGGCTGCCCATCAAGACAAGTCGCACATCGAGGTCGCGAATACTCCGAACAATTTCTGAAAAAGGAAAGCCGTAGGCCAACTCGATGTCCACCCGAGCGGGTCCGCGGGCTTCCAAAATCTTCTTCAATTCCTCTAAGCGTGCCCGATCTGTCTCGTTGAATTCTTCGAGACGGTGGGTCAGATGAGGCTCGATGCGGTTCCTGTCCTGCACGTGAAGTAGCGTGACCCTTTTTGCTCGGTCTGCGACCATCTGCTGCAGATATGTGAATGCGTGCTTGGCGTTCTCGGAGAAATCAGTGCAGAATAAGATGTGCTCACTGAAATCGCTCCGGCCGGCCCGAATCAGGAACTCACCGTCGCTTTCTCTCACCCGAACCGGCAAAACGAGAACGGGTGTTATTGCGTGGTGAATCACAGCGCTGGCGACTCCACCGAGAAGGTCAGTTCCAACAAGGGTATGGCCGCGTGATCCTACCACGATCAGCGGATAATTGTGTTCCTTAGCCACCCGGTTGATTTCCGACTTGGCAAATCCCAGGACTGTTTGCGCTACTACAATGAATCCCTGTTCCTCAAGCATGCGCTTTTGCTTTTTGAGACTGGATTCTTGAATCCCGTAACTGAGTGAAAGCGCCATGGCAGTAGACTCAGCGAGACTGAGGCAGTTCAGAAGCAAGCATTGCCGCGCTCCGAAGGCTTTCAGTCCGGACAACGACCCGACGATGGCATAGGACGCATTTGACAAATCAGTAGCGACGATGAACCGGCTAAACATGACGAGTACCTCTTGCCCGGTTAAGTGTCCTCATGAAGGGGAGTACGCCACTCTATGAAAGCCCGACTTGAGACGACTTCCCCCTGATTCATCTACCACTGAACAAGATCCAATTTCAACACTTGAGGTTGTCCGGGATCTGAAGTTCGCAAGTTCCGAAAACGGGCCGGCTGCAATTTCCGGAAAACCAATCCGTCACAATTGATTGCACGATTGATTCGGCCGGAAAATCGAGCAGCCCTTGTGTTCATGTGGACCCCGTACGCTGCCGCTATCTCCGCCACCGTCCGATCCCCCCTGATGGCCTCCAGAGCAACTCGCGCCTTGAAACTCCCGTCATACCTCTTTCGCATACCACTCAATCAAAGCCTCCTCGTGATCCCACGCCGGTTTCTCCATCACCAAGGTCGGCTTCTCCACCTCAACTCACTGTCCAGTTTTCGGGGTCCATTATACGTCGAGCGAACACCAAGCTGACTGAAAGGTGCGGATAGCCTGCGATCATAATTCGAGACGGACGACGATGGAGCGTAGCTATGATAAAGAACCGTGCGGGTGATTACAAATCTGTGTTGTGTCCGCGGAATTCACAGCACAACTCGATGTTGTTGACAGCGTATGTTACAATCCAAGGTAGCCAACGGACCCATTTCTTCTGAGATCCGGTTGACGTTGGAGACCTTGTTCACGAAGTAACGAACCGTCTCTATTCTACACTGACCCCAGAGTGCCGGAAAGGAATTCGGATCATGGACGAGAAGAAGCTTTTGGAGCGGATAACGGTCAATCCGAGCATCTTTGGAGGAAAGCCGATAATCCGCGGGCGGAGGCTTGCAGTCGAACACGTTCTGAGCATGCTTGCGGCGGGAGACACGATTGACACGATTCTCGAAGGGTATCCGTGGCTTGAACGCGAAGATGTTCTAGCGTGTCTGGTCTATGCACGGCGACTGGTTGGCCATGAGCGGGTCGAGCCGCTCTTCAGCGGTGCAGCTTCATGAAGGTCCTCCTGGACACCTGCGTGTGGGGAGGGGTACGGGGAGGCTCTGACACTGGCCGGGCATGACGTGATATGGACAGGGGACTGGGAATCGGACCCGGGAGATGAAGAGATACTGGAGTTGGCCAACGTGCAGCGTCGAATCCTCGTGACTTTGGACAAAGACTTTGGTGAACTTGCCGTAGTCCATAACAAACCACATTGTGGAATCGTCCGGCTGGTGGATTTTGCGGCCAGAGAGCAGGCTTCGATCTGCCTGAGAGTCCTAGAGCGACACGGGACCGAACTTGTCAACGGTGCTCTCGTGACGGCCGAGCCGGGAAGAATCCGAATCCGACCAGCCGAAAGTCAGGATCGATGAGAACTCGTGCCAAACCTCTCCCACCTGTGGAAATACTGATATATCGTCGGCCGTCGAGTAAGCCAAGACCCCAGTGTGATTTCTGAACAATTGGAGCATACTGACCCAACGGAAATCGGGGGACACCACACCTGATTTGCGCTTTTGCTCAATGCTTAAGTATGATGTCCCGAGATTTCCAAATTTCAATGATTCACGCTATCCGGCGAAAGCCGGCCGAAACTTGATGTGAGGATCTTTTTGCGTCTGCGAATAGTAAAGTGGGATGCATCGAAATCGGTATGACGATCATCCCCTGTAACGTCTCACATTTTTTCGAGTCAACCCCAAAACATGTGAGGGAAGCCAATGCACAACGTCGGCTCGTGGAAGGTCCTAGCAGGATTTTGTGCCGCTGTTCTGTTCGCAGCCCCCTTTGGCGCCGCTGCCGGGGGCCAGGACGAATCGAAGAACCAGGCGCTGGTTATGGCCGCAAGAGATGGGCGTCTAGAGGAGGTTCGGCGCCTTTTATCTCAAGGAGCGGACCCCAATGCCGGCGATGCCGATGGTTTGGGGGCCACTCCTCTCATATGGGCCGCGAACAATGGACACCGCGAGAGCGTGGCGCTTCTTTTGGACAATGGAGCGGATGTCAACGCAAGCAACGACGAAGGTTGGACAGCCTTGATGTCCGCTTGCCGGAAGGGCGACATCCAACTCGTGAAGACGCTCGTTGATAAAGGCGCCAACGTCAACGCTGAGGCGTCAGAGGACCACGATGAGGAATTCACAGGGTGTGAAAAGCTCAGGACACCGCTGATGGCCGCCGCTTACCAAGGTCACGTGGAGGTGGTGAAGATGCTTTTGGACGCCGGCGCTAACGTGAACATGGTTGCCGCTCATCCTGGCACCGATTTTCCCGACCCGGCGGAGCACGGGGCTGCCCTGGCTTCCGCCGCTTACGTAGGAAGAATAGAGGTTGTGGACCTGCTGCTGCGCAGAGGGGCTGACGTGAATCTAGCCGGAGCGTGGGAGAGGACCGCTCTGATGATGGCTACATCAGGAGGTCACCTCGACGTAATGAAGCTACTCATTTTCACAGGAGCGCATGTGAACGCAATTTCCGGGGACCCTCTTGCCGCGACAGCCTTGATATGGGCCTGCCGGAGGCGTGATGCGAATGCGGCAAAAGAACTCCTGGCAAACGGAGCGGACGTCAACGCAACGAATTCCGATGGGATTGGCTGACCAAGATCGGCTGTTCACCGGGCCGGGTCGTCCTCCTGGACGTGGACGGTGATTCCATGGCCCCCACGCTGCTCGACAAGGACACCGTCCTGATAGATTTGAACAGAACAGACCTCCGGGAAGGCCGCATCTACGCCATCGCAGTGGGCGACGTCGTCCAGATCAAACGACTTCAGCTCCTCGCCGGCGGCCGAATCAAGGTCATCTCGGACAATCCCGCGTACCACACCTATGAAGTCAGGGCCGATGAAATAAGGATTATAGGGAGGATGGTGTGGTTCGCCCGCTCGCAGGTCTGACCCGTCGAAAAAAATCTCAAAATTGATGTTGTCTCGGCTCTCATGGTTGCGATAGAATCGCCTCTACGCCGTCTTCCATATCTGGTAGGAGGGGATTCTATGTCTGATGATACCAAGAAATGCCCGTTCTGCGCCGAGGACATCAAGGCGGCGGCAATCGTCTGCCGATACTGCGGGAGGGATCTGGTGCCGGGGGACATTCCACCTGTTGCGCCACCCCCGGTTGATGGCCGCCTTGTGACCACTCAACTCACGAGCAAGCGCTATAAGGCCTTCATTCTCGTATCCATATGCGCTGTGGTTCTTGGGTTGATCATCTTTTTCACCGTTGGGAAGGACTCCACCGGCGCCCGTGATTTGGGCGGCTCCATGTTTCTCCTAGGTTTCCTGGGATACGTCGTCACGAAGTTTCAGGTCTGGTGGCACCACAGATAGAGGGGAGTGATATGAAGCGCCTGTTTCTGCTGATATACATGCTGCTCTCATATGGCCTGGCTGTCGCCGAGCCGCTTGAAGACCGCCTTTGCGCCGCTCTGGAGGCGGGACAGGTGGATGAGGCTGCTGATTTGATCATCAAGGGAGCGGAGATGTCCACGAAGGGCAGTTCGGGCCGAATGCCCATGGAATGCGCCCGAGACATGGAAATCCTGAAACGTGTGGCCGCTGCGGTCGCAGCCCGGGAGGAAAAGGGATTTGACCTTAAGGACCTCGATCTGTTCAAAGACAAGCCCTATTCTCAAGCCCCCAGACCGGTGCCTGAAAAGGACGTGGATCTGGAGGCGCTCTGCGAAGCCTGTAATAAGGGGGATATCGCCGTAGTCCGGTCCCTGATCGAGAAAGGAGTTGATCCCAACCGGGAATGCGGCATGGCTGAGACGCCGCTGAAATGGGCCGCGTTCCGTGGCCACACCCCGCTCGTGTCATATCTCGTGATCAAGGGCGCCGACATCAATTTCAAGCCTCAGTACAGCCACACGGCGCTACACGATGCGATCCGCGGCGTGAAGGGGCCGCCGCTGTTCGGCCATCCCGAGGAATGTCCCAAAATAGCTGAAATGCTGCTCAAGGCCGCAGCGAACCCGGAGATTCCCGATGCTCTCGATCATACCGCCATAATGTGCGCAGCCGATGAGGGGAACCTGGACCTGGTGATGCTGCTGGCCCGTCACGGAGCCAATGTCAACGCCAGAAACCAGAACGGCGAGTGTGCTCTGTCCCTGGCCCAGCAGAAGGGCCACCTGGAGGTAGCGCGGGCCCTCACGGATCTCGGCGCCGTTGAAACCAAGGAACAGGAGATCGTCCGAGCCGGGACGGCTCTGCTGGGTGAGCTGGGGGTCAACGTGATGAAGTTTCGACTCCTCGGCGAGAAGCGGCCTAACCGCTATGATGTGGTGATCACATATGTGGATACTGCTCAAGGTGGTGACAAAGCGAAGCTAGGGTCCCTGCTGTTCGCTGTGGCGAACCTGGCTGAGCACTTCGGCTTCACCCTGCTCGCCCTCGAGGCCAAACCATCCGTGGATCAATACAATCAGCGTGCCCGTGTGCGGGTCCCGTTCGATAACCCGAACTGCGCTTACGATCTGATCGCCGAGAAGGGACTGAAGGGGAAGATGTCTCGAAAGGACCTGCAGCGTGTGAAGGATTGGCTCTCTGATTGGTCCGTAACCCGCTACGACAAGACCTGGCTCCCGAACCTGCAGTTCTGATGCGTAGCACTCTTCACGTCCCTCGTATGCGCTTCGTGCTACTCACCCCTCCCGGCCGGGGGTGTGTTTTGTCCGGAACTGGACCGCCCGCTGTGTCCGAAAAACCTAATGATTGGTTTTTTTGTCCGGAACCAGCTTTTCCCGCCCCCCGTCCCGCTTTCGTATGTGTTTTCCCGGGATTTCCCTTGTCCGGTTCTACCTGTCAGTTTACATCAGCGCCCCGGTCCATGAGCAATTTTGCCAGTTCGACATTACCGGTTTGAGCTGCCGCATACAGCGGTGACGAATTCTGGTATTTTTCACAGCCTTGACCGTTGATGTTTGCTCCCCCGTCCAAAAGGAGTCTCACCGTCTCGAAATCACCGTCGAGGCAGGCCTTTATCAATGCGTTAGGCACAGGACAATCTTTGTCTCTTGCCGCTGCGTCTGCGGTCAGTTGCTTTACGGCTTCCGGATTGCGGTCTTCGGCTGAGGCTATCACAGCTTGCGCTGCGGCCTGCGAGTCAGCAATTGCCGCGGGTGCAAGAAGCAGAAAGATACACATGACGGCGCACGGAACCGCTGAACCAAGCCGAGTAAGGAAATGCTGAATTCTCAGTGGCTCCGCCATCATGGCCTTCACAGAGTTCTCCTTCGGTGGATTCGATCTCTGACAATCACTGCGAAGTGATGAGTTTATCGTAATTTCTCGCCAACGCAAAAGCTTGGAACCCACGATCCGCAAGATTTCAGTGCAGAGAATGCTTTCGATCGAGGCAAGCTTTCCCATCGCTTCGCTCCGTCGGTTCCGCTGGCCTGTAGAGTGATCCTAAGCCTGGGAATCAGGCAATAGGACCCATCGGCCGTTTGACGAACCTCTTCAAGAATCGTACAGTGGATTTCGGCTTCCAGAAACCGCTCATCGCTAAGACGGACGGGAACCGCAGCTGCCGCGAAGCGCGGCGCAGGAAGCAAGCCGATGACAAGATTAGGCACGCGGTATTTTTGCGGACCGCTTTGAACTTCTTGCCAGCAGCCATCAACCAAGTAGCCCATGGACTCCAGAGAACCCGGGACTGAGTTGTCCTGGCTAATTGCTCGGGCATACATGCTGTTTCCCTCCTGTAAAGCGCGGCCATGTAACAATGATGCCGGCCGATTGTAATTTGCGTCGCTGAGGTCTCGATTCAAGCTTGAATATGTTTTTCGTGATGGCTGGAGAAACCTCACACTAAAAATTCATTTCTTTCACGAAGACGTCGGTGCTGCAATTCATTGTGACTGCGAGACCGGCGGAAATTCAGGCGATTTCTCGGGCAATTCACTGGGTCTCGCCGACCAGCACAAATGGCGCCCAGTAGAATGGATGGTCAAAACCGGCCTTGCGTATTTCGGAGCGCGCGAGGGTCAGCGCATGAAGCTTTAGCTTGCCCTCTTTGATGTTCCTGAAGAAGCTTTCCATCAGCATCACGGAAGCCCGTTCCGAGACGGCCCAGAGGCTCACGAGAACCGCTCTCGCTCCCGCGTACTGGAAAGCTCGGCCCATTCCCAATACCCCCTCGCCGGAGACGCGGTTTCCCACACCTGAGTGGCAGGCGGTGAGCACAACCAAGTCCGAATTCATGCTCAGTCCAATCACTTCGCTCATCCGCAGATATCCATCCGTTCCTGGAGGGACCAGACTCAGGATCAACACCGGTTCCAAAACGCCCGGCAGGTCCTTGCCGAAGTAGCCGTGTGTGGCCAAAAGCACATTTCGATAATCCGAAAGCCTGGGGCCTATGTCCGCGAGGAATTTCCTCTTATTGGCATCCAGGCCGGTGCAGACTTCCGAATCCGCGCCGTACAGCCGTTTCAGGTTTTGGGCAAGATCGCCCGTCAGGGCGGCTCTTCTGCCAAGCTCTTCACCGGCCGCCCCGCTCAGGAGGTAGCGATATAGGGCGCTCAAGCCCTGATCGGGCATCCTGTCCTCCGCATCTTTCTTGCGGACTCTTGAATCCGTCATCAGCAGGACAGGGTCAGCGACAACGAGGAGCTTCTTGCCCTTGGCCGCAGGTTTCCCATAGGTCCTGGCTAGCGTCAAAGCCGTCACAGACTGGTAGTAAGATATGGGGTTCCTGTCTCCGAGGAATTCGCAGCCAACGACATGTGGGATTTTACCGTCGGCCCGGACACTTCCATTATCGTTTAGCGCCAGGATTTCGAAAGGCATCAGTCCGAGAGAATCGTCGGGCACTATCGTCACAGGCGCTCCCTCGGGCAGATGATCCAAGATCTCTCCCAGGAGCAAGTCCGCGAGCTTCTTGCCGGACCCGAAATCAAACGCTGTGAGCCGTTCCCGGGTCAGGCGTTCGCCGCTCTTGATGTCAAGCGGCTCCCTGAATTTGCGGACAAGATCGTCAACATCATGCCTGGGAACCGGCTTGAACAGCGCCTTCTTCAGCTCCCTTCCTTTTGTGAGATAAACGAGCAAACCATAATCCGTCAGATCGTAAGTGAGCAGCCATTCTCCATCGCGCAGAGCCGTCTGTTCCAGGTCAATCGGCTCCGGATATTTCGTGTTCGCAAACATTGGATGCTGCTTGCGCAGCGACCGTATGTGGGCCTGCAAGGCCTCTTCCACGTCTCTGACCTTCGGCTCCAGTTCGGCTATGTCCTGTTGGCTTTCGTTCTCATATGCCACTTGTAAGCTCTTCTTCATCGAGGCAAGGTTGTCGTTCAGCTCGCTGTCGCGATGCAGGACATCCGCGGGGATATCGAAGGAGCCGCTATTAGACGGCCTCGACAGCGCCTCGGCAAACACACGCGCTTTTGTATATTCAGAGCCCTTGAAGGCTTCAAGAGGCCTGTTCATCCTCATCAATGCTCTCGACAGTCCTTCGTAGGGGGCTGTCCTGAAAAACCCCTCGATCCTGACCTGGAAAAAATTATGTCGCTGCGACTGAGGAACGGTGGATCGCAAGTCTTCCGTATGCTTAGCCGCCTTGAGATAGTATTCGGCCGCTTCGGAGTAACGCGCCATACCTTCGTAGGCCATGCCCAGCCCTGTGTAAGCCGCATAACGGTTGTCCTCGCTTCGCTCCTTGCCGGAATGTCGGCTGACGCTCAGCTTTTCGTAGTAGCCCTTTGCTTTTTCGTATTCGCCTTTGAGTAGATGGAACCTGCCGAGAGTCGCCGTGTAACCGGCTTCCATTACGAAAGGCCCGGCTTTGTCAATTTGTCCCATCGTGAGGTACAGGTTGGCGATCCGGTTGAGAGTAAAATCCGTGGGAAGCCCTGCTTCTTTGCTCACTGCGAGAGCATCCTGGTAATTGGCGAGGGCCTCGGAGAACTCGTCCAGGTGTGCGCGTGCCAAGCCAAGGGCCGCCAGAGCTACGGACTCGTTTCTTCGATCTCCGATCTTTCTGGTGATAGACAACGCCTTTTCCAGATATTCCACGGCCGTCGAGTACCGACCCCAGTCCCTGCAAGTCATGCCCAGGCTGATCAGAGCCGTGGCCTTTCCGCCTTGATCGTCAATCTCCCTGAACAGATTTAGTGCTGTCTGCGCATATTCCGCGCTCTTGGAATGATCGATCCAGTTACCAAAAACAATTGCCAGACCGAGCAAGGTATTCCCTTCGCCTCGGCGATCACCCAAATCCCTGTTGATTTCTAGCGCTGCTTCGTAACACTCGACGGCCTTCGCATACCGACCCAAGTTCTTGTACGCGGAGCCCAGATTGATGAGCGCCCGGCTTTCTGCGGCGCGATCGCCAAGCCGGCGGAAGATCTCCACGGACTTAAGTGAGTACTCTACAGCCCTGTCACGACGGCCTTGCATTTCATAGATAATGGCTACATTGTCGGCGGCGGAGGCTTCTCCCGTCCGGTCGCCGACCTCTTTGAACATGTGAAGGGCTTTCTCAAAATATTCTATGGCCTTGTCATAACGGGCCGTGCGCCAAGAGACGACGCCCAAACCATTAAGCGCCCATGCCTGCCCCTTCATGTCACCCGAGTTTGCGAATGCCTCCACGGATTTCTCAAAACATTCACCGGCCTTTGGAAACATCTTCAAGCGGTTCACATAGAGCCGTCCCAGGCTCAAATTCGCTTGTGCGACCCCCTTGTCAAACCCCGCAGCCTCAAAGGCGCGTGCCGCTTCAAGGAATTTTTGCGCAGCAGTTTCGAAGTCCTGCTTGGTCCGAGCGCTCTCTTGTATGCTCAGGGCTTCGTGAAAGAGAGCTTCACCTTGCTCTCTTGACTGAGCAAATGTGGGCCATGGAATACATGCGGTGAAAAGCAGCGTTAACAAGAGAGCGAAGAGTCTATTCATGGCGAGGCCCTTTTAGGGGGAAGGCGCCGTAGACTAGGGGCCCAATCTTTGATTCCAGCTCCGTACGATCGAACATGTCATGTGCCTCGGCCCCCACTCGATTCCCTGTCGAGGTTTCAATCAATTCACTTTTCACAAAGGCTCGGCTTCCCGCGAAGACAATTGTCACCAGCGCCACGTTCTCAATGCCCAGACTGGTTCGCAATATGCTCAACATGTCGTTCAGGTTTCCCACAGATGAGCCTGCTGCGGTAGCGACTTCTTTCACCTTTGCGGGAGAAACGAAGTCATATTGGTCCAAGACCTTCTCGCTAGGGGTGACAGCCCTATAAAGCGAATCGATCATCTCCCGGGACAAAGGCTTCTCTGTGTCCTGAAAGCGAAGGATTGTCGTCACACGTTTTCTTGCCCGCGGAACCGCTCCCAGGAGCGCTCCCCCGAGGTCGTCTTCTCTCTCACCCCATGTGACGGAACTCAATGCAACCACAGGGGCGGCCGGCGGGGCCGGATAGAAGATGAGGACCAGGAGGACTGCCACAGCCACAGCGACTGCGGCGGCCACACGGAACCGGAACAGACTTGCCAGGTCTTCAAGAAGCATCAATAGCCATGCTCGATCCGGTGGAGGCGGAGTTGCCTTCGAAACAGCGCCGAGTTCCTTCTTTATGGCCTGGAAAAGCTCTCGGGGCATGTTCCCGGCGTCCCGGCATTTCTCGAGGGCCGCGGCTTCTTCTCTACAGGCCTCGCAGTCACGGAGGTGCTTCGAGAGTTCGACCGAAGGATCTTGGCCCGTCTCGATGAAGTCGGAAATCAAGGAGGGTTCGGGACAGAAGACCCGGTCATCTTTTCGCATGATCCGGAGCATATCCTTTAGCTCATCGAATTCGCTGAACGCTTCTTTGCTGGATTCGAGAAGCTGTTCCACCGCTTTCCTTTCCTCTTCTGCAAGAAGGCCTTCAAGATAGCGGAGTAGCAACAGCCGCCTCTCTTCAATGGAATTACCGCTCTCCGTTTTCATATTCCACGTCCTGCGCGTGCAATTTCATCATATCTGGCTTTCAATTGGGCCAGGCATCGAATGATCTGAACATTTACCGCGTGCTCCTTTTTCCCCAGCATTTCGCTTATCTTCGCGTGGGAAAGATCCATATGAAATCGAAGCCTTATCAATTCACGACAACTTTCCTTGAGTCTATTAAAGGCGAGGCCGAGGATATTTACCTGTTCAGCCGTCTCGAGATACGCGTCAGGCGGCTGTGAAGC
>Ga0172375_10005743_pt1 | contig 17746 bp, 15 predicted proteins | sample LakKiv1m_FD_114537 | JGI IMG/M metagenome (GOLD analysis project Ga0172375, IMG submission 114537) | Freshwater microbial communities from Kabuno Bay, South-Kivu, Congo - kab_092012_11.1m | ecosystem: Environmental > Aquatic > Freshwater > Lake | place: Democratic Republic of the Congo...
ATTCCCATTCCGCTTCTGCAAAGAGGAGCTCGATGACACGGTTAAGCACATGATCGTCGCTCGGCATCTTCTCGAGCTTCGCGATGGCCTCCAAAACAAGGAAAACCTTGACCTGTTCTTCCGCCTCCGCCTTGAACTTCGGTTCAAATTCTTTGACTCTCTCCTTGATCCGCTCCGGAGGCAGGCCGTAATTCGCCATCTGGTGCTCCGCCTCGTGCTCCAGCTCATGGGCCCGGCGCGTGACCAGCGTCTGCGGAACAACAAAAGAACTGTGCTTCAAAACCTGCTGGATCAGCTCCTTTTCCAGGCGCGCGCGCTCCTCGTTCTCTTTTTTCAAAAACAGTTGTTTCTGGATACAGTCAACAAACTCTTCCTTCGTCTTGTATCCCAGGCCCCTGGCCATCTTCTCCTCGGAGATATCTTCAGGCCTGCCTTTTTTCAACTGCTTGACATACTCTTCGACATCCGAAGGCTCGATCTTGATCTCCTGTTTTTTGAGCTTGAGCCCCTTGTATTGCTTGATCGCGATCTCCGGCTTGACCTCCACCTCGGCTTTATACGTCAGGACCTCCCCTTCGAGCTTGACGTCCGATATCTGCGGCAGATCGATAACGTCGATCGCCTCATCCTTGACGGTCTGTTCATAGCTTTCCGTGATAAGACCCTTGAGCACCTCGTCTCTCGCCAGGGCGCCGTGCTGCTGTTCCAGGATCTGGCGCGGGGCCTTACCAGGCCTGTAGCCGGGGACCTTCGCTTCCTGTCCGATCTTGTCGTAAACTTCGTCGTACTTCTTTTTGACCTGCTCCTGGGCCACCTCTATGTCAAGAAGGACCTTATTTTCCTTTGTCTTTGTTTTTTTCACTTTCATGAAACGACTCTCCTTTTCGATGGATGGTTACATCTTGAACTTTTCCCCCAAGTACAACTCTCTGGCCCGCGAATCGTTGATCAGGTCGGAAGCGGTCCCAGAAATCAGGATACGCCCCTGAGCGATCAAATACGCCCTGTCCGTGATAGACAGAGTCTCGCGCACATTGTGGTCCGTCAACAGAACCCCCAGCCCTTTTTCCTTCAATTCCCTGATGATCTGCTGGGCATCGGCCACGACGATCGGGTCGATACCGGAAAAAGGTTCATCTAACAGAATGAACGACGGGTTCGTCACCAGCGCGCGGGTGATCTCCAGGCGCCGCCGCTCCCCGCCGGACAGCGTATAGGCCTTGTGTTTCTTTAAGTGCGCGATCTTGAGCTCTGCCAAAAGATGGTCCAGTCTTTTTTTGCGTTCCCGCAAAGAGATGGGCAGGGTCTCCAGGATCGCCATGATATTCTCTTCGACTGTCAACTTGCGGAAGACCGAGCTCTCCTGCGCGAGATAGCCGATGCCGAAATGGGCCCTGGCATGGATCGGCAGGCGCGTAATATCGTTGTTATCAAAGATGATCTGCCCTTCTTCCGGCGGGATGATGCCGACGATCATATAGAACGTGGTCGTCTTTCCGGCGCCGTTCGGCCCCAGGAGGCCGACGATTTCACCGCGCTTGACGACGAGGTTCACGTTATCGACGACGCGCCGGTGATGATAACTCTTGACCAATCCCTTGGCTTCAAGGAGATACATTGGGCAGCCCGCTTCCTTCTTCGGGGAAAATTTCCAGGTGCGGCCGGCCCGTCAGGACGACCTTCCTGTCCGCCGCGGTAAATACGGCCGAATCACTGTAAGAGGTATTTTCGTCGCGCATGATCTTGACGTGCCCTTCGGCCACGATCCTGTCCATCTGCTTGGTCTGATTATTGAAATAAATGGTCATCTTGTCCGACACCATGGACCCCTGGTCGGCGTCGCCGGTCACCTGCACGTTCTTCTCAAAGGTCGCGATCTGATGTTCGTAATCCAGCTCCATCGGGCCGTCACAGGTGATCGTCATCTTTCCAGGCCCGGCGGACTTGGAGTCTGCCGCCCCTTCGGGGCTGCCTTCGGGGCTGCCTTCGGGGCTGCCTTCGGCCGCGGCCGAAGACGCCGGGCTTTTTCCCTGCATCGTCACGACAACGTCTTTCTCGAACTTGGCCACCTTCATATCCGGCTTGGCTTCCAGCCCTTCGCCCACCGCCGTCACATTGTCCCTTGAAATGTTGACTTTTTCGTCCGAAGAGATGATCTGGTCCTTCTGAGACCAATCCAGGGCGCTGGTCGTCAATTCCGCGCCGGTATCCGTTACGGCGCGCACGTTATCTTCCAGGCGGACCTTACCCGTGGCCCTGTCGAACTGGCCACGGTCAGCGGTCAACACCATATTCTCTTTATTCTTTTCGTTGCCGTAAAGATGGGCCGTGATATCGGATATCTTGACGTCGTTGCCGGCCATATCCATGGACGCGCCCTCCACCTCCCAGGTCTTTTCGCCCTTGCCGTCGTAGCCGGCGATATTGAAATCTTCCATCTGCTGGGGCTCGCTCGTAGAGGCAATCTTGGAATCCGCCGCCAGACCGAAAGCCGCCGCAGACTGGAAAACGACCAGCGCCAGACACAAGACGAATATTCTCGCCATCACAAAAATTTCCCTACGGCCCTTTCCCACAGACCTTGCGATTTCAAAATCAGTTCCGCGATCTCGCGCACGGCGCCGCGGCCGCCGGCATGCCGCGTGACATAAACAGCGGCCCGCCTGACCTCGGCCACCGCATTACGCGTCGCTACCGGCAAACCACATTCTTTCAAAACGCAAAGATCGACAAGATCATCACCGACGAAACAGACCTCTTTATCCCGCAGGCGGTGTTTTTTCAAGATCTTCGCGTACGCCTCGGTTTTGGCGGCATGGCCCGCCATGTTATTTCTGTCCATCCTGTAGACAGCCTCCGCGCGCATGTCTTTAGCGCGGTGCGCGAGGCAACCGGACCCTTTGGCCGTCACAAGGATCGTCTTGATCCCCATGCGCGCCAAAAGGGCCACGCCCAGGCCGTCGTGGACATCAAAGCACTTGGCGTCGCGCCCTTCGCTGTCGTAAATAATACGACCATCCGTCAGGACACCGTCGACATCCAACAACAGCAACTTAATCTTTTTAAATTTATCCCGGAGTTTTTTCGAAATCATCGAGGTATTCCGTTGCCCGATCCGCGCACCCGTAACTCGCTTACCCGTTAACTATTTTAGACCAGCCCCGCCTTGAGCAAATCCTGGACATCCAGCATCCCGATCGGCCGGTGCCTGGCATCGACGATCGGCACCTCATCGATCCTCTTGTCCTGGAGGATCCTGAGGGCTTCGCTGGCAAGGTGGTCCTTGGGGATCGTCACTGGGTCTTTTGTCATGACGTCCTTGACTTTCCTGACCACCAGATTCTTGTCCGACTCCACGTGGCGACGCAGGTCTCCGTCCGTAAAGATCCCCGTCAATTTCCCGGACCTGTCGACAACGCTCGCAGCGCCTGCGCGTGCTTCCGTGATCTTCAAGAGGACGTCGCGCACAAGCTCGTCTTCTTTCACGACGGGATTGGATGCACCCCGGCGCATGATATCCTCGACCTTCAAGAGGAGCCTTTTTCCCAGCGCCCCTCCAGGATGATAAAAAGCAAAGTCCTCCTCCCGGAATCTCTTTTTCTTCAGCAGGCAAACGGCGATGGCGTCGCCCATGGCGAGCGTCGCCGTCGTGGAGGCCGTCGGTGCCAACCCCAAAGGACAGGCTTCTTTCTTGACGGAAACATCCAGCGTCACATCGCTGTGGCGACCCAGGGTCGAACGGGGATTGCCTGTCAACGCGATGAGCCGCGCCCCGATCTTTTTGATCAAAGGCAGGAGCCGGATCACTTCTTCAGTCTCGCCGCTGTTGGAGATCGCCAAAATAACGTCTTCCCGTATGACACGGCCCAGGTCGCCGTGGATCGCCTCGGCGGAATGCAAGAACAGGCTCGGCGTGCCTGTCGAAGAGAGCGTTGCCGATATCTTCTGGCCGATCAGGCCGCCCTTGCCCATCCCTGTCACAATGACGCGGCCGCGGCACTCGCTTAAAAGCCCGATCGCCTTGTCGAATTTTTCGTCGATCCGGCGCATGAGGGCTTCGATAGCCTCCGCCTCGATCTTCAAAACCTCTTTGGCTTCTTTGCCATACATCGCTGAATCCTATTCGTTGGTCTTGTGGGCGCCGGCGAGACGGTCAATAGCGCGGACCGCCTCCAGCAGGCGCGGTAATTCCGATAAAGACAGCATATTAGGGCCGTCGCAAAGGGCTTTTTGCGGCCTGTGGTGCACCTCCAAAAACAGGCCGTCGCAGCCGAACGCCACCGCGGCCCTCGACAGGGCGGCGACATACTTCTTCTCTCCCCCGCTCGACGTGCCGCGGCCGCCGGGAAGCTGCACGCTGTGCGTAGCATCGAAGATCACCGGATAACCCAGGTGGCGCATGATCGCCAGACTCCGGAAATCCACGACCAGATTATTGTAGCCGAAAGAAACGCCCCGTTCCGTCAGAAGGATCTTGCGGTTCCCGCTGGAGACGATCTTTTTAATAACCTCATCCATATTCCACGGAGCCAAAAACTGCCCCTTCTTGATATTAATGGCCTTCCCCGTCTTAGCCGCCGCGATGAGGATGTCGGTCTGCCGGCACAGGAACGCCGGGATCTGCAGGCAATCCAGGACTTCGCCTGCGGCCTTTGCCTCTTCGGCGCTATGGACGTCGCTTAAGACCGGGATGCCGAACGTGCTCTTGACACGGCTCAGGATCTTCAAACCCTGGCGGATCCCGGGTCCCCGGAAAGACGACAACGATGTCCGGTTGGCCTTATCATAACTGGATTTAAAAACCAGGGGGATGCCCGCCTGACGGCACACGGCTTTCAGACGCGCAGCCTCTGTCATCACGGCCTTCTCGGACTCGATGACGCACGGCCCGGCCAACAGGACAAGAGGCAGCCCGCCGCCGATCTCCACAGAGCCGATCCTCACTTTACGCGTTTTCATTCTTTTCCCCGATCTTGCTTCTAAGCAGGAGCCGCTGCTTGACCTTCTCCAGATCCTCGCGGGTGTCCACGCCGATCGTCTCGAATTTTGTCTCCACCACGCGGATAGAATATCCATTTTCCAGAATCCTGAGCTGTTCGAGCTTCTCGAGCTTCTCGAGCTTCGATGCCGGGAGGTTCTTGTAGGTATAAAGGAAATCCTTGGTGTAACCGTAAATCCCGATATGCTTGTAATGAACGCGCATGCCCGGCTCCTCTTCGCGCACGAACGGGATGGGGCAGCGCGAAAAGTACAGCGCCTGATGCTTCTTGTTCATCACGACCTTGACGACGTTCGGGTCGACGATCTCCTCTTCGTGCTCGATGCGCTTGCAGACCGTCGCGCAATTCTGCTCGGGGACGTTCAGGAGCGTATAGGCCACATCGTCGATCATAGAGGGATGCACGAGCGGCTCATCCCCCTGGATGTTGACCACGACCTTGACGTCCAGGTCGGCGACGACTTCAGTGATGCGCTCGGTGCCGCTGGTATGGGCCTTGGCCGTCATGACGGCCTTGCCGCCGAAAGCCTCAACAGCTCCTTTAATCCTTTCGTCATCGCACGCCACGACCACCTCGTCAAGGGCCCTGGCCCGTTTGGCGTTCTCCCATACGTGCTGGATCATGGGCTTGCCGAGGATGTCCGCCAGGATCTTGCCTTCAAAACGGACGGATGCGTAACGCGCGGGGATCACGCCGATGGCATTCATGACAATTTTCCTTTCAACCTCTCCCACGCCTCGAGGATCTCTTCTTTAGTGACAACAGCCACGCCCACCTTGCCGACAACCACGCCTGCAGCGACATTGGCAATCTTGGCCGCATCGACCATGCGGACGCCGCGGGACAACGCCAGTGTAAAGACAGAAATGACCGTATCGCCAGCGCCGGAGACGTCAAAAACTTCCTGCGCGACGGTCGGGATATGCACAGGGGTACGGTTTTGCCCGCCGGAAAAAAGCTTCATGCCTTTTTCGCCGAGGGTCACCAGGACCCCTGCACACCGAAGGGTCTTGTGCAGTTTCCAGCCGATGCGGTCGATGTCTCCGTCCGCCTTAATGGCAATGCCGGCGCCTGCAGAAGCCTCTTTTTCATTCGGGGTCAACGCTGTCACGCCCTTATAATAACCGAAATGTTCTATCTTAGGATCGACGGTAATGATCTTCTTGTGTTTTTTTGCCAAAGAAATGATACGCTTCAGGAGATACGGCCCGATCAGGCCCTTGCCGTAATCTTCAATGATCAATCCGTCGACCTGGGGGATCTTTTCCTCCACCATTTCAATGACGTGCCGCATCCGGTCCTGATGAAGATTTTCAGTGTTCTCCCAATCGAGGCGCACCATCTGCTGGTGGGCGGCGATGATGCGTGTCTTGACCGTCGTGCGCCTGGCGGCATCGGCGATCACACCGTCGCAATCGACATTCTTGTGACGCAACAGGTCCAGAAGGACATCCCCATTCCTGTCCTCTCCGACCACGCCATAGAGAAAAACCTTGGCGCCCAGGGCCGCCAGGTTGCTGGCGACATTGGAAGCGCCGCCGGGCATAAAGGACTGGCGTTGTGCCCAAACAACTGGCACGGGCGCTTCGGGTGAGATGCGCTCCGCCTTGCCCCAGATGTATTCATCCAGGATCACATCGCCGATCACCATGATCCGCGAAGAGGAAAACCCGTGAAGGATCTTCTTAAGTTTTTCTTGAGTCAATGGCGCCATAACTATGATATCCCTGTTAACCTCTCTATGCCTCGACGATCACCTAGAACAAAGGCGGCTATCACGATCTCAGGTGCCCCGGGACGCAATAACGGATGCCGCAGCCGTCCCATGGACACAGCTTCTTTAACTCTTTTGTTTACAAAATGTTAGGAAACAAATCAAAAAGAACGAAACCCGGCCCTTACAGACAAGAACCTGGTTAAAAGAACTTACCGACCCTGCTCTTTTCTGCGCTGATGGAATAGGTTTTAAACCTGGATAGGTCCATGGATCAAGATGCCGACTTATTTAGAAGAGTTAATTATACCAACGGCGGTTCCTCCGGTCAATATATGTTTGACGGGTCCATGCGCCAAACGCCTGCCGCACGATTTTTGAGGAAAAACTACTGCGCATAATCATAGTCCTTCTTTTGAAGGACCCCGTTTTTGAAGTACAGGATCGTTGGCGGAGACGTTAAGGAGTAAACCCAGGCCTCATCATACATCTTGCCCATATAGCTGATGTCATAACGCCTCTTGTCAGGATAACCAGCCTTCTGCTGCACCTCGGCTTGTGTCATGCCGACCTTTGTCTGCTCCATAAGGCCGTAGCACTTCATTTTGCTGTTCTCATCGGATGAGCGCCCGAACTCGCAGATATTGGCGCAACCGGCCGACATCAACATAACCCCCAGCATCATCAGGATTGACCGCATAAAGACTCACCTCCTCTTATGAAACAACCGTAGATATGTTTAACGACCCTGCGGCGCCCCTGCCTCCTGCAGCAGCTTTTCCGCAGGCATGGCCTTAACCACGGTGGCGCGGATATCGCGGATCGCATTCTTGTATTTCTCGACCTCGGCTTTCAAGATCATCTCCCGGCCCTGCAGGCGGGTGACCAAAGACTGGTAACCTGCAGAGGCAAGCCAATCGCCGATCCCCACCCCCGCAATAAAAACAACGATAATCGTGATGGCTACCACCAATCCTCTTGTCTTCATACAACGCTCCTTAATCTCGCCTCTGGCGAGATTAACTCCTCGTGTATCTTGAGAATTTATGGCTGCCCGCCTGAGCTCTGTGAAGGCTGGGTGTAGACATAAATTGTCAAGATGCTCACGCGAGGAGTAACGTTAATTTCCTTTAACCTTCCGCCTCTGGCGGAATTAGGCCCTCCGCTATGTGGTATTGCGGAGGCCTACCCTTTCTGGGTTAGGCCCTCCGCTATGTGGTTACCCGGCTCCATCGCACCCCGCCAAATCGGAACGGCCACACCCCGCCCTATCGGACTGACAAGTGCACCACCTTCTGCGGCGGTTGTTTCTCAAGCCCTTCTATTTTACCACGACGGGTTTGGCCTGTTCGAGCTGCACACGGATGTTTTCCAGCACGATCTTATAGTTGTCCAGGGTCTTTTGATATTCGACGTTAAGCTTCTTGAGCCTGACAACCTCGGCCTGATAAGACATGTTGGCAAAGCTGAACGCGAACGCCGTCACGACTGCCAGAACCGTCACCGCCAATGCCACCACCGCGCTGACTTTCATCTGTTTCATACAGCCTCCTTAATCTCGCCTCCGGCGAGATTAACTCCGCAGCGTAGCTAAACAATTTCTGGATGCCCGCCGAGACTCTGACGAGGCTGGCTGCATCCAGAAATTTTTAGCTGTTTACGCAAGGAGTCATGTTAAGTACTCTATTTCCCCGCCTCTGCCGAGATTACCCCTGCCTGCCCACCTGACGGGCAGGCGAGCCTACGCTAGTCAATTTAGCGAGTGCCCTGGCCCGCCTCCGGCGAGGCCGGGGCGCTCAGGAGCTAAATTGACAAGCGTTTAGGCAAGGGGTCTTTTTGTGTCATTCTTTCCCCGCCTCTGGCGGGATTCGCCTTCTCTTCCCTTAAAATCCTCCGTGCATGGCCCATCACCTCTTCGATACCGATCGAATCGAGACACGCAAAACCTTTGCGGCAATCGTGAGCCAGGCACGGAAAGCACGGCTGAGGATTGTGCACCACAACATCGCGCGGGCCGATGGGGCCCCACCGCCGCGGGCTCAATCCCGCCTGATTGCGGCCGAAGATGGATATGACGGGCGTCCCGACGGCAACGGCAATATGCACGGGTCCCGAATCATTGGAAATCAAAAGTTCGCACCGCTTGAAAAGACTGGCCAGTTGAGAAAGAGAAAAACGGCCCGACCCGTCCAAGGGGCGGATCTTGACCAGATTGAATATCTGTTCGGAAACGGACCGATGGACGGCGTCGGCGACCACCAGGACCCTGACCCCGAGATCCTTCTGGATCCTGTCGATGAGAACGGCAAACTTCTGCGCCGGCCAGAGCTTGGAAGGACAGCTCGCCGCCGGGTTCACCGCGACCAGGCGTTCCTTTTCGCCGACGCCCAGGTGCGTCAGGAAATCGGCGACAAATTCATCCGATTCCTGCTTCAGGGGCACATAAAGCTCTCGCGAAACATCGTCGATCTCCAGCGCCTTGAGGAGATCGAAATTATACTCGACCTCGTGTTTGGCCCCTTCCTGCTTTTTGTGCGGCAAGGCGCGCGTCAGGAAATAAGCCCCTTTGCGGTCGTAACCGATGCGCTCGGCGATCCCGGCCAAAAACATCACCAGATGAACGCGCAGCGTCGGATGCAAGACGACGGCGACATCGAAAGAAAGGCGCGCCAGATAACGGCCGAACGCAAGTGTCGGCCAGAAACCGCGATGCGCCCGGTCTTTGTCGAATACGATCACCTGATCCAGATAAGGGTTGCCTTCCACGATCTCGCGGGTGGCGGGCGCGACCATCATCGCGATAAAACTCGAAGGAAAATGTTCGCGCAGGACCTTGATCACAGGTGTTGAAAGGACCACATCGCCGATCCTGTCCGTCCGCACGACGAGAATCCGTCTATAACGCTCCTGGCGGAACCTCTCCTCTTTACCCTCCATCATCAGCCGCACGGCGAGGAGCACGTCAAAAGGCGTTATGGTCTGGATGCAGGCATGGGCGCCTGTGGCACACATGGCCCGAGAGCAGGGGCCGCAGAGAACGTTCTTGCGCACGGCAATGCTCCGGGAAGACCAAGGCCCATAATGGCGCCAGTCCGTCGGGCCGTAGATGCCGATGACCGGACGGCCCAGGTAGCTTGCGATCTGGAGGGCCCCCGAATCGCTGCCGACGACCATCTCGGCGCGCATGATGAGCGCGCAGAGCATCCCCAGGGTCGTCAGACCGCAAAGGTTGACGACAGGCAACGCCAGCTCGGCGCAGATCTGCCTGACAAAAACCTCGTCGTCCCGGTCTCCGGCCACGACGACCGTCTTGCCGTATTTCTTCCGGAACTCCCCGATCACGTCCGCATAACCGCGGGCCGACCATTGTTTCAGACTGCTGCGCGAACCTGGCACCACCAAAACAAATTCTTCGCCGACCCCTACGCCCTGGCGGCGCAACAGCTCTAAAAGCGCATCGCCGTCCTTGGGGCTGATGAAAGACGGATTCCGGGGGCCATCGCATTCCCTGAATTCATCGGCGCTGACCGCCGGGCCCCGCAAGGCGCTGACCGCCTTAAAAAGATGCTTCTGATAATAATGCATGGCCCAGGAAGGATAACGGTTGCGCAAGGCATTCTTGCGGCGAGACCTCAGGGCCCAGCGGTAAAAAGTATTTTTGAGGTCGATGATGACATCGAATTCCGCTTTTTTCAGCCTCCGGTAAAGCGCAATCTTTTCTCTTAAGGAGGCATGCTTGTCAAAAACGATCAGCTCCGCCACGTCGGGATGGTGTTCAAAAAGGCACTTGGTGCGCGGCGCGGCGACGACGGTGATGCGCGCCGTCGGGCATTCCCGTCTCAGGAAATCAAAAGCCGGCAGCCCCATCACGGCGTCACCGAGATTGCTCATGGTGATGTAAAGGATCTTCTTTACTGCCTGGCCTTCAGCCATCCGCGTTTCTCCAGTTCGCCGATCACCTGCTCGACGGTGATCGAACTCATGCACACATTATCCTTGCATTCCAGGTTATAGCAGGGGACCTGGCACGCGGGGGCCTGCCGTCCGCACAAGACCGGAAGTTCGTCGCGGCTCAACGGGCCTGTTAATTCCGGCGACGTCGGGCCGTAGAGAGACAGGACGCGCGCGCCCACGGCGGCGGCCACATGCAGGGGCCCTGAATCGGCGGAGATCACGATGGCGCTCTTCTGAAAGAGAACACCCAGCTGCTTGAGCGTCGTCAATCCGCAGGCGATAAACGGCTTGGAGCGTGTCAAGGAAGAGATCTCTTTGGCCAGGTCATGCTCGCTGTAAGCCCCGGAGATCACCACATCCATCTGATATTTGTCTTTAAGGATATCTATCAGCTGCGCAAAGCGCTCTTTCGGCCAGCGCTTGAGGTCCCAGTTGCCGCCCACATGAAGCGTCACGAGGTTCTTTTCCTGGCCCAGATGGTGTTTCTTGAGGAAATCCTCGATGAAATCCCTGTCGTCGGGAGAAACAAAATAATCGCAATAACGCTCGCCGGCGGGGATCCTGGAGCCCGTGACAAGATAATAATAAATATCGGCGCGGTGCAGTTTTTCTTTTGGGAAAACGACCCTGTCCGTCAGGAGGAAGGCCGTCTTTTTCGTGGTAAAGCCGATGCGCCTGCGGACACCGGCCAAAAAAAGACACAGCGTCCGCGTCAAAGACGGACGAAAGATATAGGCGACGTTAAAACGCCTCACCCTGAGGTCCCGGACGAGCCGCAACTTGCCGGCGAAACCCTTGTAACGCCCCCCCTCGTCGAGAGCGATCACCTCGTCAAGATAATTATTCCCCATCAGGAGGACCTTGCAGCGAGGCACGACCAGGGCCGCGATATAGGCGCCCGGATGCTTCTTGCGGATCGCGCGGATGGCTGGCGTCGAAAAAAGGACGTCTCCCAGCCAATTGACCTCGACGATCACGATGCGCTCTTCGGCCCAGAACGGCGATTGTTTTTTTCGGAATATATTCATGACGAAAGTTTTTTGAGACGCGGGTAATAGCCGCTGGCTTCCAGAAAAAATACGAGCATATGGCCCGAAGAATGCGAAATCCTGATACGCTTAAGGGCGTAAAGATCCACGTTGTCGCGGCTATCCTTCCTGTTCGTCGTCACGGCCACGGCGTAACCCGCCCGGCGCGCCATCTCCTCGGTCCGGCGCGTATAGCCTCCCAGGGGATATGCCAGAGCAACTACGGGCACGCCGACGGCCGATTCCAGGAACGTCTTGGAACCCCGGATCTCCTCCCACAAAAGAGCCTCATTCCGGACATCAGGCAAATAATAATGGTGCTTCGTGTGGGAACCGATATCGATAAGCCCTGAAGCCACCATGTCCTGCATCATCTGCGGCGTCATGATACGGGCCGAGACGCCCCTGGCCACATCATAATCTTCCCCCAGGCGGCCGGCAATCACGAATATCGTCGCAGGAAAACCGTATTTTTTCAGGACCGGGAAAGCCTTGGTGTAATTATTATCGTAACCGTCATCGAAGGTGATGACGACCGTCCTGGGTTTCACCTTCTCTCCCCGCCGCAGGATGTCTGCCAGCTCCGCAAGGCGGATGACGTGAAACCCGCGAGCATGCAAAAACGCCATCTGCCGCGCGAAAGCCTCTTCTGTCACATCAAGGCAGGTCGTCCGGCCGTTGGGAGCTCCGACGCTATGATACATAAGGACAGCGGCGCTTGGACCGTCGTAACACAGATTCACGCACAAAACGATGAACGCGGTCAGAACAAAAGTAAAGAGATAAACAGTGGCCCGCGCTAAGTTCTTTTTCATAAAACAGATTGGTAAACTGCCTGTGTCTTTTGCGTCATGGCATCCAGCGTAAATGTCTCCGCGACCCTCTTTTTAGCCCTGGAGACGATCGCCTGCGCCAGGGAACGGTCCTCCAGCAATCTTTCGACAGCGGCCGCGATAGCCGGCGGGTCTCCCGATGATACCAAAAGCCCCGAGATGCCGTCCTCAATGACCGTCGGGATCCCCCCGACGCGCGATGCCACGACAGGCACCCCCTGGGCCTGGGCTTCCAAAATCGAGATCCCCAACCCCTCCTGCAAGGAAGGCATGACAAAGGCATCCATAGCGGCCAACGCCAAAGAGGTATTGCCCGCCGACGGACACAAGCGCACAATGTCTTGCAGTTTTTTCTCGGCGATCAATTGCCGCAGATGTTTGCCTTCGTTGCCGTCGCCGACGATCACCCAGCGGAGTTCCGGCCGCCGGGCCCGAAGGACATCGGCCGCCAACAGCATGTATTTCTGCCCTTTGACGGAAGAAAGCCTGCCGATATGGCCGACCACCAGCTTGGCCGCATCGATCCCCCACGCCTTTTTTTGGCCGGCGATTTCCGCGGCGGTATGAGCAACAAAACGCTGCGGGTCGATGCCATTATAGACCAGATCGATCCTGTCCGCCGGCACGTCGAAATCATAGGCGAGATGATCCCGGACCTGGTCGCTGATGGCTATGACCCTGCGGCCCCAGCATGGCATGAATACACGCCCCAGGCGCCGCTTGAAATATCCGTGGCACGTTGTCACCATAGGCCTGCGGGTCCATAAAGACACCAGAGACCCCAGGACCTGTGTGACGCGGGTATTGGCATGGATCACATCGATCTTCTCGCGGCGGACCAGGCCTGTGAGTTTCAGGGCCGACAGAAACACCTTAGGGCTCACTTCACACTTAGTCGTCAACGGCAAACGGATGTGCACGATACCGTCCCGTTTGAGTTCCGCTTCCAGGTCCCCTCCGCGCGACCCGACAAAAACCTTCGCCCCGTATTTACGGACAAGCAAAGCGGCCAGCTGATGCACATAGACGCTGACGCCGCCGAAATTCAGATGATTAGTCAAAATCAGGATGTTCATACGGGGTTCCCTACAAATTGTTCGATGGCGGCCAGGACGTCTTCCACGAGGATGCCCTTCATGCACGGATGCGTCTTTTTGGCGCATGTGTCCCGATAACACGGCCGGCACCCCTTCTGGAGCACGACGCAGCGCACACCCGACGGCAAATGCCTCCTGGGGTCCGTGGGCCCGAAGAGCGCCACAAAAGGAACATGCATCGCCGCCGCCACATGCATGGGGGCGGAATCGCACGTCACGTAAACCTGGCAGCGGCCGACGAGGGCCGCCAGCTGCATGACCGTCGTCTGCGCGACGGCGCAGGCCGGACGGCTTTTTGCCGCCTCCAGGATCTTTCTGGCGAAGGCCGCATCGCTGGCAGCGCCCGTCAGGACCACACGGCACCCTCTTTCTTCCAGGGCGTCGCAGAGCCTGGCAAAACGCGAAGCGATCCAGCGCTTCGATTCCCAGCGGGGGCTTGCGCCGATATTGATGCCGATGACGGGCTTACCGGCTGCCGCATGCCCCTTCAGGAAATCGTCCGCAAAGGCCTCGTCCTGGGATGACGGCCAGAGGTCCAGCGTCTCTGCGTCATAGGCGACATCCATCATCCCCAGGACGCGGAACTGGTGCTCCACAGGCGCCAGCAAATCCTTGGCGCCCTTGATGCGATGGTTCAAAAGAAAACTGAATTTCCCGTTATCGTAACCGTAACGATGCGGGCTCATCGTCGCATAACTCAAAAGATGGCTTTTCTTATTGTTCTGGAGATCGACGACACAGTCAAACCTCCTGGCGAGAAGCTTGCGGGCCAGCCGCACGAATCCTCTCCACCCCTTGTCCTTGCCTTTAAAATCGCAGACAAGAAGTTCGTCGATGAAAGGGCACCTCTCCAGGACTTCCGCAGCCCCCACCCCGGCCAGACAAACCAGTTGTGAGGCGGGATATTTTTTCTTGAGCGCCTTCAACGACGGAATCGCCAGGATCGCGTCGCCCACGGCGCTGAATTTGATGACAAGGATGCGCGTGACGTTCACGGCCTCCTCGTAGACGGCCAAAGTGTCAGAGGCCATCTTCTCTAAGGAATATTTTTCTTCGACCTTCCTGCGGCCGGCCTCAATAAGACGTCCGGCCAGGGCCGGCTCGCCGATCAGCCTGAGGGCGGCCTGCGCGATCGCCTCATCATCTTTGGGAAAAACCAAAAGCCCGTCTCGGCCGTCCTCGATGATCTCGACGACACCGCCGACGCGGGAGGCGATCACCGGGACGCCGACGGCCTGCGCCTCGACGACCACGCGACCGAAAGACTCTTCGGCGATGGAAGGCATAACCAGGGCGTCCAGCCCCTTCAAAACCTCTGGGATATCGCGCCTGTTTCCCAGGAAACTCACCGCTTCCGAAAGCCCCAGACGGCGCGTCCAGACCTCAAGCTCTTCCATATAATTGTCTTTTCCCTGGGAAACACTGCCGACAATCCATCCTCTGACGTAAGGCGCAGAACGCAGGATGCGCGCCATCGCTTTCAGGAAATAGATCTGCCCTTTGATCGGCGTGATGCGGCCGATGACGCCGATCACGAATTCCTTGTTCTTGCGGGCCCGCGGGCCGCGGAACGCAAACCTCTCCAAGTCCACGCTGCGGGGGATAAGACGGATATTAGCCAAGGGGACGCCGAAATCTTCCATCATGTGTTTGCCGATCACGGAACTCGGCACGATCGTATACTTGCCCCATCCCATCATATAGCTGAAAATATGCCGGCTGTAATGCCCATGCGCCGTCGTCACGAACGCGGTCCCCGTCTTGCGGCAAGCCATGAAACCGACCCACGCCGGAACGCGCGAACGGGCATGGACGACGTCGATCTTTTCCCGGACGATGATGCGGCCGAGCTCGGCCGCCGCCTTAAACATGACCCAAAATGCCTTGCTCTCTACGGGAAGCTCGTAATGAGAAATACCCGCCTCCCGCAGCTCATCGACCAGGTTGCCTCCGGCGGAAACGACGACACAACGATGGCCGTGCCTTACCAGGTATTTGGCCAGGTCGACCGTACCTGTCTCCACGCCCCCGACATTCAATTGCGGCAAGATCTGCAGAATATTCATTGTCTTAAAATATCACCGGACATACCATGAACTTATCAAATGATCCCCTTCAGGGCTTCAACAACGCCTGCGCGCGTATCCATCTTGACGGCAAGGGGTTTTGTCCTGATAATCCAAGATAGCTTATCATAAATCCCGGAGGTTTTAACCAAATAAATACGCCCGTCCGCCTGCATTTTTTCAAGGAATCTGCGGACCTTATTGTCTCCTGCCAGGCGTTCCGGCTCAAAGACGACAACAGGCTTGGCGCTGGCCACGGCCTCCGAAACCATGGAAATGCTCTCGCCGGAAACGATAAGGATATCGCTGGTATAGAGAATGCCGCCGACCGTCCCCGGCGGATTGTCCCTGGCCGCATCGACGAATAGCTTGCAGTCCTCCCGGGAAGCAAAGGCCTCGCGCAACATACGCACCACAGGCTCAGGCGTTCTGCGCGAGGTCGTGACAAGAAGACTGGCGGCCGTCTCCTGCTGGAGCCGCCGCAACCCCGAAACAAGAACTTCTGCGAGGGACTCGCCTATGGCGTAATACCTGGAGTTGCCGCCGACCAAGAGGCCGATCTTCGGGCCGCCGGAGCGCTGCGCCGCCTGCGGCCGACGGGTCAAAAGCATCTCATAATCCCGATTCATGGATGCCGCCGAAACGTCATGAAGGGAACCCGTGATGATGATGACGTTCTCTTTTTTTGGCGGCCGGTCATGTTCGGGCATCACCACAAGGTCTAATTGTCCATAACTCAGCAGGCCCGGTTTCATGATCGCGATCGCGGCAGCATCGTTTTCATGCGCCACGGCGATATTGACGGCGGCCAACGAAGAACCGGCGGAGATCACCACGTCAAAAACGTCCCGCATGACCTCGTCATATGTCCGTTTGTCCAGAAAAAAGCGCAGGCAGGCCCTCGCCGCGCCGGCGCCAAGAAAGCGGGCGATGACGGCGAGCCCCACAGCCGATGCCCGCGTCCTGAACCGCACCTCGGCGGTGCGGATCTCCGTCTCGAAACCCAGATCACAAACCATATTGGCCAGCGCCTGGGATTGCTTGACGTGCCCGGCCTTGCCGTCGCTCAAAATAAGGACGCGGCGCTGGGAAGAATATTTCCATCTTTTAAAAAACCAGAGGTATTCTTCGGGATAGAGGCGGATCCATTTTTCAAAGACAGCATTGATGGCCGTCAGGTCGATGGCGAGGCTTTTTTCGTCGCTCCCATCACCGGAAGAACGGAACGCTTCCAGGAACATCTGATGGTTGGCGCCGTGCTTGCGATGCATGAAAGCGAGGATGATAGGCGATCCGAATTTCTTGGCGAGCTTGACCGTGCCCGTCGGCGTCTTGGCTGTCTTTCCAAAAAACGGGACCAGGACACCCTCTCTGCCGCCGTGATCCGCTACCGAACCGAGGACCTTGTTTTGTGAAAGATGCTCGACCATTTTTTTCAGCTCATTGACACGGATCACGCCGCATCCCTTGGAGGTACGCAGACTGTTCAGGAATGCGTCGATCTTCTTTGTTTTTCCCTGGGGCCGCGCCAGCATGGCGTAGCGCCCGCCGCCGATCAAAAATGCGCAGGCGATATTGGACAATTCCCAGCTGCCCGCATGACACCCCAGAAAGACAACGCCCTTACCTTTGGCCTCGGCCTTCTGGAAAATATCCCATCCGGAGATCTCGACATGCCGCCCCACAAAAGATGCGTCCATATAAGGCAGATAAAGCGTGTCGACGATGCTCTGCGCGAAATTCCTGTACATGGCGACCAGGATACGCTTGCGCTCCAAAGGGGTCTTGTGCGGGAAGGCCATCTTGATATGGACGGCGGCGCGCCTGCGCCTTCGGCCGTCCAGGATGCGATAAATATCTGCCGCAAACCTGGCCGTCGCCAGCCACGCCTCCAGCGGCAAAAACCGCATCACTCCCACCCAGGATCTAAAAAGGACATAGAGAACGGAGTCGAGCATTGAATTTGCCTCGTTCTTTCTGATACGTACGCCTATTTTTAATACCAGGATATCCATGCCCAGGTTTGTGGCGCGCGCAAGCCGCTCCAGGCGCTG
>Ga0172375_10005751_pt1 | contig 17729 bp, 14 predicted proteins | sample LakKiv1m_FD_114537 | JGI IMG/M metagenome (GOLD analysis project Ga0172375, IMG submission 114537) | Freshwater microbial communities from Kabuno Bay, South-Kivu, Congo - kab_092012_11.1m | ecosystem: Environmental > Aquatic > Freshwater > Lake | place: Democratic Republic of the Congo...
ATTTCATTTTTTTTGTCTATCATTGTACAAAGGGGCTTTTTTGTTGTAACGACTTTAAATATAACTATTTAAGTTATAAATAAAGAACAAAATCCCCTTTTTTTATGAATAATTCAGGCTAAATCAGTCTACAATAATAGAAATTTTTATTTCATGTATAAAAAAAAGAAGCAAAAAAGATTATTCAATAAGACACCAAATAATTTCAGTAAGCTCCCCTTATTCTGGTTTTTATCCTGTATAAACCTTTGCTTGCCGTAATAAAAAGCTCCTTTCTGTTTTTTCCTCCGAAACAAACATTGGCAGTCCAGTTTTCAGGAACAGAAATATTACCGAGTTTCTTTCCCGTTTTGTCGAAAACAGTCACACCTTTTCCTGTAATATAAATATTTCCTTTTTTATCGATTGTCATTCCGTCAGATCCCAATTCACAGAAGAGCTTTTTACCGGTAAGAGTTCCGTCGTGGCTTACCCTGTAAACCCATGTCTTATTGTCACCTATATCAGCAACATACAGCCTTTTGCCGTCGTGGGTACCAATTATGCCGTTGGGCTGTTTCAGGTCATCTGCGATCCGTTTTATGGTTTTATGGTCGGGTGCAAGGTAATATACACATTGCTTTTCCTGGGGCATATCTGTATGGTCCCACCATGATCTCCTGTAGAAGGGATCCGTGAAAAAGGCAGAACCATCGGGAGCTATCCACAAGTCGTTAGGGCCGTTAAAAAGCTTTCCTTCATAGGTGCTTATCAATTTAGTTACGTTTTTTCCGGGGTCTATTGACCAGAGTTCATTACGTTCGTCGGCACACGACCATAAATTGCCTTTCATGTCAAAAAACAGTCCGTTTGACCGGCCTGAAGGCTGCATAAAAGTCGACAGCTTGCCGTCAGTCGACCAGACCATTATCCTGTCGTTTGGCTGATCGGTGAAATAGACATTTCCTTCCTTATCGGCCACCGGCCCTTCAGTAAAGCTGAACTCTCCGGATAACTTTTCAAGTTTGGATCCGGGGTCAAGAATTGAGGCAAGATCGTTTTCCTGCGAAAATCCGGGTGCCGGGAACAAAGAGATTAATAATACTGACAGTAAAAATGATTTTCTGATCATTATTTTAGTTTTGGCTAAACATTCACAAATTCTGTTTTTTAATGCAATTCTCCGAGATTATGCAATCTGAACCTCTCTGATTCGACGGACATAGTCATCAATATGCTCAGGTTTTTCGAAGCCTATGATTAGCATGTCGACGGTCCCAAGGCCAAGAACAAACTTCAGTGATTCGTCGATTCTGGCGGGATCATCCTTCAGGCGACCGCCGCCGATGAGTTTCATCCCTATTATACCTTTTCCGGCCTTATGGAATTTTTCAATAACCGGTACTACAAGAGAAGCATCCTTCTTATCCATATTCTCTCCGAACGGGTTGATTCTTACATGGATCACATCTACCCATGGAGAAACGGCAGCGGCCTCCAGAGCTTCGAAAGAATGTACTGAAACGCCGTGGGCCTTTATCACTTTTCTGGCCTTGAGATTTTCAAGCTCATCCATATGTCTTTTATATTTCTCAGTCCAGTCTCCTTCGGTCATACAGTGCAGTTGTACCAGATCGAGATAATCGGTATTCAGTTCACGCCGGAACCTGTCAATGACAACTTCGGGGAATCCTTTTTCATTTTCGGGAATGCCCCCCTGGGTGATCCACATTTTTGTACCAATTACATAGTTTTCCCTCGGAATACCGCTAAGTGCAGCTTTTGTATACGGATGAGTTCCATAACTGTCGGCACAGTCGAAATAGCGGATCCCTTTTTCATATGCAGTTCTTATAAGAGATTCGGCCACCCCTGCCCTGGTTATGTTCGAGGAACGGTTATATCCGCTGTAACCGGTACCCATTCCAAGTAATGTGGTTTTTATTCCTGTCTTTCCGAGTGTCACAACGGAAAATGGATCGTACGTTGCAGGCACTGGTGCTGCAGTTTCTGCAAAAGCCGTTTTTCCAAGCATCACTGATCCTGCTCCGGCGGCTACCGTAGCCATGAACTGTCTGCGCGATATGGTTCTTTTTGCCATGATATTTAAGATTTATTTTTATCCTGTCATGTTAAACAAAAGAAAGAAATTTAATGTTCGGTTTTGCAGGAAATGATATTTATTCCAAAAAAATGCTTTTAAAGGTTTTCAGGAATATGGAGGATTTGGATTACCCCCTTCCCGGTCTTCGCTGCTGCGGGGCAGGCATTCCCTCTTGGGGGAAGGGGACCTTCGATAACGATTTTTCTCTGTCTTGATTTTATTATGTTTGGAATATTTCTATCCTTATTTGCAGATCTCTCATGCTGTGAAAACGAGATCCATGATGACCTGGTATTTTCGGAGAATATGGAAGAATGCTTTCGCTAAATGCCCGATGCAGGTATTTTTCCTAATCTGGAAACAGCATCAGTGACGGGCTAAATCCAGTTTTTGCATTATGTAATCTTTGAAGAGTAATACTTTTTTTGTTTCAGCCGGATCGAACACCATCTTTTCAAAATCACGCAATTTGAGCTCAAAGTTTGTTGTCTCACAGGATCTGAGGATCCTTTCATATAATTGGACAGGATTGGTGATACCAAACTTGTGGTCCAGATATCCGAAATCCGGATCCGTAATACCTGACAGGAAAATGAAGTCATAGTAATCCCTGCCCTTGCCTCTTTCCAGGACCGCTGCCACTTTCATCGACAAAAGAATATCCGGTGAAGGGGCGAAGATCTGGGTAAAAACATTAAATTTCTGAATAATGGGTTTTACCGGTTGGTATGCATAATGATGCGGCTCACATTTGATCTTGATCAAAAGCTTCTTCTCACGGTGGCCGGTTAATCCCAATTCGAATAACAGACCCGGGAATATAATGTTCCGTCGGAATGCGGATAAACGAAGCTCCTTTTTCTTGTCTTCTGCTTCGATTTTAATACCTTCCCTCCTGAGTCTTTCAATAACCCTGTCTGTCAGACCTGTGAATTCTTCACTGGAAAGATTGAAGCAGTCAAAATCAAGGTCCTCGCTGAACCGTTGTATTCGATGCAGGATCCTTAGTCTGGTTCCTCCTATAAAACTTAACTTGAAAGCGTCTTCCCGGGAAAATATAATATCCAGAATCCGGTAATGGAAATACTCTTTTTACTTGTATTCGAAGAAGGAAGGATTCCGGTGAAAAGAATCTCCAAAGAAAGATTTTATTTCATCGAAGCTGATCATAGGCCATATGCTTTTATCATCAGTTTTATTCTGCGCTCCAGAGCCATGCTCTCATATTTTGCAAGAAACCTGTAAAACTCTTCATTTATAGTTACCGCAAGTTTAGTATCATTTAACCTGAGGTTTTCCATCTCTTTCAATGAGTTATAGAAACTGTTGACATAGAAGAAATCAAGAATGGCTTTCTGCGGAGTTGCAATCATTATCATTCTGCCGTTACTTCTTCTGTTACCGGATGAGTTTATATCATCGAGTGAATAACCGAAACTAAATAATTCCGGCTTGATACTGTGATAATCGAAATTTCCCAGTGGAGTTGAGAATTTAGTGGTTTTGAGTGTGGTGACAGATGTGGTAGAAGCTATCATTTCAGGGATCAGATTATACCATGAAAGTGCGGTGTTTAAACTTATATATGACGGAGCATAGATAAGGTTGGCTGCCAGCCATTCAATGTTCTCCCGGCTTTCTGTATCATTGAAAGCATACCAACGATTCCTCAATCTGAGAATGTATCCTTTTTTCTGCCAGCGGACCAGGTTCATCGCATTCATTGATGGAAATTGTTTTCTAACATCAGTGATGGAGAAAACCCGGAAAGGTTTCATTATGGACTGAAATTCATTCCACATTTATTTCTGTTTATATACAAAAATATATATTTCCAGAAATAAAACAAAGTTTTCCATTAATGATCCAGACTTTTAAGAATAAGATTTGTCTGGTTTTATCAATTTAAAATTATGGAACAAAGACTTCCTGAAAAAATCCTTGACCATACCAACAAGACCGGGCTTATCCATGATATACTAAAAACAAGGCAATTTAAAAGTAACGGATTTTTAACCACTTAACTAAAATTAAGATATGAATATTTTACGAAATATCGCATAAACAATCACAATCCAGAAAATCCGGAAGACCATATTAATAAAATCATTAAGAGCAGTTAGCAGGAATATTTCAAACTTAAAGACGAGATAAAATATTGCCCAGCCTGTTTTCACAGGCTGCTCCTGCGGAGCTCAATACCTTGGTTTTGGACTTTTTTTACAGACAGGCCGCCTCTGCGAGGCACAGAACAATGTGGTGTCTCATTATTCTATAAACAGGCCGCGCTGAGGACGCTCCAAAATTCTTTTGCTTCATCTTTCTACGGACAGGATGCGTCTACGGCGCTGGCCAAGGTGTCAAATGACGTTTTATTTCTGTAGAAAAATTGCACCCATGGCGCCATGGAATTTCTGAAATCTCTTCAGGTCAGTATGACCGGCCTGTTTGTAGAACGAGATACGAAAAATAATTTATGAGCCTCGTAGAGGCGGTCTGTTTATGGAGTAGCGAACTCAAATTCCAACCCTCAGTTTCGACGTTGGACTTCTTCGGTCTCCGGTCTTCTGTCTTCCGTCCCCCTCACAACATCCCCCTAACCCTCACGCTGAGGCAAGACAGGCTCTTCAAAGTGGGAATTTAATCCCAATATTATTTATTCCCAGCCTCCCAAATGCTCAATGTTACATGCGACGGATTCGCGGCATCGTGGTAAATCCTATGGGTCGCCTTCTGGAAATCCTCTTCGGAGCATTTATAAATGTTCACGAATTTCTGGGGATTCCTGTCAACAAGGGGGAACCATGAATTCTGGACCTGAACCATTATCCTGTGTCCCTTTTTGAAGGTATGTGCGATATCTGGTATCTCGTATTTTACCTCTGTTATTTTTCCCGGGACAAAAGCTTCGGGCTTTTCGAAGCTGTTACGGTATTTACCCCTGAAAACCTCTCCGCGTACAAGCATCTGGTATCCTCCCATCGGATATTTGGTATCCTCGTCTTCATACTTGAAATCAGACGGGAAGACATCGATGATCTTTACAACAAAATCAGCATCAGTTCCTGTTGTTGATACAAAAAGATCAGCAACAACAGGGCCGGTAACAGTAATATCGCTGTCAAGGATATCTGTCTGGTAGACCATTACATCAGGCCTGCGTGAAGCAAACCTCTGATCATCGGTCATATAAGCTTCTGTCCGGTTTGTATGGACATCTTCAGTATATGGCACAGGGTTCATCGGATCGGAGCAGTATTCATCGTATTCTGCCTTTCCTGAAGGAGAAGCGAATGATGCCTTTTCAGATGAGTGGAAATACAAATTCTTGGCCTTAACATTCTTTGGCGGCCATTCAGTGAAGTCCTTCCATTCATTTGATCCTGTAATAAAAATTGTTGCTTCAGCAGGTTCCGATTGCCCTTTTTCCTTCAGATAGTAATTAAAGAAAGCCTTTTCAAGACTTTGATATTTTTCATTTGCATCCATTCCCCAGTAGACGTTTCCCAGATTTTTTCCCTTGCCGAAAGCCCATTGCCCGTGAGACCATGGTCCCATGACCAGGAAATTGGGTGTTGCCGGAGGATTCTGTATCTCTATCGCCTCGTAGGTGTTGAGTGCGCCATACAGGTCTTCAGCATCGAACCATCCGCCGACTGTCATAACTGCAGGTGTCACATTTTTAAGGTACTGGCGCGGATCCCTTGCCTTCCAGAAGCTGTCATAATCGGGATGGGCAAAGGCGTCATTCCAGAATTTAACGCTGTCTCCCAGGTAAAGGGGAGCAATGTTCCTGATGGCGCCAAGAGAAAGGAAGAAATTATAATTGTCGGGTTCGGGATATACAAAACCGGGATAACCCCTCCGGGTTGGAGCTTTGAACTGTTTTCCGTTGCTGTAGTAGAAATTGAAACAGTCCTGCAGGAAAAATGCTCCGTTATGGTGGAAATCATCTCCGATGAACCATGCTGTAACCGGAGCCTGGGGCGAAACTGCCTTAACAGCGGGATGGGCATTTATTATCCCCATTGTGGAATAAAAACCGGGATAAGAAATCCCGAAAATACCAACCCTTCCATTATTGTTGCTTACATTTTTAACAAGCCAGTCGACTGTATCCCATGTATCTGTGGTTTCATCTATATCCTTGTCAACTTTTTTAACCGGAATAACAGGTCTTATATCCTTAAATTTTCCTTCGCTCATATATCTTCCCCTTACATCCTGGAAAACCATTATATAATCTTCATCTGTATACCTGCTGTATAGCTGAACGAAGAAATTGAAATTGTCAGGCCCGCCCGGCTCAATGTTATAAGGAGTCCGGTTCAGAAGTATCGGATGCGCAACATCATTATTTCTTGGTGAATAAATTGATGTGAATAATTTAACGCCGTCACGCATAGTGATATAGACTTCTTTTTTTTCATATTTTTCCTTCAGTGCTTCCTGGCTGTTTGAAGCAGCTCCGATTTTTTCTCTTCCAAAGGTTATTTCCATTTTGCGGTTGCCCTGTTCGAGCTTTCCGCTTATCCGGGAATATGAATCATTTAACTTGCCGGTGTATTTGACTCCTGTTGCAGTATGTGTGAAGGAGAAATCAGGGAAAATGAATGCCGTGGTTGTCGATGGAATTCCGAATGCATTCTGGTCGGGACTGTCCCATGTTGATGTATATCCGTCCCCGGATGCTTTTACATGAAGCGTCAGCCTTAATACGATCCCGTCGATATCAGCTTTGCCGTACCAGTCACCTTCGATCGACTGTGAAAATGATGGTAATAAGGAGATCAGCGTAAAAACGAGTACACAAAAATTTTTTGGATAAAGATGATTCGATTTCATTTTAGTAAGATATAAATTATTCAAGACCCAGTTGCCTTATAAGTTCAGAGGGAAAAACCGGCTTTCCGTTCCTGGTGGCGGCCGTTGTTATCTTTGCCTTTACAACCAGCTTGTTATCCGGCATTCTGTATATCTCCTGAAAGAAGGCGATCCTTACGTTTCCTTCCCTTGCCATATTTACAGTTACAAAAAATGAATCACGGCTCCGCAAGGGGTACTTGTATTCGATTTCAACTTTTGTTACAATAAGATCGAGTCCTTCTTCATGAAGATCTGCAAAGCTTATCCCTTTCGAGACAAGGAATTCGTGGCGGGCATGTTCAAGGTAATGCTGATAGTTTGCGTTGTTAACAACACCCTGGAGGTCACATTCATAATCCCTTACCCTGAATTCAACGCTATGCATGTTCCCGGTCTTTTCCATAATTAAGACTCCTGTTTATAATTTTAAGGCTGCAATTTACAAAGTTTATTTTCCGATGTTTCTTAATTAATCTCTATCAGGAAAAATTTAGATTCAAGCGGTTTTAGTATATTGACATTAGTACCGGTTAACCTGCCTGTCGGATCTGCTTCATAAATAATGAGTTTCCGTCCTGTCTGGCCGCTGATGAGGTCAAGCATTGTTTCTTTTCCGCCAGTCTCCCTTACATGTACAAGCAGCGATTTTTTGTCATCAGATGGACGGGAACTGACAAGGACAATGTTACCTGGCCATCCCTTAATAAATGAACCCTGATCCATGTTGTCGCCGGTACCATTTCCCGGAAAGATCCTTGTGAGGAAAGGTACCCGCGATCCCCATCCGAATCTTGTGGCAAAACTCCCCGATACATCATCAGACGAAGTAAGGTAATATGTCCAGGTATGTCCTCCTCTTTGGTCAGCATTGAAATTTGTCACCCAGTAATTGTTCATCGGCCAGGAGAAAATACTGGTTGTCTGGGGTATTGCTCCGGCCCTGTATCTTCCCGTATTAATTGCTCCGAACTGCATAAGAGGCATTTCCCCGCATCCCATTATCACCTGAGCATTCTGGTTTTTTATTGAAGTGAAATTCTGAACTGTGTACCAGTCGTTTGATGATCCGGTTATCTGATCTTTACCTGTTTCTATAATTCCACCCTGCACCTCTGTAAAATGCCTGCCTTTATTCAGATAAAAAGGGAAGGCGATATAAAAGCTTTCGGGGTCTGTAATGTTTTTCTTGATTATTGAACATACTGTTTCAAGCCTTTTTTCGGTATTGTACAAACGGAACTCAATTGAATATCCTCCGGGATTCACAGCCGTTTCTGACTCTCCGCGGAACCGGATACTGTTAAACACTGTTCCTGTGCTTGCTGATTCGAACCATACTGTATCAAGACCCATCCTTCTGAAGTCAACAAGTTTTTTGCTTTCCATCTGGCTTCTGTTTCCCAGTTGTTCAAGGATAAATTCAGCTATTCCGTATTTTGAATTTTTATCGGCAAGTTCAAGCTGAAGGTCTTTGTCGAACCATGAACTTAAAGTACCGCGTGAATAATCAGGAATAATCCTGTACCATTTATTTTCCAGTTGCTCAGGCTTCTCCGTATTTGTCAGTGATGGTTTTTCATCAAGAGCGCGGACAATATATTTCCTGTACCCGAAAGCAGGTACCGAATCAAGCCATATTGCCCAATAGGTTCCGTCGGCTCTGTGTGAAAGTGCCTGTGAGGGAATACGGTTCCCTGATCTGTCGAAAATGCCTGCTTCCCTGTTAAGCGGAATTATCTGGTGATCGATATATACTACTGCAAGCCCTGATCTGAGCCAGTTAAGGGAGTTAAAAACTACCAGTGAAGGTTCCTTTTCTCTTTTGAACAACGACTGGAGCAGCCCCATTGCATCTTCTCCAAGTGAAGCTGCTCTCCTGTTGGCTTCCCAGGCATATGATTCCTTAATGGCACGTTGTTCCATTGTCGGCTGGCTGAGAGGTTCCCTTACGCTTTCAGAATATCCGGTGGTATGTTCGGTATAGAAAAGCAATGCATCATTTACAAGACCGATTTTCCTCAAAGCCGGAGCCGGGATGTCAATACCGGAAATGGCTGCCATCGAAAGAGCTCCGGTATTTGCGATAAATGAAGATGCTGTTTTGCGTGTGACTGCAGTTTCCCTTGCTGAAGCTCCGAATCCGTCAGTCCACCAGTCGGGCCAGGCTCCTCTTATAACCGGGAATTCGCTTCCATGTTCTTTTTCCATTTTGCTGAAAAATGAGACTGCTGTAGATGTTGACAATTTAGGCCATTCAAAGATCTCATCCCACTTCATTATCATATCGCTGGCAATTGTCGATGGAGGCGAATTGTCGGTAAGATATCCTGAAAGCTGTATTGCAATATCCCCGTATGGGTAATTCAGTTTTTCGAGATTCCGGAGATAATTAAGAATGTTATACCTGACCTTGTTAAGGTCACCGCTTTGTATTTCAAATACCGTGTTACCGGTCATATAATGCTCAGCCCTGAATGTCAGGATCCTGTTTCCTGACAGAGATTCCCACCAGAACATTGTAGGTTTGTCGAAACAGATAAGCGCTCTGTGTCCATGTGTCCCCATGTTCAGATATTTTATCCCGAGCTGGTTGAAATAATCATTCATGCACCACCCTATTCCGTTGACATCGTTCTGCATGGCAAGTGTAACGGGTATCCCCTTATCCCTTATCCTTCCGGCTGCCATAAGGGATGAAGCCAGTATCTGTTCATCGGGGATCTCATCGAAGTTGAAATACATACCTGTCACTTCAATCCGGCCTTCATTTATCCTTCTTATCAGTCTTTCAACCTGAGCCGGCGGCCTCGACTTAAGATATTCATCGACAGGCCACGATGCTTCACAGGTCCACCTGAACCTGGCATTGTCAGGAAAGTTGTCAGTGGCATCGCAATAGTCCAGGGCATAATCGATATACCTTAAATGCTCGGCAAGTATTTCGGTTTGCGAACGTGTGTAGCCAATATCTGTGTGAGAATGCTGTATAAAACTCATATTCCATTTTCGTACCGGATCAAGAACTACCTGCCCTGTGGCAGAGAAATCTCCTGCAACTACTTTAAGGTTTATTTTGGTGGGTTTGGTAACCTGGGGCAGGCCGGCATCAACTGTGTTATAGCCAAACTTCAGTTCCGACTGCGCAATGAGTTTATTATTCGCATAGATGCTGCATCCTGAATCATTTCCAAAATAAAACACAGCGACTTCCACAAGCTGTAAATGAGCATTGTCCTTTTTCAGGATAGCAGGGAATGCATTAAGTGTTATCCCTGATTTTATCTGTTTCTTGAAGGTCATATACCATGATGTCAGATGTGCGTTGCCTCCTGTTACCTTTATTCTCAATGGTTTTCCCGGCTGAAGTATTTCACCCGGTATCCTCAATATCATATACCCGTGATGATTGCCATGCTGATCGGTCATTATTGCATTGAAAGCCAGTGAGGAGCCATCTGGTGAATATACCTTCCATTCTCTCCTGCCGTCAGTGAAAAAAGTGAATTTATTATTCAGGTCTGTAGTTAATACCATTGGTGCCAGGCCGGTATTTGAGCCGATGGCTGTCACCCAGATGAATGCCGCATACTTCTTTTTTCCTCCGCTGACGGGTTTATCTGTTTCCCATTCCATGAAATCAGTCCCGTTCTCAGCCCTTATTATCATACTCTCCCTGAACCCTGGAATACACGAATGATAATCGTAATCGGTTCCTGAAATTTTAACGTTATAACCGTTCACCATTTCATCCTCTGATGATATAAATGACTGACTTTTAAGCTGGAACAAAGTCGTAAAAATCAACAAGGCCGTAATTAAAATTGAGTTTTTCATAGGTTTGATTATTTTACAAAGGCTGATACGAGAACAGCTTCCTTTTGCGATAGGTTCATAACCTTTATGGTTCCTGCGGCTGCAGGGACGACAAATGTCTCGGCAAAGCTTATATTCTGTCTTACACCTGAGGATGTAATGATCTCGATCTCTTCGCCTGAAACCAGATTCATAACAAGGCATTTATTGCCGGTTATTATTTCCTTTTCACCTGTGATATGAAATCTGTGCACATCGTAAAAATGCGTTTCATGGGTTGGCAGATGGTAATGTTCCCAGCCATTTCCTGACGAGATGAGAACTGGTCTGGAAATTAGTTTTTCCTTCACAAGTGATCCCTTTCTGTCAAAATAAAGATTATCCATACCCCTTTTAATATTAAGAGGTCTGGGCTTACCATCAAGGTCAGGCCTCAGCCAGTCGTACATCTTGAAGGTAAAGATATATGGAGTCGAACTGATTTCAAGAACAAGGTTATTACGTCCCGAACCGTGTATCGTACCGTATGGTATCAAAAGGAGATCATGCTTTTTCACACGGTGATCCAGGATGAATTTCCCGATATTTGCAGGTCTGTTATTGTCCCTGCTTTCTTCGAGTTCCCTTCTGAATTCATGTGGCTTGATATCGTCACGGAATCCGAGGTAGACAACCGCATCATCCTTAGTGTCGAGAATGTAATATGTTTCTTCCTGGGTAAAATCTTCACCGAAATGCTCTTTCATGTACCCGGGACGGGGATGGCACTGAATCGACAGGTTGCCGCCATCAAAGGTGTCGAGGAAGTCAAAACGGATAGGAAAATCATTTCCGAACCTGTTATGGCAGTCTCCAAGCACGGCAGCGGCTTCAAGAAACATCAGGCAGTCAAATGAAACTTCAAATAATCTGGAGGAACTTTCAATAAGCAGTCCGTTTTCCGGAGTTATTAATTCATATGACCAAGCATAGTTAGGCACATCCTTTTTAAGTCCGGGTATATGGTTTTTTATCCAGCTGCCGCCCCATGATCCTGGTTCAAACCACGGCCTGACCCTGAAAATGTTATGTGCGATCTCACCAAGTGTCTGCCTTAGTTTTGTCCCTTCCATCCATAACGGAGCGGAGGTATTTTGACAATCAACATAAACATCAACAAGGGGAAGCAATTTTTCTTTATGCCTGTTAAGAATAACCCATTCAACAAAATAGAAATACTTGTACATTTCCTTCGGGCAGGAAGGGGATGATAATCCGAGGTTTGTAATTTCGCCCCTCCGGGATGCTGCAAGGATTTCATTCTTAGGAATATCAAGATAAACAAGAAAGCCATAGTGACATACCAGTGCGGCACCACAGCCTATGACAAAATTGATGTGGCATGAGGTGTCAGGTTTGAAGGAATCCTTTCTGTCGGGAATCAGGAAATCTTCAAGTGAAAGAGATGTTTTTGTACCGAAAAGCGGATCGCTGCCTCCCAGGAATGGCTTTGTAATTTCTTTTATCTTGTCTTCAGTGTGATAGAAATCTGTAACATTTTTCCATGAACTGGTAATGCCTTTTTCTGCAAGGACCTTCCTGATGGTTTCACGAAAAACATTAAACGGGGCGCCGTTATAGCCATCCACAATCACAATTTTATTTCTGCCGATCCGATCGCGGAGAGATTCAAATCCCTCGAATATGTTGTTATCATTAATTCTGTAAGAGGGATAAATATCATATTTCCCTTTTACATGAGGAGGCTTTATAAGCGGCAGCAAGGTATCCTTATTTTGGGAAAAGTCTGAAGAACTTCCTTAAAGCGGCATGGAATTTATGTATGCTGCTAGGTTTATAATGCATAAGGATACATTCCTTTGTTATGTAATTTATGCCTGATCCTTCAAGTTCCTCAAGAGCATCCTTGGAATCCGCCATTTGCTGTATCCATATTTGCTTTATCCCTTTCGACTTTGCATCCCTTATAACAGATGCAGTCTGGTCTTTTCCGGTCATGACAATAAGCCTCTTCACATTATCGGGAAGGCTGCTTATGTCTTTATAGACCTTGCATCCAAATATTTCCTCAGCATAAGGATTAACGGGAAGAATGTTCATGCCTTTTTCCTTCAGCTCCTTGAATGCCGTGAAGCCGAATTTTTTGGGATTGCGTGATACACCGGCCATTGCAATGGGCTCCGATGCGAGAAATTCTTCAATTTGATTAAGGGTGACCATAGGTTGTAATTGTTGGTTATAAAGGCTGATCCTGCGAGTTTTCGATGAGTAAGTATAAAGACTTAAAATTACTACAAAAAACACAACCAAGAATAATTTTTATTTATTTGGTAGAGGTTAACCTGAAATACCTATGAAAACCTCCGAATCCCGAGAGGGATATCTTTTTTCAAAAAAGTATTCCAATTACGTATTTGTGCTTCTTTTTCTGTTGTACATGTTCGATTATATCGACAGATCGATAGTCACTTCAATGTTTACCTCTATTGAAAGAGACTGGGGAATAACTCATACCCAGAGCGGCATGCTCATGTCGGCTGTATACTGGGCGATAGTAATCCTTACATTTCCTGTTTCACTTCTTGTTGACCGCTGGAGCCGGACCAAGACGATAGGGCTTATGGCTATTTTGTGGAGCCTTGCCACCGCTCTTTGTGCTATTACCGGAAACTATGTACAGCTTTTCATGGCACGTCTTCTCATAGGTGTTGGTGAAGCAGGTTATGCTCCGGGGGGAAGCGCTATGATTTCCGGACTGTTCCCAATAGAAAAAAGATCTAAAATGATGGGAATCTGGAATGCTTCGATACCTCTTGGAACCGCTATAGGTGTACTCCTTGGTGGTATTATTGCTACCAAATGGGGATGGAAACATGCCTTCGGGCTTGTTGCTTTTCCCGGATTGATAGTGGCTATAATGTTCCTTTTCGTAAAGGACTATAAAACTGTTGATCTTTCTTTTATTGACAAATCCGCCAACAGGATCAGGATGGAAAGAAAAGATATAATAAGGGAGTTCCTTTCAAAACCATCCATTATTTATACCTATTTCGGGATAGCGTCTGTTGTCTTTGTCACGACATCCCTTATTACATGGCTTGCAACATATTTCCAGTCAGTGAACGGACTTCCTCAGGCGAAGGCGGGGACAATGGCCAGCGCTGTAATGGTCCTGGCTCTTGTGGGGGCTCCTCTTGGCGGCATTCTTACTGACAGATGGAGAAAGACCAGGATAAATGCAAGGCTATTGCTGCCGATGCTGTCTTCCCTGCTGTCAGCCGTATTGCTTTTCCTTGCCCTGAATGTGTTTCACGGATTCGCCCAATATGGCGTTTTTCTTTTGATGGGAATAACGATAATGATGTTCATTTCAGGAGCATCGGCAGTTACCCAGGATGTGATACATCCGGGTCTGAGGGCAACCTCATATGCCATTGCAGTCGTAGTTCAGAATCTGCTTGGTTCATCAATGGCACCTCTGGTTGTAGGAAAAATCTATGATTCTTCTTCTGATATTAAAACAGCACTTGCAATTCTTCCTCTGATTCTTATTCTGGGTGCCATTCTTTTTTATCTGGGATCCAGATATTACGGAAATGACATGGAGAAGGTGACAAAGATTAATCTTGAGGCTGCCTGATCTCTGGTTAATGTTTCCCGGCATAAACAAGAAAGGGGAAAGTCATTTATCCCTTGTTACCGTATAATTGACAAATTCCCGTAGAGAGTCCTTTACTTCCGATCCCGGGTAGGTATCAAGTATTGCAAGAGCCCTGTCGCGATACTGAATCATTTTCATTGTTGCATACTCAATTCCCCCGTTTTCTATAACAAACCTTACAACTTCGGAAATTTCCTGACCGGATTTTTTCGCGTTTCCGAGAATTGAGAGGATTTGTTTTTTTCTGTGAGAAGAGACGCTCTCAAGAGCATGAATAAGCGGAAGTGTTATTTTCTTTTCTTTTATGTCGTTTCCTGAAGGCTTGCCTGTAAGTCCGGTGCTTTCGTAATCGAGAATGTCATCCCTTATCTGGAATGCTATTCCCAGTGATTCTCCGAAATCTTTCATAACGTTAATAACATCCTGATCATCAGTAGTCGATTTTGCACCACAGGCCGTACAGGCTGAAATGAGAGCTGCCGTTTTTCCGGTTATGATCCTGAAATAATCCTCTTCCCTGATATTCAGCTTTCTTGATTTCTGGAGCTGAAGAAGTTCTGCCTCTGTCATTGATTTAACCGCTTCGGATACTATTTCAAGCATATCTGTTCTGTTTTTCTCAATGCTTATCAGTAATCCTTTCGACAACAGATAGTCACCAAGAAGGACTGCAATTTTGGAATTCCATAAAGCATTTATGGAAAGGGCCCCTCTTCTTTCAGCCGAATTGTCAACAACGTCGTCATGAACAAGGGAGGCTGTATGAAGGAGTTCTATCAGAGTGGCTGCTATATATGCAGGCTCTGAAATCTCACCATTGAGCCTGGCAGAAAGAAAGACAAGCAGCGGCCTCATTTGTTTTCCCTTGCGTCGGAATACATAATTAAGAATTATTTTAAGCAGCGGGATTTTGGTTTGAATGGTCCTGCCGAAATAAGCTTCAAAGTGATCCATTTCATCACTTACAGGTTTTCTTATGTTTCCCAGGCCCGGCATAACGAAGTTTCATCAAAAATAATAAATTCGTTTGTGCTTAAAATAAATATTATTCTCAGGCGGTTATATTAACTATATAAATTCGTATGAAAGAAAATAATATATATTTGTTGAAGAAATGGAAAATTAATGGAAATAAAAAATTTAAATCCCGAAAGTCTTGAAAGAGCAGCCGGCATGCTTAAAGCCATGGCGCACCCGGTAAGAATTGCAATCATTGGATGTCTCGACGGAAAGAATACAAGATCCGTGACAGAGATTCATCATCAGCTTGGAATTGAACAATCAGCAGCATCTCATCATCTGGGAATACTCAAGGACAAGGGTGTTCTGGGATCAAAAAGAGACGGCAAGAACACCTATTATTTTCTGAAAAATGAAAACCTGATTGATTTCCTGGACTGTGTGGCGGAATGCTGTGTTCAGTAAGCATTCCGGAAAGAATACCAGTCATTCAATATCCCTGAACATTTTCTTTTGAAAAATTACTATGGCAAATACTCCGCAGGTAATTGCCGAATCTGCTATGTTAAATACAGGTCTGAAAAAGACAAGCGATTCCCCCGGCCTGAAGGGTGACCAGTCGGGCCATGTAGTATTGATAACGGGGAAATAGAACATATCTACCACCCTTCCCAGCATAAAGGAAGAATAGCCCCCTTCAGGAGGGAACAATATTGCTGGTTGTGTAAAGCTTTCGCTGAAAATAATACCATAAAAAGCGCTGTCGATCATATTCCCGATTGCCCCGGCCAGGATTGCGCTTACTGCCAGTATCAGGCCTGTGTTTGCTTTTTTTCTTAGGAGATTTAAAAGGAACCAGCCTATTGCTGCTATTGCAACGACCCTGAAAAGGCTAAGCAGCATTTTTCCTGTTTGTCCGCCCATTTCCATACCGAATGCCATTCCATTGTTTTCAATGAAATGAAGCAATCCCCAGTTACCAAAAAGATTGATCTCCTGTCCGATAACCATGTTGGTTTTTACCCAGAATTTAAGTGCCTGGTCAGCTAACAGGATTAAAACAATAAGAAAAATGGCTTTTTTTCTGTCTGACATTATTTATGTTATGATATTAACTGGCGTAAAGTAATAAAAAATGCTGAAAAACACCCGGAGACTGAACAGGTAAAAAAAAGACCTCTTTTCACCAAAAGAGGTCTCGCGACTGTAGCCTTTCCTTTTTATTGCAGTCCGTTTATCAGGGGCACGTTACGTTCAGAAAATTTGAATCCCAGCAATACCAGTCTGTATTACCAAAATATTCGGCACATTTTACCCTGCCATTATGTTGGGTTGTGCTCCATTCCACATTCAGACTTATGAATTTCTGGTATGATGCATTATAATAGTAAATAGTATAATATGCATTAAGCGTATTAGAAGTCAGACCGTATTCGATATAACTGTTTTTAAGCGGATTTCCTGATTTTGTATATGTATATTTCACTGATCCGATTTTATTTCCTGTAACAGTCCAGTCTATCGTCATCAGTTCAACAGGATTTGTCTGGCTTTCATAAAGCTTCCATTGCCCTGCTGTTCCGTCGAATTCGGAAGTTCCTTCAAACCAGAGAAAATCAGTATAGCCACCGGTTCCCTCCTTTGTTATGTACATTTTCCATATTACGTTCGACTGGGTAATCTGTCCCGTCAGTCTTGCCTGATAAGTCGTGCTGAGAATAGTTGCCGTGGCAGTCCACTGCCAGGTCTTGTCTTCAAGATAAACAGGTTTCTGTTCGGTTACCTTGCTGAACGAATATACAGGTACAGCAAGCGTTGTGACAATAACAGCATTCCAGAGCTGTGCAGCAATTGCTGCAAATTCCCAGTTGCTGTTCTGTGTGCCCTTCGGGATTGAAATCTCGTCAGCACCTTTTTTGCCTGACTGAAAATTGCTGAAATCTATTGTCATCGAACCTGCAGGCGGCAGTACGGGCGGATCACCCTTATCCTTTTTGCATCCTGTAAAAGCCGGCGACAGCAATGAAATAATTATGAGTAAGGAAATTAATCTTTTCATATGGTTTCAATTTGGTTAATCAATAAACGCCAAAGTGATACGGATAGTATTAATATTTTCAAATAACATAATTCATGCCATGTTTTCCGGATGCCGGTTAATAAAAAATCCAACTGTCAGATCATGATGGTGGGGTAAGTTTGAACAATAATTTGACTTACTTGTTTAATGTTAAATTAAAACAATCATGGAACAAAAAAACAATATTAAAAAATCAGTACCCGGCCTTCTGGCTGCACTTTTGATTAGCACAGCAGTATTTGCAGGAGATCCGGGCACATTAAAAA
>Ga0172375_10005752_pt1 | contig 17719 bp, 25 predicted proteins | sample LakKiv1m_FD_114537 | JGI IMG/M metagenome (GOLD analysis project Ga0172375, IMG submission 114537) | Freshwater microbial communities from Kabuno Bay, South-Kivu, Congo - kab_092012_11.1m | ecosystem: Environmental > Aquatic > Freshwater > Lake | place: Democratic Republic of the Congo...
GTAATGAATAATATCGAAAATATGAAAAATATAATCAAATTCCAGTAATTGAGAACAATCAATTTTGTAATAGAATTCTGTATTACTACCAGTACTATAAAAATTATATCTTTTCATAAGATACAATAGAACACTATCTATAGTTTCTTTTTCTTCTTTTGTAACATCTGAAGAAATATAAAGTATTTCCGTATTTGAATCATAATAACAAATAATCTTTTTTCCATATACAAGAATACCATTATGAAAAAATCCATCTGCGTAATAACGAGAATGAATAAGATTATGTGATTTTTCTGGATTAGTAAAATATTTAAGAAAAGAGAAAAAAGAAAGTACCAGACTATAAAAACTTAAAGAAATGGAATAATCTTCAACGTCTAATTCTACTTCTGGTTGTATATAATGCAAATATTTTACCGCATTAGAACTAGACGGAACTACATATTGAAAGTTCTTCAGTCTGAAATATTTTAGGTATGGTGAAATCATAATACATTAAATCAAAGTGTTTATTAATCATAAAAGGAACTTCCCTTATATTATCTTTTTGTTCTTCATTATATACTATATTAATAAATAAAGCGGTAATATCGGAAGCAATCCCAGCACCACAAAAAGTTGTTGCTTTCATCGAGCAAGCCAGATCAGCCACATCTGTATCTTTAAACAAAGTATTTTTATATGATTCTAATTTTTCAATAGAATCAACAGAAATAATCTGATAAGATTCGGCTAACATTCTTCCATCAATGATAGGAATAAAATAACCTTTTGTGGTATAATAATTTTCAACATAGTTGCAAATTAATTTTCTTGTCTCCATATTATCTACAGCAATGATAATAATATCATTATCAAAAATCTTAATATTGTGTACACTATTTTCGTTAATACGAATTGATAAATAATTAACACAATTGGAAAATCTCATAAGATTTTGTTGTAATGCTCTAACTTTTAATTCATCAATATCATTAGAAGAATAAAATTGTCCACCCATATTAGAATTATCGACAAGATCATTATCATATACTGTTATTTTACTAATACCATCGTAAAGTCTGGAAACAAAAAGAGCAGTCCAAGAACCAATTCCACCAGCACCTATAATGTGTATTCTTTTCGATTGAATCGCATTATACCAAGGTAATCCACTAAAACGTATTGTATCCATATTATTTAATGTTATGAACAAAACAAATTTCTTCGTTCATTTTATTTAGTACTTGTAAAATTGTTTTACAAATAATAGCACATTCATCCTTTACACCTACTGTTGTCATTGCAGAAATCATTTTCAACAACAAAGCATTCTTCGGTATAACTTTACCATATACTTCTTCAATGTATTGTTCCATGTCAGAATCAAAAACAGAATCGAAAAATTCATCAAAAGTCATATATAACTGAGTTTCTAAGAAATCCAACGCTTCTGCTTTATCCTCGTCTTTATAACTATTATATTCTTTTTGAGTATCTAAAATAGCTCTATACATAGGAAGAGTACATTCGATATCTTGAGAAATCCATTTAGCTAAGAAATCCCATAAATCGGCTTGTGTAGTAGATGAAATTTTCTTTTTTTCTTTTTCTTTAGTCTCCGAAGTAGTGTTGGTTGTGCCAGTCAAATTTTTCGGAAAAGGGAGAGAAAGATTCTCACCTCCTTTCGTACCATAATTAGATGAACGTCTGTAATTTCCATAAGAATTATTTTTCTCATAGTTTTTAGTTGAATAAGTCTTTGCTTTAGCAGCAGCAATTAAATCTTTAACTTTATCAATAAGAGGATTTTCAGGAATACTAAATTCAAATTCAACAGGAACATCCATATCATAGATTGTTGTTGAATTATCTGTAAAAAATTCAGAATTACCAGATTCTCTTTCAATAATAAATTTAATTTTATTAGGTTTAAATCCAATTTTTGCTTTATAGTTACGAGCGTAATCAACTACCAGAGAAAGATAAAAATCATAATTGTGTGAATTATCTTCTAATTCATCTAAATCAGTTTTACTATGAAATGCACCCATTCGATGATGAGTATGAATAAGTCCTTCTCTACAATCTTCAGCTTCAGGAAACATATCGTAGGCGTCTAAAACCGATTCGTTAAATTCAAAATTAGTTGCCGCAGAAGTACCTACATCCATTGGATAAATATACTTAGGAGTAATAATTGAATTTTCCTGAATTTGATTATTTGTATTTGTTTTATAAAATAAAATTCCACTCCATTCAATATCTCCACACATTTGATGAAGCATATTAATTTGTTCTTGAAATTCTTGTGTAATTAAAATTTTCATTCTAAAATTCTATTAAGTTCGAGTGTAAAAAAGTCCATAAATTCTTTACTAAGAAAAGAATTATATTGATTAATTTCTTCCATAGATTCTTGATAATATAAATCTTTTGAATATTTTTTTACTTTTGCTACTATATGTTTATCTTTAAATCTAAAATCTGATTTTTTAATAATTTCAAAAATATCACCATTATATATATCTTTTAATACAATATGATTATGAACATATTTTCTGATATCTTGTTTAAGATAATCAGGAAGAAATTCTTCCAAATCATCAAGCAATCCTTGAATATCAGATATAATCAATTCTTCTCTTTTTTTATAAGTAGTTTCATCTATCTTAATAATTTCTACAGATACTTCTATTTTAGGATTAGGATGACAAAAAAAGTAATATCCTAAAATACGATTTATATAAATACTACCCAATTTTCTATCTGGAAACACATATAAACATTGTAAACTACGATAAGGACCACCTTCTTCGCTTTCACATCCCGCATAAATAGGAAGATAATCAAAGATAATTTCTAAAAGATCCAAAGAACTAGTTTTCATTAAATCTTCTTCTCCGAGTAAATCTACCAAAACGGCTAATTCTGAACTACCAAGACAAAACCATCCGGATTGAGTACGTAAGTGAGGAAAAAGAAGCGATCTATCTTCATCAAAATACTCTTGAAATCCCCATATATTTCGCATAAAACACGTTTTAAATCCGTTTATCGGATGATATTTAACAACAATTTTAAACGCCATATATAAACCTTGTACTGGCATTTTTAGTTGTCTTAATTTAACATCGTTCTCATTTTTTGGAAATAGATGAACTGTTGTTTCTGGAATTTTTACTACAAAATAACATTTATTTTGTATTAAATTCTCTAATAAACAAATAGTAGATTTCTCAAAACATTCTGGAGTCATATAGAAATTATTCTTAAAAAATCTTTTACCAAGATTATTAATTTCTTCTAAATGATACTTCAATGTATTAAAACTTCTAAAATCTTCTGATTGAAAAGAAATTTTACGATGCTGATAAGTGTTACAAGATACATTGTGTGTTTTATCGAAGCTAGAAAAATCTCCATCTATTATATAAGAAGAGTCTTTTTTTCGGATAACAATTCTATCCCTTGTTGTATCGTAATAAAACATATTATTTATGTTAAAAACAGAGGAGAGAGATTAATCATCTCTCTCCTTCTGTTATAATTAAAAACTATGCAACACCAAACGGTTTCAAAATATTGCGAACTTTTTCATATTCTTCAACGAGAATATCTATTTCGTTCACAATCTCAACTTCTTCTATATTGGATACCATTTCTTTCAAATTATCCAACTCAACTTTAATGACATTGATTGCGCTATAAACTTCTTCTTTTGTAGGAGAAGCTTTTTTACAGCAATCACATGTTTCTGCAACTGTGGTTGCAGTAACTGAAGTAGTACTTGATTTTTTATCAGAAGCAAGAAGTTTCTTTATCATATTATCTTTAGTACCATAATTTCCATTAGTACTTCCTTTGACAACAGAAAGATTTCTTTCAATACAAAGTCTTCTCAATTCATGATAACTTTTATCAGAATAAGGATTCGATCCACCACTTTTTACTTTAATTGGATATACAAACAAAGTAAAATTATTCAGAGGAAGTTGTGCTGAATCATCTTCCAAAGTATGACGGGTTTCACGAATAATGACTTTCTGATCTTTAAAATCCATTCTAAGTTCTTTCTTCAATTCACCAAAAGTAACACCAGTTACAGTCTGTTCGATAGTTTTACCACCATCGAGACGAATTTTTACATTACGTTCCATTTAAAACAATTAATTAATTAATTTAAAAATAAGTTTGCGATCATTCATTTCTACAACAGGAAAAAATCCTATTTTAAATGATCGAATAAAAGATATATTATCATTGGGAATAATTTGTGCATACTGAAGAGTATCACAAAAAAGTTTGTTCCAGATCCATTGATTATCAATATCCCAATTTGGTTGATAATCATTATCTGCAGGATACCATACTATATTTCCTTTTATTCTTCGTATACTACTATAATTTAAAGGAGCATGAAATTCTAATTCCAAATTAATTGGAAAAGAAATAAATTGCGAAATTTTACGAAGATCAGGATCACCATTTTCTAATAAATAGGAATGAAGCCAAGAAACAGCAATGTCTCTTTGAAATCGATTCATTACACCACTATATATGTTCTGGCCATTAATCTTCTGATAAGTGTTTTCTGCTCGTTTATTTTTAGTAATAGGTACATGAGTAGGAAATTGATGATAAGTTATAATTAAGTTTTCCATTCTTCGTGCTTGTACTCTTTAATTCTAACATAAAATTTCCAAGCATTCTGAGTATAAATAGAGTCACATTCAGGACAGATGTATGTTTCAATACCCATTATGATTCTTTTGATCAGATTTGAAGAATTACAATATAAACATCTTCCTTGATTTTCCTTTAATCTTTCAAAAATATTCATGTAATTCGGTTAAAATCATACGAATAAACTCATCTTTACCATATTGATGTCTATAATCACTTGGATCTTTAGCGGTCTGACCCGGAGTTAGAAAGAAAGGAATATTATGTTCCAATGATAATTCAATCGATCTGATTTTTCCCGTATTTTTGAACTTATCAAAATCATTATCAAACCATAATATAATATGTTTCCATCTATCTTTTAATTTATCAAATACTGGTAAAGGGATGAATGTTTCTTCATTATTGGGAGCAATGGCGTATATTTGTTTGCCAACAGTTTCACGAGTTAAATTACACATAAATGTTCCTACATCTTTATATGATGAAGTAATAATAAGCAAATCTCCACCCGTTTTGGGTAATAAATCCCATCCTTGAACTATTGTAGAGTCTACATTACTAATCCATTTATAATTAGTAGAAAAGGGTTGATAAATCTTTCTTCTAAATATACCATCGTGCCAATAATAATTAAATACATAAGAATAATCATCACAAGAAAATTCCACTAAATTGAATTTTGTATTTTTAATCCAAAATGAAGAGATTGGCTCTATTTGAGCAGCTTCTAACCATTTGTTTGTAATACCATATCTATTAAACCAAAATTCTTTATCTTGTAACGACCATTTTCTTGCTTTTTTAAGAATGACTGTTTGACTTTTATTTATTATTTCTGGTTTACCTTTTAAGATAACCGAAGTTTTAACAAAAGTTTTATTGGATTCCTCTATATCTGTTAAATTAAAATCATTTCGTATTTTACTTAATGTTTCATAAAAAGATAACCCAAATCTTTCACTCACATATCCATAACAATCCAGCATTCCTTTTTTAGCAAAATCTTTATATAACAAAACTCCATCTACACTTATTACACGACAAGAAGGATTCTTGTCATCTGTTCTAATCTGTGATCGAAAAGAAGTATCTAAACCAGGAAAATTATCAATATAAGTATTAAATATATCCCAAGGTGAAATATATTTCTCTATTGATTCTTTTGATAAAGGCAACTTTATTTCATACATAATAAAATAAAAAAGGGAAGTATTTCTACTTCCCTTTAAAAGTAAAAACTGGAGGTTATCCCAACCAACTAGGACCGCCAGTTGATTTAGGTGTATCTGTATCTGCGTTTTCTGTAGTTGGCTTCACTTTATCAATACTATTGATAGTGAGTTTTGAATTTGCTGTCGAGATAACTTTCGGATCTTCCCAAATTGGAGCATAAGCCGGAAGAACAGGAAAATTCTTTTTATTCAGAAGAACTTTAGTTCTAAGTGGTTTATTTTTATATTCTCCAATATCATTAATCACATTACGACACAAATCTGCAAAGCTTGTACCCGAACACACATAGTCTTCTCCTTTGAATTTTCTTGCCAGATTAGCAATAATTTTTACCGTAGTATTAACTGCTTTCTTAAGATCATCATCGGTTTTAACAATCTGTCCGTCAATCTTAGGTTCAAAATATCTGCGATTAACAACCTTTCCATTAGCATCTGCCATTTCAACCAACAGGTAATTACTTTCAGGAGTACTTTCATAAGCCAATTTTGTGATAAAAACTTCTTCGTGAATTCCTGCTGAAAGAAACTTACTACTTGATTCTTCACTTACGGTATCTTCCGTAAATCCCCATGCTTTTGTTAAATCTTCATTCATATGTATTTATTTATTATATTTAAAAATTAAAACCCGATGTAGCTGACATTTCTGCAGTAATTTCCTGTTCAATGCGATCTTGAGCATTTTCGCTCTCTAGATTAAGAAAGACTTCACTGGTTTGACCCATTTCTTCTGAAATCTCATTATTAATAAGTTCGTTCTGTTGATCCATGAAAATAACCTGCAATCCTTCAACTTCTCCTACAGTTAATAGAAAATGAATAGGTTCCATAGGAATATTCAACTCTTTACGCAAATATTTCCAAAGTTTCATATTATTCAAATTCCCATTATCGCAAATTTCAAAAGAAATATTTGTCATTACTCCTTCAGGAAGACTATCGATAGGAAGAAAGAAAAATCTTTTATTTTCATTTTGTTCCATGTGCCCAATTGTGTACTTAAAAGAAGTATTAAACAATTTATGTCCAGGTCTGGAAAAAGTTAATCGATAAGGAGCTTTCAATACATCAGGTCGAGGAAGAACACTCATTAATGGATAATTTTCAACTACTTTTTTTCTCGCTGCACTTTTATTAATACCAAATACTAACATATTTTTTATTTTAAATAAATTTTGTCCCAGAAATAAGTAATATTTCCAGATTCATCACTTTGAGCAATTAAAATCTCTTTATTTTTAAGATGATTTGGTCTTGCTCCACATACAATATTTTCATTTGCGACAAAATTAACCCAAGTTTCTGAGCCGTTTTTGCCTTTTCTGTATACATATCCAATAGCATCAGACTCTGCAGAAGTAATTGATTTCAATTTTCCTGTTAAATCTAATTCAAATTGAACACTTTCTGTTCCTTCCTTCTCAATATATTTATCTTTTAAGTGACCTATCAGAATAAAATATTTTGATACTTTCCGGAAGCTATCAATAACTTGTTTATACGCTTCACGAATATATAGATAACCAGCACCTTGAGCCAATTCACGAACATCTGTACCTTTATAATTTTTTCCAAGCGGAGTATTTTTATAAAGTTGAATTGCGAGTGGCATCACTAACTCTTCCAATGCGGTACCTGTATCCATCGCAATATAATCATATAATTCGGGATTTGCTGCAAGAGCGTTTCTGATTTCCAATAAATCTTCAAGCGTTTTCGCTTTTACTACTAATGCGTCATAGTAATCCGTACCATCTTCTAAATCAATGATAAGACATTTAGGTAAACCAGTAAGAATTTTCGTCTTACCTGATTTGGGCTTACCAAATAATATAAGAAAACGAGGATTTACTTCAGACGCTAATACCTTCTCTGTCGGAAGTATTATCGCCATAACTAAGTATTTTTATATGTTTTAATATTTCTATATATTTAGGATTTTCAGCATATTTAGCCAGTATTAATACTTCATATCCATCATTATAGAATTTAAGTAATTTTATTTTCCACGATTGCTGTAATACAATATAATCATCGACACTTCTGGTCCAATGATAATATGCAGCAAAACCATGATTACTACCAATTGCCGTTGTAGTTCTTCTTTTTGGCATTTTCATTCCAAAAAGATTACAATTTTGTTTAAATAAACGACTTTTAAAATGTCCAGTTTCCAAAATAGCCTGTTTCATAATAATTTCTTTATGATCGGCATTTATCAACATAAGATAACGATATAAGTTTTCTGGTGAAAATGTACTTATTCTTAATTCGCTTAATCTCATTTGTGTAATTGTTGTTTGATTAAATTCTTTTATGTTTTTTGATATTGGAGCAAATACCGGAATCATTAAAAGAAATAAAATAATTATTAATAAAACAGTTTTTTTCATTGTATATTTTATTTATCGTTGTAATTTATCTGCCAATTCGTAGACAGCTTGAATTTTTGAATCACTAGGATCGGGTAACTCTTTGAATAGATTTATAGCACCATGAAAAAATAAATCATCGTGTTTATTTCCTCCACCTCGCCTGTTTAAAATCACTAAGAATTCTCTATAATGATCTCCGAGACGATTAATATTATATCCGTGATATTCAGGAATATTATATCTTTGTGGAGAAAAGAGTCCAAACATCATATCCACATCTCTTTGAGTAAGTTTATTATCACCGAGACCATCTGTTGTTGGCTTTAATTTAGCAACAATTTGTGAACCACTTTGAGTAAACTGTTGAGCTTCACTTGCAGCAGCTTGTTGTTGAATTCCTACAACAACATAACGATATAAATCTCTTAAAGATAAAGCATATTCCGTACTAAATTTACTCATTGCGTCATGTAATGTACCGCCTTTTTCTGGAGTAAATAGACTCATATGATCAATCATGATAATAGGAATTTCTTCTGGATTATTTGGTACATAATAATCGATAACTTGTTTTAATTCTACCGTATTATCAGGTTTTGTAAAACGCATTTCTTTATATACATAATGTCCATTCCTTTCCGCATATTCACGCATATACTTATAAATACCGAAAGGATTTCGTATATTATCAATAAAAGTAACTCTTTCTTCTAAAAAATCTAAATCTGGTTTAACAGATTTTACGATTTCAATATCTTCAGCAGATAAATGTTCATTATGAAATACCGATAATAATTTCTCAGGTGTATAAATCTTTGAAGTTTTCTTAAAAATATAATGAGCAAACGCAGAAAGAATCTTATCTTCTTTACTCATTTCGAGAGAAAAATAAAAGATTCTTGGTTTTAAATTAGCTGTAGGATTTGCTTTAATCCAAGCCAAAGGTTCAAATAAAAACAGAAAATCAGCCAACTGAGTCTTACCAACCTTAGAATTAGCAGTAACAAGATAATACCTTCCTTTTTGTATTCCTGGAATACAAGCCGATAATTTTGGTAAATTAATCCAAGGAATGGCTATATATCCACCACTATCTCTTATTTGAGCATTTTGCTCAATTGTTTGAATAACTCTATCGTTGATTTTCATAATTTCTTACTTGTATCACCTATTACTGTTGCTGGAAGCTCATTTTTAACAATTAATTCACAATATCTTGCCAAATCGGAAATTCCATCCTTAATGATAAAATAATGTGCTTGTCTACGATATCCGTTTGTTTTTGTTATATAATCATTATATTCTTTTGTTGCCTTTAATATAATTTCAGGAGTAATATGTTTATATTTAGCCAAAAATGTTTTCATTTTGACTTTACAACCACTTAAATCGCCCCTAAAAGTTGGAGGAAATAAAGCTCTGAATTCATCAATTAAACGATGTAAATCAACACTCTTATCTTCTACAAGTTCAAGTGCTTTTTCTCGCAATGAAATTGAATCTAAATGAAAGTCGCCTTCTTCGGTATCAATAAATACATCAATAATTTTGATATATTCTTTTGCTTCCAGACTTTCAATAATTTCAATTATATTCGTTTCTAAATTTCTATGAATAGCTTTAATTTCCTTAAAGTGTTTATTTGACAGCAAAGATAATACAATTAATTCACTTAAACAAATTTCTGAGGGTTTTATTTGTAAATGTATATCTAAATCCATATTTAACGAATTAAATCAATCCAATCTATCGTAAAGTTTGGGTTTTTGATATTCGTCATCTTGCTTCTCTTTTGCATTTACAATTAAATAATCTTCAATCTCTATATTAGAATAAATTTGGTCAAACTCTAAAAAGAGATATTCTTGAAGTTGTTGAATGTCCAGATCAACACCATATAAACTAAATATGATGTTGATCTGAACTTCCAACTCTCTGAATCTTTCATTTATTAAAGACATTTTCCTTTGATATGTTCTCTTAATAAGTCTACGTCATCAAATACAGTCACATTAGGATCAGAAAAATTAGGAAATCCTGATTTTCTATACCATCCTTCATAAGGACTGTCATTTACATACAGGATAATTACAATTGCGTTTTCATTAATAGGAAGACGATCAACTCTTCCCATCTTTTGAATAGCTTTTGTAGGTGATCCCACATAAGATTCAAAAACAGCAACTTTAGCTCTGGAAAAATTCATTCCCATTTGAAGTGCTTCACAACTTCCAATACAATTGATTAATTTCTCATTAAATCCGAAAATGATTTTATCGTTTTCAGATTTTTTCTTTTTCGAATGAACAATAAACCTTTCATCTTGTAAAATCTTTTTAGCTTGTTCAATCTGATTGGAAAATATAAGAACACCTTCATCACATATCGGAGAAGTAATAATTCTTTTGGTAAGATCAGCAGTGGTATTCTGATTAAGAACGAAACTCTTTCTTTCCGATACTGCTTTTAAATAAGGAAAGCCTAATTTTTTCTCATAAGATGTACCTTGTTTTAACCAACACCAATTAGAAGCACTCTTAAAATAATTTCCATCCAAGATTCCTCTTTCATCAAAATATTTCTGAATTTTCTCACCCGCTTCTTCAAGTTTACGATTGTAATACTTTAAAGCTTCAGCTTCAGAAACTTTATAATTCCATCCGGGAATATGAATAAGTTCGTTGGATAAATTAGTTCTAAGAACAAAATATTTTCTAGAATTAACAATCGAATCTTTAGCTGCCATCTGTAAATATCTATACACAATAGGTATATATTCTTTATAAATAACACTTTTTTCTGGTTTATATTCTTCGGGAGTACCTGTAAGACCTACAAATATTGCACCTTTATTATTAATAAAAAATTGTTTATATGTATCTGTAACCATTGTATGAATCTCATCTGCAATAATCAAATAATTTGATGGATTATTTAATCGTTTACGATAAAATCCCTGAATAGTTTCAAATTGAATGGAAACAATTTTTGTTTGTCCATCCTTTACATAATAATAAGAATGAAGAGAAGCAGGTTTAATATGCCATTTCTCTAATTCTTTTTTCCAATTCTCTATCAAATTGATAGCAGGAACAAGCACAATAACATTTTTACTTTCTCTCGAAATGATAAAATTTATTGCTATTTTAGTTTTACCAACACCAGGATCAATTGCTAATGTACCACCATTATTTCTTTGAAGAGCAAATAATGCGTATTGTGATATTTCCTCTCGTGTCATTTTAATTGTTTTTTCCTGTTATGATAATCTTTCCAAATTGCTTCTTTTTCTTCTTTTGTAAAATTAATTCGAGAAAGTGCATTAACTAATGAAATTTTTCTTCCTATTTCTTTATCGAAACCATCAAATTTTCGCATCCAATAATCATAATGTAAATGAGATTTACCTTCAATAATTAATTCTCCCATTTCTGAAAAAGAAATTCCATTGGCAAGATCTTCATTTACTTTAACGGTGCAAATAGTTCCATAGAATTTTTTCCGATTTACTTTACGAATCCATTTTGTTCCTTCCTTATCAACAAAAACATTTTTCTCCAATTCAGGATTAATATGTTTCCATTTTACTGTAATTTTACCAAGTCGTAACATATTTTTATTATTTATTATTTAATTGTCCATTTATAAATAGAATTAAAAGTACGAAATGTATTTTCTGATAAGATTTCTACTACAGGACTAGTTCTCCAATGATTACCTACCCAAAAAGCTTCACCCACAACAGGCTCTCCTATAAATAAACCCGAATGAATGTCACCTACTGGTATATTGTTAGGAACTAATGGGTTATCTGATTCTTGTAATTTTTCTAATATTACTACAGATGAAGGAGTCATCTGAATTACAGGTCTTTCTATTTTTGACATAATTGTTTTTTATTAAAATAATGTTAATTGTCCATCATATACACTAAATACTATATCATATGCTTCTTTTATATAGAATTCATAATCGATATTATATTCGTTCATTGGTCTTTCAAAATATTGATTAAATACAGTTATACATTTCCCAACTTGAATTCCTATTAATCGATTATCTGTTTTATGCCTTTTATATAATGATGCTCCATTCTTTGAAATGAAGAATCTTACATTCTTATTTAATTCATCAATTCTTTCCCTTTGTCCGTCTAAATAATGTGCTTCTGGTTTCCAATCACCAGTTGATTTATATCTGATACAGAAATCATAAATATCTGTATGTGTTTTTATAGTTTGTTCAATTGGTATATCATAAGTAAAATAATCGTGTACAGCTTTTCTAACCACTTTCATTGAATGGTCTTTGTATAATTCACGATCTACTAAAAATACACCTTTTTGTTTCGTTTCTTTTTCTTTACCTGGTACTAAATATACACCGATGTAATTATTAACATCACGCATTATTATCTTCTTAAAATAATCAAAATCAAGAGATAACTTAGTTAATTCTTCCCATTGCTTGCAAATTTCTTTTACTCTTTCTTCGTCTGTATTTTTACATCGAATCATTACACCATCTGTATTTACCTGAATAATTTCAATATTAGACAATATAAAACTCTCTGTTAACATTGCTAATAATAACTGTCCATTAATTGTAATTTTCATTGTAAACGCAGGATCATATAAAAATGAATATATATCATTGCTTTTACCAAATGTACTATTCAATGCCAATTTTAATCCTTTATCAATTGCTTTTAAATTCTCTTTCTTAGCTTTTAATCTTTCTTGATAAATATTATTATAAATATCACAAAATCGATCTGTCAAATGTTGTGGATAAAATCTATTTTTAATAGCTATGTTCGGATAAAACGAACTTACATCAACTAATATAATTTTTTCATCTTCTTGAATTGTATAAATTCCTGCTCTTTTTGCACCATGTATTCCGCCAGTACCGAATACATATTTAGTTTCATTAATAATAATCGATAAATCTTCAAATGCATCTTTTGTTTGAGTAACTATAGTATCTTTAAAATGAGTTAAAATGCTATTAAATTCTTTTGTTTGAAACGAAATATAAGGTAAGATAATATCATTTAATTTGATTTCTTTACGATAAGTTCTAAGTTGAGATAAAGTATAATAATTCATATTCAATGCTCTTGAAATATATTTAGCTATCAATTTAGATCCAATCTGAGGATCATTAGCATTAATAATATCTAGACCATATTTTTCTCCGAATTGAATTCTCATCCGTATCTCTGATTCTGTTTCTTTAAATAATTTTGAAGTAATAACTACATCGTTTAAATTATATTCGAGAATAAGAGAAATATCCGATTCTTGAATATATTGATCGGCAGGAATAGGTAAATCTTGTATATTTGAATGTTTTATTGCAATTCCTACTGCTTTTAATGATGTTTTCTTTGCTTTATTATCAAAATGATGTATTTTAAATAAATCTAATTCTACCCATTTTCTATTTTTTCGTAATTCTTTGATTAAATCTGTTTGTTCATCATATACAATAGCATTTGATATATAATATAATTTCTCTAATAAAGTTTCGAGAGTTATATAGTCATAAGTTCGTACTAAATTATAAAGATAATTTAATACTACTCCATCGTAATTTAAATTATTAAAACCAATAAACCCATCAACTTCTGTTTCTAAAAAATGCATATAAGAATCTATATCATTTCTTGTATTATGTAACACAAATTGACGGGTATCGGTTCCGTCTTTCGTTTGAAAGGTACAGCAATGAAAATTACGATATTGTTCAATATCATAAATCCATATTTGTTTCATTTCTTTTTTTATATAATCTTGTTTCTATTCGCAATCTTCGTTTAATATATCTTTTTCTAGGAAAAACCAAAGTAGGATGCCACCAAAAATTATGCGCATTAGCATATCTTTTCCTTGTCCAAGGTATATGATTCTTTAAATAAAGAAGAAGAATACTTGTCTCAGTATTTTTAATAAATCCTTTACTTTCCAAATATATAACTAAATTACATAATCCAATATAATAACCATAAACGTTACCAAATAAAGCATAGTCTAACAAATGTTTGTCCATTATACCTAATAGGGTATGAATAGGTCTACAAATTTCTTCCTTTTGTTTTTTCTTCATATCTTTTTTTAATTCTAATTTTTCTATTCAAGAGCCAAATTAAAAAAAGGGTAGTAATCTTGCGACTACTACCCAAATTCATTTCAATTACTGAATATCAGACATGACATTCTTTTTAGCTTCAGCTTCTACAGCAATTGCAGTAGGAACATGAGCAATAAGAGAATCAACTGCATTTTCAGCATTTTCAGCAACAAGAGAAACCCTACGATAGATCAATTCACCATCAGCCGTATGCAGAGCTTCATTTGTCTTTGGATTGACTTTAGGAGACTGTCCTTCAAAATAAGGAGTAGTACTTTCCGTAACTACAAGACGATGAGGAATACCAGTCCTTTCAGAATAATCACATCCAACAGTAAGTTTATACTGTTCAACATAATTCTTCAAATCATCAACACGACCAGAAATAAAAGTTACCCTTTTTTCCTGATTCATAAAACCACCAACATTCAACGCAAAATTGGTCTGAGAAAGCATAATCGATCCAAAATCGGTATTATTGGGATTTACTGCAATAATACCACTTACAATAACACGACCTTCTGCGGGTTTTTCAATAACTACTTTCATGATACTTCAATTAAAATTAAAAGGATTAAAATTAAAAGGATTAAAAAACAAAAAAACTAATATAACTTCAGTTTGTTGCGAAAATCACCAACCATCACATTAGCTTCAGTTACAATTTGTCTCCAAATCTGATGAGCTTCATAGGTTAATTGCTCAATTTTTTCTTTTAAACGAATTGCGTGAGGATGATTTTCGTCAAACAATTCAAGTTGAGCAATTAAACGATCACGATTGGCAAGTTTTTCATCCACAATCCAACGATTGCTATTACGATGAAGATTTGCTTTTTCTGAAAAATTGGTAATTGGAACTTCTTCTGAATACATACCCAAAAAATTTATAAATTAATACTAGGAAAATAATCACTACAAAGAGAATTGTGGTAATGATATACACACAATATAATAAAGATATAAATGTTTCCATAGCTAAAGAAAAAAGGTACTAAGCTCTTATATAAGAAACTTAGTACCCAACTAACAATTATGATAAACCTACTACAATTTAGAAAAAGTGGAGCAGCAGGGTATCGAACCCTGGTCCATACACAAACGCCAATACTTTGTTGACAGGTTTAAGAGGGCTGACTTGGTAAGTCAAAAATCCACCACCTTATTTTCACTATTCAGAAAAAAGGAAAACATAATTTGTTATGTTTCTGGTCCCAAGTACATAACGAACTCGGTTCTTATGCTGCAATAGCCATTGAAGGCTGGCTGCTGAACAGGGCAATTACTTTCGTTTTGCCGTTTAAAAGAGTACCTATCCTTTAAAGTCCAATATAGGTTTCTGGACTACCTGAAAAGTATCTCGTCCTTGCGCTGTCAAATCCATTCTGCCCCAAAATACAATTATTTATTTAAAGAACCCGGTTTGTTAGCAAAGAATTTAGCCAGAACAGGATTTCTTCTATTGAATTCTTCCCAATACTTAATTCTTGCATTTAATCTGGCAATTCGTTTTTTATACTTCATGACTAATGATTTTATTTTTAATTAATTTTTCAGTATTATGTTTATGTACAGTTCCCTGAGATCCAACTGTAATACCCCAGGTCTTCCGTCAATAGATTTATGAAATATTGTGTTTCTTTTAAAGATTAAAAAAGAGTGCTGCTAATTTGACTGCGTGTAATTCAAATGTGATTAAACGACTTACTAATCAAATGAATACAGCACTCTTGCGTGTAACAGTTATCGGTTTTAAATCCATCCCATTTGTCTTGCTTTTCTTACATGATTCATTACCATTGTATAAAAAGCAATCTCTTTTGCTGTGTTCAGAATTCTCAATTTGTTTTTTCCAAACCGAATAAACCTTTCTTCTTCACTTAATGAAGGATAAAGAAGAGTCAATGCTTTTTCAAGATAAGAAATTCTTATCAGAACAGCACTTCGGGTTCGTCCAAAGATTTCCATCAATTGCGGTACTGAATGATATGTAAACATACCTCTTGTAATGCCAGAATAATATTTACCATACAATTCATAACATTCATCAGGTGTCCACATTCCTAATGTATTCTTTGGTTTTACATTAGAGTAACCTGCAATGCAATCTCGATGACCTGTTGTAAAAATCATACAATTTCAATTTCATATGATACTGCTTTATCATTACTTGCAATCACTCTGCAATGATAATCTAATCGTTGCATAGCGTTTAATTTCATCCAAAAAGCATACTCTTTAGGAGCATCTAATCTAGTTGGACGAGCTTCCAAAGAAATGAAGAAATTAACCTGCTCTGCAGTAAGATATACTCTCTTCTGAGCAAGTTTAGAAATCTTCGTAAGTATTTTACGAGGACTTTTAAAATTCTTCAAATACTCTTTATAATGTTGATAACCTTCATCATCAACAAAAGTTTTGCGGAATTTCATTCTCTTCAATCTTTTCTCTACAGACACCAAATTGGTGTTGCATCCCTCTAAGTTAATAGTCAGGATGACTTCTCTATTTTTAATTTCCATTCTATCTTATATGATAATTAATGACTTCACATACTACAAAGTCATATAATTGATAATTCAATCGACTCCATACAATATGGCCTGATACAATTAACATATTCAATTTGAAATCTGTTAATTTATTAGTACGCCAATAATAAGATTTGTATGTTAATTCTGTAACACGATTAATCGTTGCACCTGTAGAAATAAAATCATCAATAACAATATGAAATGTATTTTTATTATTTGAAAATACAGGTAATTCTGAAGAATGAGAAACTTCATTATCTTTTTTAATATGATTAATGTTACAACTCATCATTGGTAATTTCTCTTTTAATTGAGCTATTACCAAACTTGCTAAAATAGCACCTGAAGATCCCTGACACCAAAATTCTAAAGCAGTATATTTACCTTTTGTTTCGTTGGTAATTATAGTACTCCATTCTTTTGTTAGTTCCAATGCCATCGACATATAATGTGACACCGGATAAGGCAATGCTCTTCTACAAACAATATGTTTCATATAGGATATAAATTGGTTTGTTAATTTTAGACCCATCTGTAATTTATAGAGGCTTTGGACTCTCAAGATATACTTGGCTACATTAATGTAATTTCATTGTAATCATAAAGATATATTTGCTAAACGGCAACTTATATCAATATTTCCTTACAACGGGAAACTGCTTTTTTTCGACAATCTATCCCATATCTCCGTACAAAGATACTACCTGTTTACGGGAGTGTACGCTCAACCGTTTATCAGGATTTTGTTATGTTAATACAAGTTTTATAGA
>Ga0172375_10005755_pt1 | contig 17715 bp, 20 predicted proteins | sample LakKiv1m_FD_114537 | JGI IMG/M metagenome (GOLD analysis project Ga0172375, IMG submission 114537) | Freshwater microbial communities from Kabuno Bay, South-Kivu, Congo - kab_092012_11.1m | ecosystem: Environmental > Aquatic > Freshwater > Lake | place: Democratic Republic of the Congo...
CGTGCCGTTAATTGTTGATGTTGGCATAGGTGATAATTGGGACGAAGCACATTAAAAAAATTTTTAATTTATTATTAGGATTTCTTACATGAAAAAAGCCATTGTTTTAACGGGAATTACCACAACAGGTACACCACATTTAGGCAATTATGTCGGTGCGATTCGCCCTGCAATTAACGCCAGTCACGATGCCAACGTGTCACCGTTTTATTTTTTAGCCGATTATCACGCGCTGATTAAATGCCAAGAACCTGAGCGTGTGCGGCAATCGAGTTTAGAAATTGCGGCAACATGGCTTGCTTTGGGATTGGATACCGATAACGCGGTGTTTTATCGCCAATCGGACGTGCCTGAAATTTTAGAATTAACGTGGCTTTTGACTTGTGTGACTTCAAAAGGTTTGATGAATCGCTCGCACGCTTACAAAGCGGCGGTGGCTGAAAATGAAGAAACCACAGGTAATGACCCTGACACAGGTATTACGATGGGGCTTTTCAGTTATCCGATTTTAATGGCAGCCGATATTTTACTTTTCAATGCCAACAAAATTCCCGTTGGCAAAGACCAGTTGCAACATATTGAGATGGCACGAGATATTGGCGCACGTTTCAATCATATTTACGGCGAACATTTCACGTTGCCCGAAGCGGTAATTGATGAAAATGGCGCAATTTTGCAAGGTTTGGACGGTCGCAAAATGAGCAAAAGTTATAACAATACGATTCCGCTTTTTGAACCTGAAAAGAAACTCAAAAAATTGATTAACAAAATCAAAACTAATTCGCTTGAACCGCACGAACCGAAAGAGACTAGCGATTGCACGTTGTTTAGTATGTATCAAGCCTTTGCGAATGCTGACGAAGTTGCCGAAGTGGCAAAACGTTATCAAGAAGGCATCGGCTGGGGCGAGATGAAATCGATTTTGTTTGAAAAAGTGAATGCCGAAGTTGCCCCTGCGCGTGAGCGTTACGAAGAATTATTGTTGCAACCTGATTTGATTGAAGAAAAATTACAACTTGGTGCGAAAAAAGCGCGAGCAATCAGTCAACCGTTTATCGCAGAGTTGCGTGAAGCGGTTGGGATTTCGCGTTTTGGCGGTAAATAATGAACTGGAAAGGCATTATTTTAGCGGGTGGGGCAGGAACACGCTTACATCCGATTACCAAAGCGGTATCAAAACAGCTTTTGCCTGTGTACGACAAACCGATGATTTATTATCCATTGTCTGTTTTGATGCTGGCAGGGATTCAAGACATTTTGATTATCACCACGCCAGAAGACCAACAAAATTTTAAAAACCTGCTCGGCGACGGTTCAGATTTTGGTGTGCGTTTGGAATATGCTGTGCAACCCAAACCCGATGGTTTAGCGCAGGCGTTTTTAATCGGTGAAGAATTTATCGGCAACGACAATGTGTGCTTGGTTTTAGGCGACAACATTTTTTTCGGACAACATTTTTCAGACAGTTTGAAAAAAGCCTTGCATCGTGAAAGCGGCGCAACGGTTTTTGGTTATCAAGTCAAAGACGCGCAACGCTTTGGTGTTGTCGAATTTGATGAAAATAACAAAGTGATTTCCATCGAGGAAAAACCCGCGCAACCAAAATCAAATTTTGCGATTACAGGCTTGTATTTTTACGACAATCGCGTGATTGATATTGCCAAAAATATCAAACCCTCGTCACGCGGCGAACTCGAAATTACCGACGTGAATCAAACCTATTTAAATGATGGACAATTGAATGTAGAACTTTTCGGGCGCGGTTTTGCGTGGCTTGATACGGGAACACATGACAGCTTGCTCGATGCAGGACAATTTGTACAAACCATTGAGCATCGGCAAGGTTTAAAAATCGCGTGTTTAGAAGAAATTGCCTTTAACCACGGTTGGCTTTCAAAAGACGATTTACAAAAACGTGGCGCGGAACTTAGCAAAACCGCTTACGGCGAGTATTTATTAGAATTGGCAAAATCATGATGCGCGTTTATTTAGGTTTAGGCAGTAATTTAGATGCGCCACTTGAAAATTTACGTTCTGCTTGCAAAACCATTTCAAATGAGCCGCGAATTCAGGAAATCGTGTTTTCAAGTTTTTATCAAAGCCCGCCGATGGCGGGAATGAATCAACCTGATTACATTAACGCCGTGATGGCAATTGAAACCGATTTGCCTGCCCTTGAATTGCTGGCAACGATGCAAAAAATCGAAAATCAACACGGACGAATTCGCTCGCAACGTTGGGACGCACGCACGCTGGATATTGATATTTTGCTGTTTGGCGATGAAATTTTAGATTTGCCTGATTTAAAAATTCCCCATTACGGCATGGCAGAAAGAGCATTTGTGTTGCAACCGCTGTTTGAAATTGCCCCCGATTTAGTCATTCCCACTTTCGGCAAACTGGCTGATTTAGTAACAAATTGTCCGCTGAATGGTTTAGAGCGTTTAAACGATGCCAAATAGTTATTTAAATTCAATCGGTTTAAAACCGCTCACGCATCTTGATTTACTCGCAATGAAACAGCGCGGCGAAAAAATCGCTTGTTTGACGGCTTACGATGCCAGTTTTAGTGCGCTGTGCGACGAAGTAGGAATTGATGTTATTTTGGTGGGTGATTCGCTTGGCATGGTGATTCAAGGACAATCGACGACGTTGCCCGTCAAACTCGATGAAATGATTTATCACACGCGCTGCGTCACACAAACCAGCAAACGTGCGTTAATTATTGCGGATTTACCTTTTATGACTTATGCCACGCCTGAAATGGCGGCGCAAAATGCCGCACGTTTGATTCAAGAAAGTCGCGCACAAATTATTAAACTCGAAGGGGCGAAAATTGAAATCATTGAATTTTTAGTCGCGCAAGGGATTTGTGTTTGTGGACATTTAGGTTTGTTACCGCAATTTATTCATCAACTTGGTGGTTATAAAGTGCAAGGTAAAATCGAATCTGCCGCGCAAAAATTACTTGATGACGCACTGAAAATTCAAAATGCAGGCGCGTCGATGCTGGTTTTAGAATGCGTGCCTTCTGAATTGGCACGGCAAATTACACAACAATTGACCATTCCCGTCATTGGCATTGGCGCGGGAAATGGGTGTGATGGGCAAGTTTTGGTTTTATACGACATGCTTGGTATCAGCACAGGTATTCGACCGCGTTTTTCAAAAGACTTTTTAAACGGTAGTTGTTCGATTGAACATGCAATCGAAAATTATGTACAAGCCGTTAAAAATGGCGATTTTCCAACCCTCGAACACAGTTTTTAATGATGGAAATTTTTGAATTAGTTTCACAAGTTCGTGCTTGGCGCAAAAATCAAGCGCGTGTGGCATTTGTGCCAACGATGGGAAATTTGCACGCTGGACATTTGCACCTTGTTAGCGAGGCGAAAAAACATGCAGATAAAGTGATTGTGAGTATTTTTGTTAATCCCACTCAATTTGGTGAAAACGAAGATTTCGCGGATTATCCGCGCACTGAAAAACGTGATTGTGAATTGCTGGTAGAGCAGGGCTGTGACGCAGTTTTTTTGCCAAATGTTGAAACAATTTACAGCCAGAATGCACAAACTACCGTCAGCGTGGCGCAAATTGCAAAAAATTATTGCGGCAATTCACGCGCTGGGCATTTTGACGGCGTAGCCACGGTGGTTTGTAAATTATTTAATATCATACAACCCGACGTTGCATTGTTTGGTTTGAAAGATTTTCAGCAGTTTTGCGTGATTCAAACGCTGGTTCGAGATTTACATTTGCCAATTGAATTGATTGGCATACCGACCGTGCGTGAAGCGGATGGACTTGCGATGAGTTCGCGCAACGGTTATTTGTCAACAGCCGAGCGTGAAATTGCGCCAAAGCTTTATCAAATTTTGCAAACGGCGCGGACGACTTTTTTAGCAGGACAGAAAATTAACGAAGTAGAAAATCAAGCGATTGCTGATTTAACAACAGCTGGTTTTAACGTAGATTATTTAAAAATAGCGCGGCAGGCGGATTTACAATTTGCCAGTGAAAATGATGATCAAGATTTGATTATTTTAACGGCAGCAAAATTGGGCAAAACACGCTTAATTGACAATATAATCATAAAGATACAGAAATAGATAAATTTAGGTAGCAGATGCAAATGATGTTAAAAAATGATTATTTGTAACAGTCGTCATGACTTTTTTTGTTACATCTGCTACTTAAATTTAACTTTTCGTTGAAAAGACACATAAATGAAAGTCAGTAAAACCAACGCAAACAAAGCAAATTTCCAACGCTGATCGGTTTGCACGGCTTTTAAGCTGTGCAGATTTGCAGCATCTAAGGCTGGTTTAAGAGAAAATTCATCATTCAAACGTGAATAATGAAAGTTCAGCGTTTGACTAAGTTGTTGCAAATAGCCTTCTTGCAAAGCCGATAAATGTTCAGTTCCAACAACGGCATTTTTGCCAAAAGGGGCATTTCGTGCATCAAAACCTTCAATAGCTTCAGGATTTAGATTTGATTCGCCAAAAGTCGAACGATGCGGCACATCGTTTGCGCTGTAAAAACCGATTTGTTCACCGCGTTCATTAAATTTTGGAATCGGCACAGGTTGCAATCCACCTACGCCAACAATCAAGCCTTTCATTTTGTCTTTAAGCGCAAGCAAATCAGGGGTATAACGTGGATTGACAGGCGGTGCTTCTTGTCCATCGGTCATAAAAATAAGCGTGGAATCACGGTTTTTCAAACTTTCGACCGTTTGTTTTAAACCTTGTGCAATGCGACTATCCGCCGCCCACGCCATGCGCCAATCTAAAGCGTTAATCGTGGATTCTATTTCAGTCAGTCCCGAACACACTTCAATCGGTTCAAACAACAGCGTCGAGAGTCTTTCCGTAAAAACGCCTAAACTGATTGTCGATTGACAAGGCAAATCAAGCAATAACTGTTTTAAAGAGAGCTTTATCATTTTCAACCGACTAATTTCTTTGTCATGTTGTTTATAGTCCATCGCATTCATACTGCGTGTAATATCTACAATGACGGTTAAATGATAAATCGGTTTATTTTCTAAATGGGTAGGTTTGATAAAAACCCACAACATACTCATGAATGAAAAGACCAGAAAATAAAATCGATAATCTTTAAAAAGACTCCGCGACATTAAGGCAACCCTCGCGGAAAACCTGGAATCGTTGTCCATAATTGAGGCGGTGGTGTTTGAGCTTCCTCTTCTTTCATATCCACTCTATCCATTTCAGGCAATAAACGCATCGCAACTTCCAAATTATATTTTGCGTCCCAAAAATGACTATTTAACGCTAAGGCTTGGCGGTAGGCTTGCTTTGCTAGTGCCACTAATGGCTGTGCGGCATTGATGTTTTGTTTTTCTACTTCTTCAATGGCTTTTTGCAAATAAATGTTACCCAAGTTGTAGCGAATGAGTGATTTCAACTGCTCATCGCCTTTGTCCATGATTAAACTTAGCGTTGCAAGTGCATCATCGTAACGATGTTGATGTTGGTAATACATAGCTCTAGCCAATCTGACTTCAGGCGACGCATTAACGATTTTATCGACACTCACGTCATGCCCAGAATTCAACACTTGAATCCAATCGTTTTCAGATTTTACACGGTATAAACCGACAGTTTGTATCAACATCAAAGAGGTACTTGCTAAAAAAATTAACCATAAAGCAATCAATCGAGTGAATTTCATACTTTCACCTCGCAACATTTCACCGCAAGTAACAAAAGTAAGCCGAGCGTTGCCCAAAAATAACAAGTTTGAGATAAATCATCTTTAGGAATTTTTTCAAAATAATGCAAAGGAGATTGTTCTAAACGGTTAATGTCATCAATGGCTTTTTGCATCGCATCTAAGTTTTCAGCTTGATACGCCTGATAAGGAATTTCTAAACTGGAAAAAAACAAATGCAAATAACGCTCAGGCATCGCTTGATTATTATCATCTCGGCTGTCTTCGGGTAAATCATACAAACCTTGACTATTTGCCGTTCGCAGAAAAATCCAATACAGACGAATGTTTTGTTGTTTGAAAAGTTGACGCAAGGCTAATTCACTATCGTGGTCAATTGCCGCCGCGCCATCTGAAACCAGCAATAAAATCCGAGAACCTGTAATTGAGGGATTATTAAAAAAGGATAACGCCAGACTTAGCCCTTTACTGATATGGGTATATGCCAAAGCGGGTAACGAAGTGGCATCAATGGCGGCTTGAATGGCTTGTTTATTTTCTGTGAGCGGTAATACAAATAATGGCGCGGTGCTGTAAGCGGCAACGCCAATTCGGTCATGTGGGCGTTTTTGCACAAATTCAGTCAACAATCTTTTTGCAGCTGTTGCTTTTGATTCATGTGCGCCATCGGGTGTTTGACCTGCAAAAGTCATATCCATGCTGTTACTTCTATCAATTAACATCACAATGTTTGCCCCAAAACCAATACGTTCACGAGTTTGTTCTGTTTGATAAAGTCCTGCTAATCCTAAAACTAACATCGTGATAGTCAATGCGCCAATCAAACGAATTGCCCACATTAAAACCGTCGATAAAGCATCTTCGGGAATGACCGCCGTATAGGGGTAAGAGCTATAACGCATGGAATGACGAAAAATAGGCAATAAAGCTAACGCTAATGCAGATAACCAGAGGGGATTTTCTACCGCTAAATTCATCGCTGACCTCGTTCAATTACCGCGCAAAGTTCGCAAGATTTTTTGATGAGTTGCAACGTTTCTTTTGGATTTACAGGTTGACCTGCAAAAAAATACAACGTTGAAATTTGAAAAAAATCATCGAGTAATTTTTTAGCCGTTTGATATTGCGGATGTTTTTCATAAAATTCGGGTGTGTGGCTGTAAAACAACGGTTTGCCATTCAACGTATTTAAAGCGTTGTGCATTAAAGCAAAACCTTGTTCGATTTCATTGTCTTTAAGCGTTGTTAATTTACGATACGTTTGTTTAAAAATTCTCCGACGCGGCAGAGAAATGTAACCGTAAAAATAGGCAAGTAATGTCGCTGACACAACAAAACTTGCCAAGCTAATGAGCAATTTTTCAATTGCATGAGGCGAGGATAAAAAAGGCGCGGACGCATTCGGACGTATATATTCGCCATGTTCATCTTTTCGCATTTGAATTTCACGCAATGGCGAAATCGTAAATTGCCATGCAGGAATAATTTTTTCTAATGCGTTTTCGGCTTGATTAAACGTCAATGTTACACTGGGAATCGTGAGCATTTTTGCCGCTTGTGGTGCATAAAAAACTTGGTAAATCAATTCAATTTCGTAGTGAAAACCGCTCGTTATCGGTTTTTCGGTGACGTGAATTTGATTCAAATTTAACCATCGATTCAGAATGCCTTGTGTTGGCAAATTCGCTTGATTGAGTTTGGCATTATCGATGGTTTCAATAATGACGCGGTGTTTGATTTCATCGCCAATTAAATAGCCAAAAGGACGCGGCGTTAAATGTTCAAAATCCGTGATGACGTTATTTTTTGTATCGTTACAACTCGATAAACAAAGGAAAATTAACAAACTGATTACACGTTTCATGCGCGACGTTGCTCAAAGTAATCATTTAATTGTTGCGTAAAAGGCGCAGACGTTAAAAATAACGGTTCACAGCCTAAAGCACGCAGATTATTTCGTAAGGCTTGTTTGCGCTGTTGATACGTTTCTTCTATTTTTGCGCGTAAAGTGGGACGCATAAAAAGTGTCCGAATGGCTTGGGTTTCCATATCTTGAAACGACACAAATCCCCAAGTAGGTAAGGTTTGATATTCCTTTTCATCCCACAAAATGAGCGGCACCACATCATGCTGTTTTAAAGAATGAAAAAGTTTTGGCAATGCCGTTAAATCAAGATGAAAATCCGATAACAAAAAAATTAGCGAACGTCTTTTTGATAAAAACGGCGCGATTTCTAACAAACTGTCAATGCTCGAATTTTCAGGCGTTTTTTGTAATTTTTTATGGAAAAATTCAATTCGTCCACTGTGTCGATTGGGTGGCAAAAAATAATGCGGGTCAAATTTTTTTCCAAGTCCAATAAAAGCAAAATAATCTCCCACCGCTAACGCTGAATAAGCAATCGACAAAAACAGTTCTTCCAAAATTTGCGGTTTTGAACGCTTGCCAATAAAACGAAATGAGCTTGAAAAATCTGCCAATAAATACACATCAAGCAAGCTGTGTTGTTGATAGGTTCTAATTTGATAATTTTCAAAAGGATCTAAAACGCTGGCTTTTAAATCAATTCGGCGCGGGTCGCTGTTTGCAGTAAGCGGCGCGTAACGCTTAAATAATTGCCCGCCATTGCTCACCCATTCACTAGCGTGTTTGCCAACAAACACACTGCTACTGGTGCCTTTTAGACGATATTGAAATGTCTGGGTCATAAAAATTTATTGCTGACTCACTGCAAGATAAATCACTGCACCTGCCAAACTTAAATAGCTAGGCAAAATAATTTTTGCAGGTTGAGCAAATAATTTTTCAAAAATGCCCGAGTAATTAGCATTATTGCCGTTATAAAGCGATGCCCCCATTAGCCAGAGCATTGAATTTAAAAAGACTAATAGCAATAGGGAAACGCCACTAGAGCGGCTAAACAATAAACTTTGCCACGCTTGCAAATACGCGCTTTCTTGCGGAAGAAATAACAACGTCAGCAAAATCCCTAATGCCACTGCGCCTAAATCGGATGTTAAATAAAACAAGGCTTGCGTTAATTTTCGGACGTATAACGCGCTAGATTCTAGTTTTGAAATAAAACGTGAAACATAAGTAAGTGGCAAAGTTAAACATAAAAGCAACAGGCTAATCACGCTCATTAAATCCCAAAAACGCGGACTAATTGCACTATTGACCGCACCAACGTAATACGCCGCATAAGGCGCAGTTTCTAAACTATCAATGCCTTCAGCAATTAAAACGGAGGCAATTCCAACACCTGAAAGCATCAAATACTTATCACGCAAAGGCGCAAAACCTTGCGCGGGTTTTATCAAATTTAAAAAGTCGTGCATATTCATATCTTTTAAGGAGCGGCAACATTATTGAGAATGGCAGAAATCAGGTGTGGCATCAGTTCTTCTTTTCGATAGCCATAAAGCGGACTGAAAAAAATACGGTGCGCCATCGTAACGTGATAAACAGCCTGTAAATCATCAGGTAACAACATTTCACGACCGTTTAACCACGCATTCACTTTGGCGGCGCGAATAAAAAACGCCATCCCGCGTGGACTTGCGCCCGCTTGTAATAGTGATGACATTTCTACGTCAGGCAACGTAATGCCGTAGTTTTCAGGAAAATGCGAAGCCTTCCACAATCGGAGTGCATAAGCGCGTAAAGCAGGTGTGCTGGTAATTTGCTTTTGTATCAACGTAGCAAATTCATTTAATTGATAATACGGCAATAATCCGACAGGCATGGTGGCAACGAGGGTATCAACATCATAAAAACGCGCATCAAACATCAATTCTTCTAAAACCGCATCGTCGGTGGGCGTGGTGATGTTAATTTCAAACATGAAACGATCATTTGCGGCGGCGGGTAATTCAAAAGTTTCTTCTTTTTCAACCCGATTTCTATCTGCAAAAACTTGTAAATGCGGCAAACTGTATTCTTGATTAAAAGCGTGCAAGCGTTTTTCTGTCATCACGCGCAAAAGCAAAGAATGCACTTGTGGACGCGCCCTGTTGATTTCGTTAAAAAAGAATGTGGCGAGTTGTTCGCCTTTTTTTAGCAAAGAACCTTTATCAACACGCGGTTTTCCATTGTCATCTAAGTAAGTGTAATAAACCAAATCTGAAGGCATTAAATCAATCGTGCCTTCAATGCGTTCATATTCACCGCCTAAACCGTGAGCAATCGCACGCAATAAAGTCGTTTTGCCAACCCCTACTTGTCCTTCAAGTAACACATGACCGCGTGCAAAAATTGCAAGCATCATCTGCCGCACGGCGGGTTGTTGTCCGATGATGATTTGATTGATGTGCTGTTCAAATGCTAAGGCTTTGGTGAACCAATCAGCCAGTTGATTATCTGTCATAAATTTCTGTTTGAACGGTGAGAAAGGCACAAAAACCTTTCCCACATTGTGATTAACAACGAAATGTTGATTTAACTTGCATCATCCACGTCATAAACAAATTTGCCTGTTTTATTCAAAATTTCAGTGCGTTTTGCATTCCGCGCTTCCATTTCTTTAATCGACTGGGCTTGTTTGTTTAATTCATTCACATCGTGTTTTGGGTCGTACTGACTTCCCGCGACTTTTTCAGGATAACCAGGTTTTGGTTCCCAACAAACGCCCGCTTCTTTGCAGTGTGTGCCGTCATAAGCTAACGCCACATTGGCAAATAATGCCGCTAATGAAAAACCTGCAAACATAAAGATTCGTTTCATAAAAATCTCCTCAAAAATTATTTTAACCATTTGGCTTTTTTAGGATCGCCAGTGTAAATGTCACGAATAAACGCCATGATGTGCAGTAAATCATCATTACTAAAGTTGACGTATTGCGGTCCCATCATGCCGTTTGCACCACCAAATAACAGTTCAAATAAACCTTGATCTGTTTCATTGCGTGGATATGTCCAGTAATCATCAGCCAAACCAGGGCCTAATTTGCCTTCGGCTTCGTGACCATGACAGCCTGAACAACCTGTCATATAAAGACTTTTTCCTTTTTCAACGGCTTCTTTATTGCCGTTGTAAGGATTTTTGCCTGTTTGCATAAACTGTTTGAATTGCTCGGTGTTGCCACCTTTTTTAGCAAAACTTAAATCCAGCGTTTCACCTGTAATAGCGTTGTGCAACGCAATATCAGCGCGTGCCGTTTGCACGGCTAAAACGGTCAAACCCACCGCCGCCAAACTAGCGAGAAGGTGTTTTAATTTCATCATTTTCATAATTTTGTTTTAGTCAATTATTCAGAAACAAGAGGAATTCCCTCGGCTTCTAAAAGTTCAGTGATGGCATCTTGTTCGGATTCAAGAACCTGATTGAGTTGTGTTAATAATGCAACATCACCTTTGCGAACCGCCATTGACGTGCTGTAGTGATGTCCGACTTTTTGTCCATCTGCACGTTTGTTGTCATCGGGAATCAGCGTCATCGTTAAAGGTACTTTGGATTCTTTGACATAACGCGCCGCCGAAGCTCCCCATAAAACCGCAATTTCGGCATGATTAGAGCTAACTTCATTCACCAATTTTGGAATGTCGTATTTCACATATTGATTACGTTTCGACTTGTAACCCACCAGTTCTTGTTGATAATTGAACATATCGTTATAACGTCCAATGGCGCGAAGCATCACTTCAGCAGGCGTGGCAGGCACAAAAGCAATCTTCTGTACTTTTTTCAAAATGGGGCTGTTCCAATCTTTTAAATCCAAATTGTCCGCTTCACGAGAAATGAAAACGTAACCCGAACGATAATAAGATTTAGTGGTTGAAACACGCGGGTCATCTGTATCTACGCCAATGACCACATCACATAACCCTTTGTCTAAATAATCTCGAACAAAATAGCGCGGGTCTGTCCAAAAAACAGATTCCACTTTGCGGTTTAGTTTGTTGCCAACTAGTTGGGCGAGTTTATTTTCAAAGCCTTCACCTTTTTCATTGGAATAAGGCATTTCATCAGCCGCCGCACAGACTTTTAAATTCGGTTCTTGAGCATACGTTGACAAAGATACCCATCCCAAAAGACTAGCAATAATCAACGGAGTTTTAATTCGCATAGGTTTTTTCATTATCAGGAAGGAGTAGAGAGTGGCTCTTAACCACTCTCCGTTTTTCAAATTACAGTGAGAACACCATCACACCGCCGCCTTGTTGGGTGTAATGCGCTAATTCTTTAAACGCACCTACCGCACCTAAACCTGCTGTGGGGTCTTGTAAATCGAATACCAAACCAACACCTGGCCAGCCACCGACACCGTAATAAATCGCAACATATTGTTTGCCATCATGTTTGTAAGTGATTGGATGACCGATAACGCCAGAAGGTAATTTGAATTTCCACAGTTCTTCACCTGTTTTTGAATTCAAGGCTTTGATGTAACCGTCTAATGTGCCGTAGAATACTAAATCACCAGCAGTTGCCATCGTTCCACCCCAAACTGCGAATTTTTCAGGTTTTTCCCACGCAAATTCACCCGTGACCGAGTTCATCGCTTTGACTTGACCCAATGTGCCTTTTGGACCTGGATACATATTCAGCGTTGCTCCTACGAAAAATTGACCTGCGCGATAGGGCAACATGAACGGTTCCCAATCCATACAAATATGGTTGGTTCCCATGAAGAATAATTGTTTGTTCGGGTCGTAAGATTCGATGCCTTGATTGTGATAACCCATCGCAGAAGGGCAAATGCCTTTGGCTTGATGATCCATGTGTGTTGAGTATTCAGGGTCACGCACGGGTACACCTGTTTTCAAATCGACTTTTTTCACCCAATTCACGGTGTCATCAATTTTGAACGCATTAACCAATGTGCCGTCTTCACGATTCAAGGTATAAACAAGACCGTTGCGGTCTGGATGGGTGAGCAATTTTGTTTTTTTACCATTGACCATCTGTTCAGATAAGCCCATGTAATTCACCCCCGCATAATCCCATTCGTCATGCGGGGTTTTTTGATAACCGAATTTCGCTTCACCAGTGTTGATGTCACGTCCCCAAATGGTCATCGTCCATTTGTTATCACCTGGACGCATGGTTTCATTCCAAGGCGCAGGATTGCCTGAACCGTAGTAGAGCATATCTAAATCAGGGTCAAACGCATACCAACCCCAATTTGTCCCACCGCCGATTTTCCAAGCGTCGCCTTCCCATGTTTTCAACCCTAAACCGAATTGACCATAATGCGGATTGGCTTTGTTGAAATCTTTAGATAATTTAATGTCTTCATCAGGACCTGTGGCATAGACGCGCCACGCTTGTTTGCCGTCTTTGATGTTGTAAGCGGTGGCATAACCGCGTACACCGAGTTCAGCGCCCGAAGTACCAACAATCACTTTATCTTTTGCAACGAAAGGCGCGACCGTTAAAGTTGAACCCATTGCAATATCAGAGTTTTCCATTTTCCAAAGCAATTCACCTGTTTTAGCGTTAATCGCCACAATGTGACCGTCTAATTGGTCTTGGAAAATCGTTGCAGGATAATCTTTGCCTGCTGGCGCGTAAGCCAAACCACGGTTCACCACGTCACAGCACGCAACAGCGCGAGAAGCAGGATTTTGTTTTGGTTTATATTGCCAAAGAATTTTTTCAGGATTTTTTAAATCAATCGCGTAAATGTTATTTGGATAAGGCGTGTGAACATACATAATGCCATCAACAACAAGAGGACCACCTTCGTGACCATTTAAAACGCCTGTTGAAAATGACCATGCGACTTTGAGATTTTTTACATTGGTGATATTGATGTCATACATATCACTGAAGTGGGTTGCACCGTAATCTTTTGTCTGCATGACCCAGTTCGTATTTTGTTTTGACATTGCGTCTAATTCTTTATTTGCATTTGCCGACTGTGACAAGGCAAACAAAATGCTCGTTGCTAAAATTGTTTTCCCAGCATGGCGAGCAAATTTTGAAATCTGCATGACTCCTCCATCATTCTTTATTATTTTTTGCTCACTGGTGCCATGTAACACCAGTAAGCGAATTTGCATAACTAACGTCAATAGTTTGAGGAATTTAGAAAGACGATGTAGCTATGTTTCGTATAATTTCAGGAGAACCCAACTCAAAAATTACAAGAAGTCAAAGCAAACACTGACCATCATCCTCGATTCAGTTTTTGTTTAAGGTTTATTAGCAGCGGTTGAAAAGCTGAGTTGAAAAAAGTAACTGCTAATAAACACTCGCAGAAAATTCTATTGGAAAAGGCTTTTATGACGTTACGGAATAATCCCTTACAAAGCATGGAAGTTTTCCCGTTTTAACAAGGAAATTTTCCTTTACTTTGCCAAGTCAAGAAAAAAGGAAAAATTCTTATTGCTAAGTTTAGGCGTGAAGTTGAAGATTCATCTTTTAAAATGCTTTCTTTGAAATAAAGTCAAAATGGACACGCGGCGAAAAATAAATGTCTTGCTAGTTGATGATCATGCGGTGGTCAGAACAGGCTATAAAACCTATTTATCCATTTCAAACGATATTGGTGAGATTTACGAAGCAGATAAAGGCGAGGCGGCTTGTCAATTATTCAATCAACATAATCCAGATGTAGTTTTGCTTGATTTATCGATGCCAGGCATTGGCGGATTTGAAACCATTAAACGCTTAATTGACCGTGACCCGAATTGTAAAATTTTGGTTTTTAGCGTTCACAATGAGCCGCTTTATGCTACTCGCGCGATGAAAGCGGGGGCGAAGGGTTATATTACAAAAAATAGTATGCCTGAAGAATTGGTGTCAGCGGTTTATAAAATTTATCAAGGTGGCACTTACGTTGAAATGAATTTAGCGCAAAAAATTATTGCCACGATGTCAGACGTAACGGCGCGTGAGGAAATCAACAAAATTTCAACCCTTTCACCACGCGAATTTGATATTTTTTCGTTGCTGGCAAATGGTTACACCACAAAACAAATCGCTGAAAAATTGCATTTAGGTTACAAAACCGTTTGCAATCATGGCACAGCCGTAAAGGAAAAATTAGGCGTTGAATCGGTTGCGGAATTAACGCTACTTGCAGTTAAAGAAGGGATTATCAAATTTGGATAATGCAACAGAAACTAATCTGTTGCATCACTTGTGATTTTAATTAGTCGATTTTTGTTGCACGCCGACTAAACCTTTTTTGAAAAACTCAGTCATTGCTTTAACGGCGGCTTCATCACTTAATTGGTTTGAAGGTGTGTTGCCAGTATCGCCACGATAAAAGCGACTTTTAACGCTCACGACACTGGTATTTGGCGTTTCGCCCGCTTTGACTTGAAAACTGGTGGTATGTGAACTAATTGGCAACGCGGCGGTATTTTCTTTTTTCATTCGATATTTGTAGAGATGGTCAGCCTCGCTATAAAAATCGAGTTCTTCAGTGAATTGTTCGTTATTTTGCAACGTAATAGTACGCACCGCCCCCGATTCATTTTTGCCATCACCCGTACTGTTTTTAACATCAGGATGCCATTTTTCTACCTCATCAAATTGTTTTATAACGCTCCACACTTTTTCAACAGGAGCTGAAATCACAATGCTTTCATCCGCTTTTTGCGGCGTAGGTCCATGTGCAAAGGCAATTAAAGGAAAAGAAAAAAGCGCAAAAGTTTTAATTATATTTTTCATGCGAAATAAGTTTGTTGAAATCAAAAACGTCATTATCAACAAACTTTTCTCAAATACAGGCGGGGATTTTTCCTAATTTTCATAGGAAATTTTCTCATTCTACAAATTCTTAATTTTTTCAACATGAACAAAAGTACCTTACGTTTTCAAATCACTACCCGAATTTTGATGTTATCGCTGTGCGTTTTTTTTCTCGGCGGCTTTGTGTCTTTATGGCAAGCGCGACAAGCCGTGCAACAAGAAATGAATTCTTCGGTGAATTTGGCAAAACAACTTATTACGTTGCAACTGTCGCAACCGTCGGGACTTGCATGGATTCATCAATTACATTCGATTAAAGAAACGCGCCATTTAAGCATTCAACTGAAAAATGCAACGGGGGAAATTTTAGAAACCTCGTCAAAAATTAAAGAAAGTAATCCGCTTTCTGCACCGCCGCAATGGTTTATCAAACTGGTGAAAAATAATCTGGTAAAAATCGAACATCCGATTGTGACCAATGAAGGACAGCAACTACTTTTAATAATTGAAGCCAATCCGTTAAATGAAATCAGCGAAGTGTGGGAAGAATGTAGCGCGTTTTTTAGTTTGCTCTGTTTGCTGATTGGCTTGATTTTTATCGTCATTCAAGTGCTGTTTAATCAAGTTTTAAAATCTATCAGTTTGATTGTCGAGCGATTAGCCAGCATTGAAGAAGAAGATTATCAAAATTTATTGCCCGAATTTCCCAGTTATGAAATGAATCTGTTGTCGAAAGCCATTAACCACTTGATTGAAAAATTACGCGAAAGTCAGCAGGAAAATTTCGCTTTAATTCAGCACACGCTGACCATTCAAGAAGATGAACGCCAACGCCTCGCACAAGAATTGCACGATGAATTAGGGCAATCTTTAACGGCAATTAAAGTCATGACAGCAACCATTGCCAAAGCTAACGACTTGAAAAATCAGCTTGTTTCGCAAAGTAGTTCATCAATTATTGAAGTTTGCGACCATTTAATGAAAGTTGTGCGTTCCATGATGCAACAATTACATCCTTTAACGTTGACCGAATTAGGTTTGAAAGAAGCATTACATGATTTAGTCGATAATTGGCAAACGCGCTCGCCGAATTTACAGATTGATTTTGAATGCGATGAAAATCTGCAACTGTGTCCTAAAAGTTTCAACATTCATATTTTTAGAATTGTCCAAGAAGGTTTAACCAACATTTTTCGCCATTCTCAAGCCTCGCTGGCAACAGTGGAATTGCGCGTCAAACAAAATAAACTTTTACTTCAAATTCAAGATGATGGCGTAGGTTGTAATAATGAAAATAGAAAAAACGGTTTTGGACTTTTAAGCATGAAAGACCGCGTGCGTAGTTTAAACGGGGAATTAAAAATTGATTCAAAACCGAATGAAGGACTGCGAATTTTTGTCAGTTTTCCGATAACGTGAAATTTTCCTAGCCATTGTTGAGAAAATAAATTTTTAATTTATACTCACGCTCGGTTGAAAAATGAGTTGCTTTTATGAGAATTTTTTATGAAATGGGAAACTCCGCGTTATCAAGATTTACGGTTTGGATTTGAAGTAACGATGTATATTTACAACCGTTAAAAAATAAAGGCTCATTCAAAAATTTGGATGAGCTTTTTTATTTGTCATTTTGAACCGCTTTTTTCATTGTAGAATGGTCGTGAATTTCACTTTCTGAAAAATTTTATATATTTTAAGAGTACAGAGAGCCGATAATTGAAGCATTGGTGACTAATTTTTAATGAAATAAATACACATGACAGACAATAAAATACGCAAAACATCAAATGCTGAATTTTTTGCCAAATACACACATCCTCGTTGGCAAAAAAAACGCCTTGAAAGAATGGAACAAGCTGGTTGGCGATGTGAAAGTTGCGAATCAGAAGAGAAAACTCTTCATGTTCATCACAAATCATATAAGAAAGGAGCTTCTCCTTGGGAATATGAAAATGATGAATTGGAATGCTTATGTGAAGATTGCCATGCAGAGCAGCACGGAATCCAAGAACATTCTGAAAATACACCTCCAAATTCAATCTTTGCAGAGCAGTCTGTTTTAGGTGCATTGATTACTGACAATAGCGTGTGGGAAAAGATTAGCGGCAAATTGTCAGAAATTGATTTTTATCTGAATTCGCACAAACTTATTTTTCGGACAATTACAAAATTGGTAGAGCAACAAATTCCTTTTGACATAGTTACGTTATCAGAATCGTTGAAATCAACAGGTAATTTGGAAAATATAGGAGGCATTCTTATAGTATCTAATTCGTTGATATTTTCTAATAATTGTTAATGCTATCAACATGTTGTTTTTAGTTAAATCACATGATAAATTAACCCTGTTGGCACTGTACCTTATGGCGATA
>Ga0172375_10005756_pt1 | contig 17713 bp, 18 predicted proteins | sample LakKiv1m_FD_114537 | JGI IMG/M metagenome (GOLD analysis project Ga0172375, IMG submission 114537) | Freshwater microbial communities from Kabuno Bay, South-Kivu, Congo - kab_092012_11.1m | ecosystem: Environmental > Aquatic > Freshwater > Lake | place: Democratic Republic of the Congo...
AAAAAATCGGTCTTTCCGCTCTTTCTGGCGAAAATACCGATTCAATTCATTGTAGTGACCCTGTTGTTCTAACTTGTGAATACATGCGGAGAACCCTTCGACACTGCAAAAGTCGGGTTATACTATAAACAAAACAAATTTCAAGCAAAACATACCGCTCGCGACGTTTTTTTTCCATCCCGCCGGCTTCGTCCCCGATGCCTGCGGAAAGATCAGCGGACGAACCGCTTCCGCATGGCGTATTCGAGCGGAAACACGCCCCAGATCCGCCGTTTCGCGAAGACCCGGAATCCGTGTTTTTCATAAAGATTGCGGGCAATGTCGTTTTTGACGGAGACGTCGAGGTGAAGCGCGGCGACGCCATCCCGTTCCGCCCGCGCGATCGCGTCCTCGAGCAGTGCGCTCCCGATGCCCTTCCCCCGGAACGTCGGATCGACCGACAGGTTCTGGATGTAGCGATACGCCCCACGGTCGCGGCGCAGGACCGGGAACAGGCAGATCTGGCGGACCAGGAGTCCGAGCAGTTCGCCGAACCGGAACGCCGCGACGAAATCGTCGGTCTCCCGGCGATCGTGCCTGACGTCGGTTTCGACGAGGATTCCGCGTATGGTTCCTTCCTCTTCGAAGAGGAAGATCCGTTCATGCGAAAAGGCGTTGCGGTCGAGTTGTACCAAGGTCGCGAGACGCGAGACCGCTTTGTCCTTCCTGCCGAAAAGGAACGGGAACAGGATCCCGTCGGTGCCGTAAATCAGTTCGGCGACCGTCGTCGCGTCGTCCGCGGCTGTCATCTTCCTGATCATCTGCCGCACCTCCCGGCCGGTGTCACCCGGACATGATCATGCGAAACCCGCCCGCTTCGCCGCGGCGAGTCGGACGGGTGGAATTCATCACGCGATCCCGGCCTTCGTCCGCGGCTCAGTAGTCGTCCGGGTTCCAGCGCCGTTTCAGCGCGCGGTAACCGAGGCCGATGGCGATTCCGGCTCCGGTCATGAGGAATCCGATGAGCATCCGGAACCACCATGTCGCGCTGCCCGCGGACTGGAGGAGGACCGGCAGGACATCGAGTCCGACGGTGTCGGCGAAATACATCATGCCGGTGAAGAGGCACGATGACGCGGCCAGCAGAAGGAGTCCCTTGCAGCACATCCGGAAGACGGTCATGGCGTCCCTCAGAGTGTACGCGCCATCACGAACAGGTAATCGGACAGGCGGTTGAGGTACTTGAGCGCGGGGTACATGTCGTTCCGTCCGCCTTCGCGGATGAACCGGACGAGGGTGCGTTCGGCCCTCCGGGCGACTGCCCGGGCGAAATCATAGGCGGCGCCGGCTTCGCTGGCGTCGCTCCCGGGAAGATAGAACTTCGCCGGGAACGGATGCTTCGCCAGGCGGACGTTTCCTTCATCCTCGAGCATGCGGACATAGTCTTCTTCGATCGGACGCAGGGATTTGTAGCGTTCCCGGTCGGTTTCCGGATTGGTGGCGACGAGGGATCCGATCGCCTGGAGCACGGTCTGGATCGTCTTCACCGTCTCGCACGGCGACCGGTGCCACGCGACCCCCAGCGCCGACGAGAGTTCGTCGAGGTCGCCGAGCACGTCGAACAGGAGCGCGTCCTTGGGAAGCGATTCGTTCGAGAAATTCGCCGTCACGCCGGTGTCCCCGCGTTTCGTGGTGATCCGCTTCATGTCTTCGATCTTCATACCGACACCCCCCCTGCCGCATCGGGACATCGCGGCCCTTCGACATCATCCTATCACAAATACCGTCAATAATAAATACTTTTTCTCGAACTCATGGAACAGATCGGCACCAACGTTTCCATAACGGCCTCGGAAAGGTCTCGCGGGGATCGAACCGACGTCGCTTTTTCTGAAATCACGGCCGTTTTCTGTTGCGGAAACTCCCCGCATCGTAGTACAATCGGTCGTGAAGGGACGTGATGCCATGCTGGAAAACAGCGAAAAGATCGTGCGCTGGATCCGGGAGACGGTCGCACGCGACTACCGCGACGACGTCGCCCTCGTCCTTCTCTACGGTTCCTTCGTGAACGGGACCACGCACCGTCTGTCCGACGTCGACTGCTTCTTCATCCCCAAGACCGACCGGGGTTATGCGTTCGCCCGCACCTTCATCCTCGACGGGATCGGCTACGACGTCTTCCCGATGAACTGGGAACGGGTCGCGCGCATCGCCGACGTCGACGAACATCTGCTTCCGCTCCTCGGCGATTCCATCGTCCTGTTCGTATCGACCCCCGCCGACGAGGAACGGTTCCTTGCCTTGCGCACGCGATTGCGGGCGCATCTGGACGATTCCCTCTACATGCGTCGGCAATCCGTCCGGAATCTCGGACTGGCCGGCGGGAATCTCGCCGCCGCGGCGGCGACGCGGAGCCTCCATGCGGTGCGCCTCGAAGCCGGTCGCGCGTTCCTCCGTCTCGCGGATGCGGTGGCGTATGCGAACGGCACGTATTTCCACCGCGGTCTCAAGAAGCATCGGGAGGACTTGTCCTCCCTGCAGAGGATTCCGGAGGGCTTCCTGCGCCATTATGAAGGCTGCATCCGGTCGAAGACGGCTCCCGGCCTCGTCACGGCCCTCGGTGCCGCCATCGCCGCGACGGCGGCATTCCTCGCCGCTCCCGTTCCCAACGCAGTCCCCGTCCCGTCCGGGGAGACGCGGAAGGCGCGGGATCTCGACGCGGCCGAACTCGCTTCCTTCTACGAGGAGCTGGTCTCCACCGTGAACAAGGTCCGGATCAACGCCGAAGACGGCGACTGGTGGATGGCCTTCGTGAACGGCGTCTGTCTCGCGGACGCCCTCGAGGACGTCCGCGCCGAATTCGGCCTCGCGCCGATGCCCGTCCTCGACGCCTACGACGCAGACGATCTGCATGCCTTTCTGTCCGCCGTCGAAGCGACCGAACACCGGCTCGTCCGGATGATCGACTCCGGCGGCGGAACGATCCGCCGTTATGCCGGCTGCGACGCTTTCCTCGCGGACAATGGCTGATCGGGAAGCGCCCGGGGCTCACGCCTCCGGGCGCATTTCACAGACAAAGAAGGCGGCCCCGACGGGAGCCGCCTTTTTCCTGCATCACGGGGCAGGCGCCCATTTCGCGTAAAGCACGAGATTCCCCTCCGGCATCACGGTGTCCGTGAAGGGCGTCGTGAGCATCGCGTCGTACCAGCCGACGAAGACGAAGCCGGTGCGTGTCGGCGATGGCAGTTCGAGCGGCGAACCGGCGGGCAGCGAAAGGTCCTGCAGGTAATCCCCGCCCATGGTGTCGAAGTGGATCATGTAGGTCTGACCGTACCATTTCGCGTACAGGGTCAGGTTGTCGGACGGCATCGCGCCGCTGTTCACGTGCTGCGTCTGGAGCGACTCGTCGACGAACCATCCGGCGAAGATGTGGCCGGCGTATTCGGGCGAGGGAAGGGCGTAGGAGGTTCCCTCCTGCGCGACGAGCGGATCGAGCGGGGCGGCACCGTTCGTCACGAAGGCGATCGTGATCATCTTCGGCGTCCATTTCGCATGAAGGGTCGTGTCGGCCGCGGGCATCTCGTCGAACGCAAACGCGTTCGTGAGCGCTTCGTCCCCATACCAGCCGGCGAAGACATACCCGTAACGGACCGGATCGGCCGGCGGTTCGACCGGCGTGCCGAAGCGGAGCGTCCGCGCCGCGGTTTCCGACCCGCCGTTGGCGACAAAGGCGAGCGTAAAGACGTCGCGCGCATAATACAGGCGAAGCGTCAGGGACTCGCCCTCCTCGGACGTTCCGGACGCGATCCGGCCGGAATGCGTCGCGTTTTCGGCATAATGCAAGTACTCCTTGGCAACAGCGTCGACGTTCTCGCCGGTCACGCCAGAAAGCGTCTCGGTCTCGAACAGGACGTAGACGCCGTCGGCGTCTTCCCGGTAGTGCTCGACCGTGACCGCGACCGGATCGGGACTCCAGGCCACCCACAGTCCCAGGTCCCTTGCGGGCATTCCGTTGTAAAATTCGAGCGGATCGTCCGTGTTCCAGGCGCGCCACCCGTCGAACGTGTAGCCGGGTCGCTCCGGATCCGGCGGCGGCACGATCGGGTATCCGAATTTCAGCCACCAGCTGTCGATGATCACGGAAGTTGACATGGACGCGTCCGCATAGAATCGGAGGGCGAACTCCTTTCGTTCGTAATAGAGCCGGAGGACCAGGTCTTCGCCTTCGACCGGCGTTTCGCAGGGAATGCGGTCGGGGTGGAAAATGTTCTGCGTATAATGTTCGAAGGATCTCTGCGGCGCGATCGCCAGGCTGCCGATGGCGCCGAGCACCGTGAGTGTCTCCTGCAGGCGATAGACCCCGTCGGCACCCTCGAGGTAGTATTCGGCCGTGACGTCGACGTCGCCGATTTCCCAGCGGGCGTCGAGCCTCGCGGTCCGTTCGTCGGACGCGACGAACTCCTCCAGCGAGAAAAGCGCGTTCGTCACGTCGTCGTACCATCCGACGAACGCATATCCTTCGCGCACCGGAGCCGGCATCGATCCTTCCCAGTGGTTCCGGTCGACGATGTAGAGGGTCCATTCGTGGTAGCTGAATCCGCCCTCCGGTTCCTCGATCGGGATCAGTCCGCCCTTCGCGTCCAGCGAAAACTCATAGGACCGATTCGCTTCGTCGCACGACCCCGCCGTTGCCAGGATCAGCAGCATGATTCCCATGAAACGGAACGCCATTCTGAAAAACATCGATACCCCTCCCCCGTTCCGGATCGCGGCATGACCGTCGCCCGATTCGTCGATTTCATTATACCCAAATGCGACGGTCGCCGCAACCGTCCACGCGGAATTGCCGTCACAATCCGGCTCCGCCGCATACAAGAAACGCCCGGGGCTTCAGGCCGCCGGGCGTTCGAACGTGATGACGATCAGATTGATTTCGGAGACGGGGACGAGGCTGAACAGGCGCCAGCCTTCGCGCGATGCGGCGTTGACGATGTCTTCGATGTCGGCCGCATAGCTTTCCCGGGTCCGGAACATCGACAGCTTGTAGGACACGACTTTGTATTCGAACACGGCGGCTCCCTTCCGGTACGATTCCATTGTAGTACATCCCGGCGGAAAAGTCATGCCGCTCCGACGGGAAAGCCGGCGGCGTGAACACGGCCGGGCGATTCAGACGACGCGGGCGGCGAGGAGGAACGACAGCGGCATCCCGAGCCCCTCGAGATGGCCGAAGTTGTCGGAGACGTCATGGTCGAACTCGGCGAACGAAGCGATCGCGAAGCCGTTGTCGAGGAGCGCGCCGAACAGCTCCGAAAGGGGGTGGGCGAAACTCGTGAACGTCTTCGACGGATAGTGTTCTCCCACCATGTAGTGCATTCCGGACGCCTCGACGAACGGCGTGGCGCGGAAATAGGGCCACGCCCGCCGCGTCGGGTGGTCCGGATCGAACTCGGGTTCCGAACGGACCGCAAGCATGTTCGTGACGGGATGGTAATCATGGATGAAGAGCGTCCCGCCCGATTTCATCGTCCGTCGCACGACCTTGAAGAGGTCGTCGAGCTTCTCGATCCAGCAGAGCGCGCCGACGGTGATGATCGCGGCGTCGAACTTGTCTTCCCAGCGGCGGTCGATGCGGAGCACGTCCGTCGCCACGAAGGTGCAGGGGATCCCGGTCGCCGCCGCATGCCCGTTCGCCTGCCGCACGAGATTCTCGGCGATGTCGAAGCCGACACCGCCCTCGGCCCCGGCGTTCTTCACGACGGACAGGAGCTCGCGGCCGTTGTTGCAGCAGAACTGCGCGATCTTGCCGTCCTTCAGGTCGTGGCGCGAAAGGACCTCGACGAACTCGGGGGACAGGAACGGGAAACGTTCCTCTTCGAGGCGCGCGACGTTGTCGGCGCCGTAGCCTTCCGCCTTCTCGAATGCCTCTTCCCAAGCCGCTTTGTTGCCCTTCACGTAGTTTTTCATCGGATCGCCCTCTTCCGCTTCTATTTTACCATAAGTGGCAATAAAAAAACCGCGTCTTTCGGACGCGGTGGTCGCACTGGAGCAAGCGAGGGGAATCGAACCCCCATGTTCAGCTTGGGAAGCTGACATACTGACCGTTGTATTACGCCTGCGCCTCATCCGATTTCAAAAAAAAAGTGAAAATCGGACATCTATGATCGATCCGTGCGAGCGGATTCAATCCAAGGGTGGTCGGAATGACAGGATTTGAACCTGCGACCTCTTGGCCCCCAGCCAAGCGCTCTACCAAACTAAGCTACATCCCGAGCAACACCATTATAAGCCATCCGCGCCGAAAAATCAAAAACTTTTCATCGATTTCGACTCCTCGGAATGATTTTGCATTTTGACGCCGGCATGGTATGATGGTACTGGACGCGCCGCACGAAGCGGCGCTGAAAGGAAACCATTCCCATGAACATCCTCTTCTACGGCGATTCCATCACCGACGCCGGCCGGGACCGATCGGATCCCGCCTCGCTCGGCGACGGCTACGCCTCCCGCGCCGCCGCGCTCCTGCTTGCCTCGACCCCCGGCAAGAACCTCGCGTTCGAAAACTTCGGCGTTTCCGGCGACCGCACCTGCGACCTGCTGCGCCGTCTCGACGCCGACGTCCTTTCCCGCAAGCCCGACCTCGTCGTGATGATGATCGGGATCAACGACGTCTGGCGGCGCTACGATGCGAATGACCCCACGTCGCCGGAAGCATTCCTCCAGAACTGCGAGCGGCTCGTCGGCGCGATCCTCGCTTCGGGCGCAAAGCTCGTCCTGCTCGAACCGTTCCTGCTGCCGAATGCCGACAAGCCGTTCCGCGAAGACCTCGATCCGAAACTTGCGGTCATCCGCGCGATCGCGCGCTCCCGGCGTCTGACCCTCGTTCCCCTCGACGGTCTCCTGAACGCCGCCGCGGCCGGGGGACACCTTCTCTCCGACGACGGCATCCATCCGAACGAAGTCGGCGCGGACCTCATCGCGCGCCACTGCGCCGCCGCCGTCGCGCCGCTGCTGTGACACGGCTTTCCATCAAACAGGTCCCGATCGGTTTCATCCGATCGGGACCTGTTTTTCTTTCGGGGCAGCCGCGTGTCCGGCGCGTGAAACTCAGGAAAACGCGAACGCGTTCTGCAGGCGCTTGAGGAAGACCGCGGTCGCGAGCAGGTCGGCGGATCCGCCGAAACTGAGTTCCTCGGCTTCGCATTCGGCCGTCAGGACGGCCATCTTCTCCTTCGAAAAGTCGCGGATCCCGGCGAAGCGGCGGCGGATTTCATCGTAGCGCGCCTTCGATCCGGCGCGCTTCAGGAGGACCGTGTCCTCGACCACGCCGATGAGGGCGCACAAAGTGCGGTGGAGCTCTTCGCGCGTGCAGTTCCCGACCGTTCCGACCGCCAGCCGGACCGAGGGGAAGCCGCGGGCGGCTTCCATGCGGGCGCCGCCGATGCGGTTCTCGGCCCAGGCTTTCCTGCCGAACGTTCCGATCTCCCGGCGATCGAGCTCGCCGAGGAGCGGCTCCGCCATGCGGGAGACGAACTCGAAGACGGTCTCGAACGGCAATCCGGAAAACACGGCCTTGCCGGCGGCCGCGGCCGCGAGTCCCATCGAGAAGATGAGCCCCTTGTAGGCATTGATCCCGCCTGTGACCTCGAACATCGCGCGTTCGGCGGCGAGCCCTTCGCGGCGGGCCTTGGCGAAGATCTCCGCGGGGGCGTCGTCGTCGAGGCAGAGCGCGAACATGTCCGCGAGATGGGGGACGATCACGTTCTTCGCCTGCTTCATCATCGCATAGTCCATGTCGGCGTGGGAGCCCCGGGAGGATTTCGTCACGAGCCCGAATTTCGGCTCGAGGTCGAGCTCGGTCCTGATCGCGTCGTCGATCAGGGCCGCGGCGAACTGCCTGGCGTCGGCACGGACGATCTCGTCTATCTTCCGAAGCAGGATCTCCGCGGGATGCCTGCGGGTCCGGGCGCAGACTTGCGCCGGTTCGCCGCACACATAGCACGGCCGGAGCACGCCGCGCGTGAGCGCAGTCCCGTCGGACCGATAGACGTCGATGTCGGCGAGCCGGCCGAGCGGAGAGGATTCCTCCGCGGAGACCGCAAGCGCCTTGAGCGTCTCGGCGCCGACGCCGGCGAAACGGGCGAGGAAGAACGGCCCGTCCGCCCCGTCCTGCCGCATCGTTTCGGCCGCGTCGGGCGCGAAGCGCGCCGCGAACCGTCCGACCACGTAGCGTGCAGCTTTCGTCGATTTGTCGCTGCCGGGGACGTTCGCGCGGATCGCGAGGACGGCGCCGCCTTTCGCGGCGTAAGCGTCGATCGCTTCCTTGCGCGCCTCCCGCGCCTTCAGGATGTCGTCAAGGCTTGCCATGGGATTTCGCCTCCGCGATCGCCCGGAAGAGCGCCCGGTTCGCTTCCGGGACGAGTTCGAGGGCATCTTCGATGCGGCCTTCCGCAAGCAGCTTCCGGACGCGCGAGGCGCTGATCGGGGCGCCGTCCCGCTCATAGCGGACGATTTCCTCGATCCCGTCGCCGAGCGTGCTCTTGAGGATGGCGTTGTATTTCTGCATCATCGGATCGGATTCGGTTCCGATCCAGCGCTTGCGGATGTGGAGCGCGGGCATGAAGCGGTCGCGGAAGATGACCGCGTCGAGGCGCGCGTGCTCTTCCTCCCGCTCATCCATCGTTTTCAGGAAGTACCCGGGGAAGGTGAGCGACGAGACGACGTACTTCGTCGACGGCAGGACCAGCACGTTCTCGAGGGCTTGGCACCCGAGCTGCACCATCGCGATCCGCTCCTCATACGAAAAGACGGAACGGTCCTCCTCGAGCACGAAGACGAGGAGGATCGCGTGCCGGCCGGCCGCGTGGGCGATGAGACCGAGATGGCCTTTGGTCATCGGATTGCAGTTGACGACGATCGCGCCGACGTCGAGGTCGGCAAGCGGCGCGCCGAAACGGCGCTCGGCGAGCACGCGGATCAACGCGAGTTCGGCGTCGAGGTCGGGATCGCCATTCTCGAGGATCGCGACTTGCGGCGTCGCGGCGACTTTCTTGAAATGCATGCTTTCGAACAGGGGAACGTACTCCGCCCTGGTGTACACGAGCCGGCGGCGGAAGCCTTCCGCGTTCATCCGCGAGACGGTCTCCGTGAGCAGGCGGGAAGCGACCGCCTCCCCGCGCCAGTCGGGATCGACGGCGAGATGGCTGACGATTTCGCCGGTGCGGGAGACCGTCCCGACGATCCGTCCGTCCTCTTCGGCATAGAGGGTCTCCGTCGGATCGACGGGAGGCGTCAGTCCGGCCGCGGACAAAAACGCGGCGACCGCCGCGCGTTCCGCTTTCAAGAGCGCCTGTCGGATCATCTTGTCCTCCTCGTCATCGTCCGGTCTGGCGGACGACATCGATGACGGTGCCGTCGCGGTAGCGTACCGCGGCGACGATGCGGCCGCGGCTCGCCGGACGGACCGGAACGCCCGTCATGCGGTGGGCGATGGCCATCAGTTCCGCGATCGGAACCACGTTGAGCCCGGATCCTTCGAGCCGGGCGAGAATGTCGGGACGTTTCGGATTGACGGCGATGCCCCGCTCGGTGACGATGACGTCGACGTCTTCGCCGGGCGTCGTGACGGTCGTGACGCGTTCCATCACGATCGGCAGCCGCGCCTTCACGAGGTTCGTCGTGACGATCGTCGTCTTCGCCCCGTGGGCGGTGTCGGCGTGTCCGCCCGATCCGCCGATGATGCGTCCGAGCGAATCGGTGGTGACGTTCACGTTGAACCCAAGATCGATTTCGGTCGCGCCGAGGATGACGAAATCGAGAAGGTCGACGACCGGTGCGGGCGCGAAGAACGGATTTCCGTATTCCGACGCCGAGATGCCTTCGTGGGCGGCGTTCTCGCGGCGCGACCGGACCGCGTCGAGGTCGAAGCACTGGACGTCCTTGAGTGTCCGGACGAGACCGCTTTCGAGCATTTCGACGTACTGGGCAGTGATCCCTCCCGATGCGAAGCGGGCCTTGAGGCCGCGTTCGACCATGATCCTGCGGACGTACGGGACGACCGCGAGCGACGTTCCGCCGGCGCCCGTCTGCATCGAGAATCCGTCCCTGAGCGCGCCGATGCGGAGGAGGAGCGTCGCCGTGTCGCGGGCGATCTTGAGGCCGACCGGATCGCGCGTCAGCCGCGTCGTGCCGGAGACGATGCCCTTCGGATCGCCGATCGAGGGGACCTCGAGGACGATGTCGACGAACCTGCCGTCGAGTTCCGGTTTCGCGACCGCGTCGGCGATTTCGTCGGTGACGAGGACGACCCGGCGCGCGTAGGCGGCGTCCGGAACGGCGTACCCGAGGGAACCGCAGGCGCTCCTGCCTTCGCAGCCGGTGCCGTTCCCCTGCCGGTCGACGCGGGGGACGGCGAGGAAGGCGACGTCGATCGGGAGGTCTCCCGATTCGATCGCCCGGGCCCGGCCGCCATGCGTGTCCATGATGGCGATCCGTTTCAGCTTGCCCGCCGCGACGGCGTCGGCGACGGGTCCGTTCATGTAGTTCGTGACCAGTCCGGTGATCGTCCCGGATTCGATCAGCGGAACGAGCGGGGCGTGGCACGGAAAGACCGAGGAGGGGGCGAAGGTAAGATCCTTCAATCCCCTGCGGGCGCACTCCGCTCCGACCATGTTGATGACGAAGTCGCCGTCGCGCAGATGGTGGTGGAACGACAGCGTCATCCCGTCGCGGATCCCGAGCCGATCGAAGACGTCGGACAGCGAAACCGAAAAGACCGTCTTTTCAACGGCGGGTTTCGCCGGGATCAGCCGGTGCGGTTCGGTCGTCGACGCATCCGCCCCCCGGAAGGGACGGAAACCCTCGGGAACGTCCCGGCCGAGGTCATTCTTCATCGTCGGGACCCCCGAGGCCGCAGGCGGCGGCGCGTTCGAGGATTTTCGCCGCGCGCAGTTCGACGGGCCGGTCGATCATCTTGCCGTCGAGCGAGGATGCGCCGAGCCCCTTCTTCCTGGCGTCCGCGGCGGCCGCGACGACGCGGCGTGCCCACCGGAGTTCGGTTACGTCGGGAGCGAAAACGCGATTCACGATCTCAATCTGGTTCGGATGGATGACGGCCTTTCCGCCGAAACCGAGCGACTTCGCGACGCGGGCATCCCGTTCGAGCGCCGCGGCGTCCGCGACGTCGGCGAACGGGGTGTCGATCGCATCGATGCCCGCGGCGCGGCAAGCGATCGCGATCTTCGCCCGCGGGTAGGCGAGCTCGGCGCCCTCACGGGTGCGCACGATCTCCATGTCGGCGGTGAAGTCTTCGCCGCCGAGGAGGATCCCGCCGACGCGGGGAAAGGTCGCGATGGCGTCGGTTTCGACGACGCCGGTGGCGGATTCGACGATCGGAACCACGCCGATCCGCTTCGCCAAGCCCTTCCGCCGTTCCAGTTCGGAGAGGATGCGGTCGAGTTCGCGGAGGGAAGCGAGGTCCGCCTTCGGATAGACGATGGCAGTCAGCTTGTCGCCGAGGACGGCGTCAAGATCGTCGCCGAGCCAGCCGGAAGAAAGGCCGTTGACGCGGACCATGACCTCGGTCGCGCCAAACTCCCAGGTGTTGAGATACTCCTTCACGAGTTCCCGCGCGGCGTCCTTTTCGGCGACCGTCACGGCGTCCTCGAGATCGAGGATGATGCCGTCGGCGCCGAAGACGTCGGCGTTCTGCAGCATCGCCGGGTTGTTCCCCGGGATGAACAGCAGGCTTCTTCTCACGTTATCCCTCCATCCGTTTCACGGCGGCGCGCACACGGGCGCGGAGCGTGCAGTCGAGCGCGCCCTTGTCGGCGACGGCGACATCGGCGCCGGTGACGCCGAGCAGGGCGAGTTCGCCCCGCACGGCCGCGTCGATCTGATCATGGAAAAAGGCGTCGACGATGCTGTCGATCGCGATCTTGATGCCGACGCCTTCGCGGACCGTCACCAGCGCGTCGTTGGATTCGAGGGTGCCGGCCGAACCGATCTTCATCGCCCGGCCTTGGCGTCCGCGGCGCGGTCGTTGGCGATCGCGATCACGCGGTTCATTTCGTTCTTGACGATCATGAAGCCGTCGTCGACGCTCATCCCCGGCTTGGCGAGGCACTGGTCCGCGCGGCAGGCGATCGCGATGTTGGTGGTCGTCTCGGCGGAGAGGTTCGTCTCGTTGCAGGTGCCGCCGCAATAGGAGCCGATCTTCTTCCGGTTGCAATACAGGATTGCTTCGATCGCGTTGGTCACGCCGCCGAGGACCGGCGTCTTGATCTGCAGCATGTGCGCCGCTTTCGCGTCGGCGAACTCGATGACGTCCTGCATCGTGTTGCACCATTCGTCGGCGACGATCTCGACCTTCGATCCCGCCGCGTCGACCATCGCGGTGATCTTCCGCAGGGCTTCGAACGTGCCTTGGCGGTCGCCCGCGTCGACGGGGCCTTCGATCCGGAGGCGGAACGGCGCCGCGGTCTTCTCGAGTTCGAGGAGATAACTGAGGATGCGGTCGTAGTCGCATCCGAAGGCAAGGCCGATCGTGCCGTAGACGTCGATGTGGAAGACCGGCAGATAATCCGGGCTCGTCCGCTTCGCGAGGATGCGGTCGCGCATCCAAGCGACATAGGAAAGAAGCAGTTCGCCGTTCTTCCCGAGTTTCGTCTCGACGTTGTTGATGAGCGCGTGGGGGAGGACGTCCACGCGCTTCATGATCATCTTGTCCACGTTCGCGTACCGGTCGTCGCCCGACTGGGCGAAAATCGGGACGGACGCGTACTTCTTCCCGCGGATCCGGTACTCTTCGCGGACGACCTCCGCCATCGTCAGGCGGCGGTGGTTCGCGACCGCGTTCAGGATCGCCTGCGAGAAGCCGTAGCGGATCGCCGTGTGCATGCGCTTGCCGTCGAGTTCCAGGCGGTCCACCCATTCGGCGAGCGGACGGAACTTGTCGATGTCCTTCCCGACGAGGAGCGGGACGAGTTTCCGGTTCAGCCACGGGATGTACTCCCTGGCGATGAACAGCGGGTCGCGTCCGCCGGCGCCGGAATATTGGATCGCGGCGCAGTCGCCGTAGCCGACGATGCCGTCTTCGAGGACGATTTGGACGCTGATCGCCTCACCTGCCTGCCGGATCGAGGTGAAGCCGGGGGTGGCGGGTTCGCCGACGTACATGAAACCGTCGGTCTTGGCGCCCTTCTTGATCGCCTTCTGGTCATCGAAATAGAAGCCGGTGAAGGCTTCGGTGAGAATCACTTTCCTGATCTTCATGGTTGTCCGTCCGTTCTCTAGCGCTTGGGGTTGCCCCGGCCGATGAGCTGGCCTCTCGACACGGCGTTGACGTCGTCGATGGTGAGTTGGAAGTTGATCGGGCGCTTCTCGAAGGCTGCCCGCTCCGCGATCTTGCCGCGGTGGAACCGCTTGATGTCCTCGCTGAATCCGAGATTGCCGAACTCGAGGATGCGGATGCAGCCGTCGTTGTCGCGGGCCGGCAGGATCTTGCCGGCGTTGAAGCGCGACGGCGCGAACGGCACGTCGAGGATGCCCTGTTCGAAGGCCTTCACGATCCCGACGGCGAGATCCCCTTCGCCGACGACGAGGATCGCCGTCATCAGGCAGTCGACCTCGCGTTCGATCTGCGCCATTTCGCGGTCGAGCGCCGCGCAGTCCGGGAAAGTCTGGTCCTTCAGGAGGGTGCAGACGAACTTCGAAGCCTTGACGCCGAGCCCGTTGGCTTCGGCGGTCGGGATCCCGATCGATTCGTGCGGGGATTTCGTGATCATCTTCGTCGCCTTCGAGAGCGCCGCGACGGTCGAACTCATGGCAATCAGGCCGGTGGCTTCCGCCTCGTCGGCGGGAAATCCGCCCATCCACTGATGGAAGACGGTGGTCACGACGATGTCGCGGCATCCTGCCTTCTGGAGGTACTTCTCCGTCTGGCGGAGGAGCGTGCGGACCGCCGCGACGTCCTGCACGACGTTGCCGCCCATGCCGTAGCCGACGGTGATGTTCTTGACGCCCTGCTCGGCGGCGAGGAGCGCTTCGCAGATCGCGACCGTGTTCGAGATCGACGGCGGCACGAGCGTGCCGGTGAGCGGTCCGAAAGGCTCACGGTTGATCGAGATGCCGTGATCCTCGTAGAAGCCGACGAGACGGTCGACGTACTGCCAGTTGCGGATCGTCGTCTCGAGCGAGACGCTCTTGGCATAGGGGATGTTGTAGGAGATGCCGCCGCCCTCGTTCGAGGTCCAGCCGGCGGCGTGGATGATTTCGGCGAGCAGGCGCGCGTCGGGCGTGCCGTGGCGCGCCTGGACGGGCACGTCGATGGCTTCCATGACCGCGCGGCAGCCGGCGACGCCGTGGTTGACGGCCGGGAATCCGTTCAGCATCGCGCGCTTCTGCTCGATGCTTTCCTTGATTCCGTTCTCGGCTTCGAGATAGCGGTTCTGGCGGGTATAGGAATCGATCGTGGTCGGCACGAAGTCGGCTCCGGACGCCTGCAGGTGCTTCAGGAGTTTGATGTGTTCCTCGAGCACCGGAACGCCGGCGCGGGGTTGGACGAGCGTCCTGCCCTCGGCTTTCGCCGCGGCGAGCTTCTTCGCGAAGTTCTTCGTCTCCGGCACCGACCGGAGGAAGGCGACCGCGCGGTCGAGATCGAGGTCGGGATCCGCTCCGGTCTTCCAGGCGGACAGCACCAGCTTGCGCTCGGCGAGGAAGTCTTCGAGCGGGATCTTGCGGTTTCTCAGTTGCGTCGTCATGTCATCAATCCCCTTCTAGTGCACTTGCCGCAGATGCTGCTTCATGATGCGCAGGGCTCCGAGCGGGTCGATGCGGGCGTAAAGCCCCATCGCCGCCATCAGATAGTCTTCGTCGATGTAGTAGTCCGGTTTCGCGGGGCGCAGCTCGGCGGTGTCGCGGAGCACGTTCGAAGCCTTCGCGAGGATCGCCGCCGGCCATTTCGAACGGATCACGGGTCCGCCGGTGCCGATCACGATCCGGACGTCGGTCAGGTCTTTGCCCGACTGGTTGTAGACCATGCCGAGCGGCGTGAAGACTTCTTCCATGCGTCCGGCGTGGCGGCTCATCGCCTTGTAGGTGCACATTTCGGACAGGAGCCGGTCGACCGTTTCGCCGGCTTCGTCTTCGGGCAGGTACGACACGTCCGCGAAGCGCTTGTCGGTTTCGGCCCGGAGATCGATCCCGGTGTCGCGGGCGATCCATGCGATTTCTTCCTCGGAGAGCGCCTTGACGATGCCCGGGGCGCTCCAGCGGAGGCCGAGATCGCCTTCGACGGTGCGCTTCGCATAGGGTTCCTCGAGGCCGCGCAGGATCACGTCGGACCGTTTCGTCGCGTGGCAGACGGAATACATGTCGGTGGTCGCGCCGCCGATGTCGACGACGCAGAGCTCCCCGAGTCCCGCTTCGTCCATGTATCCCTTCGACAGCAGCTCGGCGGCCACGAGGACCGCTTCCGGCGTCGGCAAGACGACTTCGTCGATTTCGTCCTCGATCTTCTTGATGCCTTTCGCGACGATGATGTTCTTGAGGAAGATCGTTCGGATCTCGTCCCGCGCGCTCTTCACGTTGAGCTGGTTGATCCGCGGCATGACGTTCTCGGCGATGTGTCCGTCCAGGCCGTAGCGCGCGAAAAGCGCGGCCACCTCGTCCTGGACGTCCTTGTTCCCGGCATAGACGACCGGAACCCTGACGCCGCCTTCGCCGAGCATCTTGAGATTGTGGAGGGCGCACTCGGCGTTGCCGCCGTCGGCGCCCCCGGCGAGGAGCACGATGTCGATCTTCTTGTCGAAGATCTGCCTGATTTCGGCCTTCGTGCAGTGGTGCGCGAAGACGAGGTCGACTTTCGCGCCGGCGCCGAGGCAGACGCGTTTCGCGGCTTCGACGGTGAGTTCCTCGACGAGGCCGATGGCGCACATCTTGAGGCCGCCCGCGGCCGAGGAGCAGGCCGTGATGCGGTCGAATACGACCGGTGTCCCGATGTCGGCCAGGAGGTCTTGGAAGGCGGCGCGGTAGCCGATGCGGATGTCGGTCGCGACGGTCGTCGGCCGCATCGCCGTCCCCAGCACTTCGCCGCGTTCGCGGTCGACGGCGACGAGCTTCGTGAACGTCGAGCCGAAATCGATCATGAGGTACCGTGACATCTCACTCACCGAGGTCGCGGCGGATGTCTGCGAGCGCTTCGTCGATCGGCGTTCCCGGCGGGTAGACGCGGTCGAATCCCATCTTCATGAAGCGGTCGCGGACTTCCTGGAAATCCTGCTTTCCGACGACGATGTTCCCGCCGACATAGAGCAAAACGTCGCCGATCCCGGACTCGATGCATTTGGCGCGCATCCCGCGACAGTCGATTTCGCCGTGGCCGTAGAGCGAGGAAACCAGGATCAGCGGCGCGTCGGTTTCGATGGCGGCGTGGATGAAGTCCTCCTGCGTGGAGAGAACACCGATGTTGACGACGTTGTAGCCTGCGTTGGTGAGGGTGTATTCGATGATCTTGTTGCCGACGGCGTGGACGTCCGCGCCGATGACGCCGATGACGATTGATTTCAATTGGAGGACCCCTGTCTGTAAGCGTTTGTAAGCCCGTCAGTTATTATAACATATAATAAATCCGGTTTCAATCGCGGCGTGACGGCCGGCGGGAAAACGGAACGGGTATTTTCCATCCAACGGTGAAATAATCTTCCACTCCGTTGACGGGACGGAGCCCGCGTGATACGATGATGGTGATTCCGTTCATTGTTGGAGGTGCCCCATGGGCAAAGCGCACGCGAAAGTCCTGACCGTCTTCGTCCTTGCACTCCTGCTGGGTCTTCTCGTGCCGTCCGTCCGTGCCGACTGCGGTCCGAAATCGAGCTTCACCTACACCGTCGTCGGGATGGACGACCGCGTCGGCGCGGGGCTGATGTTCCGCGTCGGTTCCGCCGTCGAGCCGTATTCGGAAGAAGAAATGGCCGCGAACGGTTGGGACGAACTGCCCCTCTTCGCAGCGATGAACGGCTACCGCGACCCCGACGGATTCGTCCTGCTTGGCCTCTACTGGCCGTACATGGACGACGGAATCCCGATCATGTATTACTGGCCGGCCGAGGTCAAGTGCGCCGTGATCGACGCCGGGGGCTCCGTCTACATTTCGGAAGCGATCACCCCGCGCATGTTCTATGCCGAAGTCACGTTCGATTTCGACGGCGTCGAGCCGGCCGGCGCGGTCACGTTCGCCGGCACCGCCTCGGAACGCTTCCCTGTCGTCCGGATCCTGCTCGACTTCGTCCTGCGGCTCGCCGGCACCCTCGCGATCGAACTCGCCCTCCTGTGGCTGTTCGGATACCGCACGCCCGAATCCTTCCGCTCTGCGGCGCTCGTGAACCTGATCACGCAGACGATCCTCACGGTCGGCGTGCTCGACGGACACTACGTCGGCGAAGCCTATTACGCCTTTGGCGTTCTGCTCGCCGGCGAACTGCTGGTCTTCGCGGCCGAAACCATCGTCTACGCCAGGATCCTGACGGAGCGGGGGAAACGGAAAGCGGTCGTCTATGCGCTCGCGGCCAACGCGGCGTCCTTCGTCCTTTCCCTGCTCATGATCCTCGTGCCGGGATGTGAAATGATAAGATGTTGGTAGACACATAAAGAACCCTTATGTGTTCATCAACATCTTTTTCTTTTGCTTTTTTTTGTGATTGTCCACTTTGTTTTTTTGGCATTGTTTCATTTAGGA
>Ga0172375_10005758_pt1 | contig 17706 bp, 11 predicted proteins | sample LakKiv1m_FD_114537 | JGI IMG/M metagenome (GOLD analysis project Ga0172375, IMG submission 114537) | Freshwater microbial communities from Kabuno Bay, South-Kivu, Congo - kab_092012_11.1m | ecosystem: Environmental > Aquatic > Freshwater > Lake | place: Democratic Republic of the Congo...
AATTCCGCCGGACATATGGCAGACCATTGGCTGCTTGAAGAGAGTGTTCCCGGAACAAAAACACGCAACATATACGGTTCCGGCTTACGCAAAAGCCTTTTCTATAGAATTAACGGCATCCAGCGCAGTATCGGCCTTGTAGAGCTGCTGCCGGTTGAATTGGCTCAACTTGGCCCGGCAATTCTTAAAGGTGAATACGACGTTGTACACTTTCACGATATCTCTTCAGCGATTTCGCCGCTGACGGTGCTTGCGTCTTCATTGCTCGTTCCGACTTTATGGACTTTCCATGATTTCTCACCGTTTACCGGCGGCTGTTTCTACCCGATGGGCTGTACAAAATATCTAAAAGACTGCAAAGACTGTCCACAGCGTGATGACTGGCCGCTGGGCGGACGATTCGACTTTGCAGATCGCCTCCTGCAGATAAAAAAGCTCGTGCATAGTATCGGAAAACATACAAACATTACTCCATCTCACTGGATGGCGGATACTGCCTATAATTCCGGTTCGTTGCAGAACAAACCGAACGTAATCCCTAACGGTGTGGATATCCGGAAATTTCAAATTAGCGACAGGAAAAAGTTACGTCAGGAACTGGGCATACCGGTTGATAGAAAAGCTGTACTTTTAATTGCCGATTATCTGGAAGATCCCCGCAAAGGAATCAGTTACGCCCTTGATGCGCTGAAAGCCGTAAAAGACAGACATGATCCTTTCATTATTGTAATTGGCAGAAAACATGATGCGTTTCTTGAGGCTATCAGCAATTTCGATTCGTATATTGCGGGATATATTGCTTCAGATGAAGTAAAGAGCCGACTCTTTTCAGCCGCTGACGTTTTTCTGTTCTGTTCTCTGGCAGACAATCTACCGCTGACAGTGCTGGAAACCGCAGCATGCGGAGTTCCAACTGTCGGTTTCGCCACTGGCGGAATTCCTGAAATGGTATTGCAGAATCAGAGCGGTTATCTTGTCACCCAGCGCGACACCAAGGCACTTTCAGAAGCGCTGAATCTGGCGCTAAGCGACGATAACGCTCAAAAATGGGGTGAACAGGCTAGGCGTTTGATTGAAGATAAATTCTCTTTAGAACTTATGTACAAACGACATCTTGAAGCATATGAAACCAGTATAAGCGGATTCAGACGTGATGCATTTACCGCCATTTTGAGTAAAACTTTTTGTGGACTGCACCGCCAATAGAACGAATAAATCCGACCTGCCTTCTAAGTATCTTCAAAGGAAGAAAATCTTCAAGATGAGTCACTATCATGCGCGGCAGCTTCTCGCTTCTTGCCAGCGTAGCCTCTTTCCATGAGGTGATTTCATTTTTCCTGTCGGTACTGGCAAGCAGCGAATAGTACAAAGCACCTGGAATGCTCAGCGCCGGTGCGATTTCGCATGGATTGGCATCATTCTGATCGCTGGAATGCAACATTCCCCCCAGAACCGAAGCCGTTTCATAATCCGGTTTGCACAATAACGACAGAAGTTTAGTTGTGAAAGAAATATGACCGCCGCGCAATTCAGGATAATCAGTCTGGATATCTTCAAATGCTCTGGAGAAATCAAGGATACCATTCTGTATGGCATCAACCTTCGGATCTCTGGAGTGCGCTCTGGTGCAAGGCTCCATAACACCGCTGTCGGATTCGCGGTAGTCGTATGTAGTGCCGTGCTGCGCTTTAGTAAGCAACTCCAGCCCGTTAACAAATGAGGAATCGGAAATCTGACCCGGCATTATGGCGTATGAACGCTTGATATTGCTTTCGGAAGTGTCAGGGCTGTATTCGAAGATCCCATAATAATAGCCGCATAGCTTTATTTCCGGCTTCCGGCTGGCAATAACCCTGTACATGGAATCCTGCATTCCTCCAGTCCAGCCGATATCGACGATGGCAACCTGATCGAAATCGAAAATACCCTCCTGTTCGAGATAGCGCAGCATTGACGCCCTTTTCCCGGCGGCAATTTCGATAATCCGCGCACGTAAAACCTGATTACTGCGCAGACAGGTTCTAACGCGCTCAAGATCTTCTTCAGTCAGCCAGTCATGCTGGCTGCCAGGAATTGAATCTGATTCTAAATGTGAAGCTAATTCCGTATAGGAAAGATTCAATCGCTCGGCAATCATGCCTTTAGTGATGTGCGCCAGATTGCGTGTAGCAAGGCTGATATCACGCTCGCTGAGACTGAATATCGCCGAGAAGTGCGATGTCTGTCTGGCGGCATAAAGATATTTCAAATCAAGTCCGAGATTGCGCTTTTCGTTGATGATTTCAGCAATTCTCAACATTATCTGACCGTCGCGGGCCAGGAAATAAAGCTTATTGAAGCCGTCTTTTATAGCTTTTTCAAGTGTATCCTCAACAAACCCGTATAAAACAGGCCCGCCAAGACTGGCTCCGACATCATAGAATGATTTGTGCGCGTCTGTGCCGTTCATGCGGCAGATGCGGCTGGAGCCTGCATATAACTGCTGGTATGGATTGGCCACATCGAGATAAATCTGCTCGTACCGTTTGATTGCAAATCCGTTATAAAGCTTAGTCTTGATTCCATGCTGTTGAGGAACACTATGATCTGACAATTGATCTGTTCCTGTATGTTCAACTTCTCCCGGAGCCGTGTTTTCCGCTCTGAGCATATGTTCATATAATTCGCCTGAGAGACAGGTTTTGCCTGTCTCGCTGGCCAGATAGAGGCCATAAGTATTCTTCTGAATTCCGGCTTTTTTCAGAATCTGTTCTATAATTGAGCGTTCATATAGTGAATCGGAAAGAAATACGACTCGTTCTCTGCGCTTTATTAAATCAATAATGCGCTCTGTATTTTCTCTTACAGGATGAGAATATTTGAGCACAAACTCTTTCTCTATGGATGCAAGTTTTTGTATGAGCGTATTATCCAGACCGTAATTATTTCCAATTTCATGATAAACAGTCTCCAGCTTATCTCGATTTAATTCTGGATTGCTTGAATACGATTGCCCATAAGCCGACCTGATAGTGAAGAAGTCTTCTATATTGTTTTTCCGGTTAAAAAAGCTGCTGTATTCAGTCGAAAGCAGATGCCCAATTATTGAAAATAAGCCATCTGCCGTTGCTGTTTTTAAAGAGACAGTCGTATCGAATATGCCAAATGAATAGATTTTCATATTTATTTACAATTTCATTAATGACTTAACGACTAACAACTCTTGTAGGAGAATGATTTCTACTGTAAAATCTTCTCAGTTTTCTTCCACATTGTCAACACTCTGATTCTGTTAGTTATTTCAGTCATGAACGCAGTTTTCCATTTGCCGGCGTATCAGCTGGACCGAAAGGGAGGCGTCGATGGAGCTACTGAAACTTACAAATCCGATGATGAAGGGACAGGCAGTTCAGCGTCTTCAGGAGCTGGGCGACAGCCTGGGGTTTAACTATGGCGACAACGACGGCGTTTTCGGACCGGACACCGACAAGATGGTGCGTGCTCTGCAGACTCATCTGAAGATTGAGTCTGACGGCGTCTGCGGATCGCAGACATGGGATGCCATCCACAAAGCCATAGCGGATAAAGATACAGAGCGCGAACGCCAGTCAACAGAGAGCGGCGGCTTGATAGTGGACAGACGGGGACTGCACAAGTCACCCAAATATTACGCATATCAGCGTCCCTGGAGTAAGATCAAGGGTGTCACACTGCACCAGACCGGCTGTCGCATGTCAGATAATCCGGCCAACTGGGACAGCCTGAATGCTCATATCGGAATTACTCAGGATGGAAAAATCGTTCTGGTTAATGATCCTGCCGATATGATCTGGCATGCTCAGAAACTTTCGGAATTCACAATCGGTATTGAGATATGCGGCAACTATTATGGTATTGATGGCGTTGAAAACACTCTCTGGAAAGGCGGCGGCGGACCGCATCATCTTAATGCAAAAATGCTGATTGCCTTCGACAGGCTTTTCGACTGGCTTTCTGCAGAATTCAAGAAAAATGAACAACCCTGGACACGCGTTCATGCACACCGTCAAAGCAGCGATCAGCGAGTATCCGATCCCGGAAGCGAAATCTGGCAGGCTGTTGGAATAAAATGGCTGGAAAAGCTCGGCGCCAGCGATGGCGGAGCCGAATTCAAACTCGGTAATGGCAAGCCGGTTCCCAAAGAGTGGAATCCAGCATACGCAAGCAACAAATTCTGATTAATTGAATTAAAATGTTTTGCTGCTTTTATTGAGAAGTGCGCATTATTATAGGGCGTAAATGTGTTGGTTTATTGCGGAGATAATTTGATGTATACAGCCTATGAAAGACTGCTTTCCAAACTGGATGATACCATTGCCAGAATTGAGAAACTTCACAGCAATTATCTTGTCTGCCGTATTGGTTGTGCAGATTGTTGCAATCATATTCTGACTTTTTACAGAGTGGAAATTGATGCAATAATTGAATATCTAGGTTCACTTGAAGAATCAGAGCGCGAACAGATAATTAAGCGCCTTGAAGAATTCAGAGACAGCAACAAGCAGAACCCCTGCCCCATGCTGGAAAATGGTCGTTGTCTTATCTACACTGCCCGTCCACTGCTATGCCGAAGTCACGGTTTGCTCTTCAACATGTCCGAAGTACCAGGCTCGTTGGATATTGAAAAAAGCTGCGATCTGAATTACAGCGGCGTTAAACTGTGCGAAATTCCATCATCCGAGGCGTTGAACCAGAAATTGTTATCCATGTTGCTGATTCAGGTAAATGCATTGTATTGTGCGGAAAAAGGCTCAGATCCGAACAGAAGATACAAGTTGACCGAGCTGACTGATCTTATAATTGAAAGAGTATTATAATCATGGGAAACGAAACAGAAATATTACAGATGCTGTGCATAGACCTGCCACGTCAGGGGCCGGGTTCCAATAAAAGCACGACGAAAGCATGGCAAGTACTTGCACCCTATCTTGACGTCAATAAACCGCGGATTATAGATTTTGGCTGCGGCAGCGGAATTCAAACTATTGAACTTGCTCGTCTGAGCGGAGGCGATATTATTGCCATCGACACTGGCGTGGAGTTCTTACGGAAGCTGTCAGTTAATTCTCACATTGCCGGTGTGGCTGATAAGATAAAGACGATCAACGTATCCATGCTGGAACCGGGGCTTGAAGAAGAAAGCTTCGATGTAATCTGGGCGGAGGGCTCAATTTACATTATAGGATTCGAGTTCGGCTTGAAGTTGTGGCGCAACTTTCTTAAAGACGGCGGCTGTATGGCAGTGACTGAATGCTGCTGGCTGAAAGACGATGTACCGGATGAACTGCGTGAATTCTGGAGTCTGGAGTATCCGGGAATGCTTACAAAGGAAGAATGCCTCGATATAATAGATTACAACGGCTTCGAATTGATTGAAGCTCAAACACTGCCCGAGTCGGACTGGTGGGATGAATACTACACTCCTGTTTGCGCCATGCTGGATGACATGAAAAATAAATACTCCGATGACCCGGAAGTGATGCAGGTACTTTCTCTATTTGATATCGAAATCAACATGTATCGCAAATACTCGAAACATTATGGCTATGTATTCTACATAATGCGAAAGAAAAATCAGATTTAGGCAGTTCAGGCTTCCGTCTACGTAAGGAAAGTTCAAAATGAAAAAACTGGCCTGCCTGACAGATTCATATCATTCACACTATCTCCTGGAAACACTGGCCGACCTTGCCATTCCCGTGCATATCGGCCCCGGTGTCAGAGCAAAAGATATTCCGGCTCTGCATATTATCAGCGATGAAGAAGTGCCCGAATACCTGAGCTGCGGCGAATTAAAGCTGTACATTAATGCTGAGGACAGCCTGAGTTTTATCGAAGAAAAATCCAATTGTGACGAGCTCAAGCGACGCATTGCATTTTTTAAAGACAAATATGAATTCAGACTCAGCCTGCAGGACAGCTTTCCGGATTTCTTTTTAAAGAAGGTATCCGGCTCGCAATTAATGAATTTAAAGGTACCGGAAGAACGCGAGTTTATTCTGAAGCCTGCTTTGGGTTTTCACAGCCTCGGAATAAGGCGTTTTAAGGGTCAGGCGCAACTACACAAAGCCGCAAAAGAAGCATTACAGGAAATCCAAAGCTTTGGCCATGTGTTCGATGCAAGCGTTTTGAGTGGAGACATTTTCATAGTTGAAGATTTCATCGAAGGTGAAGAATTAGCCTGCGATGCTTTTTTCAACAGCATGGGCAGACCTATCATTAATGCCATTTACAGTCATGCTTTTGCCGACAGCAACGATACCCGCGATCTTGTTTACTATACATCCAGTGATACAATGTCGCGCTATCTGGACAAGATGACTGCTTTTCTTAAGCTTATCGGTGAAAAGAATAAGATTAGGAATTTCCCAATTCATATTGAAGTGCGCATCTCCAACGGCGCAATAATCCCGATAGAGGCCAATCCGTTGCGCTTCGGTGGTTTTGGTCTGGCTGATCTGGCGCGGCACGCTTTCGGAGTAAACAGCTATCGCAACTACTTCATGGATGAAACTCCAGATTGGACTGCTGTTATCGAGCGCGATGATAAAGCCTTCTATGCTTTTATAGTGGGACAGCGCCCTGACAACTTCAACATCGAAAAAGAGGTTGTAGATCACTCTTCCTACCGCGCCACTTTCACGGATCTATTGGAATATGTCCCTATAGATGTCAGCCGCTACAGATTCTTCTCCACTGCATTCGCTCGCAGTGAGGATCTTTCTGATCTTCTGAAATATCTGCATATGGATTTTGGACAATTCAGAAGAGATATGTAAAAAATGAGCGCGCCAGCAGGCACGCTCATCTCCTGATTAATACCAGTAGCTTTTTCAGCTTACTCTCACATAACCTTTTTTTAGAATAGCCTTGCCTTTGTGATTTACAACTTCAAAAGGCGTTGCACCATCTTTAACTGGGTATATCAGCAGCGTAAGTGTCTGGCCAGGAAAAGTCGGTGTGGAAAACCTTACGGCTACTTCCTGCAGACGGCGATAATCTCCTGCTGCGAGAGCATCGGCCAGAGTGTTGGTTGTCATGGCAAGAACGCACATGCCGTGCAGTATGGTTCTAGGCAACCCTGCCAGTTTGGCCAGAAAGTTGCTCTTATGAATAAAATTATGATCGCCAGAGGCATCGGCGTATCGCATGGCTTGGTTCTCGTCAGTTTTGATTTCTATACGCTGCAGGGGTTCAGGGGAAATGACTTTCTCTTCTTTAACTCCTTTTTCCGAATTTCCGCTAGCCCCGCGTACCATCAGCCCCGCCTTAGCTTTGCCATAAAGTGCACCACTGTCAGCATTGGAAATGTCAAAATCAATTTCCATAAGTTCACCTGCCGGAGTATCTCTGATGTCCGTCACTACCATTTTGACTTTGATGCTGTCGCCGATTTTAATGGGCTTCACAAACGAGAATGACTGCTGACCATGAACCATTCGCAGGATGTTCATATGCAGATCCCGATTGATCAGAAGATTCAGCAGGAATGGATGCACCAGCCGACTGAGAATCAGAGGTGGAGCCAGATCGGGCTCTTTGCTGTATATGGTGTTCTTATCATTCGTGGCTGCGGCATAGGCTGAAGCCAATTCTTCTGTCACAACGCCGACGTTTTCTTCAACAGTATGACCAATGAATTCCCGGTTTAGGTGGCGTGATTTTCTGTTGCGCAGCATGGCGAAGAAAAGCTGGCGATTTGATACTGACATTTAATTTTCCTTTCTTCTCTTAAAATTCAGAGAACACTTTCAGAAGTTGCAGTAAGCAGAGTTGAATTAATATACAGGGTATTTAACAGTATTTGAGTCATTACGGCAAAGAAGAATATAGATTTTATGGATCTTCTTTAACTCTGTGAAAGAGCACGTTCAATAGCCTGGGACAGTTCGAGCTTGCCTACAGGTTTGAGTAGAAATTCTCTTACTCCGATTTCGAAGGCTTTGTCGGCTGTGGCGTTATCGGTAAAACCTGAAGATATGATTATGGGTATTTCCGGCCTGATAGCCAAAATCTTTTCGGCCAGTTTCAAACCGGTCAGCCTGGGCATGGTCATATCGGTAATTACAAGGTCGAATTCGAGCGGCGAATCCGCAAAAATGGCATAAGCTTCTACGGAATCGGTAATGCCGGTAACCTTATAACCCAAACGTCCGATAATGCGTTTGCCCATTTCTATCAGCATTGGTTCATCGTCAACAAGCAGAATATGCCCCTGCCCTTTGCTGATAAGTGAACTGTTTTCTTCCGCTATTTCCATCAGAACATCACCGAGCGCCGGGAAATAAACGCTTACGCTGGTACCTATCTTCAGTTTCGAATAAATACTTACGCCGCCTCCGTGGTTCTTAACGATTCGATGAACCAGTGTAAGACCCAGCCCGGTGCCTTCTCCCGCTTGTTTTGTAGTGAAGAATGGATCAAAAACACGTTTGAGCGTGTTTGAGTCCATACCTATTCCGTTATCGTTAACGATCAATTTATAATATCTGCCAGGCTCCAACTTAAGTGTTTGTCCTAATGATTCAACCTCAAAGGTTACTTCAGCCAGAGACAGGTGAAGAAGCCCACCACTTTCCTTCATGGCGTGTGCTGCGTTGGTGCATAGATTCAGTATTACCTGGCGGATCTGAGTAGTGTCTGCGTTGATTATCGCTTTTTTATCTGATTTGATGTCAACTTTAATATCTATAGTAGAAGGCAGAGAAGCTCGAAGCATTTTAACTGTATCAAGAAGAGTATCGTTGAGATTAATAGGCTCCTTGAAGATTTCTTTCTGTCTGCTGAATGACAGAATCTGTCCGACGAGTTCTCTGGCTCTGTCGCTGGCTTTCATTATTTGTTTTATATCACCGTAAGCCGCACTGGATTCGTCGGTTTCGTCCATTGCCATCTGTGCTGCACCCATTATAATGCCAAGCACATTGTTGAAATCATGTGCGATACCACCGGCCAGAGCACCAAGAGCATCAAGCTTCTGGCTCTGATGCAGTTGTTCCATCAGCAACTCACGTTCTTTCTCGGCTTTCCTTCGCTCGGTAATATCGTTGATGACTATAAGAGTGGCGGGAGTATCCTGATATGTAAGCTTCATACATGATATCTCTACCTGTATGACGACACCATCAAGACGTTTAATTTTCGCCTCGTGAAATTTCTTGCCACCTGTTCCACCAGCAAAAATAGCTTTACGATCTTCAAGGCAGAATATTGTCGGGCTATCGGAATCACTCACAATAAAGCTCTCAAGGTTCTTTCCTATAACCTGGCTCATGAACGTAGCCCCGAATAGATTCATTGAGGCAATATTTGCAAAAACGATGTGATCGTTTGTAAAAACAATAGTTGCAAACGGCGATAGTTCGACCAGTTGGCGATAATTTTCCTCGCTTTTCTCCAAAGCCATTCTGATCCGCACCATATCCGTTATGTCGTGCAGAATGGCCAGCGCGAATTTCTGGTCTTTGTAACTGTCTATCGAAATTGTCAGCTCAAGGACACGCTCATCACCTTCTTTTAAATTGTTCTTAAGGCTTGACTGCACCAGCAGTTCGTGTGTATGACCGCTGCTCTCTTCCGAGAACAAAAGGGTCTCCAGGGCTGGTTTCAGAGAGTCCCCGATGAAATCATAAATGGTTTTTTCGACTATCTGCTCTTTTTCGATTCCAAGATAACTCAAGGCTTCTTTGTTGGCGTCAATAATGCGTTCAGATGGGATTTCTATAAGCAGAATGATGTCGTGAGTAAGATCCAGCAGTTTTCGGAACAGCTCAAGCTCGGAAAGCCTTTCCTGTAATGCAGGATAATAGCTTTTGTGCATAGAACGTTCGCCAAGACCCAGAACTTTTTCTCTGAGCTCGTTCCAGTCGGTATTTTTAGATTGCTTCTTCATATATTCTAATAATATCTTCCTGCACTGGCAAAGCCGGATTGGTCACCATACATGCATCGTTCATGGCCTGTCTGCTCAATCCAGGAATTGCCTCACGATTTATTCCCATAGATGCCAAGCCTTCGGTCACGCCTGCTTTTCTTGATAAATCAACTATCGCATCTATCAGTGTATTCATTCTTTCGTCTGCACTCAAATTTTTAATATCAATACCAAGAAGAGACAGTATTTTATTATAAGCAGGTCCGGCAGAAGAGTAATTATATCTGATTACGTGCGGCAGAAGAATGGCATTGCATAAGCCATGCGGCAGGTCGTACATACCACCCAGACTGTGGGCCATGGCATGGACTGCACCGAGACTGGCGTTAGAAAAAGCCAGACCGGCATACATGCTGCCCATTGACATTCTTATACGATAATCAATGTTGTCAGGCTCTTTAATTGCATTAAGCAAATTATCAAATATCAACTCTATGGCTTTCAGCGCATGCAGATCGGTTATTGGAGAACTTGCGTTTGAAACAAGGGCTTCCGTAGCATGCGTGAGAGCATCAAGCCCGGTGTGAGCGGAAAGCTTGGGAGACATACTGAGGGTTATTTCAGGGTCAATCAGAGCCACATCAGGCACAACCGCTTTGCTTACTATTGCAATCTTAACCTTTCTTTTAACATCGTTGATTATTGCAAATTGAGAAACATCTGCGGAACTTCCGGATGTAGTCGGAATGCAGATCAGAGGTGGAATAGGAACAGGAACTTCATCGACACCTTCATAATCCAGAATGTGTCCGCCGTTGTTGGCCACGATCCCAATGCCCTTGGCGCAATCCATAGAAGATCCGCCGCCGACAGCCAGAATAAGGTTACATTTCTCACTCTTGTAAGCTTCAACACCCTGCATAACTTCGTAATCGCGTGGATTAGGAGATACGTTTTTATAGGTAACGTGTTTAATAAATGCAGAATCTAACAGATGCTGGATTTCTTTCATCCAGATGCTTTCAATCAGAACATTACCAGTAACCAGAAGAATTTTTTTTGCTCCCAGATTACGGGCATATTGAGCAATAATTTTTCTTGCTCCAGCACCAAAAATAAATTCAGGCGCCACAAATTTTCTTAAATGACCGAGATTGTTTTCAGACATCAGCCCCCCTTTTTCTTATTTCCGAAAATCGTCTGCAATAAACACTATGCTAAATAATATTATTGGCTTACTAATACATAGCTCATATTTATAAATTGAAAGAAGGTCGATCATTACAAGCCGAAAGATCTTCTGAGAGACCACTTGTAAAGTCTAAACTTTATGTCTTTTTTTATCAAAGCAATATTTGTGCAAACAGCCGGAATTATAAAGCTTACTGCTTCTTGTAATTTACATAGCATGAACCACCACTGCCTTTGCAGTGGTATTTGAGACTGTCATTCAAACCGTCCAGGAAAAGTACACATTCAGAATAGTCTCCATTCGTTTCGTCGAAAATCAACGCCTGACTGTCGCAGTTCATAAGATCGACTAGGCGGTTCTCCCATATCGCACTATCATGATACAGCACAAAGAAGCAGTCATAACTTTCATCCCGCTTGAGCACCAGCTTCTGCCAAATATCAGGGCAATCGCCCTCTTCACTTTCAAGAACCCAGTCACCTGACAGTCTGTCGCATTCCGGGCAGATATAAGGTGCGCTTGGTATATCCCCCGGTTTAATACAGCCCAACCCGTTAACACATTTTTCCTGAGAACAACAAGTGTAATAGCCGTCTTTGCCCAGGCAACAAGTCTGCCCTGCCTGACATTCCAGGGAAAAAAACGGATCGATATAGCATGACATTCCTTCATCCAGTTTTGAAATCGGGCAGTCTTCGGTAGCGACGCACTGACCTGATTCGCCCAGTGTTTCTCCATTACACATCATGCAGGCAAATTCTTCTTCGCAGTTCATACCGACCATACTGCAAGGTTCCGGCAGTAGAGGCTTGCAGTCATATTCGCTCCACAAACCACAACCATAGCCCCAATTGCATGTAACAGGACATGCTCCGCCGCAGGCACCATTATCGAGGCTGCAGGGATACGCGCCACAATACCCTTCGGGTTTTTCTCGACAGTCTACAGGTTCGACACAGCAAAATAAATCTGGATAGCAACGTGGATCATAGGCGCAGGTTTCGCCTATGGCGCATTCTTCAGCACAGCATGGACCACATTCGTGCCGATTGCAGCATTTGCCTTCAGCATTGCAATCCTCTGCGCAGACATCACCGTAACAATAAGCACTGTCGGTCTGGCAAGCTCCTCCAGGTGGGCATTCTCCGTTCGATGTGCAGCCGTTTTCACACTGGCCGTGAAAACACCCCTGACCGCTTACACCGCAATCCTGCGACTGGTGACATTCCCACTCTTCTACGCAATAGCCATTCTCGCAGACCAATGCCCCGCATTGTTCATCACCCATACAGAAAGCGCAGGTTCCTACTCCATATTCTGCATGTGCAGTGCAATTTACACGGTAATCACAGACATTATCATCTTCGCTGTCTGGGTCGCAGATTCGTTCACACTGAGCGGTATATCCACATAGCAAACCGGGGGCACAATCACTATTCTCGATGCAGATTGCACCTTCACCAGCACCACTCCAGATAGCTACACAAATTCCTATGCCTGCACCTGCGAGTTCGCCTTCTGTCAGAATCCTACAGGACTCATCATCGGCGCATTGCGGATAGTATGGGTCACATGCAGGACGGCATAAATTGGTTTCAGTGTCGCAGTGAGTCTGCCCTTCGCAATCGCTTTCAGTCTGACATGTCGAGTTGACGTTTCCTTCGATATCTCCGTCCGATGCTGCATCGTCATCAGTTCCGGTATCTTCTCCCGGGTCACATAGCCAATCAGCCAATCCGTCTGCTGCCAGACATTTATCAAATGCGCTGCAATTGCCATTATTGTTATGTGCGCAGGATATGAGTTGATTCCACTCGCCTGCCGAAGCGATGCCTCGACAGGATTCACGACATAGGTAATATTGTTGCTGATCGAATGTGGATAAACAATCTTTGCTGAGATTGCAATAAGCGTAGCAGACTTCAGCGCAGTCGGGTTCTATTCCGTTATCGTTGTCGCCATCGCTAAAATCATTGTCGCCTGAAGAATTGTTCTCATAGTCTCCCGGTTCATAATTGGGCTCGTTATTATCCGAGCCACCGCCGCTTGTGCACGACAACGACATCAGCAAAACCAGAGAAACGGTTAAGAGCATTCTTATCAGGCTTTTATACATGTACTGAACCTCTATTGAAAATCATCGCAATAGATTTTATTTTCAGCAGGTAAACAAGTCCACAAATAAAAAAGGCTGACCTCTGCGATCAGCCTCTTGATGAAACAGTATTCAGCTTATTCCACTTCAGAAAGCCATTCTGTTACGTCTTCCAGCAGTTCAACCGGTTCGGTCACTTCGACGGCATGGCAGCTTTCGGCATAAAGCGGGAAACGTACTTTGGCTGGTTGTGGAGCTTCGGACAGCCCGAAGGCCTTATCGGCGTAGTTGATTTTAAGCCATCCACCACGTGCTTCTCCGTCAATGGGCTCTTGCGTCCACTCGACTGAAGATACCAGGTCAGTATGTCTTTCCAGAGCCGAGGCCAGAGACGGTGCGTAAATCACCAGATCGTATGCCGCATTTGTAATGAATGTCTTTGTGTGCAGCAGATTTTCCAGGAATAGCTCACCGTAAACCGGACTGAAAGGATCGACACCGTACAGAATGAGATCGTTTATGTAATAAGCAGTGTTGACCAAATATTGCAGCGAGACATAATAGCGATCCCATGGTTGCAGTTCACCAAAAGTATCAGGCAGATTGCCATATTCCAATGCATCATCGTCGCCTTTGGCTTTTGTTTTAAGGCGATTGTGGTAAGTCAGCCTGTCCAGAAGCGGAATCCGTTCGTCCTTTAAATAAGCCTGTACAGAAGAAGATTTATCGTCATCCAGATACGATATTCTGTAGGCATCATCTCGATTTATTGCATACATAGGCTCAATATCACTGGCTTCGAAGCCGATCATTTCCGAGAGATTATCGTATTGCAGCAGTCTGGTTGTAACGATGTTGGAAAGATCATCCATCCAGTAGTATGGCTTTGAATAATTGTAAACGTCACGATTGGCGTAGTTCATTACATATATGAGTGCGTTGTTATGCGGATCGCAGGTCGGATCGCCGGTGTTTTTGCAGGGAATGAATGGAACACCGGTTTCCTCGGCAATCTGATAAAGCGGAGAGCCGTCCTCTTCCCAGAGAAGACCAGCCTCTTCGTCCTGGTACATCCCACTGAGAAGCGGTTGTATAAGCACCTGCAGTCCGAATTGCTGTGCCATAACTTCTGGTGGCGCTTCCATTCCGGTATAATCCGGGAATACGCCATCGACATGCGCCTGAATTTCATTAACCAGTTCAGAGTCCTGATAGATCGAACCACCATTGGCATAGCGTGGATAATTCTGAAGTATGTTCAGCATTACCGTAGAACGGATGCCGCCATAGCTTTCTCCTGCTATCATTACTTTGTTGTCTTTTATTACGGGGTGCGCCGCCATGAAACGCAGCAGAACACGTATAAAATCTGCTCCGTCGAAAAAAGCGTTGAAATTGCGTGAAGTGAATTCATCGGAGCGCTTTTTGGCCTCATCTACATCGTCCATGGTGCAGTATGAGAATCCTGTCTGACGGGCATCGATGTACATAAGATTGCCAAGTGTAGCCCATGACGCTGGACTCTCGATTATGTCTTCTTCGCCTGTTAATTGTGGGTCCATGCTGAGATTACCGGTGTTGAAGCCGAAAAGCAGGCCTGTAGCGGAGCCAGGACCACCGTTGAAAAACACGATAAGTGGTTTGTCCTCTGGATTTTCATTAGCTGGCTGGAACACATACCAGATAAAGGCCTTCGAAGATTCGAGATCCTGACGGCTTTTTCCTTTTTCGAAATAGTATGAAACAGGTTCAATTTCAATAAATCCGGCTTCGGGTTCAAGCGTATCCGGATTATGTTCTTCTCCGTTGTTTTCTAAATTATCTGAATCGCCGTCTATTTCTTCGCTGTTTTCCGAGATGGCTTCTGTGTCTTCAAACTCATAATCACCCTCGGAATTGTTTTCATCAGATTCAATATCTATATCACCGTCCGGCTGATCGCCGGTGCCGTTATCATTCGAACCGCATGCACTGCAAATAATAGCAGTCAGCATCATAATCGAAAACATTACGCCTGATTTCGTCATGTATATCTCCATTGCCTGATACAGAAAGTACAATCAATCACAAGGATTCTAAACAAGCCAGGCTGCAAGTCAAATATGGCCTTACTTCAGTGAACGATTAAATATAAGGTATGGAACTAAAATTGTTAATTGAATGCAGATTCGCACTTGACTTGGCAATGCAAAACATTGAAGAATTCATATAGGTTTCCGTGTTCCTGATTGTGGCGCTGAATTCAATTAAATGCGAAAGCCAAACTTCGCATCGGAGGGGCAATGAAAGACAGGGCAATTTTTCTGATTATTATTCTTTTTATGGCCTTATTCATGTTTTCATGCGGCGGAGAAGATAAAGATTCAAATACCGATGGAGACTTTGAAACGGAAACAGATATTTTGTCTGACGGCGATTCCGATGCGGAGAAGAATGAAGCTGACAGTAAGGAAATTCCGGAAATGGAACCTGAAGCTGAAAGTTCCGATTTGGACGGCGATGCCGATATTGATTTCATCGAAACAGAGATCGAACCAGAAGAAGATATTGAAAAGCCTGATCCGTCGGTTATATGCGAAGAACTCGGATTACCGGTACGAGAATTCGATGAAAGCGGCTCGAACGGCAGTGCACTCTACGATATCGCCACGGATTTCACAATCAAGACATCGGCAGAGATGTGGAATTTCAAAGAAAACTGGAGCGGCTGCGAGAATTACCTTTTTATTCAGGACAAGCCGGCGCAGACCAACGGCTGGATAACGCCATTGTGGTCGCGCGATGCTGCCGACCTTCTGGAGCGCCTGCCGCAGAACACACATATTTTCTTTGTATCTTACAAAACCAGTTCACTGGACATCATGACCGCCATGAGCATGATAAAGACGCAAGTCGATGAATATAAGCTGACACTTGACGCCGAAGCTGCAGCCTCTCTGACTCGCAGAATTCACTATGTCTACGATCCAGCCAGAGAACTTGAAGGCTGGCTTGGAACGATGATGAAGTCTCCGGGGTGGGGTGTTGGAATTGACCGTTTTCAGCAGATCCGCTATATAGGCAGCTATGCTGATTACAATCGCTATGATTCCGGCCAGCAATGGTTTGCACCCAATTTGAAGATGGCGGCCAACGAAGCCATTTATTACAATTATGAAGCTGAACGCGAAGAACGCATAGAGAGTCGCAATGATCTTGTTGTAACGCTTTTCGACAACGAGATGCTCGAAGATCCTTCCTGGGCGGGTGTCAAGGGATATGTGGAAGTCGAATTGCCGTCAGCAGAGGAAATGGCGGAATACGATTCACTGGAGCTCGATCTGTTTTTAGGCTGCCACGGCAGCGGCGAATATGGGACCTGCCCGGCTTGGGACTATATTGCTTATCTGTATTTATGTGACCGGGAAGCGCCTGATACTTGCGACACCGAATTCGGTCGATGGATAACTACCTACCACCGCGAAGGTCGTTGGGTTCATGATGTCTCGGCGCTGCTGCCGCTTATTGCCGAGGGTGGCAATAGACGATTTGCCTTTTACACTACTCAAAAATACGATGTAACCTTGAAACTGCGCTTCTTCAACGGCGGCAAGGATGCGCGCCCTTACACATCGATTTATCTTTTCTCTGGTGGAACATTCAATGCTACCTACAACGATAAATATGCTCCCCTCACCATTGCTATTCCCGAAGAAACAACAAAAGTTGAGCTGGCGACAATAATCAGCGGTCACGGCATGGCCATGCCTGGTAACTGTGCCGAGTTCTGCAATACCACGCACAGCTTCTGGGTTAACGAGAATGAAAACACAATAAGCTTCGCTCAGGCCGGAACCAGCCAGGGTTGCATGGACATGATCGAAGAGGGTACTATACCTAATCAATACGGTACATGGTGGTATGGACGCAGCGGTTGGTGTCCCGGCAAGGAAGTGCCTGTCGTCATGACCGACATCACCGATCAGGTTACAATTGGTGCGGATAATATTTTCGAATATGGCGGTCTATACAACGGCAACCCATATACCGTGGATGGTGCGGAAGTCCGTATGGAAAGCTGGCTGGTGTTTTCTAAATAGTCGGATATCACAACACTGCAGCAACGAAAACGCTGTAGTCAAAAGATCCGAAGGCCATACCGAGCAATGCGCCCGCTGCGATGTCAGACGGATAGTGAACTCCCAGATAATAGCGCGAAAACGCGATGCAAGCGCTCCAGACAGCAATGTATGGCGTGAGGAAATGACCTGACAGCGCCAGGCCCAGAGCCAGAGCTACGGCAGTTGAAGTATGTGTTGATGGAAACGAGCCGTCCCTGGGAGTTTTTGTCAGAGGATGATGCCAGGCAAAAGTTGCAGCCGGTCTGGGGCGCTTTATAATACGTTTAAGTACCTGACCAGAAATCAACGACAGAAAAGCGCCGAACATGCATGAAATAAGCGTGAGCGGTTCCCGGATGAAATCGACATTGTTTTTATACAGCACAATGAATACAAATGTCAGCCCGAACCAGACGAATCCAGCCGC
>Ga0172375_10005759_pt1 | contig 17700 bp, 16 predicted proteins | sample LakKiv1m_FD_114537 | JGI IMG/M metagenome (GOLD analysis project Ga0172375, IMG submission 114537) | Freshwater microbial communities from Kabuno Bay, South-Kivu, Congo - kab_092012_11.1m | ecosystem: Environmental > Aquatic > Freshwater > Lake | place: Democratic Republic of the Congo...
AGGAGGAAAACAAGTGAATCCCGTTAGAGCTTTTCATTATGTATATATTCTCAAGAGTTTAAAAAACGATAATTGGTACACTGGGTGCACATCTGATTTAAAGAAACGATTTAACGAGCATAATGAAGGTAAAAGTCCCTACACAAAAAATCGAGGTCCATATGAACTTATCTATTACGAAGCCAGTTTAAATAAAGATGACGCTTTCGCAAGAGAACGTTATTTAAAAACTGGTATGGGTAAAAGATATGTTAATAATAGAATAAAAGGATATTTGAAAGGAGCTCTAACGGGATGAAAGGAATCATTTTAGCGGGTGGATCAGGTACAAGGCTTTGGCCTATAACAAAAGGTATCAGCAAGCAACTAATGCCAGTTTATGACAAGCCAATGATTTATTACCCACTAACAACTCTTATGTCAGCCGGAATCAAAGACATCCTGATTATCACAACCCCCGAAGACCAGGCACAATTCCAAAAATTACTAGGCGACGGCTCGCCGTGGGGCATCAACCTGGAATATGTCGCTCAACCATCTCCTGACGGGTTGGCCCAAGCATTTATACTCGGTGAAAAGTTTATCGGTGACGACAAGGTTGCACTGGTTCTGGGTGATAACATTTTCCACGGACACAGGCTGGGTGAATCTCTCAGGCGATGCGTCAATCCTGACGGCGGAATCGTTTTCGCATACAAAGTATCCAACCCGGAAATATATGGCGTCGTCGAATTAGACGAAACCGGTAAAGCACTTTCTATCGAAGAAAAACCTGCCAATCCAAAATCGAATTACGCTGTTGTTGGCCTTTATTTTTACGATAACGACGTAGTAAATATCGCCAAGAATATCAAACCCAGCGCGCGTGGCGAACTTGAGATAACGGCGGTTAACGACGAATACCTTCGCCGTGGTAAACTGTCGGTTTCAACATTGGACGAAGGCGATGCTTGGCTGGATACTGGCAGCTTCACCAGCCTTACCGATGCCTCGGACTATGTCCGCGTAATCGAGAACCGAACCGGACAGACAGTCGGAAGTCCGGAAGTCACCGCATATAAAGAAGGCTTCATTAACAAAGAACATTTGCTTGAACTCGCCGAACCACTTAAAAAATCTGGTTATGGCGATTATTTAGAAAAGTTAATTAAATAACCTTACTTACGGTGTGATAAGCGGCGTAATTCTTCGTAGGTCTTTTCCTGATTATTAAGAATTCGAACCTGCATATCAGCAGTCAGTCCTAATGACCAAAAAAAGACTCCCACCGTAAACAAGTAGAGCCCGGTAAACCCGACGAATTTAAACGGTGAAAAAGAACCAAATTGCAACCAGTGTATAAATACGAACACCATGCATAACAGCCCGATGGTAAACGGGACAGCCCCAAGCATTACAAAAAACCTAAGTGGAGCAAAATCCCTGAATGCACGCAGAATATTCAACATGCTAATCGCTAAATACTTAGGAATGCTTGTGACTACTCTGGATTGTCTATTTTTGAAATACTTAACCTCAACAGGCACTGATTGGATGCGCATTTTTCTGGCGGCCAGAATTTGGAAAGATTCCTGAGTATATGTGTGAGTCCCATTAATATTTAATGCGTACAAAGCCTTTCGGTTGTAGCCGCGGAAACCACATGTTACATCACGAAACTTTTCGCTACTAAGCTTGCCAACTGTCCACGCCCCGGCTTTGTTCCCATAATATTTTGCAAAAGACATGTTGACTGGCCTACGAGATTTACCTGTTTTTGGATTCGTGAACCTATCAGCCGCAATAAAATCAGCATTATCAGACACAATTGGTAGTACAAATTTTGGAATGTCTTCGGGCTTAAATTGCAAATCACCGTCGATATTAACCATAATATCAAAGCCTCGTTCTAGAACTATATTAACCACTTCGCGAAATCTAATTGCCAACCCTTTTGAATGATTATCCCCATAAACTGTCGACCCCGCGTCGGCTGCTAATTTTGACGTATCGTCAGTACTACCATCATTTACAACTATCACTTCTATTGATTTAATCCCGTTTATTTTCTTGGGGATTCGTTTTATAAGTTCTTCGATAGTCTTTGCTTCGTCCTTACAAATTGACACTACAGCCAGTTTCATGTATTTCCTCCGATTATCTATTCCTCAGATTTTGTATATAATAGATAGCAATATAAAAACTATTTACTATCAATATCCTATATATCATATCAATTAATAACTGTAAGGTAAAATATGACATCAATTAAATCAATCGCTGTTATTGGACTTGGTTATGTGGGTCTTCCGCTTGCTTTGTTGGCATCCGAAAAAAGGTTTCAAGTATTCGGAATAGATATAGATGCAAAGAAAACAAAATCTTTGTTAAATAAAAAATCCTACATTGACGATGTCACGGATTTGGAAATTGCGAATACAAACGCAAAATTTACTGATGACATATCAAAAACAGCCTTAGTTGATGCAGTAATAATTTGTGTCCCAACACCAGTGAGTGATAACAAAATACCAGACCTTGGTCCCGTAAAGGGTGCAGTCTCTGCGGTTGCCCCACATTTAAAAAATGGCACTTTGGTGGTTATCGAATCCACGATTAACCCTGGTGTTTGTGATGATATTGTAATTCCCCTACTGGAAAAAAATCAGGTAAAAATGTAGGTAAAAATATTTATTTAGCCCACTGTCCGGAACGAATTAACCCTGGCGATCCAAAATGGAACGTCAGTAACATTAATCGTGTTGTTGGTGCAAATACCAAACCCGAATTAGATATGGCAGTTCAACTATACGAAAATTTAATCGATGCCGAAATCAAGCCAATGGGTAGTATTAAAGAGGCCGAGGCTGTTAAAATAGTTGAGAACTCCTTCCGCGATATTAACATAGCATTCGTTAATGAACTGGCAATGTCATTCCATAAACTTGGCATTAATCTGGAAAATGTGATTGACGGCGCAGCAACCAAACCATTTTCTTTCATGCCCCACCATCCTGGATGTGGAGTTGGCGGACATTGTATCCCTGTTGACCCATACTATCTGATTGAATATGCTAGCAGTCATGGTTTTGAACATGACTTTCTTCGTCTAGCTCGAAATATTAACGAATCAATGCCTCAATTCACTGTTGATTTACTAGTCGAGTCTTTGAATGAAATCGGTCTTCCGTTGAAAAACACGAAAGTCGCGTTGCTTGGGCTATCGTACAAAGCAAATGTCGGTGACAATCGCGAAAGCCCAGCAAAAGTTATTAAAGACTTATTATTAAAAGCTGGTGTCGATTTAACAATCTACGACCCCTACTTCATAAAGGATTCAACTGTCAAATCGCTCGACGAGGCGCTGGATAGCAAAACCGCCATAGTAATCGCCACAGGCCATGATGAATTTAAGAATAATTTGCCAGCCGATAAATTACATTTCTTAGGCATCAAGATTGTTATTGACGGGCGTAATATTCTAAAATATAACAAGGACGCAATCGCTAGAGAAAAAATAATTTACGAAGGTATTGGAATATAAAAACCACGAGTTTCTTAGCAGCATTTTAGACATATTAACCTGGTGTAATAATACATAATCAAGGGATTTCTTATTGTAGAATCTACCATCTCAAAATGTCCCACCAACACCCCCAGTAGCATTTGGGAAATGAATTTTTTCAGAGCGACCCTAATGCTTAAAATTGATTGTTTCTTCACTAGGTTTAGTTAAAGAAGTTCATATATGTTAGTTTATACTACAACTCACTATTTACCATAGAGTCTAGGCGACGTGGTGGAGGTAAATTTCTTCCGTAAGTTAACCAAAGCACGGATATAACCAAGAATAGTACTGTTCTATCTATCAACGCAGCAGATAATATTTGAGCCGCAGTCAAGCCTATAACTGTTGAAAATATTATATATAAAGCCTCTTTAATCCCTAAATTCCCGGGAGTAATGTTAATAAATATACTTAACGATCCGAGTGCGCTAAATAACACCAGTCCGGCGACGGATAACTGGATACCGATAGAGCTCATTATAAAATAAGTGCTCAATATTAAAAGCACGGTATTGGCAATCACCAAACCGAACAAACCCAACATTAACTTTTTATTCATAAGAATTAAACGCCAGCCATTTGAAATTTTAACCAATGCATCCATAGCTTTGGTGATTAGTTTATTCTTATAAGTTATATTTTTCTTATTAACACGCAAAAAAAGAGCTGTAACCGATGCGACCAACAGAATTACAAAAAATATTCCCAATATAATATAACTGTTTGAATAATGTGACCTTAGTGCATATAAGGCAACTAGTCCCAGTATAGCGTTTACTAAAAACGCAAATACATAATTACAAAATACTATAGAAGTATAGTCACTATAGGCGAGACTATGTCTTTTCTTTAAATACACTGCCCTGAACGCCAAGCCACTACCGGCTGGCGCAAAAAAATTACCAACTGTTGATATCAACGATACCCTAATACTCTCAATAAATTTTATATTTTTGCCGAATAGGGCAATCGACCATTTCATAAAAATACCGTTTATGACTATACCCCCTATATACGCACAAATCAGTAGAATAACAAAGACAAAATTAATATTCAGCAAAATTCCAAAATCGTCAATATGAGTAACGAAGTACCATACAAAAATAACAATCAACAAAATTGAGAGGATTAGACCCAAATCTTTCTTGTTTATATAAGATGAAAGTTTCGGCATATTTATCTATTATAACCAACAATTTTCAATATAATCCCCTTAAGTAGTCCAAGGCTAAAGCTAGCCACAATTACAATAGATCCAGCAAAAACCGAAATTGCAGTTAGACCAAAACCAACGGTATAAAAAACAGCAAACAAACCAGTTAACATCACCAATCCTATTAACAACAGCAGTAAAAATGGTGCAAAAAAAGCTAAGAATAAAATTGTCAAAACAAAAACATAAAATAATAGTAACGGCCAGAAAAACCTTGTCCCCGGTTTTAAATAATAGTCAATAAACATAGGCCCCCTTCTATATATGTGCCTTAACTCTGCAATAGCCGAGGTTCTTGGTTGATAGTATATTTTCGCCTCACTTGACCTATAAATTGGAACTTTTTTATCTATAACGTATCTTAACAATTTAGTGTCGTCACTCATGGTCTTTAGGTTATCTTGATGTTTATTTATTTCATCACATGCATCAAGAAATAGGCTACGATTAATCCATAGAGAGGTGGTCCCTTTTGATGATTTCTCAAAATTTTCGCTCGTTATCTCATAAGACTCAAAGTCACTCCCCCACATTCCTCCGTATATTTTTTTTCTTACATAGTACATGGTTTTTGCAATGAAATTAGGATGGTTACCTTCCAAAACGTTAGGAATAAGGGCATATTTTTTTGCTTTTATAACTTCTCCTAGGTAGTTATCAGCCATTAGGTTACGGTCATCAATGAACAACAAATATTCGTTTTTTGATAACCTTGCTCCCTCTTGCCTAGCCTCAAATCTACCTTTATTCTTTTTGAATTGACGCACGATAAAACTAATCCCACGCTGTTTGAATTTCAGACTTTGTTTTTCGATGATTTCTCTAAGTTCTTTATTGGGGCCGTCGATAACCACGACAACATCAAAACTAAAGTCATCAAAACCCCGTTGAGAGAGTATGGAGTCTAAACACTCCGCAACGTACTCCTGGCCCGTATAGCTTGGTATAATTATAGTAAAATTGTGACTTTTAGTTTTCATGTTAATACTATTATTCCCACTGGCCATATTTTGAAATCGCATCCGCTATCACCACGGAAGGATTGGCTTTTTTACTAAAAGGCTTGATTGTATATTTTTTATAATTTTTTATAAAGTCATTAATAATTTTAACATCAAGTTTAGATACAACTGCCGTCAGCCCAAGGCCTTCTTGGCGTTCGGTTTCGTTTCTGAAAATTAGAGTTGGCTTGCCTAAGTGGAACAATTCCTCTTGGTTTCCCCCTCCATCGGTAACGACAAACTCGCTATGTTTAATCATCTTTATAAACTGCAGATATTCCAATCGAGGCAGTAGAGTTATGTTTTTATTAGAAACCAACCTCTTTTTTAGCTTACTTAATTTGTTCAATTGTTCTTTTGTAGCCGGATGCTGAACCCAATATATATGAAAGTGTTTTGCGATGTCTTCTGTACGGTCAATCATCTCGCTAAATCTGTCTTGATTGAATATATTTTCATATCTATGTAGACTGACAACTACATATTTTTCTTTTGGAGTTTCTAAATCTGCTGATTCACATTTTTTTAGCCCAAACCTAAGAACGTCCATCTGAGTATTTTCAATTGTATTTATCTTCTTCCCCTTATATTTTTTTAGATTATTCATAGCCCATTTACCAGGGCATGCATATATGTCAGTCAGTCGAAATGTTATACGCCTATTTATTTCTTCGGGGAATGGTTTGAATAGATTGAAACTGCGAAGACCTGATTCAACATGCATAACTTTACACCTATTCAATTTACCTAGTAATGCCCCCCACCAAGTCGTTATCGTGTCCCCGTGCGTTAAAACAATGTGTCTTTTCGTAGTATAACCAGCGAGGATTTTTTTGCCTTTTCCAAGTTGCAGCATGGTTTTTCCGAACCAATACCACATCTTTGACATTGTTTTTGCTTCGCTGTCCCAATCAAACAAAACATAGTCTGGATTTTTTAACTCAAAAGTCCTTAGTGTGTTTTCCATAGTATCTTTGTGCTGTACTGTATAAATCCAACGCCATTGATAACCACGATTATCACATTCGCGCATAATCGGCGCCATTTTAAATAACTGTGCTCTTGTACCGATAATAAAATGAATCATTTGCTCATACCTTTATATTAGTTCTCTTTAACAAACGGATTCAGAATATTTCTTGCGCTGTTATTAATCTGACGAACGGCTTTATAATCCCAATTAAAACCATCGTTACTTTTTATTATATGCGTAACTAGACCACCTCCTTGGGAAAATAAAATTAACATGAAAAATAGTAAGAATAATTTTACTAACCGATATTTTCTAAGGGCAAGGTTTGTTGCTACAATCGAAAATACTATTAATATAGGAACAATTGTTAGTATGTAGCGGGGTTGAATTGAGTATGGCATATGAAGTTTTATGTATGTGTGATAATTTTGCATAAATACAGTTAATATTAGAAACACGGATACAGAAATCAAAAAATACCATGATAGATTCTTTTTTTGAGATCGCCAAGTATAAAGTATGACGGATAGTCCGACAAACCCTCCTATAAACACCGTTGTGTATATAATAGGTAGCGGCCGACTAACAACAACTCCCCTGCCATTAGCCAGATGTATCCCGGTAATATTAGTCCAGTTTGAAATCTGTACCACCCAAATTGATATGAAGTCCGGGTTTTGCATTAACGGTCTCGTTTCTTTGGTTAATTCTGCATTGTTGTCCCTTAGCGCTATGGAGTTTTTACTACAACGCTGCTTGCTCATGACCTGCTGGCAACTTGGCTGTAACGATTTATAAGAAATAACGTTATGTATATATATACTCGAAAACATCCAGACTGACAGGGCTAGTAACGCAACCATGAATACGATTTGTTTTTTACTAGTAGATATAAATGACGCATATAGTTTTGAGAATATATTCTTTTTATAACGTCTATAAATTACTATAGTTAGAAATAGAATACTTATTGCAAAAATTGGCAAGAACGTATATTTAACCAATGAAGCAGTACAACCAATAATTACAAGCCAGGCTAACTGACGCCAGTTTAATTTTCTATCCATTAATACATTGGTGCAGATTATTAAGTAAAGAGCAGTCAGCGGAAACAACATATTGTCATAATTAATAGTAGCTGAGATTAGGGTAACAATAGGCAGTAGAATAAAAATCAACATGCCTATATTAATAAATATCTGCTTAATACCAATTTTTTGGAACAGTCTGTTATACAATAATATTCCCACTGCGACCATTACAATACATATTAATCTAAGTGACACTACCTGTATTGTTTTATCATTAGTGAATATAGACATAATTCGGAACGGTATACTCATAAAATAATGGAACAGTGTCGCTCCGCCATGAGAAAAACTACCATACATATCGTAATATGTTGGCTGACTTGAAATAACTGGTGAAATTTGTTGACTATATAACCTCGTAGCATCAAAATGAAAATCTTCGTCATACAACATTGGAAAGCGAAAACTTGCAGCAATCCAAACTGACTGCAGGATAAAAATAATAACAATAAACGCCATAAACCTTTTACTGTCTAATAATTTACGAATAAAATAGTAAAGCGTCTCGAATTTTTCTCTCATAAATATTAGGTTAATTATACACCAGTAGTTCCGCTCTGTGAATGTTGCAACCTCAATTAATCTCGGCGCTAAACAGGGGACCCATCAGAAATTGTATCCGACACGCCAGCTGATACAATCAATAATTTGTCAGAGGATCCGCCAAGTTCTGAGTACTTTTCCATAGAACCAATTGGGCGCTTTTGTCCGTTTTGCAAATAATAAATTGTTTTCGTGTTAATAATTTTTATAAAAGAGTAATTTGATAAGGATGTTCCAGATTTATTTAGGTTACTACAGCCTACACTATCCCAGGTAGTTTTTATTACATTGCCATATCCATACATAGATGCAGCTTCTGAATCAATTTCGTATATCTTACCACGATTCGCCAAATAATCATTACCATCACAAGTAACAAAGTTAGTAAGTTGACCGTTACCTGAAACATAAACTTCAAGGTCTTTTTGAGGTACAACTTTTACCCCATCTAAACCAAAATCTTTGCTAACATTGAATGAACTTAGCGCAATTTTACTTAATATTCCATTAATTACATAAACGGTTGCATTATTGCTAGTTTTTATAAGTGCTCCAGGTGAGTATATGTTCGCGCCAATAGGAATTGAATTTTTTGTGGTGTCAGCGATAACAGCGTAACTGGCTGATTTATCTAGATGTAAATTAATAAAATCGCCCCAACTTGGTATAGAGTATTTCTTGCCGTCAATAACCATATAAAGAGTCGCATTATTGTTTGTTTTTATAAATCCAGCACTTAAGGATTGTGCGCTGTTTGTTATTGAACCCAACAATGCGTCATCTAATAAAGTAAACGAGTTGGTCCAATTTTCTGGGGTTAACAGTAAACTCTTTCCTTGTGAGTCAATCACATATTTATTGCCAGTACTATCTTGGGCAAATCCACTAAACCCACCAACTACGGTCTGCGATACTATACTCGCATCATCAAGCAAACTACTTGTCAATTTGGAAAAGGCATTGTATTTTGCAATATCCAGTGGCAGATTCACAAAACTACTCCCTTGAGTTAAGTATTTTTTACCAGTATTCCTAGATACAGCAACGACATTGTCACGAACAACTGGAGTTCCGTAGATTAGATTAGATATAGATGCCTCTCCCAATAAATTTGCATTCAGCGGTACCCCATTTGCCTGAAGAGATGCATCGTCGAAAACCTCTTTTTTTTCTCCGGACTTTATGTAAAACCTTTTACCATTCGTGGTTCTTAGCACGCTAGTCATTGTAGGGCCAGAATATAATGCGTTTATTTGATAGCCAGTAAGCGTAGCGACTTGGCCACAATCATAGCCATAATCAGCCACCTGAGAGCAGCTTGTAAACGGTAGTTTGATACCGGAACTAAAATAATACACTGTTCCGCCACCACCTGATATAATTGCTCGGCCAAGAACATTGCCCGTGATCTTATCATCAAGATATGACTGTTTCACATAAGAGACCCCCCCGAATGGGCCCAATGAGCCTAATATATTTATGTCTGCGATAGGGTATTTATTGTCACCCGAAACTAAATATACTGTCGCATTGCCAACTGTACGAACCAGATTCCCAAACTGCGGAGAACCAAACCAGTCTGTAAAATACTGATAAAAATTTCTATTTCCATAAGCGCTGCATGAATCACCAGTCCCATAACCGGCATTTAGCGCAGCTTGGTTTGGCTGGTATGGAGTATAGTTATAAAGTGCTTGGGTAGCTCGATTTTGAATGTTAACCGTGGTACCACCACACGAGGCGTTAGGATTGTATTTAATAAAGTTATTGCCAAGTACATAAGGTGTATACCATGTTGGTGAATTATTCATTATCGCTCTAAACATTTTCGCAGACCAATCAAGTTGATTGGTAAAACCGTAATATTGGCTATCGCATGGCGCGGTGTCTGGACATCCATATCCTGTCGCTTTTTTGTACTGCCACGGTCCTGGCCAGTCATCTGTAACCAATCCTTGTTCTTTCTGTAATAGTACAAGTAAAACTTGTGGATTTATTTGGTATTTTTGGGCTGTATCATATATGATTTGAGCTGCTGATTTTCCATTTTCTGTATAATCGATAAGACATTTTAATGGTACGTCATAGCCATAGCTGCGGATATAATCTCGTCTAGCGGTCGGTGTTGAGCCCCCAGTTCCCCATGTGTCACACACTGGTACTTTACTCAATAGAAAAGATTGAATCTGACCAGGGGACATAGTCATATAATTAGTAAAAATATTGTCACTAATTATGAATCCGGGTTTAAATCCAACAACCGGCGATGCGGACACTGTATTTTGCATTATTGATAAGGGAGTGAATACGCTAAAAATAGCTAGAAGTATAAGAATGATAATTTTTGTTGTTTTAGACCTAGCCTTCTTCATATATCTATTTTACCGCTATTAACTTTGTCGCGCTGCCGGTCTGCGTACCGATTCCGACAACAATCGTCGCCTGCCAGTTACCGGCAGTCAGTTCGCTTGTTGAAATATCAAAACCACGGCAAGTCGATTCGCTTGGTAAAGCCTGTATACCACTTGATTTAGTAACCTTGCTACTTCCTTTTGTCAGAGTTATATTACAAGTACCACTACTACTGATTTTGGTAATGAAACTCCGAATTTGAACGATATTTCCATTTTGATTCGCTGTTATTGTCACTTGGAGGGTACCGCCGCTATTAGAGTTCTGATCTTGAGAGGTGTTTGTTTTTGTGTCCGGGTTTTGCTCGGCTGTTGATTTTTTTTGTCGTTCTCCAGCTTGTTTTTGCTCGTCAGTTGGCAAATTATAATCTATACCGTTTACGTCTTTTGAAGTATTTTTATCTTTAACAAAAGGAAACCAATCTTGGTAAAAGGCTACAGTGCCATATATGCCGGCCAGCACTAATAAGCACACCAGGACAATAATTATTTTCTTTTTGTAAGTTTTTTTTGTTTTAACTTTCATAAACTCACTCCTGTGGGCGTGAATTGATATTTACACTTTAAATAATACCATAAATGGAGTACAAACGCCAGGTCAGTTTGCCCGCTTTTTCTCGAGAGAGTGTTTGTTAATCATATCTTTGTCGCTTAGATCGGCCATTGCGCCCAATCTAACGCCTCTCCATTTTTCAACATGGAAAAATGGGTTAATAAATATCCAAAATATTTTTCTTTTTTTCGAATACTGTCCGTCTTTTACTATTCGGATAAAATCTTTCGTGCTATTGATAACGACTTGTTTTAAAATAAACTTTTTTGAGGGAATTGTAACATTAATTCCTAGCCGTCTAAGACCAAACGTCTCGTCAAACATGCGATTTTTATATTCGCTAAGTTTTAAGTCATTCGAATGAAAAACACTGGCTCGTGGAGCATAGGCTTTGTAATATCCGGCGTCGATAATATCCCTACCTAACAGTTGGTCTTCGGCATACGGCACATCTTTTAGCGGAAATTTTCCTCTTAAATACTCGCGTCGTGCCGCCGAGTTAACGTCAGAGTAAAAGCTGATCGCGTCATAAACGCCTTGGTCTTTTACAAAATCATCCTTGTAAAATATAGTGGTCCCAAAATCTGGTCCTAAATTTCCAAAAACAGATTGAATTTCATATTTTAGTAACGGGAAACATCCGGGATTCGGAATCTGTTTACCAGTAATCCCTACGATTTTTTTATTCAAATCGAATGGTTTTATAAACTCATATAGCCATCTATCATGGGAAGGTATTGCGTCTTGGGTTATATAAACCACAATCTCCCCATTGGCTAATTGCGCCGCTTTGTTACGGGTTTTGCCATGCCCAAAATCTTGCTTTTCAATTACGACTAACCTGAGATTTTTATGTTTTTTCATATATTTATTAATGATATCCAACGTACCGTCTGTCGAACTCGAATCGATGATCAAAACTTCAAACTTAGAATCTAATTGTTGCCTAAAAATCGCCTGTAATAATCGTTCTAAGTCATCTTCACCATTAAGTGTAGGTATAAAAATCGTTGCTTTGATTTTATTTGTTGCCATTGTTTACCTTGGAAAATTCACCTTTGATATATTCATAAGTCATTTCTATACCATCACGAAGGGATGTTTTTGCCAATTCGCCGAATTCGTTATTATATCGCGAAGTGTCTAGAACCGCACGATGCATGAAAGTAGCCGGGACTTCTTTGTGCTGTATTTTAACTTCTTTTTGCGATACTTCGCGCACCACATCAACTAGTTGGTTAACATTAGTCGCTGCGCCAGACCCAATATTATATAAATCTTCGTGGGTATCTTTATCGAAAATCGAGGCAACGGCATTTGTTACGTCTTTTACGTAAACGTAGTCTCTTTCCATCGAGCCATCACCTAAAATCGTAATTGGGTGGTCTTGATAAACATTCTCCAAAAATATTGGTATCACTCCTTGTCGCCTATTGAAAGGCTGTCTTTCCCCGTATGGATTAGAGATTCTTAGAATTAGAGATTTAAGTCCGTGCTTGACATTAAAATAGCGCAGATAGTTTTCAATTGTCAGCTTTCCAATAGCATATGGAGAAACCGGACGGGTTACGTCAGTTTCTTTGTATGAATTTATTTTACCTGTATATCCATATATAGCACCACCAGTAGAAGCAAAGATGACTTTTTTAACGCCTTTTTCTACACATAATTTAAATAACTCTACACTACCGCGAATATTTGTATCGATATCAATCAGAGGGTCATTCTCAGCACTGGCCGGCGTCGTGGTCGAAACAAGATGAAATACATACTCAACACCGTCGAGCGCCGTTCCTAAATCATCAAGATTTAGAAAATCACCAGGGAAGAACTGTATGTTTTCATTGTCTCTGTATAGTCTTTTAACAGAGCTTGGTCTGTCGAAAGCTACAACCAAATGTCCATTTTTTACAAGTGAATCGACTAAGTGACTGCCAATAAATCCATTCGAGCCAAGTACTAGTGTTTTTGCCATTATGACAGCTCCTTTTCGATAATTTTTATGAATTTTTGGCCGGCCACTTCCCATCCATCCGAAGCAACGCTTTTAGCGGCTTTCTCGGCATAGGTTGGTAAATCAGCCTTCTTGACTATTTCAACCAGCTTGTCCGCTAACGCTTCTGGAGACGGATCTGTGTATGCAATATACGGGTTATCACTTACTAACCTATTATTAGGTGCATCGTTAACCACCGGAATTGTTCCGCACGACAACAGTTCAAGTGGCAATAAAGACATATTGGTAAGCGAAATGACAAGGGCAGCAGCGGATTTATTATATACTTCAGATAGTTCGTGCAGCTTTAATGTCTTGTGATTTATATATGGGAATGGTACACCCCAATCCGACACATCCCAGCCAGCAAAGTTAATGACATAATCCGGCATTTTTTTATGGAATATCTCTAACGCCATTACCCCCAGGTCAAAACCTCGACGCTCCGTAACGGGTCGAGCATAGAAGAATACCTCTTTGCGCTTTTTCATGTTCTTGAGCAGATATTTTTTTGGATCAGCACCAAAATCATAATGGCTGCACTCCATCCCGTATTCATCACTCAATTTCTTATCAAGCCATCCCCCGGCGGTGATACCGTAAAAGCCGAATTTATACGTATTTTCTGCCAATGTGTAATTTGTCCCAATAGGATAAAAATACGGCTCAAAGTCTTGAACAAAATACATTTTTCTAGCTTTTGTTTTTTCATTGAACACAATATACGCCGTCTCCCAACCAGTAGCAAATATAATATCTGAGTTAACGGTCTGATTCAGCTTGTATCTAAAAAAAGACAAATTTGATGCTTTGCAATAATGGCTTACGTTTTCGCGCGCTTGATCGATAGTTAAGTCATCTTCAGTGCTGTATATATACACATTATTTACATGCCCCGCTTTGTCTAGAATTTCGATGAAACGAAATATATTCTGGTGTCCACCACCTTCACGAGGAGGTGACATTACCCAGTTTATGACGTACGGTTGTTTTGCTTTGTGTTTTGTACCTTTGTAGGGTGTGTTGGACCAATCTGCGTCTTTTACGCTTTGTTCGTCTACTAGTGAAATGAATCTTTTTTTCCTTGAAATTTTATGGCTATGTTTTTGTTGGATTTTTTGTAATTTTAACAGCCCTTTTACCCCAAGCATTATTACACCTTCGTTTTTCAGAATGCTTGCTGTCTTATTAAATATATTTTTTTTCTTGTCGTTTTGTATCATATTCGTTTCATTTCAATACTTTTATGTTAGATTTACTGTTAGCGTGAAGTAATATATTTGTCATCTCCCAGCCGAATACGTCGAATTCATAACCTTCGTTTAAGCGACTATATATGTCATCACCTTTATCGTCAGTTATCGTAGCAGAAACTAAATATTTCCCGTCATTATAGATACCACTAAGCTCCCACTCAACTATGATTTCCTGGCCTGGTTCTATTGCTTCTACTAACTCGCCTTTGAATGTTTTGTCCAACGCTGACAAAATCAAGCCACCGGGATTGTTTATAGTAAGAAAAATATGGAAATTGTAAATCGGCTTATTGATTTTTATCTTACACTGAATGACGATTGGCTCATGAGGTTTATAGAGGACTTTATCTTTGCCGGATGAATCGGTAGAGTTAAGACCAATAATCGAGCAAACCCCTTTTTGATCCAGGCTTGGTTTATTTTTATTCCTCTTTTTATTATTTTTTTCAGACGAAGACATTGTACTTTCGAAGTTAAGCCTTTTGTATGTATTAGCTGCTGATTTTGGATCCCCGTCATATATTGTCCGTCCTTTATCAATAACTATTGCCCGTGTACAAAACCTCTCAACTGCAGCCATAGCGTGTGTGACTAGTATCACAGTTTTACCTTCGTGTTTTAATTGATCAAAATAGTCGTAGCATTTTCTTTGGAATGCTTCGTCGCCAACTGCCAGCACCTCGTCAAGCACTAAGATGTCCGTGTTCGCCCTAATCGCTATGGAAAATGCCAATCTGACTTGCATACCAGAAGAGTAGTTTTTTAGTTTTTGATCCATGAAGCTCTCGAGTTCAGCAAACCCAACAATATCGTCATACATGTCAGCAACTTCGTTACGAGTGAACCCTAATAACGCACCATTAAGAAATACGTTATCTCTCCCTGTAAGTTCCGGGTTAAAACCAACACCAAGTTCGATAAACGGAACGAGTTTTCCATTGATTGTCACTGTGCCGCGATTAGGTGTATATATCCCCGACAAAGTTTTGAGTAAAGTACTTTTACCGCAACCATTACGCCCTAGAATACCAAGAAAATCGCCTTTTTTAATATCGAGGCTGAAGTCTTTCAACACTTCCTGAACAGTATATCCCCTCTTACCAAAGTTAATTAGAGTTGATTTTAATGTACCGCTTTTTTCATGAGGCAACTTAAATGTTTTATGAAGATGCGAGATTCTAATTGCGATGTCTTTGTCTTCCATAGCCTATATATTCTCCGCAAAAGATTTTGCTTGGTTTCTGAAATACAACAACCCCACTACAAAAACTAGCCCAACAAACAATGTTGGTAGAATCACATACCAAGATCCGTCCCAGGTGTTATAGGTGGTTAAGGTCTCATGAGTAATTAAATAGTATCTAGCCCCTTGAATAGCCTGTGCAACTGGGTTCATAAGTATAATCTTTTCAACAAGTTCATTACCAACCAGTTGAAGTGGGTAAATAATTGGCGTGGCATAAAAGCCTGCCTGTAATACTACTTCCCATATATAACTAACGTCACGAAATTTAACATATGCAGCCGACAGAAATAATGATAGACCTAGGGCAAATACATATATCATCAAAAAATATACAGGCAACATAAAAATACCAAGAGTTATTGGTACTTGATTAATAATCATGAAAACAAACACAACGACCAAACTAAGTAGTAGGTTTATTGTCGCTGAAACACTGCTAGAGAATACTATCATCCACCTAGGGATGCGGATTTTGCGAATTAAATCCCCTCGCCCGACTATCGAACTCAGGCTTTGCATGGTCATCTCAACAAAAAAATTCCACATTACGATACCAAGCAGTAAATACACAGGAAAGTGCGGGATATCCTTGCCTATCTTTAAAAAGTAAACAAAAACAACATATAAAATAACAAACAACAGAAGTGGCCTAAGAAGAGACCAAGCATACCCTAAAATAGAACCTTGGTAACGAAGTTTGAAATCAGTTCTGACTAACTCGGTGAACAAAGCTTTATTTTCTTTTGATAAATATGTGCTCATAACTTTGCTATTATTATAGATGACCATGGTAGATATGTCGAACTCAAAACTAGCTGTTGTTATTCTAAATTGGAATGGAATTAAAGATACAGAAAAATGTATTGATTCTTTACTTGGCCAGTCGGTTGATGTGGATATTATAGTCGTAGATAATGGGTCAAAAGATAACTCAGTTGAAATTATCGAGAGAAGATATGGGGAAAAGGTTACTATACTTAAACAAGCTAAAAACCTAGGTGTTGCTGGTGGGATGAATGTCGGTGCAAAATACGCATTAAATAATAACTATCGGTATTTTGCACTATTAAACAATGACGCAGTTGCTGATAAAGACTGGGCAGAAGGTTTAATTAATGAGACAAAAAACGCCCAAGTCGGCATTGCTACAAGCTTACTCTTGAACGCTACCGGAGAAAAAATAGACACGACGGGAGAACAATATTCTATTTGGGGTTTACCTTTCCCCCGTGGCCGTAATCAAAAAACCGAAAAAGCACCTGCCAGCGAACTGGTTTTTGGTGCTACTGGCGGCGCAAGTCTATATAAAACTGAAGTAATTAGTGATATAGGTTTATTCGACGAGGATTTATCAGCATACTACGAAGATACTGACATGTGTTTTAGGGCTCAAATGGCAGGCTGGAAGATAGCATATACTAACAAAGCAATTGCATACCATAAACAAGGCGAGAGTAGTAAAAAAATCCCTGGTTTTACCATATACCAAAACTTTAAAAATTTGCCGTTAGTATTATTAAAGAACGTTCCAATTTCCCTACTGATCCAAGTTGGAATCCGTTTTTATTTTGCTTATGCGCTGATGTTTTTTAATGCCATCGCGAAAGGGCGCGGCAAGTTTGCAATCAAAGGCGCGTTTATGTCGTTTATCTTAGGTTTTAAAAAACTAGGTGAGCGGTGGGGAATTCAAAAAAGAAAGCGCGTTTCGACGAAATACATCAAAAGTATGTTGTGGAAAGATTTGCCGCCGGATCAAACAGGTCTTCGGAAACTGCGTAAATTCTTTACTGGCAAAGGTTAGATGATTTCAGGTATTATTTAAAGGTAAGACTGGTGGGTTAAGCCTATTAAAAGCATCAATAATCTCACT
>Ga0172375_10005760_pt1 | contig 17697 bp, 13 predicted proteins | sample LakKiv1m_FD_114537 | JGI IMG/M metagenome (GOLD analysis project Ga0172375, IMG submission 114537) | Freshwater microbial communities from Kabuno Bay, South-Kivu, Congo - kab_092012_11.1m | ecosystem: Environmental > Aquatic > Freshwater > Lake | place: Democratic Republic of the Congo...
AGAAGTGGACGAGTTCGTGGGGACGTGGAGCATTGAAGGCCTGAGAGAGGAAGCGATTTCTCCCGCCGAGATGGGGTGGGGAACGCACGAGAAAGAGCTTCCTCCGTTTGCCAATATCCCGGAAGAGGGCCCCAGGAATCAGATTTTTTTGTCTCAAATGGGAATGAACACCTGGGTGCGCTCCTGGGTTCCTTCCTATGAAATTGTCGGAATGGTGATCCGTCACGCGGAAGCTTTTTCAATTTCAGACCGTCTGACGGTTTGGAAAGGAAACAAGGCGGTTTACCGGCCGACCGTTCATTACGCGTATATGCCGTGCGATGAAACGATCGTCTCCCTTCATGAACTGCGCTGCCGGAATTATGAATTGCAGCCTAAAATGCGGATTATGGACGATGAAATTATCGGCGGAGCGGATATTTTGGGGGCGTTGATTATGGGCCATCGGTACGGCTCCTGGTGGACGGGAAGTATTTTGACCATTGAAGAAGCCCGGAGGCTGGTCTCTCACCGGAACGCCACAACGATTCAGGTTGCCATCGGGGTCGTGTCCGCGGTTCTATGGATGATGGAAAATCCAAAAAAAGGAGTGCGCATTCCCGACGATCTTCCGCATGAGTATGTTTTGAATATTGCCAAACCTTACCTGGGGAGATTTGTTTCGGAGGCATCCGATTGGACGCCTTTCAAAAATAATCAGATTTTTTTCAAGGAAAACCCCAACGCCTGTCTTGACCGGAAGAATCCCTGGCGGTTTCAGAATTTTTTGTTCCGGCATTGATTTCGGGCAAGGCATTCTGAAAGTTTTTCGGGTATCTTGGAGAACGTTGCCCGGCAAAGGGACGTCCGCTTCCGCCGGTCGCGTGTTTTAGCTTTTCGTTTTTGTCCGTTTGTCCGGCGGCGGCGGATGGGAAATCCGTTAGAGAAAGTGCGGGGCCCGGCCGGCGCAAAGATTTGTTCCGCCTTTCCTAATCTGATAGAATAATCCCCAATAGACCTTTGGAGCGATATGCAGGAAACTGTGAAAATCAAATATCCCGGGATTCGCCTCACCACGAACGGCAATCAGCTTGTGGCGTTGCACACTGAAGCTCGTCTCGCGGATGCCGGAATTTTTTATCCCATCACGCCTTCCACCGAAATGGGTGAAAATTTTGAGATTTCCTTCGCGAAAGGCGAGCTCAACGTGTTTGGAGGCGCCAAAATCGCCATTGAAGCGGAAGGAGAGCATGCCGCGCAGGGAGGGGCGATTGCCTTCTCGGTGACGGGGAAAAGAGTGGTCAATTTTACTTCGGGACAAGGGGTGGTGTACGGACTCGAGCAGTATTATCACGCGCCTGGAAAGTTTTCCACGATGGTCCTCGAAGTAGCGGCCCGTCCTTTTACCAAGCACGCCCTGAACGTTCATTGCGGACACGATGATGTCTACTGCGCGCTAGACACCGGCTGGATTATTCTTTTCGCGAAAGACGCCCAGCAGGCCGCGGATCAGGCGCTGATCTTAAGGAGGGTCACCGAGCTTACGCTCAATCCGGGGATAAATGCGCAGGACGGATTTTTGACTTCGCATCTTGAGAGGACATTTCTTATGGCGGAAGCGGAGTTGATCCGGGAATTTTTGGGACGTGCGGAGGATTGGATCGATTCGCCGACTCCCGCCCAGAGGGAGCTTTTTGGACCGAAACGCCGCCGCGTGCCGGAAAACTACGATCTGAAAAGCCCCGTGATTTTAGGCCCCGTTCAGAATCAGGAACATTATATGAACGGCGTCGCGGCCCGGCGCAACTGTTTTTCGGAGCCCATTCTCGAATTTCTGGAGGCGGCCTACGGGGAGTTCGGCGCGTTGACGGGAAGACGCTATGGGCTGGTTTCCGAATATAACACAAAGAAGGCGGACACGGTTTTTGTTTCGCTCGGAAGCTCGGCTGAGAATATTGAGGCGGCCGTTGATTATATCCGCGCCCGGGACAAAGTCGAGATCGGAGTGATTCACGTCAACGTGCTGCGGCCTTTTCCGGAAGCGGCAATCATTAAAGCGTTGCGCGGGAAGAAGAATGTCATCATCCTGGAACGAACGGATGACCAGCTTGCGGGGGACAACCCGCTCACGAGGGATATCCGTAACGCGCTTGCCAAAGCTGAAGCCAACGGGAAAGAAAATATTTATCCCTATCTGCCGCGTTTTGAGAATTTTACCGTGCCGGACATTTATTCGGGAGTGTACGGACTGGGTTCGCGTGATTTCCGTCCCGAAGGGGTCCTGGGCGTTTATGAATTTGTTTTGAAAGGGAGAAAGCGGCAGGATGGAAAATCGGCGAAAGACGGCGAACGGTTCTTTTATGTCGGGATCGATCATCCTTACGCGGTTTGCTCGGACGACCAACCGAGCCTTTTGCCGGAAAAAGCAATCGCGATCCGTTTCCATTCTATCGGCGGATGGGGAGCGATCACGACGGGAAAAAACCTTTCCGAGATTCTTGGCGAACTCGGGGATTACGCTTCGAATCGGGACTATCCCGGGGAAAACAGGGAAATCATTCATGTGTCGGCCAATCCCAAATACGGTTCGGAGAAAAAAGGGGCCCCGACCAATTATTTCCTTGTGGTCGCGCCTGAACGGATCCGCGTGAATTGCGATCTTCACCATGTCGACGTCGTTTTGTGCTGTGACCCGAAAGCCTTTACCCACACGAACCCGCTCCAGGGCCTTCGCCCCGGCGGATCGCTGATTTGGGAGAGCGCCGAACGGGATCCCGGGAAAGCCTGGCAGAGAATTCCGAAAAAATACCGCGGGGAGATCATCGATAAGAAAATCAGAATTTATATTTTAAACGGTTTCGATATCGCGGAAAAAGCGACCACGCTCAAAGACCTTCAGCTTCGAATGCAGGGCAATTCATTCCTCGGGGCGTTTTTCAAGGCCTCGTCTTTTCTTAAAGACAACCGGATTCCGGACGAGGAATTCCTGCGTATCGTGGAGGCGCAATATCAAAAGAAGTTCGGAAAATTGGGGGAAGCCGTGATCCAATCCAATATGACGGTTATGAAAGAGGGGTTTCTTCAGGTCCGGGAATTGCCGCATGGGTCTGTGGATGCCCCCGATACTTCTTTCATGATCGGCAGGGTATTGGCTCCTTGCGGAAAGTTGTACGGCTCCTCGGAGACCGTGCCGGAACAACTTAAAAAATATGATTTTCCGAATCCGCCGTTTCATTCGCGCGAGATGTTTGATAAAGAATTTATGGCGGGGCTGGGATATCACCAGCCGGCTTCGGCGTACGCGTCTACGGGGGTGATCGCCCCCGCGACGGGCAAGGACATGAGCAAATTCGTTGCGCGGCGAATTGTCCCGAAATTCATCGCCGAGAAATGCACGCAATGCATGAAATGCATCGTGGCCTGCCCCGATACGGCGCTTCCCAATACGGCGCAGGAGCTCCGGACGGTTATTTCCCAGGCAATCGGGAATTATGTGACGGATTCCGCCGATCAGGGGATTTTGCTGAACGCGTTTTCGAAGGTCGAAGCGCAGATCCGGCAGACGATGCTGGAGGAAGCCGGGAAAAAGGGCGATGCCGAGCCTTTCGTCTCGATTCTGAAACGGCATCTGGTCCGGGCCCTGAAGGAGGATCCGGAATCCGCGGGCCGCGATTTCTCAAAATCACTTTCGGAATTGTGGGGCATCGTGGAAAAGCTCCCGCTCGCTTACAGCATGGCCCTGCAGATTTTTTCCGTGAAAGAGAAAAAAGAGCCGGGTTCGGGCGGTCTGTTCTCTATTTTCGTGAGCGATCTTTGTAAGGGCTGCGGCCAGTGCGTGGTGGAGTGCGGAGACCATGAAGCCCTTGAGATGGTGCCGGAAACGGATCAAGTGAAGACGGATCTTCACACGGGAATGAATTTTCTGAAACTTCTGCCGGAGACGCCAAGGCAGTATCTCGGCCTTTATAATCCGGCGTCTTCCGGGGACGCGAAGGCGGCTGTTCTTCAATACCACCTCATGCAGCAGTCGATGTACACATCGCTTGTTTCGGGTGAAGGGGCTTGCGCGGGTTGCGGCGAGAAAACGGTCCTTCATTTGCTCGCCACCATTACGGAAGCCTATCTCCGGCCGGTCTTTCACGCGAAGGCGGACCGCCTTCTTGTGAAGGCGAAAAAAATGAAGGAGTCCGGAGTTTCGATTCTCGACGCTTTCCAGAAAGACAATCCTCAAGGTTTCGAGATTTTCAAGAGAACGGTTCTTCATCTGATCCTGGGGTTTGGAGGGGAATCGCCCGAAGACACCCGGAAGAGAATCGGGAAGGAATTTAAAGGCGGGAACCGGGAAATCGTCGATGCGCTGGTCCGGGTGATGGAGCAGGATTCGTTCAACCACCGTTATTTAAAAGCGGTTGAGGGGATGCCTGCGAAGGGAATGTCCGTCATGGGCATGACCGCGAACACCGGTTGTCCCACGGTTTACGGCTCGACGCCGCCGTCGAATCCGCATCCGTATCCGTGGATGAATTCGCTTTTCCAGGACGGAGCGACAATCGGATGGCTGGTTGCCGAAAGTTTTATCATGAATCACGCGAGACGCTCCGTCCTTCCGGAGCGGTTTGCCGACGCCATTCTTTCAAACTTTAAAGAGAAGGGATCTCCGTTGACCGAAGAAGACTATTTTTTGTACACGCATTTCACGGATACGCACATGACAGACCGGGAAATCATGGAGCTTCCGAAAGTTTGGGCGGTCGGCGGCGATGGCGGAATGGGCGATATCGGGTATCAAAATCTTTCCAAGAGCATTCTTCAAAACAGGCCGAATTTCAAAGCCTTGATGCTGGACACGCAGGTGTATTCGAACACCGGTGGACAGAATTCCGACAGCTCCCCGATGCCGGGCGGCTTTGATATGAATCAGTTTGGCCGGGCGTCCCAGGGAAAATTGACCGAACGCAAGGAAGTTGCCGAGTCCATGACGGCCGGTCACGGAAGCGCGTTTGTCGCGCAGGGCTCGATGGCAAATTCCGCGAATTTAATGAAAATCCTCATTGATGCGCTGGTCTATCGCGGAAGCGCTTTCATTCAAACCTACACGACTTGCCAACCCGAACACGGCGTCGGAGATTCCGAGTCGACGGAACAGGCGCAGAAGGCGCGCGACAGCCGGGGCTTTCCTGAATTCGTCTATCATCCCGCTTTGGGCGAGGAAGATAAAACCTGTTTCAACATCAAAGGAAATCCCAATATCGGCCGGGATTGGTTTATTAAAACGAACCGGGAAACCGGGGAGCCTTATTTCTACACTGTGGCGCACTGGGCGGCGACCGAAAACCGTTTCCGGAATCATATCCGCAGGAAAGTTCCGGAAAATTACAAAGAAACCGCTCTTTTTCTGGATGATGTTTTGTGCCGGATCACTCAGCAGGACGCCGTTTACCGCCGCGTGTTTGATTCCGACCACCTTTCCTACGTTCCCCCGTTTAATGTTTATTCCTATCTTGAAGCGGCGGATGGGACGGCAAAACCTTTTCTCATGAGCCGGCAGATGGTTCTTTTTTGCGTCGAAAGAAGGAAAAATTGGCGGCTGCTTCAGTCCCGGGCCGGGATTTTGAACGAAGACTATGAAGCGCAGAAGAAAGTTTTTGCCAAGATCGCCAAAGGGGAGATTCCCCGGGAGGATTTCCTTAAAAAACCCCGTGAATGGGTCGAAGCGGAAAAGAAGCGGGCGTAATTTTCAGAGTGTTTTGTTGAAGCGTTTAAGCTTTATTTCGCGAATCTTCGGATTGAGGAGAAAATAATGGCAAGGGCTCAATTGGCAAAAGAACTTTTTTGCGTCGCTTCCGACGAAACGGGGCTTCTCGGCCGCGTGACGGCCGCGATGGCCCTTGAAGGCGTTTATATTATTCACCTTTCCTGCTATGCGGCGGAAGGGAAAGGCTATCTTCAGACGGTGGTGCGCGATCCGGAAAAGGCGAAGAAAGCGATCCACTATTTTATTCCCCAGATCGAGGAGCGGGATGTTCTGGTGGTTGAATTTGAGAACAAGGTGGGGACGTTGGCGCCGGTTGCCAAACTTCTCGGGCAGAACCGCATTCATATTCATTACTGCTACGGAACCAGCGGTGATGGATTTAAAATCACCGGGGTTTTTTCCACTTCCGACAATCAAAAGGCCAAGGACCTTATCAACGCGGATTCTGAGGCGTTGGGAGTTTGAGACCGATCCTTTTTTAAAAAGGTCCGTTACCGGCGGAACATAAAAGAAAGAGACAGGTGTTTAGATGTTTGACCGAGCTTTGAAAAGGCACAGACTGAGAATCGTTATCCCGGCTTATCCGGCGTTCAATATTTATTCTTATATTGCCAGGAAGACCACGGCTTTGGGACCGGTCTGCATCGCGACCGTTGTGAATGAAATGGAAGGATGGGATGTCGAGGTCATCGATGAAAACAACCTGCGCAGGTGCGGACCGAAAGGCGAAACCGGCGGTGCGGACCATGAGTTTTTGCAGCGGTTGAGGCCGGCGGATGTGGTGGGGCTGTATGGAGGGTTGACCAGCACGTCGCCCCGGCTTTACGAAATCGCCCGTTTTTATAAGGAGAAAGGAATCGTGACCCTCGCGGGCGGGCATCATTTTGTGGGCGGGAATATTGAAGAGGCTTTGTCGTCGGGAATCGACTATGTGGTACTCGGCGAAGGAGAGGAAACGGTCAAGGAATTGCTGCGCGCGATTGAATCCGGAGCGGACCCGAGCGGGATCAAGGGAATTGCGTACCGGCGCGACGGAACCGTTCTGAAAACCCCCCCAAGAGAACTTTTGACGGATTTCGATCAATTGCCGGTGCCGAATTTTTCCCTGGTGCGTTATGCCAAAATCAAAATTTATCCCGTCGGAAGAATACGCGGCTGCGGTATGGATTGCGAATTCTGCACGGTGAAGGGAAAGCCAAGATGCGCTTCTCCGGAACGCCTGCTCGAGAGCATCAGCTTTCTTGTGGAGACGCAAGGGGCAAAAGAATTTTTTATCATCGACGATCTTTTCGGACAACAGCGCTCGGAGACCCTGAAATTCTGCCGCATGCTTCAGGAATATGAAAAAAGCATAAGACGGAGGTTGTGTTTCACGGCTCAAATCAGACTGGACAAGGCGAAAGATCCGGAGCTCCTCTCCGCCATGTATGACGCCCGGATCCGGTATGTCGCGATCGGCTACGAGTCGCCCATTGAAGGCGAACTGCTGGCCATGAACAAGCACATCAATCCTCAGGAGATGCTGGACCTCACGAAGATATTCCGCAAATTCAAGTTTGTCGTGCACGGGATGTTTATTTTCGGTTATCCCTTGAAAGAAGGGGTGAATTTTCACATGCCGGCGAAGGAGAGAGTCCGGCATTTTAAGAAATTCATCAAAAAGGCGAAACTCGACACCATCCAGGTCCTGCTGCCCATCCCGCTGCCGGGGACAAAGTTGAGAGAACGGCTTGAGGCGCAGAACCGGGTTTATCCCGTTTCGGATATCGGCTGGGAATATTACGACGGAAATTTTCCCCTCTTTGAACCGGATACGCCCATGAGCGCGGAAGACATGCAGGCTGCCATTAAAAAAATCATGGGGATGTTTTATCAATTCAAATACATGTGGCTGGCGGGCTTCCATATTTTTTCATTTCCGTCCCTCGTTTTCTTTTTGCATGATATCAAGCTGGGATGGCGGAAGTGGTATCGTCCCTGGCGTAATAATCTGATCCGTTTCGGCGGCTGGATGACGATAAAAAAGTGGACCGCGCAATTTAAAAAAGATAATTTCCCCCGAAAATTGCAAGAGGCAAGAGGGCATATCCAGGTCAACGGCCGCTAAGTGAATTCCCGGCGAGCCGGAGTTTTGGAATAATAAACGTGATTGCGCGGAGTTTTAAAGATTAAACAAGGGAGGTTCGAGCTGTTAGCGCCTGCCCAAGCGTGGCCTGGTCCGCATACTCGATATTGCTTCCCACCGGAAGCCCTTTCGCGATTCTAGTGATGGATACGCCGAGAGGTTTCAGGATCTTTACAAGATAAAGCGCCGTGGTTTCGCCTTCCGTGTTCGAGTTTGTCGCAAGAATCACTTCCCGGATTTTTTTCTCTTGAATACGCCGGAGAAGATCCTGAATCCTGAGTTCCCGCGGCCCGATCCCGTCCAGGGGCGAAAGAGCGCCCAAGAGAACATGATAAAGCCCTTTGTGCGCGCCCGTTTTTTCAAGAGCAATGATGTCTTTGGATTCTTCAACCACGCAGATGATCCCCTGATCCCGGCCCGGATCCCGGCAGATATGGCAGATTTCGCTGTCGGAAAGATGATGGCATTCTTTGCAGAAAAAACTGTTCTGTTTGACTTGCACCAGTAGCGCCGCGAGGTTCCGGGTATATTCGGAATCCACTTTGAGAATGTGAAATACGATCCTTTCGGCGGACCGGGGTCCGATTCCCGGAAGCTTCGAAAGTTCTTTGACCAGCCGATTGACGAAATCCGTATAAGCGGTCATGGTTTTCGGAGGATTTTTCCTTCAAAAAGCTTTACCGCGGATTCGATAATCCCCGGCATGGTTTCGTCCGCGGGTTGATCGGGCGTGACGGTGACGGCCTGCTTTTCGGCGACCGTGATGACAAATGACACCCGGACGGGGCGGGAGAGGACCTCCCGGAAAATATCCTCGACAATTTTTTTATTGTCCCTCTGTTCCAGCGCTTCTTTATGGAATTTGAATTCGGAAGGCAGTCCGAGGGCGATGATGTCCTGCTCGACTTCAATCGGCTCGGCTTCGGAAAGAAATGTGCCGCAGGAAATTTTCTTTGTCTTGACACGGTCCAGAACGGTAGGCCAGATCCGCTCAATTTCATCGAGTTCTATCGCGGGAAGAGGATTCTCTCCCGCGCGGTCTGCCACCGGAGGCCGGGGCGGCAAGACGGGATCAGAATTTAATTTTTTTTTCTGTGCGAAAGCCCCTTCCCCGGAAGAGGGCGGGATCTTCGGAACCGGAGCTTCGGCGGTCCTTTGCGGTTTCGGCGCCGGGCCGCTGCTGTTGGAGTCAAACGCTTTTAATTTAGTTAAAAGTTCCGAAAGCGGGAGAAGGTTTTCCCGGGAGGCAAGTTTCATCAGGGCCGTTTCCACGTGAAGCTGTGGCATCGGGCTCCGTTTCGTTTGAACGAGAAGATTCTGCAGGAGATTCATGACGGCCAGAAGATCTTCTTTCGAGAAATTTTTTTTTCTCTGTTCGAGCTCCACCAGGGTTTCGGGCGAGAGATCCAGGAGGTCCGAGTTCGGGTTGTCCCACACTTTGAGAATCAGCAGTCCCCGGAAGATTTCAATGAGCCCGCGGACAAATTGAAGCATGTCCCGGCCTTCAAGGGCCAGCGGCGCGAAAATTTCGAAAACGGACTTCGCGTTTTTTTGAATGACAGCGTCAAGGATCGAAAGATAGTTTTCGTCCGAAGACAGCCCCAGGATTTCGACGACGGTTTTGTAGGAGATCTTCCCTTTGGAATAACTGGCCGTCTGGTCGAGAAGGCTTTCCGCGTCCCGGAGGCTTCCTTCCGCGGCTTTCGCGAGGGCGAAAAGGGCCTTCGGATCGCTTTGAATTTTTTCGGCAGCCGTGATTTCCTGCAGTTTTTCGGATATTTTCCCCGTGGGAACTTTCCGGAACTGAAAGCGCTGGCATCTTGAGAGAATCGTCAAAGGCACTTTGTGAAGTTCGGTGGTCGCGAAAATAAATTTAACGTGACCGGGAGGCTCTTCCAGGGTTTTGAGCAGGGCGTTAAAGGCTTCCGTTGTCAGCATGTGGACTTCGTCGATAATATAGATTTTAAAACGTCCCTGAGCGGGCTTGAATTTGACGTTTTCACGGAGATTCCGGATGTCATCGATCTGCCGGTTGGACGCGCCGTCGATTTCAAGAACGTCCAGACTCCGGCCTTCGGTGATCTCCCTGCAGGAGAGGCATTTTCCGCAAGGTTCCGGCACGATGCCCTTTTCGCAGTTGAGCGCTTTCGCGAGGATTCTTGCGGTGGAAGTTTTTCCGACGCCCCGGGGACCGCTAAAGAGGAAACTCTGGGCGACCCGTTCGGTTTTGATCGCGTTTTTAAGCGTGTCCGTGATGTGTTCCTGCCCGATCACTTCTTCGAACTTTTGAGGCCTGAACTTTCGCGCAAATACGAGGTATGACAACTTTTTCTCCTTTTTTACGGCGCCTATTATATCAAAAGAATCCCGGATTCAGGGATGGTTAAATTCCTGTTTTTTCGACGGCGATGGATCCGTCAGTTTTTCACGATTGCGGTATAAATACCAGAGTCCCCCAATGGCGTAGAGCGTAAAGGAGCCGAGAAGGATTGAGTAGGGCGCGTAATTTTCGAAATGAAAGCCCGGTTTTCCCCGGGCAAACAACAGGAAAGATAAGCAAACAATCGGCCAATAGGCCGTAATGGCCAGTGTTCCGGTCATTGTAAACAGACCCCATTTTTTTCTGCGCCATAGTCCGACCAGACCAGCCAGCAAAAGGGGAATATAAATGATCGTATCTCCAACCCCAAATCCTTTATTGAACGCTACGCCGATAGGGCCGATGATATTTTCGTGTTCTTGAAATCCTGCGGAGACGGCGAAGTCGTAATTGATGAAGGCCACGGTTTGCCCCAGAATCAGCATCATGAGAATCAGTAATCCCATTAGCATTATAATCCAGAAACCAAAAGATCTTTTATCGCGTGTCATAGTTTTGAAGGGCCGGGAAATAAAAAATTTTTCAATCAAACCTTGCAGGTTTTATTTCTGCACGTCGCGCAGTACGGAAAATACCGAAGAGAGCAGGCGCATGACCTCTTGCGCAGCCCTCGAAGCCATTTCGATCGCGCTTCTGAAAGAAATGGCGGGGGCGCCAGGCGAACCCTACATCTCCAAGAAATTCAACTACTTGTGAGAACGACTATCCGCAAAGGTAGACGCGGTTGCAGCTATCTTAGCAATTAAACCGCATTACTCCTGCCTATGTTGCAAACAGAACAAAGTGTCCGCAAATTGTCCAATTCTGTTTCACCGCCCTTTGACCATGGCTTAATATGATCTACATGAAGGACGACAGATGGGTCTTTTGCTGGACTAGTGCCGCACATCTTACAGATACAGTTATCCCGAATTAAAACCGTTGCTCTCAGTCTCCAGTTAATTTTACGAGAGATCCGCTGGGCCTTCCCTGCCTTTTGTTTTATCTGCGCACTCGCGACTACTGCATTTTTGTTTTCCGAAGATTCATTGATATAATCGATAAATGCCTGCAAGGCTTTGTTCCATGAACCAAAACGTTTTTCGTATGTGCCAAGCGAAAATTTTGAATTCCCCGCGGCCTTTGCTTTATCCAAATCCTTGCCAACCGGTTGACGCCCAAGTTGTTGCCAAATATTAGCAAGATTCTCAAAAAGAGCTTCTTCCTTGTTGTTCAGGGTAAGAACGACTTTGAGACCGCAAGCCTCTAACGCCTTATTCCAAGAACCAAATCTTCTAAGAAAAGTATTAACGCCGAACTTGCCTTTTTGAGAATAAAGAACGGCTGTTACTGTCTCCTGACTGATTAACGTTGCGACCTTCTTTAAATCCTCAAGAAGTTTTTCTTTCGAAATATTTCTTTCTCGAAGGTTTAACTCAAACTTTGTCATTCTCTTCCCAGTAATTTCTTATTTTGAGGTAGTTTTTTATAATTTTCGTTACTGATAACCTTCTTACCGCTTTTGCGTTCCAGTTCTTTCCTCGCATTGCCCGCAACAGAACCGCCCTCAAAAGCTGTTTGTTTGTTTTCAACAAATCCTTGAGCATCCTTATTGATGGCGATCTCTTTTGTAGATGCCTCCCCAAGCATTGAAAAAATAAGCTCCAGATCGGTCATGTGATCCCGCAAATTTTCACGCTTCAAGTTTTTATGCTTCTTATAAGCAGAAGGCGTCATGCCAAACGTCGCTTTTGAGATCTCGGCGGTTAAAATTTCGTATTCTTTTTGCTCTTTGATTCCGCGCTTTTTCCACTGATCTGTGAGTTCCTCGCGGATCGCAACACCGCGCATCCGTTTTTCAATCCAGCTATCACTGTAACCTTTGGCTTTATAGAGTGCCCGTGTTCTCTTTTGAGCCAGTTCCGGATCTTCGATTTCCCGGATTCTTTCGTATCCCACTTTGGCGAGCCAGCGCTTGAATGGTTCGGCTTTGGGAGACGGTATGGACTGGATCATGCGGAAAAGGCCTTCGGTATTAGCGCAATTTAGCTTTTGTGGGCCCCCTGCCGTCCGAATTGAAAGGGGGGTGGCAATTTGCCCCCACCCTTTGCTTAGCTCCGGATCACGCCTGCGCATATCCTTTATGTACCCATCAGGCTGTACGGAATTCGTCAGAACGGTTACCACATCGGCAATAACAAACCACCACTCTTTATTGTAAATGGTTTTTCGGATCTCCCGTTTTCGGAAAATCGCTATTTTGGTTGTGGCTATTTCTTTATTCATATTTTCTCATTTTAGCTCATGGCGCCCCGGCTTATTACACCGGCCAGGATTCGCCTGAGCGTTAACAATGGCGAGATCTCGCTATTGTTTGCAATGCGAAAAATGGCGGAGAGGGAAGGATTCGGCGCCTTCAGCTTCGTAAACACCCTCATAATTTGCTTTTGCAAATTATTCGTCTACTCGCTTCCGGTCGGCCACCCGCCTCCTCGAAGGAAGTCGATGCTTCCAGGTGGTCGCATCTCCATCAAATTAGGCTCGTCGGCTCCCTTCGAATCTTTTCTGATTTTCAATCAACCCTGGCGCATTCCACTTCTATTTTTACTGGTGTCAAGAAAAATACCGGAGAGGGAAGGATTCGAACCTTCGATCCCCTTGCGGGGATAACGGTTTTCGAGACCGCCGCATTCGACCGCTCTGCCACCTCTCCTTAAGCATACATGAAAACGTGAATAGCCTACTGTCCTGGGCCGCTCTGCCCTAACCCTTTCCTGCCGGAAAGGTGTTAGGACTGTCCCGACTACCGATTTAAGAAATGGCAATGAAAGTCGAGGCTGCCACCTCTCCAATGAGCATCGGACTTACGCGACCGAAGGGAGCGTCAAGTCCGCCATGCGAATTGGTCCCAGGAGGTCCTGGCCTAAGGACCGACGTGGGACAACAATAATTACTCTTCGTACTTACTTACCGTTATGCAAATATCTCTGATAATTTCTCACCAGGACTGTCCCGACTACCGATTTAAGAAATGGCAATGAAAGTCGAGGCTGCCACCTCTCCTCACAACGCTCTTGGTTGCGGTATTCCGGTTCACCCTTGATGGTTGAACCTTCGCGAATGGATCCCGCGAAGCTGCGGCCAAGCGACGCAGCCCTGTTTTTGTTTGGCGGCTAATGCCGAAAAAAAATTTTCGGCCAGCTGAGTCGGGATCAAGGCTTGTTAAAGAACGCCAAAATTTTGCCATGGCCGGAAGTTCATACTTCCGGCACTACGCACCAAGCTTGTTTGCTTGGTGCTTCGCGAATTGGTCCCAGGCCGTGAATCCTTATTCGCGGCACTTCGCTTCGGCCTTGATGGCCTCGCTTCGGAGCCGACTGACGTAGGCGGCGACGTGGGACAAGGCAAAGTAAAGTTTGAAAGATCAAAATCGCTTGTTTAAACCGGTTAATTATACATGGTTTTAAGAAAAGTTTCCGTAACCAGAGCGCCTTATTCTAGATAAGAACGGCGCGGAAAGAAATGTTTTTTTGGAATCGTTTGAGAATGGGGAATACCCTCAAAGAGGCGCCTTTTAAAGCTTTTGAATTCTCCTTGCTATTTTGGGGAGGATAGGCGAGAATTCAGACACATTTACCGGTTGCGAAGGCTTCCTTCAGGCAAGCCTAGCCGGCAAATAGCTGCTTTTTGAAGGATATCTGAATGACCAAGCAATGGGAAAGGACTGCAATTACCCTCCTTTAGCGTTTGCCAACGCTTGAGATCTTTGGGATGCCTTGCGTGTTTCAGTGAAAATCAGAAGTTTGAAAATCAAAGGGAACGAAAGCACCATGCAAACAAAACTTTATGTGGGAAATTTGAGTTATAGCGCGAAAGAACAGGACCTCAAGAATCTTTTTAGCCAGTACGGAACCGTTCAGAAGGTCAGCCTGATCAGCGACAAATACAGCGGCCAGTCGAAAGGCTTCGGTTTTGTGGAGATGACGACGAGCGAAGAAGCTGAAAAGGGATTGGAAATGAACGGAAAAGATTTTATGGGGAGAAATATTATCGTTTCCGAAGCAAGGCCTCAGGAACCTCGGACCGGCGGCGGTGGGGGTGGCGGCGGTTGGGGAAGAGGCGGCGGCGGTGGCGGGGGTGGTTTTGGCGGTCCCCGGCGTGGCGGCGGTGGGGGTGGTTTTGGCGGTCCCAAACGCGGCGGAGGCGGGCGAAGAGACTGGTAAATCAGCAAAAAGGGCACTTCTGCTTTCTGATTTTCGAGAAAATGGAAGTGCCCTCTTTTTTTTCGGGGTTTAATCGGCTAGTTTTTCCCTGACGACAGATTGAATTCGAAGCCCCAGATATTTTTCCTTCAGAGCTCTTAATTTCTCCGAATAACTGAAAGAAATCGTAAAATCTTCCCAATTCATTTGGCCGGTTTTGTCTTCGTATTGGACCCGGCATCCAACCGCCGGATTTTCAAAACGTTTACCGCAGGCTTCGCACCGGTAGTCCGCAACCGCATCCAATTCAATGGCGCCCGAGCCGTATTTTTTATCCGCGGTTTCTTCATTTTCCTCTATTTTTTGCCCTTCCAGGTAATCTTCCGCCAGCTGAAAGGAGGCTCTTTGCAATTCAGGATCGTTGAGATATTGTTTAGTCAGAGTTGCGCATCCGAACAGAAGGCCCGGGATTAGAAATGCGACGGCAATGTTTTTTTTCATGACTGGATAGTCTCCGTTCATTAGAGCGTCAAACCGGTTGCTCCATTTTTAGATTTTTACTTTTCCTCTTACTTCAAGACCGTTCGTGACGATATTTTAACAGAGAATGATTTACCTGTAAGCAGTTAGAATAATTGAGCGGCGTTTTGCGGTTCGCGCAAGATTGAAGTCGCGAGGCGGGGAAAAAAGAAAGGGGACCGGACATGGCGAATTTGATTATGGGTATCGGAATGCTCGTGATTTTGTTAAGCGGGATGGGCTTGATAAGCCCCTGCATGATTCGGAATGTTGCCGCATTTTGGGAGAAGGGAGCGAGGCTTTATCTTGCCGCTTCGGTCCGGATCTTCCTTGGGGCTGTTTTTTTCTTGGGCGCGGCGCAGTGCAAACAGCCCGCGTTGATTTATGCTTTAGGCGCCGTACTGATTTTTGCGGGCGCGCTTATTTTTGTCATGGGGCTTGAAAGGGTCAAGCTTCAAATAAAAAAATGGCGGGAAGCATCCGATCTGAAATTAAGACTTTTGGTGCTGCCCGCATTTATTTTCGGGGTATTGATTCTTGCGGGGGCCTGAAAGCGCGCCGTGATTACACTTCGATCAATTCATAATCAAGAGCGCCCAATCCCAACGCTTCGGCGTATTTGAGCTGTATCAGGCCGTCTTCTTTCGGATGCGCGGATTTAAAGACATCCCCGCCGCAGGCTTTATTGATGAGATCGAAACTGGCCTTGTCAATGGCCACGGGATCGTTTGATGCGAAAATCCCGAGATCCGGGGCAATGCACGGATTCTCAAGCCCCCAGCAGTCACATTCCTTGTTGATTTTAAGGGCGAAATTGACGAAGACTCTTTTTGATTCTTTTCCCCGGAGCACCGCGAAAGCGTATTCGGCCATTTTTTCCTGCATCAGACCGCCGGCTTCAAGATCCACGAACATTGCCGAGGTCGGGCAGACGCCGATACAGCTTGCGCAGCCGACGCACAGGGATTTGTTGATTTGTGATTTTCCGCTTTCGATTTGAATGGCTTCCGCCGGACAGGCTTTTAGACATTCCCCGCAGCCGGTGCATTTGTCCCGGTCCGCGGCGGGAGATACGTCACAGTGTTGCGCGAGTTTCCCCTCGCGGGTTGCGCAGCCCATGGCAATATTTTTTATAGCGCCGCCGAAGCCGGAGAGCATATGGCCTTTGAAATGACTGATGACGACAATGGCATCGGCATCGATAAAGAGGCGAGCGATTTTGGCGGTTTTAATCAATTTTTGTTGAATCGGGACATCGACCGTATCTTCTTTTTTGGCGTCGTCCGGGATGACGATATCAATTCCCATGGATTTTTTCGTGAAACCGTGTTCGCGGGCAAGATTTAGATGGTCCGCGGAATTCATGCGCCTTCCGCGGTAAAGCGTGTTCGCGTCGGAAAGAAAAGCGCTCACTTCTTTTTGACGCAGGGCATCGCAGAGGACGCGCACATGCCCGGGATTAACAAAGCCGGTATTGCCTTCTTCGCCGAAATGAATCTTCACGGCAACGCGGACCTTTTTTTGGATGCAATCCAGTACCTTGCTTGCTACAAGAAGGTGTTCCAGCTTGCCGTTAATGCTTGGAATGGTTTCCGAAGGGCTGACGGCAGTAAAATAAACCTTGCTCATGCTTATTTTTCATCCTTTCAAGAAGAACGCCTGCGCCTTAAATCTCTTTGAGCTATGAGTTTTCATAACGACCTTTATTTTGTTAGGCACTCTTATTTTTTCTTAAGTTTGAACACCATTTTTTGCAGAGCGGAAAAATCAGCCGAATTCGCAAGCACCAACAAAACATCGCCGCTTTCTATAATTGTGGAGCCCGAAGGGATAACAAATTTATTATCTCGGGAAATAAGCACAATAAGACATTTTTCGGGGATCCTTAAGTCGCCGATCCTCTTTCCCGTGACTTCCGAATTATATGGGACGATCATATCTGTTAGCTCGGCATCAATCCCTTCCGTTTTCTCAAATTCGATGGGATAATTTATTTTTCCGGTCGAAGGGGCATTGAGCTTTAATAGTTTTGAAAGAAACGGAATCGAGGTCCCCTGAATAAAGACTGAAGCGATTACAACGAAAAATACAATATTGAAAATAGTGTCCGCCTGCGGAATGCCTGCCATAAAGGGGAAAGTCGCCAAAATAATCGGAACGGCTCCCCTGAGGCCGACCCAGGCAGTCATGGTTTTTGTTTGCAGACTCATTTTGAAGGGCAGCAGGCATAAAAACACGCTGATGGGGCGGGCAACGACCATTAGAAGGAAAGCGAGAAGCGTTCCCGATCCGATTAACGGGACAATATGCGAGGGGAAAACCAGCAAGCCTAATGTTACGAACATGGCGATTTGCATTAGCCAGGCCAATCCATCGTGAAATCTTGCGATGATTCTTTTGTTTGGAAAGTCGGCTTTGCCCAACATAATGCCCGCGAGATACACCGCAAGATAGCCATTGCCTTTTAGAAAAACGGCGGTGACATAAGTCAGCAAGACCAGCGAAATCATGACGACGGGATATAATCCTTCGTACCCCAGTTTCAGCCGCTTAATGAAGGGAACAATAATTTTTCCCATTAGATAACCGGCGAGGGCTCCAACCCCCATATCCAGCAGGAATTTGGGGATTAAAATAAGGTAGTTTCAGTTTTTTAACGCAACACCTGCAAGATGTTCAAAAACTTCGTACGGCGTATGCCAGCTTAAAACCTTTCTTGGTCTTCCGTTCAGCAAATGCTGGACTCGTTTTATTTCCC
>Ga0172375_10005761_pt1 | contig 17696 bp, 18 predicted proteins | sample LakKiv1m_FD_114537 | JGI IMG/M metagenome (GOLD analysis project Ga0172375, IMG submission 114537) | Freshwater microbial communities from Kabuno Bay, South-Kivu, Congo - kab_092012_11.1m | ecosystem: Environmental > Aquatic > Freshwater > Lake | place: Democratic Republic of the Congo...
GCCCATCGAGGTGGGGACGCCCTGCTCGTCGGCGAGGACGTAATTCCCGACCATGGTTTGCAGGTTGTAGGGTCCGCCGTTCCAGCCGGGGACGGCAATCGGGGCGCCGGGTTGGACGAGTTGCGAGAGGACGACGCCCAGCAGGATGCCGGCGTTCATCGTCGCCATGCAGCCCGCTGTCGTGGCGGGGGAGTTGACTCCGCCCGCGTTGAGCGGGATGTACAACTGCGGCAGACCTTTCTCCGCCAGGAACATGCACTTTTGCAGGGCTTCCTGGTTGGCGATCAAGCCGGAGGTGACGTTGATGTAGCAGGTGGCGAAGGGCTTCTTCTGGAAGGCTTCGGCGCTGCCCGCCACAATTTCGCACATTTCCACCGCCGCCACACAGCCTTCGAAATCGGGGGTGACGAAGACAATCGGCTTGGTGGTGGTGTTGAGCATGACCTCCATCTGGTAGCGGTCATAGATGCGCTGATCAACGTCTTCGGGCAGGAAGGCAGACATGACGAAGTCGATCTCAGGCAGGGCGTCCAGCACGGTGGAGGCTTCGCGGACGTCGGTCAATACCGGCCTGCGGCGCTGGTTGGTGCGGTGATCCCAAATATTGAGGCAGTCCGATCCGCCGCCGTAGTAGGTGTTGTACTTGGCGGCACGCATGGCAACCTTGCCCTTGCGGTTGTAGAGTGTGATGGTGGACGGGGCAGTGGATAAAGCCCGCGCGACCATGTATTCGGGTATACGGACGCGCAGACCGTCTGCCTGTGCGCCGCCTTTTACCAATATGTCTTTTGCTTTCTCATCATGAACATCGACGCCAATGCGTTGGAGGACTTCCAGGCTGGCGAGATGGATATTTTCACATTCCTGTTGCCCCATTCTTGAATAATGGGCGCTTGTCATATTCGTGCCGTGAGTTTGAATCATGCCTTGCCTCTTTTAGGGAAATCAAGATGGATGCCTCCCGCTTTGCAAGGCGGGAGGCATTTTGAACAGATTGGTTACGCGTCCTTCCAGGTTTCGTAGAAGATGGCGTATTCGTCGGGGGTCGGTTCCACGTCGTGAACGGTCTTCTTGTAAATCTTCCACACGCTCATGAAGAAGGGGATGCAGATGGTGCCGCGTTCCTTCTGGATGACTTCAAGTTTGCCGACCAGTTCCTTGCGTTTTGCAAGATCGAGCGTGCCAATGGCCTCGGTCAGGATGTCGCTGAATTCCTGGTCAACCCAATGGGATTCGTTCCACGCGCCGGGCTTGCCTTCTTCGTCGGCAGTGTAGGCAACTGCCAGGGTCATGGGAGCCAGGGTGCGGTGGGCCCACCAGGTAATGCCCATGTTGAATTCAGTCCAGCCTTCCCAATATTGGGAGGCGGGCATGGGGTTGAGGTTGAGGGTGAAGCCACCGGCGGCGGCATCTTCCTTCAACGCCTGGGCATACGCCATCGATTCGGGCCAGTCGCTGGCAACAGCAAGTTCGACGGTCACGCCATCGGGATAGCCGGCAGCCGCAAGCAATTCCTTGGACTTTGCGGTGTCGAACGGGTAGGGCGGAACGTCCACAAATTCGGGGTTCGCCTGGGCAACATGGCTATCGTTGCCAATTGTGCCTTGTCCCTGAAGGGCGAGCGCCAAAATCTTCTCGCGGTTGTGGCAGTGCTTGAACGCCTGGCAAACTTCGACCTTATCCCAGGGCTCCTGGTCGGCGCGCATGCGCAGGACACGGGTGGCAGAGGTGGGAGTGGCAATGACTGTTGTCTCGGCGTCGTCCTTGAGGGCTTCCCAAATCGCGACGTTCGGCTCGAGGATGGTGTCCACCTGTCCGCTCTGGTAGGCGGAGAGATCGGCGGAGCGGTCGTCGCCCAACTGCACCATGATGATCTCATCGAGGTAGGGCAGGGGTTTGCCGTCCGCGCCATTGCGCCAGTAATCTGCGCGGGCTTTGAGAACGCAGCGTTCGCCGACCACATATTCTTCCATGGTGAAGGCGCCGGTGCCGATGGGCTCCTTGGTGATATCGCCGCCGAAGGAGGCGGGGACGATTCCAGCGGGATACTGGGCAAGGTGCTCCGGGATGAAGATGGACGGGCTCTTGAGATTCAGGGTAACGGTATAGTCGTCGGTCTTTACCACGCCATCGAGGGAGAGGTAGCTCATCGCGCCGTACATGGAGGATTGAACAGACTCGGTCAGCCACTGCTTGAAGTTGAACATAACGTCGTCGGCGGTCAATTCCTGTCCGTTGTTGAACTTGATGCCCTTGCGCAGGACCAATGTCCAGGTCAGCAGGTCGTCGCTGGCATTCCAACTTTCCAGCAGGTACGGATGCGTCACGCCTGTTGGGTCGGTGTGGGTAAGGTATTCAATGACGTGGCGCCAGGGATGCGAGGCGCTGACCAGCGAGAAGGTTGCGGGGTTGTCCACGCGCTCGATGCGGGTGGCGCAGGTCAGCGTTCCACCGCGGACGATGCCGCCAGTGGCGGGGGCTTCGGTGGCAACGACAGGGGCTTCAGTTGCAACAGCGGCGGGGGCTTCGGTTGCAACCGGCTCAGTACCGCAGGCGGCTAAAACTTCGGCACCTGCGAGGGTGAGACCGAGCAACGTTGAGAGCCTGAGAAAGTCGCGGCGTGAGATTTTGCCTTCTCGGAGTTGTTGATTTGCTTCAGTAACCAGGGGGTGAATTTTCTTTTCCATTTTCCTTTTTGACCTTTCTTATTGGATTGATATCTGAGGATAGCGGGAAATTGCATCTGGGACAGGTTCAATTTATGAGCGGTCACCTCCTCCAAGAGTGTATAATCCATTTCAAGGCAAATTACCGCAAAAGCAAAACGGCAAGAAATGCCGGGACTTTGATATAGCAATCATAGCATTTAATATATCAATAGTCAATAACTAATATATCAGATTGTCGTTGTGTTGCAAATTGATATATCTTGTGGTAATATTCTTTCAGATGCAGGAGCAATGAAATGATCCCCATGCAGATTGAAGCCACCTCAAAAAGCCTAATTTACAGGAAATTGCGACGCTCGATTATCATGGGACACCGCGAATCGGGGGAACGTCTCAATGTCGAAAGTATTGCAGAGGAATACAGCACCAGCGTAACGCCGGTGCGCGATGCGCTTCAAATGCTCAGCCACGAGGGTCTCGTGGTCATCAAGCCGCGCTCCGGCTATTTTGTGGTCAGCATCACACTGAAACAACTCCGCGACCTGCTGGATATCCGCCGTATCCTGGAAGTGACGGCCATCGAACGGGCAGCCCTGCGCGTGACGGAGGAACAGATCAAAGAGATGAGGCATGTCCATGCCGGTTACACAGGCGACGACGATGAGTCCTACGACCGTTATACCGATGAGAATCACCGTTTCCATTACCTGATTGGGAAGGCCAGCGGCAATAATGAACTGGCCGAAATGATCAGTAAATTGCACGATCAACTGGCCCGCTTCATGGTGATGCGCAGGGCCGGGAAAACCATGGAATTTACCCATGAAAGGATCGTCAATGCCTTGCAGGAGCACGATGCCGAGGCGGCCCGGCAGTCACTAATAGATGACATTGACCGGGCGCATGAGGCCATTTTGGACAACATTATGGAAGACGATGCAAATTCGTGGCAGTTGTAATTTGAATTGGAACCCTGGCAGGTCCCGCCGGGGTTTGTGATTTCAAACTTGATTCTTTGTGGAGATAATATGGATCTGAAAAAAATCTATGAGAACGTAATCGAAGGTTCGGCCGCCGAGGTGGAAACTGGCGTCAAGGCTGCACTGGCAGAGGGCGCCCAGGTTGACGTTATCTTGAACGAGGCGCTGATCGCCGCCATGGATGAAGTGGGCCGCCTCTTCGAAGAAGGTGAACTGTTCGTGCCTGAAATGTTGATTTCCGCCCGCGCCATGCAGGCCGGACTGAACGTATTGAAACCGCTTATGACAGGGAGCGGCATAAAATCGGCCGGAAAGGTTGCCATTGGGACAGTCAAAGGCGACCTGCATGACATCGGCAAAAACCTGGTTGCCATGATGTTGGAAGGCGCGGGCTTCGAAATCCTGGATTTAGGTGTGGATGTTGCGCCCGAAACATTCGTGGATGCCGTACATGAAGGCGCCCAGATTGTGGGAATGTCCGCCCTGCTGACCACCACGATGGGCAATATGGGCGTCACCATTGCCGCGCTCAAAGCCGCAGGTTTGCGTGACAAGGTCAAAGTCATGATCGGCGGCGCTCCGGTCACCCAGGAATTTGCCAACTCCATCGGCGCAGATGCCTTCGCCCCGGATGCATCCAGCGCGACTCGTATTGCACGTCAACTTACCGCATAACCGAGGACACCAGCCGCATCGAACAGGCCAGGCGCCAGCTGTTTCATTCACGGCTGTCCCTGGCCTGTGTTTTCTATATTACAATCCCCATATAAAATAAGCAAGGAGTAAACCATGACCGACCGCAAGAAGATCACCCTGCCCTACCTCTTCCAAAAAATGCAGGACAAGGAACCCATCAGTTGGCTGACCTGCTACGACTATCCCACCGCCTATTTGCAGGAACAGGCGGGCGTGGAAATGATTCTCGTCGGCGACAGCCTGGGCATGACCATGCTCGGCTACGACTCGACCCTGCCCGTTACGATGGACGACATGATCCGCCATGCGTCCGCTGTGCGGCGCGGCGCGCCAACCGCCTTTTTGGTGGGGGATATGCCTTACATGTCCTACCAGCCCGGCAACGAGATCGCCGTCAAAAATGCCGGGCGGTTCATGGCCGAAGCCGGTTGTGATGCCATAAAATTGGAAGGCGGAATTGCGATGGCCCCGCGCATCAAAGCCATCGTCGACGCGGGCATCCCCGCCATCGGCCACCTTGGACTGACCCCGCAATCCGTCGCGGCGTTGGGCGGCTTTCGCTTGCAGGGCAAATCGGCTGACATGGCGAAGAAGATTGCAGACGACGCCAAAGCGTTGGAACACGCTGGGGCTTTTGCAATCCTGCTCGAACTTGTCCCCGACCGCCTGTGCAAGATGATTACCGAACGCGCTGAAAACTGCATCATCATGAGCCTCGGTTCGGGTCCCGACGCGCACGGTCAACTGCTCATTTATCATGACATGTTTGGGCTGTACCCCAAGTTCAAGCCGAAAATGGCGAAGGTCTTCGGCAACGCGGGCGAGGTCATTCTGAACGGCCTCAAACAATATGTCGGTGAAGTAAAATCTGCCGCGTTCCCTGCACCCGAAAACTGGTTTGGTATGCCGGACGATGAATTTGAAGAACTGAAGAAAATTGTCAAATAGATTCGTCCTCCTTGTATGACGTTCCGCAGGCAAACGGCCGATTCCAAAGGCCGTGCCTGCGGAACGTTGTGACGATCTTGAATGTGATGATGTCAGGAGGTCTCATGAAATTTGCGGAGCGCACGCAACATCTTAAGCCCGAAGGCGCCTACCAGGTACTGGCGCGCGCCAATCAATTGGAGGCGGCTGGCAGGGAAATCATTCATCTCGAAATTGGACAGCCCGATTACGCCACCTTTGAAAATGTCAGCCAGGCTGGCATTGAGGCCATCAAAACAGGGAAGACGCGTTATACGCCTCCGGCAGGCATGACATCGTTGCGTGAGGCGATTGCAGAAGATGGCGGCCGCAGGCGCGGGATCAAGGTCGACCCGGAGGAAGTCGTTGTCAGCCCGGGGGGAAAGCCGAATCTTTTTTTTCCGGTGCTTGCGCTCATCGAGCCGGGGGACGAGGTCATTTATCCCAACCCCGGTTTCCCAACCTATGAAGCCATGATCAAGGTCGCGGGCGGCATCCCGGTGCCCGTGCCTCTTTTGGAGGAGAGCAATTTCTCGTTCGACCTGAATGCGTTCGATAAATCAATCAACGAGCGGACGAGGTTGATCATCCTCAATTCGCCGGGTAATCCGACCGGCGGAGTCATCCCGCCTGCCGACCTGGAACACATCGCTTCACAGGCCGAAAAATACGACTGCTGGGTGATGTCGGATGAAATTTACGCCCGCATTATTTATGATGGACTTGTGGCGCCTTCCATCGCGACCCTGCCGGGGATGAGAGACCGCACCATCATTGTGGACGGATTTTCCAAGACCTATTCGATGACTGGCTGGCGGCTGGGTTACGGCATCATGCCTCGTGCACTGGCCGCCCGCGTGGATTTGCTGCTCACGCATTCCATCGGCTCGACGGCGCATTTTACCCAATTCGCCGGGCTGGAAGCGGTCACCGGTCCGCAGGACATGGTGGATGTCATGGTCGCTGAATATCAGCGCCGCCGCGATGTGATCGTGGACGGGTTGAACTCCATTCCCGGATTTACCTGCCGGAAACCCCAGGGCGCATTTTATGCATTTCCAAACATTCGCGGCACGGGCATGAGTTCCACTGACCTGGCCAACATGATTCTCGAAAAGGCTGGCGTGGCTTTGCTGCCCGGCTCATCCTTCGGCCAGTTTGGGGAGGGTTACCTGCGCCTGTCCTATGCCAATTCGATTGAAAACATCCAGCGTGGGCTGGGAAAGATTCACGAAGCAGTGAGGGAATTGACCTAGTGTTCGACCAATATCTTTACGATATCTTTCCGTCAAACCAGCCCCAATCCCTGCTTCTGGAGAAAAGTTGAAAACCAAGCACTGGATCGTTTTCATCCTACTCGGCCTCATCTGGAGTTCATCCTTCCTTTGGATAAAAATCGGCGTACAGGAAATCGGACCGATGGCGCTCGTCGCCCTTCGGATGTTGTTCGGCGCGTTGACCGCCGTCGTCGTTGCCTCATCCCAGGGCGTGAAATGGCCGCGCGACTTAAAGACCTGGGGCGTTTTCGCCATCCTCGGCCCGACCAGCCTCGCCATCCCCATCTTCTTCATCTCGTGGGGCGAACAAACAATCGATTCTGCCGTTGCTTCCATCCTCAACGCCACCGTCCCCCTCTTTACATTAATCATCGCCCACTTCTGGCTTCACGACGATAAAATCACGATCCAAAAAGCAATCGGTTTGCTGGTCGGTTTTGCAGGCGTTGTCGTCCTCCTCAGCGAGGACATCTCTGCCAGCGCGCATAACTCTGTCATTGGCCAGGCCGCGGTGATTCTCGCCGCGCTCTTTTACGCGGGGAGTTCGGTCTTTGCTCGCAAGGCCACCGCACACGTTGAAGGATTTGCGCGCGGCGCGCTTCCCCTCGTCACCGCGGCAATCTTCATATGGATGATTGGCCCCGCCGCCGAAAAACCGTTTTTATTCCCAGCCCTGCCCATCACATGGGCCGCGGCCCTGTGGCTTGGCGTGCTTGGTTCAGGTGTTGCCATGCTCATGTTCTATTACCTGCTCCACGAAATCGGCCCAACCCGCACTTCGCTCGTGACCTATCTTTTTCCAGTCGGCGGCGTTATCCTTGGCGTCATCTTCCTCGATGAGCGCCTCTCATGGCAGCTGCTCGTCGGAACCGCGCTCATCATCTCGAGCCTCGCCGTCGTTAACTACAAGCCAAAACAAACATGACCCATCGTTCAGGTTTTATCGCCATCATCGGACGCCCGAATGTCGGCAAGTCCACGCTCATCAACGCGCTTCTCGAACAAAAGGTCGCGGCCGTTTCGCCTCGCCCTCAAACCACGCGCCGCCGCCAGCTCGGCATCCTCACCCTCGAAAACGCGCAACTTGTTTTTGTGGATACTCCAGGCATTCACGCACCGCGTCACAAACTTGGCGAGTTCTTAAATCAAGAGGCCGGGGAAGCCCTCGATGGAGTGGATGTAATTCTCTGGCTTGTGGACGCCTCCGTTGAACCGGCAGAGGACGACGCCCGAATCTCATCCCTGCTTAACCAGATTTCGCCCCGGATTCCCCGAATGCTGGTCCTAAACAAAATCGACCTGCTCAACCCCGGCACAGAATCTTCCCGGGCGGAGGTGTACTCAAGGATGTTGAATCAGGCCCGGGTCCAGAAAGTGTCCGCCGCGAGGAGGCTTGGGCTTGGACAATTGCTCGAAGCGCTGATCAACCTCCTTCCATCGCATCCGCCTGAATTCCCGGAAGAGCAAATCACCGACGCGTATGAACGCGATATCGCCGCGGATTTGATTCGCGAGGCCTGTTTATTTAAGTTGCGCGACGAGGTGCCGCACAGCCTCGCGGTCCGCATCGACGAGTTCAAGGAACGCGACAACGGCATGGCCTACATCGCCGCGACGATTTTCATCGAGCGCGAGTCGCAAAAGGGAATCGTGATCGGCGAGGGCGGAAAAATGTTGAAGGCGATTGGGAGCGCGGCGCGCAAGGAAATCGAAGAGATGGGCGGGCGGAAGGTCTTTTTGGAATTGCGGGTGAAGGTCGAGAAGGATTGGCGCGATAATGAAAACGCGCTGAAGAGATTCGGGTATGTGAAGAGGAAATAACATGCCGTTGCGAGGGCGTTCTTTGCCCGAAGCAATGACATGAATATTGCGGGAGGAGCGCCATGAACATTCCATTAATTCTCGCCATTGCCTTCGCGGCATTGGAAGCCCATGCCTTGAACAAAGGCCTGCACAAACTTGAATTCGTCGCCAAACCCGCCGTGATGGCCTGCCTGTTCACCTGGCTCTTTCTCGCAACAGGCTTGCAAGGTGCAGCGCTATGGTTCGGACTCGGCATTTTGTTTTCGCTTGCGGGGGATATCTTTCTCCTGTGGATCGACCGCATGTTTATCTTTGGGCTGGCCGCGTTCCTGCTTGCCCACCTTCTTTATATCATCGGCCTCAAAGATGAACTCGCGACGGTTTCGATGTGGTCCGTGATTCTGGCGGTGATTCTCGGCGTCAGCGCCGTGCGATTGATGAGACGAATCGTCACGGCCATCCGTACAAAAGGACAAAAACGTCTGGTCGTGCCTGTGATTGTGTACGCGACAGTCATCACGGTCATGCTCTACGCGGCCATGCTGACACTTTTCGATGCGAAGTGGAACGCCAGCGCGTCCCTGCTCGTTGCCGCGGGCGCGTTCTTCTTCTACGCTTCTGATATCGTGCTCGCGTGGAATAAATTTGTCTCCCCGATTGCAAAAGGACGGATGCTCAACATCGCCCTGTATCACCTGGGACAGATGCTGCTGATCTCGGGCGTGGTCGCTCAATTTGCATAATCCGGGCATGATCGCAGATTTCATCCTGCCCGCCTTGCTCGTTGGTTTTCTCCTCCTGGCCGCGCTGTGGGTTCTTGTTCCTGCGTTCCATGGCCTGCCCCCGGTCTCTGCGTCTCGCGCAAGAATTCGCAAGGCGCTGCAAATGGCGGATCTTCAACCCGGCGAGACGCTTTACGACCTGGGCGCAGGGCATGGGCGGGTGCTTGTACTTGCGGCAAAGGAGTTTGGCGCAAACGCTGTCGGCATCGAGGTTGGACCTGTGCAATGCGCTGTCAGCTGGCTGAATGCCTGGTTTGGCGGGGTCAGGCACAGGGTCAGGATCGAGGCGGGTAATTTTTACCAAGCCGATTTGGGAGGCGCGGATGTCGTCTTTGCCTATCTCACATCTGGTTACGCATCCCGCCTGCAAAGGCAGTTGAAATCCCAGTTGAAAAATGGGGCGCGGGTTGTCGCAATCTCGTTTGATTTCCCGGACTGGCAGCCGTCCGCTTTCGACCGCGAAAACCTGATATTTCTATATGTAATGTCCCTTTGAAGGGGTACCTGGTTTCCTTTCAGGATGGGCTTAATCGAAAAAAAAGCCCCGCCTTTCGGCAGGGCTTTCTACTTGACGATCAGGGATTACACACCGCCGAGGCTGGTGTTGATCTTGCTGAACAGACCGCCGATAATCGGGCCGAGAATCATCAGGGCCGCAATAACAACGATGGCAACCAAAACGAGAATCAACGCGTACTCTACGAGACCCTGACCTTTTTCCTTGGGAGCGAATAACATGGCTGTTTATCTCCTTTCTGTGAAATTCCCAGGAACGCTTCCTGGATTGTCTATATTGTACCTGCCTGTGAAAAAAAGGCAAGGGTATAAAGGGTGATTTGCCTAACAGATATGTTAGACTAACAGGAATGCAAGCAAGGGCATCAATGATCCATTTACAAGTTTTTCAGGGAAAGATGTAAATGTATCGTACAGTTGTACCATTTACGTTTCATTCCATTTGTATAGAATCAAATGCCAGCTCATTCAGAGGAGATTTCCCATGACACTTCGAAATGTATTTCTTGCAAACTCGATTGTTTCCATTTTCTTTTCGCTCGTTCTTCTGCTGATGCCAACGTCCATGCTTGAACTTTTTGGGATGTCCACCAACCCAACGGATAAGTTGCTGGTGCAGTTTTTCGGCGCGCAGGTGCTGGCGGTTGGGCTGGTCACTTTGTTCGGGATGAACACCAAAGAGTTGCGCTCACAACGGACCCTGACCCTGTCGTTCTTCATTGCCGATGTGATTACGTTTATCGTTGCCCTGGGCGGGATGCTTTCCGGTGTGATGAATGTACTGGGCTGGGTCATCGCAGTCGTATATCTTCTTCTCGCGCTCGGTTTCGGTTATTTTCAGTTTGTCGGGTAACGTATTGGTTTGTCACAAAAGCCGCTTCGCGCCAAGCGGCTTTTTCTTCGTCAATCTGTTAAAATAGTGTGGACTCAGGATTCTGTGAAAGTGAACACCAAATCCCACACCTGGCGGTATATCCATGCTTATCCATTCCGCATCCCAACTCCTCACCCTCGCGGGCGGGCCACAACGAGGGCACGCGCTTGGCGCATTAGGTTTGATCCAAAATGGGGCTGTGCTTGTACGCGATGAAAGGATCGTGGAGATCGGCTCCACCGAAGAACTCCGCGCAGCATACCGGGACGAGCCGTCTCTCGATGCGACCGGTTGCGTCGTTATGCCCGGTTTTGTGGACCCGCACACACATCTCATCTGGGGCGGTGACCGGGCCAACGAGTTCGAGATGAAGATGGCGGGCGCCAAATATCTCGATATCCTGGCCGCGGGAGGCGGAATCATTTCGACGGTGCGCGCGACGCGTACAGCATCCATTGAGTCGCTGATCGCGCAGACTCGTCCGCGTTTACTTCGCATGTTTGCGCACGGTACGACCACAGCCGAAGCAAAAACAGGATACGGGTTGCAGACTGCGACTGAATTGCGCCTGCTAAAAGCCCTGCTCGCGCTCGATGATGAAAGTCCGCTCGACCTTGCGATCACCTTCCTGGGCGCGCACGCCATCGCTCCCGAGTTCAAGGATGACCCGCAAGGTTATACGGACCTGGTTTGCGATACGATGCTCCCGATTCTCAAGGAATGGTGGGAAACCCATGCCCCAAAATTGAACCTGCCGTTTGTGGATGTCTTTTGCGAGACCAATGCTTTTGATCTCGAACAATCGCGCCAAATTTTGACGCAGGCCAGCGCGCTCGGGTTCCCACTCAAAATCCACGCCGATGAATTTGACAACATCGGAGGTGCGAGCCTTGCCGTGGAGTTGGGCGCGGCCTCGGCCGACCATCTCGTAAAAACATCCGATGCGGACATCAGGGCTTTGGGAAAATCCGAGACCGTTGCAGTTTCCCTGCCTTGCACGCCATTTGGGCTTGCCGAAAAAAAGTATACCCCGGCGCAAAAATTGCTCGATGCCAATGCGATTCTTGCGCTGGCTACAGACTGCAATCCCGGCACAGCCTGGAATGAGTCCATGCAATTTTCGATTGCGCTGGCCTGCCGCTATATGGGCCTGACTCCCGCGCAGGCCATTGCCGCGTCCACGATCAATTCGGCTCATGCGATCCGCCGGTCCGATATGATCGGTTCGCTCGAACCCGGCAAGCAGGCGGACCTGCTTGTCCTGTCCGTCCCGGACTATCGTCACCTTGGATATCGATTCGGAACCAACCTGGTCAAACAGGTGATCAAGCGCGGGCGCGTCTATTCCGTGGATGTGGGGTATTACAGAACGGCGTAATCATGCACATTTTCCAATCGAGTTGGCCGTCTTTTTCCAAGGATCTCCAGTGGATCATTTTTGCGAGCATCCTGATCGTCAACGCAGTGGCGGCTTTTTCCATTGCGGTGATTTTGGCGCGCAGGCCTGTTAAACCCGGCATTCGGTCCATGACCCCGACGTTGGCCGGGTTGAGTCTGTGGTCGTTGGGTTACGCCATGATCACGCTCTCCTCCGAACTGGAATCAAAATATTTCTGGTTGAAACTGGAGAACGTGGGCATTGTCGCCGTGCCAGTCCTGTGGTTTTTCTTTACAGTCAAATACACCCGCCTCGATGCGTGGCTGACGGGCAAGCCCGTTATTTTGTTGTTTTGGATCGTCCCGATTGTTACGATGGTGTTGTTGAATTCCGAGGTTTGGCTCGACTGGTATTACACGGCTCTCCGTGTAGCAACGGAAACCGGCGGCCCCCTCATCATTTCCCGCGGACCGTGGTATCTGGTGCAACTTATCCAAAGTTATGCCCTGTATCTGACTGGCATGGGATTGCTCATTTATCGATTCATTCGATCGCGCCATGTTTATCACAGGCAGGTCGTGAACCTGGTCGCGGCTGTCCTCATTCCGTTCATCCTGAATGTGATCTATCAACTGTTCCCGGAAATCCTGCCCTTTTTCTCAGCCCCTGTCGACCTGACGCCCCTGTCGTTCAATTTGACCGCCATATTTCTCGCGTCCAGTATTTTTGGCCTGCGCCTGTTCGATCTTGTGCCAATTGCCCGCGATACGGTCATGGAACACATTCCGGAAATGGTGTTCGTCGTGGATGCCTATGACCGCGTCATGGACGCGAATTCGATGGCGCAGAAATGGCTTGGAAAATCGATCGAGGAAATCTCCGGGCAGGATCCGGTGACGGTATTCCGGGAATGGCCCCAGTTGCTAAATCGTTTTTTTCTCACCGAGCATTCGCGGGAGGAAATTCAAATCCCCGGCGATCCGCCGCATACGCTCGAATTGATCATCACTCCCATTTATAACCGGCTAAAATCGCTGGAGGGACGCGTGATCGTCGCGCACGATGTGACGGATCGAAAAATGCTCGAGAACAACCTGAAGGAAGTGAATGAGTCCCTCAGAATCCAGCTTTCTGAAAACGAAACCCTGCGCGCCAGGCTTCAGGAGCAGGCCATCCGTGACCCGCTGACAGGCGCGTTCAACCGCCGTTTTTTCGCCGAAGCGCTGGATAAGGAAACCGCGCGCGCCATCCGTGAAAATATTCCCTTTTCGATCATCATCCTGGATGTGGATCAATTCAAAAAATTCAACGATACGTATGGCCACAAATGCGGTGATGAGGTTTTGCAGGTGCTGGCGCAATTTTTGCAGGATAACACCCGCCGAGGCGATATTGTCTGCCGCTACGGCGGCGAGGAATTTGTAATCCTGATGCCCGATGCCCCGCTTGAATCCGCATACGAACGCGCGGACCGCTTTCGAAAAAATTTCTCGGAAGTGGTGATGGAGTACCAGGATGTTAAACTGCAATGCACATTTTCGGCTGGCGTTGCGACGTATCCAATACATGCCGACTCCGGCGAACTGCTTCTTGTGCTGGCCGATCATGCGCTTTATCAATCCAAATCCAATGGACGCAACCAGGTTACAGTTTACAAAAAATAGTTCCGGAAATCCTTGTTTCGTCAGTCGCTTTGGAGGTGGCTTATGCAAATTGATATTATCGGTGTTCCCATTGACCTCGATGCCCTCGACCCGCGTCACGCGCCCGGTGTGGGAACCCCTGTCCATTCCGGCCTCACGCAACGCGAGGCACATCTCGCCTGTGAACTCATCGCTGAAACTGGCAAACTCATCGGCATGGACCTGGTCGAGGTCAACCCCATCCTCGACATCCAAAATCAAACCGCCGCGCTCGGCGTGGACTTTGCGCTCACCGCCCTCGGCCAGCGCATCTGGAATGGACATTCATGAATCAACCCTCCCTTTCCGATATTGAACAACTTGCCCGTGCCGCGGGAGCGATCCTGCGTGAAGGCTACAACAAGGAACACCAGGTTAAATACAAGGGCGTGATCGACCTCGTCACCGAAATCGATCACGCGTCCGAAGCATACCTGCTCAACGAAATCAACATGCGCTTCCCCGGCGGGCATATCCTTGCCGAGGAAAGCGGTGAAACCAGGGGCCTGAACGATGATATTTGGTACATCGATCCGTTGGACGGGACTGTGAACTACGCGCACCACATCCCGATCTTCTGCGTCTCCATCGCCTTCGCATCACGCGGGACCGTCAGCCTGGCCGCCGTTTACGATCCCCTGCGCGACGAAATGTTTTCCGCCGAACGCGGCAAAGGCGCCCACCTCAATGGTACGCAACTGCGCCCATCGGACACAACTGAATTGCAAAAAAGCCTGCTGGTTACCGGCTTCCCCTATGATGCGTGGGAAACACCGAACGACAATTTCGGGAACTTCGTCAAATTTGCAAAACTGACCCAGGGCGTGCGCCGTCTTGGCTCCGCCGCGCTGGATTGCTGTTATGTGGGCGCGGGCCGTTTCGACGGTTTCTGGGAACTTGCCCTTAAACCCTGGGACATTGCCGCCGCGGGATTGATCGCCGAGGAAGCGGGAGCGCTTGTCACGAATGTGATGGGACATCCCGATTACATCTCTTCCCCGCAATCCATTGTATCGGCCGCGCCGGGCATCCATGCAAAAATCCTGGAAGTTTTGAAATAAGACAACAGATGGTCAACAGACCGTCCACTGCCGGGCTCGAGAATCACGAACAGCTATGGAGCCACGACGGGCTTTACATCGCCTCCCACCACTTCCCCAACCGTTTTCACAACCAGACCGTTTGCCTGGGCATCCTTCAGCCATTCGGCAAAGCCTGTGAACGTATCCAGGTCAATCGCATATTGATCACAGCCTTTGCAAACATGATGGAAGACAAAAACCACCCAGCCCCCGCCCGCATCTTCAACTTGTGTAATATATCGTAACATTTTCGGGAGCCGCGTGTCGCTCACGATGTAGGGCATGGCCTGCAAGGCAAACGCATCACCCGCAGGGACGGTATCCGGCCCGTCTGTAACCACGCGCGCACTGTTGTAACCGCAATCCATTACAGTTTTCCGGGATTCTTCGTCGTAATGCCCGAATGGATAAGCAAACGAGACCACCTCAAAACCCTGGGCCAGCAAATTCAGGCGGTCCTGGCAGACTTCGCGTCTTAAGTCCGCGCCGCGAACGTCGGTGAGTTTGATGTGACTGAGCGAGTGTCCGCCGATTTCATTCCCGTCTTCATACAAACCGCGTAACTGTTCCCCGGTCATGAATCCGTCGGTACCGGTAAACCCGCTGACGATGTAAAACGTGGCGCGCAGGTTGTTTTCCGCCAGAATGGGGCGCACGTCGTAATTATCCGCGTCGCCGTCGTCGAAGGTCAGGCTGACGGTGGTGTTCGTAAAACCCGGCGCGCTGGAAGCGGGCAATGTATTAACCGGCGTTGTATTCCCGTTGCTGCATCCGGCAAGCATGACGACGAGCAACGGATAAAGAATGAGGGGGCGTTTCATTGTCAAAATTATATCAGGTGAAATGAAGCATTATTCCCGGTGGATAAACAGGACATGGAGAGCACTTTCTTTCCGGGGTGATTTTCGAGTCCCGAATATCGTATAATCCGCCTAATGTTCTCCTTTACCATCACAGCCAAAAATAACCGCGCCCGCGCAGGAATTTTCACCACGCCTCACGGCGACCTCATCACACCGGTCTTCGCACCGGTTGGCACGCAGGCAACCGTCAAGACCCTCACGCCCGAACACCTCAAGGGCATCAATGCCTCGCTCGTGTTGAGCAACACCTATCATCTTTACCTGCGTCCCGGCGACGAACTCGTACGCGACATGGGCGGTTTGCATAAATTCATGCAATGGCCGCGCCCCATGCTCACCGATTCGGGCGGTTTCCAGGTTTTTTCACTGGCACAGACCCGCAAGATCGATGACGATGGCGTGACCTTCAAAAGTCACATTGACGGGTCGACTCACCGCTTCACGCCCGAAAAGTCCATTGCGATCCAGGAGAACCTCGGCGCGGACATCATCATGGCCTTCGACGAATGCTCCGATCCCAACGACCACGCCTACACCAAACTTGCCATGCAGCGGACTCACCGCTGGGCGGAGCGTTCCGTCAAAGCGAAGACGTGTGACGACCAGGCTTTGTTCGCGATTGTGCAGGGCGGCGTCGACGCGGACCTGCGGGCTGAATCCGCTAAATTTATATCCTCCCTCGATACGCCCGGCATCGCCATCGGCGGCCTCTCCGTAGGCGAGACAAAAAAGGAAATGCACGAGATGCTTGATGTGGTGACGCCGCTGTTGCCCGAACACAAGCCGCGCTACCTGATGGGAGTCGGCACGCCCGAAGATTTGATCAACGGCGTGGCGCGCGGCGTGGACATCTTCGACTGCGTCCTGCCCACCCGCCTGGCGCGGCACCACTCCGCCTTTGCCCCCGAAGGACGCCTGAATTTGATGAATGCGGCCTTTGCGCGCGACCCGCGTCCCATTGACGAAACGTGCGATTGCTACACCTGCAAGACATTCACGCGCGCATATATCCGTCATCTCATCGCGGCAAGGGAATTGCTGGCCGGAACGCTGATTTCCATTCATAATTTGCGGGCATTAATCAGGCTGGTGGAGCAAATCAGAATCCACATTGCAGATGGATCGTTCGAGTCCCGTATGCCTGAACTGTTGAGTCAATGGCACGGAAATGCGGAACGAAAATCAAAAATCATAACCACCAGGCCGCCGAGGGATTAAACCCTTCGCGGTTAAAATACATTGGAGAAACACGATGAATTTATTTCATGCTTTCCTGCTGGGGATTGTTCAGGGACTAACGGAGTTCATTCCGGTATCGAGCACGGCTCATCTTTTGATCAGCCAAACCATTCTTGCTATTCCCGCCGATGACGCGATGTTCTCGTTCCTCGTCATCGTCCAACTGGGAACGATCGTTTCGCTCTTCATTTTCTACTGGAAAGACCTCCTGCTTATTGCCCGTTCAACGTTAAACGTTAAACGGGCAACGCCCGAAAGAAATCTCGGTTTCTACATCATCCTCGCCACCGTCCCCGCCCTGTTGGCCGGTTATCTTTTGAAGGATGCGGTCGAGGCCTTGTTCAAAACGCCCCTGCTCGAAGCGTCCATCCGTTTGTTCTCAGCCGCCATCCTGCTTGTCCTGGCGGAATACCTCGGCAAACGTTCGCGCAATCTCGATTCAATGACGTGGCTCGATGCGCTCATCGTTGGCGTGTTCCAGGTGATCGCGGTCTTTCCCGGCGCATCCCGCAGCGGGACAACCATCAGCGGCGGCATGTTGCGCGGTTTCGACCGACCGTCCGCGGCGCGCTTCGCGTTTCTCATGTCCGTACCGGTGATGCTGGCCGCGGGCGCGTACGAAATGCTGGATGTGATCCAGATGCCGAACCTCGGCGAATTCCTACCCCTGCTCGCCGTGGGATTTGTCACCGCGGCGGTTGTCGGCTGGCTTTCCATCAAATGGCTGATAGACTATCTCGGCAAACATTCACTGTATGTTTTTGCCGCCTATTGCGCGGTTGCCGGAACCATCGTCATATTATTCCAAATTCTCAACTGACCGCTGGAAACCATGAACCTCAATTCCCTGCTCAAACGTCTTGTTGAAACCGAATCCCCCTCGCATGAC
>Ga0172375_10005762_pt1 | contig 17693 bp, 13 predicted proteins | sample LakKiv1m_FD_114537 | JGI IMG/M metagenome (GOLD analysis project Ga0172375, IMG submission 114537) | Freshwater microbial communities from Kabuno Bay, South-Kivu, Congo - kab_092012_11.1m | ecosystem: Environmental > Aquatic > Freshwater > Lake | place: Democratic Republic of the Congo...
GCGAAGAATGCTCAAAGAGCATATCACAGACAAAGTTGATACTTCTGTTGACCCAATGACAGTAGTTGCAAAAGGTGCGGCTTTATTTGCTTCTACAATTTCAGTATCAGACGAAGTAAAAGAAACCACAAGAGATAAAACCAAACTTCAACTTGATATTAAATACGAAGCTACCACCGTTGAATTAGACGAAATGGTAAACTTGAAAGTGCTGAAAGAAAAGACAACTGGCACTTTCCCTGAAAAAATTTATGCTGATGTGGTTCGTTTTGATGGTGCTTGGTCAAGTGGTAAAAAACTAATTGGCGAAAAAGCAACAATTGTTGATGTGCTTTTAGTTGAAGGTCGTTCCAACTCATTTGAAATCAATGTTTATGATGAAGCAGGTAATAAATTAGAGTGCCAACCGCACCAATTCAGCATTTTACAAGGAATTGGCGGGCTTGATGGAATGCAAGTTCTACCCTACCACATTGGAATTGCAAAGTTTTTTCACACCGAAGGCAAAGATTTATTTCTGCCTGTAAAAGGATTAGAGAAAAGCAAAAAAGTTCCTGCAACGGGAGTAATCAATGGTTTGAAAACAAGAAGTGCAATCAGACCCGGAATGATTAAGGACATTATTCGTATTCCTATTTATCAAGGTGATTTTAATGCAGAAGGAACAAATCCCGTTTTAAACAACTTTATAACCGAAGTAATCATTACAGGAGAAAGTTTGCCTGCATTACTTCCAGAGGGAAGTGATGTTGATATTACAATAAAAGTGGATAGGTCGCAATTAATGAAATTCAGTGCTTACTTTCCTTTACTAAACCACACAGAGGAATTAGAAATTGAAATAAAGCAAACTGAACCACCAACGGAAGAATTGCTAACCAAAGAAATTTCCAAAGCAAAACGAACGGCACAAAAAGTAAATGCCAATGATGTTTCCGAGAAATTGAAAGCTCTCGAAGAACAATTAGAAAACGAAAAAGGAAGTGCTGACGGAAAAATGAAAATTCTTGACGGCTTACGAAAAGAGCTTTTAAAATTAGACAGTGCTGAAAAAGTTGCAGAATGGCCAAAGGTTGAACATGAACTTAAAGACGCTTTCTATGAATTGGAAGACTTGATAGAAAAGATTAAAGCTAATAGTGACGATGATGGTTTGAATATTGCTAAAGTAGTATCACATATTCAGGAATACAAGAAGACTATTGAGCATATTATTAAACATAAGGACACAAAGGCTGCAAAAGAATTAACGGAAGAAATAGAAGGTCTTGATAGAGAATTAAGAAATTCTGTTTCTGGAGGGTTGATTGATAAAGGGCGTTTGGAGTATCATGATAGAGAGTTTAATAATCTACAATGGAAAGATAAAAATAAAGCAAGGCAACTAGTTAATCAGGGAATGAAATTAATTCAAGAGGGTAAAACAAGTCAATTAAGACCACTTCTGCATCAGATTTGGGATTTAAGAATAGACCCTGATGGAGACAAAGATACCTTAGGTTAATAAATCAAAACTTTATTCTAAAAAATGAATATTCAAAACCAAGGCATACTACCAAAAAACTTTTCAGTTAATGAGAGGTATTCGGTAATGCTTTTTATTAATCAAGGAAGCAATGCAGAAACATACAGAGTAAAAGGGAAAGACGGTAAGCTGTATTTCCTTAAACTGTTCAATTATGCAAAACTCCACCGCTCTGCATTTGACAATGAAAACAATTTGCTTGAAATTGAAATTCTGAAATCAATTAAGCATCCCAATGTTGTTTCATATAAAGACAGTGGAGAGTTGATTTTTGAGGGAAAGAAGTTTGGATTTTTAGTTTTAAATTTCATTGCGGGAGAAACCTTGGCTGAAAAAATAAGCCGTGAAAAATTTGAATCTGTTTATGATTTGAAACAAATTATTTCAGAAGTTTTAAATGGTCTGAATTATTTGCACAGTTTGCCCGAACCAATAATACATAATGAAATTACACCTCAAAATATAATGCTTGATTTGTCGGGCGATATTCCACAAGCAAAAATTATTGATTTCGGTTTTGCCCGTTCATTTCATCAATCTTCAAAAGTTTATAATAAAGAAGGGTTAAATTTGAATTATGTAGCTTCTGAATGTTTTAATAGCTTTTATTCTCCTCAATCTGATTTGTTTTCTGTAGGTGCAGTAATGTATCATTTTCTATTTGGAATGCCACCTTGGTTTAAAGACATTTCAAAATTCAAAGCCGACAGAATAAAAGCCGAAGATTTAATTATTGAGGAACGTAAAAAGCCTCTTTCTTTTCCGAAAGTTTCAAGCGACATAGTTGATTTTGATGAATCTATTTTAAAGGTTCTAAAGAAGGTATTGCAGCAAGACCCTGATAACCGTTTTCAATCTGCCAACGAATTTATACAAGCTCTAAATGGAGAAATCGAAATTGAAGATGTAGATACCATTCAGAAAGTAAAATCTGATGAAAAGGACGATAAAAAAATAAAATCGCAAAAAGCCAAAGGCAAAGGTTTTGATGCAATTGCCGGTATGAAAGAACTAAAAGCACAATTGCAATTAGATGTAATTGATGCCTTAAATAAACCCGAAGAATACGCAAAGTATGGTGTAACTATTCCTAATGGAATGCTTTTATATGGTCCACCTGGTTGTGGGAAAACATTTTTCGCGAAACATTTTGCTGAAGAAGTAGGCTTTAATTTCATGTTGGCAACACCTTCTACCTTAAAAAGCAGGTATATAAATGCAACTCAAGAAAACATTGCAAAAATGTTTGAAGAAGCAGAAAAAAATGCACCAACAATCATTTTCATAGATGAAATAAACGAGCTACTTCCAAGCCGTGACAGTGATGCTCACGAAATGGCTAAAAGTGCTGTGAATGAAATGTTGGCTCAAATGGACAGAACAGGCGAAAAAGGAATTTTCATAATAGGAGCAACCAACTATCCTGATATGATAGACCCTGCTATGCTTAGGGCTGGTCGTTTAGATAAGAAGTTTTACTTACCTCCCCCCGATTTAGAAGCAAGGAAAGGAATGTTTGAAATGTATTTAAAAAACAGACCTTTAGATTTTGGTATTGATTACGATAAACTTGCAATACTAACGGAACATTATGTTTCTGCAGATATTGAGTTATTAGTTAATGAAGCATCAAGAGAATCATTGAAAAACAAGTCGCGCATTACAATGGAAATTCTTGAAAAGACAATAAAATCAAATAAACCATCAGTGTCTTTAAATGAACTTAAAAAATATGAATTAGTAAAAGTAAAAATGGAATCTGATGGTTCAGAAAAACCAGTAGAAAGAAAACGGATAGGATTTAAACCTTAAAAGAAAATAAAAATGGAAACAATATCATTTGACAAACTTTTGCTTAAAACAGCATTCTGCTGCATGGCAGCAGATGGCAATATTGACAAAAGGGAAATTGCTTTAATAAAAACGATGTGTGCAAATTCACCGTTGTTTACAAATTTCAATTTTGAAGAAGAAATAAATATTTTAGTAACTAAACTAAACTCAAGAGGTAAAGAATTTATTAGTTACTACTTTGATTTACTTAAAAACACTTCTTTAACAGAGCAAGAAGAATTGACCTTAATTGATTTTGCAGTAAAGATTATCCATGCAGATGGTGTTGATGAGTATTCTGAAATTAAATTTTTCAAGATAATTAGACATAATTTAAAAATAACCGATGAAAAGATTATTGCATCTTATCCTGAAATTGAATCTTGGTTAGAACAAGACATAATAACAGAATCATATCTGGATACAATTACTAATCAATATTTAAACTTAGCCGAATTACCACAATTTGAATTAATCTCATTTATTGATAAGAATTCCTAGGTATACAGGTGTTCAAATACTTAAGAAAATATTTTATGAAGAAATTATATTCTGTTTATTTAAAATACCTGCTTTTGATAATGTTAATGAATGCGTGTAGCGCAAATAATCAGGAGGAGGAAACGGAAGAGCATACAGACAGCGTAGTTTTTAAATTACCGGAAGGTGAAAATACTCCACACATCACCTACGATACATTTATGTTTAATAAAGTAAATGGCATTAAAAAGTTTAAAATAATAACAACTGTAGATACTGATAATTATTGGCTTTATGCTATCAGAATCTTTTCTGATACATCATTATTGCAAACGATAGATTATAACGAGGGAAGAGATGGAAGGGATATAACACTTATTGACTGGAATAATGACGGATATAAGGACATAACCAGCATTTGGAGTTCCGGCTCTGCCGGAACCGGATACCTGATCTGGGATTATTCTAAAAAAGATAAAAAATTTATTTTTGATAAATTACTATCCGATAAAATAGGTTTAGAATTAGATTCGGTTAAACATAGAATAGTTTTCAATGTAAGGGGGGGCTGGTTTACACAATATATTGATACTTTAAAATACAAAAACAATAAACTGGAATTAATAAATGCTATAGAATTTAAAAGATGGCATGACTCTTTAATGAATACCTGGGAAAAAAGAACTGTGACGAAAATTGTGAATGGAAAGGAAGTTGTTACCATAGACAGCTCTATTTTAAAAAAAGATTAATAAAAGATAGAAGAAGAAGATGGGGAATTACACAAATTCTTAACGGTCATTAAAAATAGGGCACAATGGAATATAAAGATAAAGAGATATTATTCAGAGAATTTATGAGTAGATGGGGAGGATACTTATTTGTAGGTAATAATTCAAACCATCATTCCCAGCTGCCCCTGATGCTCCTCATTAACGTTTGCATAGAGGCAGATTGCGTTGGTCAGGTTTTGCAATTCCGAATTTTTTATACTTTAGCAAAAAATAAATAGGCAGTTGTTAACTCAGCTATACGCGATGAACATTAAGCCTAATGGGGCATTTGGTGACTAAATTCTAAATCATATAAATAAAAATGGAAAAATTATCAGTAAAAAGAAAAGAAATTGCAGTTGAAGTAAAAATAAAAGAAATTGCAGTTGAAGCAAAAGGAAAAGAAATTGCAGTTGAATTTGCCAATGCAGTTTTGAAGAAAGACATTAAACTTATTGAACAACTATTAAGTGATAAGGGAGGCTTCAACATAGAGAAGAAAAAATGGGTAACACTAGATGTAAATAAAGAACAATTTATTAAATGGTTTGAACAAAAGCTTAGACGTACTCGTATTACTAAAGTTGATTTTGACCAATGTCTTTATTGTATGATAGGCAATACGGTAGTGCTGTTTAATGAGGGGCAATTTCCAATCAAAAATAAATACAGTTTCGAACGCCCAAAAACAGGGCTAATGCTCGATATAAAGGATGATAAAATAGTTGAACTAAGGTTTTGTTACACCTTTCTAAAAACAGAAAACTATTGTAAGTTTGAGCGTGACAAAGAATATTAAGAGACAACAATAACCCTGTTGAGCATTATATATGCCACTTGGAACACTATAATTACCCCCATTCTTAGGACAGACATTATTCAAAGTTAAGTTAGTTGTTGTTATTGTTGTCATTTTCTTATTTTCTACTTTGCTTTTGAATTCTGCGCTGAATTTTCTTCTTTGATTTTTAGACTTATACCGTTTAAAAACAAATAATACGATGTGCCTTTTATATTTTTGAGGGAAGGCTAAACGGCTACCTGTTTCTTATAGCCTGTAAAGATTATTTTTGGCTATAAATAAGCCCCAAAAGTCAAAAGTATGATGTTTATCATTTTTTGTTCTGCGGAATAAAAATATTTTTATACAATTTATAAAAACGATAAAACCATGTCATATAAATTCAAAACACTCAACATCACAAAAATCTCCGTTATAGGAGCAGGGCAAATTGGTCCTGACATCGCTTTACATTTTGCCAAAACACTTTCCAAATACGGGGTAAGTGTTATAAACTTAGATATTTCCCCTGAAGCGCTGGAAAAGGCTAAGGCAAAGGCGCACAAGAAAATTCAGAAAGGCGCTGAAGCGGGCGCATTCAAACCGGAACAGGCAGAACAAATCAAGAACGCACTGGTGTTTTCCTCCGATTATGAAAACGTGAGAGGTTCACAGATTGTTGTGGAAGCAGCCACCGAAGATGAGAATATCAAAGACAAAATTTTCCGCAATGTTGAACTGCTGACGGATGACAATTGCGTGTATTTCTCCAATTCATCACACATGCAGCCGGAAGTTATTTTCCGGAACATCAAAAATAAATCACGTTGCCTTGTTGCACATTATTTCTTTCCTGCTGAGATTAATCCAATCGTGGAATTAGTTCCGGGAAAAGAAACAAATGCGGCACTCTTAGACCTTTTGCTTGGGTTTTATGAATCACTTGGAAAGATTCCAATCAAAGTAAAAAGTTCTTATGGTTATGCTATTGACCCCATCTTTGAAGGAATATGTCAAACAGCAATTATGTGCCTGGAAAAAGGTTGGGGAAATGAAAAAGAGATTGATGCGGCTGCTGTTAAGGCGCTTGGTCTGGGTGTAGGTCCTTTCACCGCTTTAAATCTTACAGGGGGGAATCCAATTACTGCGCATGGATTGGATGAAATGGGAAAATTATTGATGCCCTGGTTTAAAACTCCCCGGATATTACACGAAAAAAATAATAATAAAGAAGCATGGAATACTGCACAGCGAGGTGAGAAAGTAGAACTCAGCCCGGAAAAAGAAACAAAGCTTGTAAAGGAATTCCAGGGGGCATTCTTCGGTCTTGCTTCCTACATCCTTAACACAGGCATTGTTGACATCAATGATTTGAACATGGCATGTGAAACTGCTCTTGTTATTAAGCCACCATTCAGCTTAATGAACAAAACAGGAATTGATAAGGCATATAGCCTGGTAGAAGATTTTTGCACCGCACATACTACTTTTCATTTCCCGTATATCCTTGAAAAAGCAAAAGCAGAAGGGGGTTTTAAACTGAAAGACATTGTTGTTTCAAGGCAGGATGATGTATTGATTATTACCATCCGCAGACCAAAAGTTTTAAATGCACTGAACCTTGAAGTGCTGAACCAGATAAAAAATGAACTGGAAGAAGTGAAGAATGACAGCACCCTGAAAGCCGCTGTAATAACCGGTTTCGGGACCAAAGCCTTTGTATCCGGTGCTGATCTTAACATGATTGCCGGATTGAAAACACCTGAAGACGGTTACAATAATTCGCACACTTTCCAATCAGTTGTGGATTATGTAGAAAATTATCCTAAACCAATTGTATGCGCCATGAACGGATTTGCATTTGGAGGTGGAAATGAACTGGCGATGGCATGTACAGCACGCATTTGTAAAAAAGGATTACCTGTTTTGATTTGCCAGCCCGAAGTGAACCTGGGATTTATTCCGGGCGCTGGCGGAACTCAGCGTTTACCAAGAATTGTGGGAGTTGAGAAAGCAGCAGAAATATTGAGAACAGCAAGAACAGTATCAGCAAAAGAAGCAGCAGAAATAGGATTGGTTTACAAGGAAACAGATGGAAACCTTTTAGAAGAAGCTATAACACTCGCAAAACAAATTGCAGCCGGAGAAGTGAAAGTAAAAACAATTTCCAAAGAACCAATCAGCAAAAACGGGAATCCACAATCGCTTGAAATCGGAAATCTCAGCAAAAAAATTGACGAGATACTTGTGAAAGCAATTTATGAAGGATCACGAATGAGTTTGAAAGAAGGTCTCGACCTGGAATCGCGCATGTTTGGAGAATGTCTGTTAACTGAAGACATGAAAATCGGGCTGGAGAATTTTAAAACCAATGGTCCTAAAGTAAAAGCGAATTTTATTCATAAATAGGATGAAGTATAATGTAGGTATTGATATTGGCGGGACTTTCACTGACCTGATTTGTGTTTCTTCAGAAGGAAAAACTTTTGTGCACAAAACATTATCCACTCCTCAGGATTCATCTGTGGGCTTTATCAATGCGCTCCGCGAGGTTGCTGAAATGACCGGGCAATCTTTTGAAAAATTTGTTTCTTCCATTGATACAATAGTTCACGGAACAACCGTTGCCACAAACGCATTGCTCACTTTGAGAGGTGCGAAGACAGCGCTTATTACAACAAAAGGTTTTCGGGATGCTTTGGAAATGCGCAGGGGAATCCGTGAGGAACAATACAATAATCACTATAAAAATGTAGTGCCGCTTGCTCCCCGTTACCTGCGCATCACTGTTGATGAGCGAATTGATGCTGAAGGAAAAGTGCTGAAGAAATTATCCGAAAAAGACCTGTTGGCTGTTATAAAAAAGATAAAGGAAGAGAAAGTAGAATCAGTTGCAGTTTGTTTTATGAATTCTTACAAGAATTCAACTCATGAAAAACAGGTTGTGAATTTTCTCCGCAAAAAACTTCCCGGAGTTTTTGTAACAGCATCTTTCGAAGTATTGCCTTCTATCCGGTTTTACGAGCGGGTAAGCACCACAACAGTCAGTGCTTTCGTTGGACCTATTGTAGCAAAGTATCTCGATAACCTCACTCAAAAACTTGAAAGCATTAATTTCAAAGGAACGCTGCTCATCATGCAATCCAATGGCGGAGTTGTTGTTCCTGAGCAGGTAAAGAAAAATCCTGCGGTTACAGTTCTGTCAGGTCCTGCGGCAGCGCCAACAGCCGGAGCGTTTTATTCTGAGCTGCTCGGCTATAAAAACTGCATCACCGTTGATATGGGCGGAACAAGTTTTGATGCCGCCATCGTGATAGAAAATCAATGTGTAACAAGCACCGAAGGAAGTATCAACCGTTATCGCATCGCACTTCCTTCCTTAGACATTATTACCATTGGTGCGGGTGGCGGTAGCATAGGCTGGATCAATGAAGGCGGACTGCTACAGATGGGACCACAAAGTGCGGGTGCGTTGCCGGGTCCGGTTTGTTATGACAGAGGCGGAAAAATTCCTGCCTGCACAGATTCCGATTTAATTCTCGGTTACCTCAACCCTGATTTTTTTGCCGGTGGAAAATTAAAGCTCAATAAAACAAAAGCAGAGAAAGCCATAAAAGATGAACTTGCATCTAAACTCGGTTTATCTGTATTGGAAACAGCCGCAGGAATGTATCGCATCATCAACAGCAATATGGCGCAGGGAGTGCGTGAAATTTCTGTTGAACGCGGCTACGATCCCAGAGAATTTTTATTCATTGTTGCCGGAGGAGCCGGTTCTATTCACTCCTCTGAAATCTGCAAGGAACTTGAAATTCCTATGTTCCTCGTTCCAAATGTTTCTTCCATTTTCTGCGCAGCCGGTATGCTGCTTGGCGATCTGAAACATGATTATATCCGCTCTTACTTTACTTTATTCAATACGATTGACAAGATGAAATTTCTTTCACTATTTGATGAGATGAAAGAAGATGGCGTTCATGCTTTAGTTGTTGAAGAAGGTGTTAAACCGGAACATATCTTCTTTTATCCAATTCTTGATATGCGTTACGTGGGACAATACCATGAAGTGCAACTGGAGACAAGTTGGGAAGATGTTATTAATTACCGGCTTGAGAATATTTTTGAATCATTTCATAAAGAACATAACAGGCAGTTTGGCTATTCGCTTAAAGAAGAAGGAACAGAAATGGAACTGATTAATTTGCGTTTGCGCGTTGTTGGAAAAACAGAACGCCCGAAATTTCTTTCCGCGAATATCAGCCCGGTTTCAGCCAATTCAGCAATTAAAGAACAACGGGAAGTTTATATTCCTGAAATAAAGCAAATGAAAACCGTGCCTGTATATGATGGAGATAAACCCATTTTTGGAGCACAACTAAAAGGTCCTTGCGTAATTGAAAAAATCACCACATCCGTTTTTGTCAGCCAGAACTACAACTGCATCGTTGATGATTTCGGATCGTTCATCGTGTATGAGAAGAAGAACAAGATTACTGAGATTAATAAAAAGATTGCAGCGATTACTAAGAATAAGATTGCAGAGGATATTTTAACAAGATAAAAATTAAGATATGAATAAGGAAGAAAGAGACCCATTAACTGAAAAAATTATTGCTTGTTCATTCCAGGTGCATAAAGAGATTGGTCCTGGTTTCCCTGAAAAAATATATCATAATGCAATGATATTTCTTTTGTCTGAAAAAGAAATAATAACAGAAAGTGAAAAAGAATTTAAAGTTGTATTTCAGGGAAAGAATGTTGGAAAATTCAGGTGTGATTTAATAGTTGAAAAGCAGGTAATAGTTGAGTTTAAGGCAATATCCGGTCATCTGCCTGTATTATTTGAATACCAGGTCTTGTCATATTTAAAAGCATCCGGATTAAACACTGGTTTGATAATCAATTTCGGAAATAAAAGTTGTGAAGTAAGAAGAATGATGTTTAATCATAAATCTGCATAATCAATGACCATCAATATAATCTCTGTAATCTCCGTAAGAATCTTTGTAATCTATATTTAATCTTCGTAATCTCTGTAGTATGGTTATAGATAAAATTTTAGTTTCCATTTTCCAGCGTGCATTCAAATCCATCACGGACGAGATGAGTATATCGCTTACTAAAACAACGCGCTCTCCTATTCTCTGCGAGGCAAAAGATTTTGTAACCGGACTTTATGATGCAAAAGGACAAATGCTGGAACAAACGGAAAACCTTCCCATCCTTTCATTTTCGCTGGGTCCGGTCTGCAAAGTAATTCTCGAACAATACGGAAATGATATTCATGAGGGCGATGTTATTATTCACAATGATGTATTCTCCATGGGGAATCAGAACAACGATGTTGCCATCTTCAAACCTATTTTTCATCAAAATGTTTTGGTAGGTTGGTCAGCCGCAAAAGGTCATCAGGCTGATATTGGCGGTGCGGTGCAGGGCGGTTATAATCCCAATGCAACAGAAGTATGGCAGGAAGCAATACGCATACCAGCAGTTAAATTATTTGAAAAAGGAAAACTGAGAAAAGATGTCTGGAATTTGATTTTTGCAAACATCCGTTTGTCTATGGTGCAGGAAGATATCAAAGCGCAGATTGGCGCGTGTACTCTTGGTGAAAGAAGACTGTCTGCATTTGTTGAAAAATATGGGCTTGAAGTTTTTAATGCACATAAAAATGCATTGTTTGATTCCACTGAAAAAATGATGCGCGCAGAAATAAAGAAAATTCCCAATGGCGCCTACGAAGGAAAAAGCATGGTGTATTATGACGGAAAAAACAAGGGAAGTAAATTCAAAATTCAATCGAAGATTACAGTAAAGGAGGACGAAATAATTTTTGATTTTTCAAAATCTTCACCACAAACAAAAGGTTTTGTAAACGGAGCTTATACTTCAAGCTGCTCCGCTATAACACTTACCTTTTTGCAGATGGTAAATCCCCGTATTCCTCACAATGAAGGAATGATAAAACCTTTGAAATATATTGTTCCGGAAGGCACTATCCTGAATGCTTCTTATCCTGCCGCAACCACTTTCGGAAATCATCTTTGCCCTCAGATTGCGGATTCTATTTTCAAAGCGCTTGGTCCTGCCGTCCCTGAAAAAATTACTGCCGGCTGGAATCATTTGCTCTGCTCATTGTTCACAGGCATTCATCCGCGCACAGAAAAAAAATATGTTGACATCTGTTTCCTCGGAATGAAAGGCGGAAGTGGCGCCATGAAAGGCGATGACGGCTATGACCATATCGGAATGATTGATGCCTCAGGCGGTGTACTCGACCAGGATTATGAAATGTATGAACAGCAAACTCCGCATCTGATTTTGCAACATGAATATTTATGTGATTCAGGCGGAGTAGGACAATGGCGGGGAGGTCTGGGAACTGAAACAAAAATTTTATTGAAAGGCGGTGATACAACAATGGTGGTTTTTGGCGATGGAGATGTGGAACCTAATTATGGTTTGTTTGGTGGAAAAGGAAGTGTGTTGAATAAAATTGAGTTGAAATATAAGAGCGGAAAAAAATTAATTCCGATGAGCAAGGATATGATTTTCGGAATCCCTGATGAAACAATCTATTACCAGGTTGCAGGAGGTGGGGGTGGATATGGGAATCCTAAAAAACGAAATAAAGAAAAAGTGAAGATTGATATTAAAAACGAAGTGGTTTCAAGAAAAGCTGCTGAGATGATTTATGGAGTAAAAAATAAATTATGAATCACGAAATTATTTTACCCGAAGGATGGCTAAATCCAAAAGGATACTCAAATGGAATCCTTGCCGCGAAAGGAAGAACACTTTTTTTAGCCGGGCAGGTCGGCTGGTCGGTAGAAGAAAAATTTGCGAGCGATAAATTAGTCCCGCAGTTTGAGCAGGCATTGAAGAACATTGTTGAAATTGTGAAAAAAGCAGGAGGGAAAACGGAAGACATCTGCAAAATGACCTGTTTCTGCAAAGACCGTGAACAATACCTCGCATCAAGAAAAGAACTGGGAAAAATTTGGAGAGAAATAATAGGAAATCATTATCCCTGCATGAGTATGATTTTCGTAGTTGATTTATTAGACCATCCAGCATTAATTGAAATTGAAGCTACCGCTGTAATTCCTGAATAATGGATTTTGAATTAAATGACATACAAAAATCTGTTCAGCAAACTTTCAGAGAGTTCGCAGATAAAAAAATAAAACCAGTTGCTGCACAACTTGATGAGGAGAAAAAATTCCCAATGGAATTATTTATGCAAGTTGGGGAGTTAGGATTTTTCGGAATGCGTTACCCCGAAAGTGTCGGAGGCAACGGACTGGATATTGTTTCCTATTCTCTTGCAGTGATGGAAATGGCGCGTGGTTCATTATCGCTTGCTGCTGCCTGCACCATGCAATCGCTGATGGGAACTTATTTTCTTTTCCGGTTTGGTGATAAAGAAATCAGGGAAAAATATTTTGCGGAAGCATTGAAGGGAAATAAAATTGGAGCCATCTGCATGACTGAACCCAATGCCGGAAGCGATCTGATGGCAATAAAGACAACAGCAAAAATTTCTGATAACGGTTTTATTCTGAACGGACAAAAGACCTGGGTTACTTCAGCGCCTGTTGCTGATTTCTTTACGGTACTTGCGAGAACAAACAATCATGAACAGCTCTCAATATTTTTTGTTCCTGCAAATCTCAAAGGTGTGATGGTCGGAAAAAGCATTGAAAAAATGGGCGTTCGCGGTTCTCTCACCAGTGAAGTGGGTTTCAACGATGTTGAGCTTCCGAAAAATTATTTACTTGGAGAAATAGGAGAAGGAACAAAATGTCTTCGCGAAATTCTTGCTGAGATAAGAATTATGACCGCTGCTCTTGCAATCGGAGTAGCAACCGCAGCGTACGAAGAAGCGCTTGAATATGCAAAAACAAGAGTGCAGTTTGGAAAACCAATCGGAAAATTTCAGGCTATACAAATGAAGTTTGCTGATATGGCGATGCAATTAGAAACTGCAAAACATTTTGTTTTATATGCCGCAACACTGAGCGATAAAAATTTATCGCGACAGAAAGAAGCAATGATTGCAAAATTGTATGCATCAGAAATAGCAAATAATATCTGCGACCAGGCTTTAAGGGTTTTAGCTTCTTATGGTTATGCAGTTGATTACGGAATAGAGCGCTACCTGCGGGATGCACGATTTACATTGATAGGCGGAGGCACTTCAGAAATTTTGAAAATAAATATTGCAAAAGAGTTGGGGTTATGAGTTTTATTAAATCATACAATATTGCATTTCCTCATTTCAGAGTGGAGGATAACATTCTCCATCCAAAAGGAAAAAAAGGAATAATGAAGGCTGTCTGTTTCCCGGATGAAGATATTATAACACTTGCTTTTGAAGCCGCGTCCGGAATTCCCAAAGAAAACATTGACGGAATATTCTTTGCATCCTCTTCCCCTGTTTTTCATAATCGCTATCATGCTTCCTTTCTCGCGGATTTATTAAATCTCTCTCAGGGAATTTTAGCGCTGGATTTTCTCAATTCAACCAGAAGCGGAACAGATGCTTTATTGGTAGCAAATGATTTGATTGACTTAGGAAAGTATAAAAATATTTTAGTGATTTCAACAGATGTTGACTTTCCAGGAATTGGAAAAGAAATTTCTACTCCTTTTGGCCATGCAGCTTGTGCACTATTACTCAGCAACGAAAAAGGAATTGCTGAAATCACATCTGCAAAATCATTCAGCGCTTCTCTTTCTGAAGAATTTTCTTACAAAGGAAATTATATCCAGAACGATCCACGGTTCAGCCGCGATGCAGGCTTTAAAACCAACCTGGCTGCCGCACTCAAAGATTTCACTTCAAATCCAAAATCTTATGATGCAGTTATTTTAAATTCTCTTTATGCCCGGATGGCAGGAGTAATATTTGCAAAAAAAGGATTTGAGGAAAAACAATTTGCAAAAGACATGCTTGTTTCTAAAATCGGCAATACAGGCTCAACCCACGCTTTACTTCTTCTGGTCAATGAACTGGAAAACGAAAAGAAAAATATTCTTGTCGCAGATTATACAAACGGAACAAACTTTCTTGAAGTTAAAGCCACATCTTTTGTTGAGAATAAAATATTGCATGAACAATTAAATAACTATGATCTGGTTAAATCTTACCAGGATTATTTGCTGCTGCGCAAAGCAGGAAATTTCAATTCCGTAAAATACAAAACCAAAGAAATGTTTTCATCTGAAATGATGCAGGAAAGAGAAAAGAGAACATTGCTCTATTTAAAAGGATTGAAATGCGATGAATGTGGAAGCGTTTACTATCTGAAATCCGTCCGCTGTAAAAAATGTAAATGCGATAAATTTTCAGATGTTCAGCTATCACGGGACGGAACGGTTTATGCTTTTACCAATGAACATTATTTCCCTGCTTCATTTCCGCCAATCACAATGACTGTAATTGATTTGGAAGGCGGAGGAAGAATGACTGTCCAGCAAACAGATACGATGTATCCCGAAAAAAATAAAATGGAAATCGGTTCAAAAGTAAAATTGGTTTTAAGAAAGATGATTGAGAATGATGCTAAACCGAATTATTTCTGGAAAGCAAAACAATTATGAACAAACAAGGCGACATAGCTATAATAGGAATTGGTGTAACGAAATTCGGTGAATTGTTTCATCAGAGTTATGATGATCTGGTTCGTGATGCAGCATTGCAAGCTGTCAGCGATGCGCAAATCTCAATGGACGAAATTGGCGCTGCATGGCTTTCTACTGCTTTCCCTGAAATTGGTGTTTTCAAAGGACGAAGCGGAATGGATTTATCAGAACCGCTTTCGCTTTATAATATTCCTGTTACAAGAGTTTCAAATTTTTGCGCCTCAGGCGCTGATGCAATCCGCAACGCAGTAAACGCGCTTCGTGCAGGTGAATGTGATGTCGCGATGGCACTGGGCGTTGAAAAATTGCGCGACCGTCAACCACAAGATTCCATTGTAAAAATGATGGTGGAATACGGTCATCCGTTTTTGCAAAAAGGATTTACGGCAGCAGGAACTTTTGCAGTTTACGCTAACCGCATGATGCACGAATTCGGTGTTAATCGCGAAGATATTTCCGCTATTTCAGTAAAGAACCATTTCCACGGCTCGATGAACGAAAAAGCACATCACCGCAAAGCCTGCTCGCTTGAAGATGTGATGGCTTCTCCGATGGTTGCAAATCCGCTTACAGTTATGGATAGTTGCCCTACCACTGATGGCGCGGCTTGTGTGATAATGGTTCGGGCAGAAGATGTGGACAAAAATAAACACAAACCAATTTTTGTGCAAGGTATCGGGCTTTCAGTTTCCACAGGATGGGATATGCCATTCTTTGATCCCAACCACGATTTCCTTTCATTTGAAGCAACACGAACAGCAGCAAAAAGTGCATACAAACAAGCAGGAATTACAAACCCGATTGAAGAAATTGATTTGATTGAAGTGCATGATTGTTTTTCAATCGTTGAGCTAATCACTTATGAAGATTTAGGTTTATGTAAAAAAGGAGAGTCAAAAGATTTGATACGCGGAAAAGAAACACAATTAGGAGGAAAAATTCCGGTGAATGTCAGTGGAGGCTTGCTTTCCTGCGGTCATCCGGTAGGAGCAACAGGAATAAGAATGGTGGTTGAAGTCTCCAATCATCTCAGGAAAAATGCAGGTGAAAGACAAGTTAAGAACGCGAAAAGAGGATTGACTCACAATATTGGCGGACCGGGCGCTATTGCATCTGTAATTATTTTAAGTAATGAAAATTAATATTCTGTTATGAACATAGAAAAAGTATTCGAGGTAAGAGGACATGCACGAGGCGGGCAGGGAATGGTTACTGCGTTTGAAATTCTTGCAAAAATATTCAGCTACACAAAAAATTACGAAGTACAGGCTTTCCCGTTTTTTGGGGTAGAACGGACAGGCGCACCCATTCAGGCTTATTTGCGTATTTCACCGAAACAAATTTTAAACCGCAGCAATATTTACACGCCAAATCTTGTGGTGGTTTTTGATGAAGGTTTAATCGGTCAGACCCCGGTTTTTGAAGGGTTATCGGATGATGGAATCATCTTAATCAACAGTGATAATCATCCATCATTTTATAAAGGGAAAGCAAAAAATATTTTTACGGTACCTGCTACAACAATTTCTCTTGAAAAAAAGTTAGGCAGCAAAGCGCTGCCGATTGTAAATGCTGCAATGATAGGGGCTATCTTAAAAATTTTGGATGCCGGAATAAATGAAGCTGCAAAAGAAATTATCAGGAAAGAAGTTCCTTCCAAACCTGAAGCAAATTCCCAGGCGGCTGAAATGGCATACAAAAGTGTTATTGGATTTCTTGATGTTTCTTATATCAAAGCAGCTTCAACAAACAATAAAGCAGCTTCAACTTCCAATAAATTGCCTGCTGTTCCTTATTGGGACAAACCAATGTCATTGAATAAAACCGGCAACTGGCGCGTATTTGCTCCTGAGTATGTAAACCGCAGACCTCCCTGCAATGACAACTGTCCTGCCGGAACTGACGTCAGGAAATTTGTGGATCTTGTTACAAAAAAGAAATTCAAAGAAGCATACGAAGAAATCTGCAAGCACAATCCGTTTCCATCTGTCTGCGGAAGAGTTTGTCCTCACTTCTGCCAGCAGAATTGCAACCGGGGCAGCTTTGATGAACAACTGAATATAGGTGCAATAGAACGATTCCTCGGTGATAAAAACTCTGCGTATAGGGTTAAATCTTCTCCGGTAAAATATAAGGAAACAATTGCTGTGATCGGCTCCGGACCTGCCGGGCTTACTGCCTCCCTGCGACTAAGGCAAATAGGATATCCTGTTACTGTTTTCGAATCATTCGGGAAAGCCGGAGGAATGATGCGTACAGGAATCCCGGAGTTTCGCCTTCCGGAAAAAGTTCTTGACAAAGAGATAAAAAAAATCACCGAACAAGGAGTGAAAATCGTTCTTGATAAAAAAGTTTCAATAAACGAATTGAAGAAAGATTTTTCTGCTGTTATAGCAGCAGTAGGTTCTCACGTTGGTGCAAGCATGAAATTTCCAAACGAAAATGAGATTATTGAAGGAATAAAATTTTTAAGAGGAATAAAATTTAATGAATCCGTAAAGTTAATCCGTAAAGGTGATCAGGTTGGGGTGATCGGAGGAGGAAATACCGCCATTGATGTGGCAAGAACGGTTTTGAGACTTGGCGCTAATCCCGTGATCTATTACCGGAGAACAAGACAGGAAATGCCTGCCATTGCTCATGAAGTTGA
>Ga0172375_10005763_pt1 | contig 17691 bp, 13 predicted proteins | sample LakKiv1m_FD_114537 | JGI IMG/M metagenome (GOLD analysis project Ga0172375, IMG submission 114537) | Freshwater microbial communities from Kabuno Bay, South-Kivu, Congo - kab_092012_11.1m | ecosystem: Environmental > Aquatic > Freshwater > Lake | place: Democratic Republic of the Congo...
ACACCTACTACCTCTTTCCTTTTCTCCTAATCCTCATTGACCTTACCCTGAAGAGGTGGCGCAAGAGCTGGAGGCTATGGGTACCCTTCTTTTTGCTGGCGGCATTAAAACTGGCTTCGATAAAGGCTGGATTTATATCCAGGATTGATCTTCTCTCCGGAAAGTCAGCTATGGCTGCGCCGGTATGGAATAATCCTGTGCTCACCGTTGCCCATTCCTTATTTTCAAATTTAAGCCTGATGCTTTGGCCGCTTAAGCTCACCTTATACCATGAGCCAGTAGTAGTTTCTCGCACTATACTTAGTTGCGAGGTGATCCTCTTGTTTGTGCTTCTTGCCAGCCTCAGGTTTATATTTAAAAAAGAAAAATTGCTATTCTTGGCGGTTATGTTTTTTATTTTATTCATCAGTCCTACATTCAGTCCTTTTATCATAAGCTGGCTGATAGCAGAAAGGTATCTATACCTTCCTTCGCTCTCCCTGAGCATCCTCGCCGCTTTTATTTATAACAGGTATGGTAGTATAAACCCAGGACTAAGAAATAAAGTACTCTCTTTGTTTATCCTGATAATGGCCCTGTATGCATTACGAACGATATCCAGAAACGAAGACTACAGGAGCCCGGATAAGTTTTGGCGTCAGGAATTAAAAGTCTCTTACGGTAGCGCGAGCGTGCATAATAAGATGGGTGACATCTATCGCAGCGAAGGGAAATTCAAAGAGGCCATAGAAGAACTGAATAAGGCACTATCAATTAAACCCAAAGATGCAAATGCCTATAATAATTTAGGGGTTACTTATTCTACGATGGGGGATAAGTCTGCCGCAGTCTCTTGCTATCTGAAAGCAATAGAGTTTGATCCTGAGTTTGCAGAGGCATACTTTAATCTTGCTAACGCATACTCAGCGCTTGGAAAAAACGAGGAGGCGATTTTTTCCTATCGTAAGGCAATAGCGTTGAAAGGAAATCTTCTGGAAGCGTATATTAATCTCGGGGCTGTTTATCAGGGGCTTGGCAGGAATGCTGAGGCTATTGCTGTTTACCGGGGAGCCCTTCAGATCTACCCCAAGATGGCCGTAGCGCATAATAATCTGGCCGCAGCCTATTATCATGAGAAAAAATACGACCTGGCTATTCAACATCTTGATCTGGCTGACAAATTTGGTCATAGGGTGAGCCCGGAACTCTGCGGGTTGCTGGAACCTTATCGTAATTCGCGCTAGCGCCGCGGGTAATTTATTATAATAACCTGCCTAAAGTCTATATAAAGCAATTTTCAATCGTTTATCTTAACCGGTTGCCGGATGATGGAATATGAAGATAAGATATCTAAGATTATTAGATAAATACTTAGGGTTCTTATTAATTGCAGCCGCGAGCATAATCGAGCGTTTTCTTAAAGACGCGGATCTTTCCGCTACCCGGAAAATAGATAGAATGCTGGTTATTAAGTTCTGGGGTTTTGGGAGCATAGTGTTAGGATATGATTTTTTTCAGTCTATTCGTAAGAAATTACCTGATACGCATATCTGTGTCTTAACGCTAAAACAAAATAGCCAAATTTTTTCGATAACCGGGTTATTTGACGAAATAATCGATATAGATATAAGAAATTTACCCAGCTTTGCCATAGATAGTATCAGAACAATTCTTTACTTGAGAAAAAAATCTTTCGATATTTCCTTTGACTTGGAATTTACTTCTAGATTCTCGGCCCTCATCTCCTGTTTAATTAATGCCAAGAAAAGAATAGGTTTTCAATACGACGGCATCTGGAGGGGGAGGTGTTTTACGGATACGCTGCATTTTCGAGAAGACGCAAAATTAAAGGATTCTTATTCGGAAATGATTAGTTTTATAAGAAACGATACCGGAGATTTGTCCTACCCGCTCAAATTAAATATTAAAAATGAACAAAAAACAGCCGTAGACATCCTGCTCGCGAGGGAATCGCTGGTGGGTACAGGTCCAATAGTAGGAATTAACATAAATGCCAGTGAATTGTGTTTATTGAGGCGCTGGCCGAAAGAGTATTTTGTGGCTTTATCCGAAGAATTAATTAAAACATACTCTGCGCATATAATATTTATAGGCTCGGAGGACGACCTTCGTTATGTAAAATCCACAATCGACCTTATGCATCAGGATCAAAGGATGAGCGTTCATAATTTTGCAGGCATAATTTCGCTGACACAGCTAGCTTATTTAATGACTAAGTTCAGGTTATTTATTTCAAATGATAGCGGCCCTTTACATTTAGCTGCCTATTTAAAAGTTCCCTCTATTTCATTCTTCGGTCCGGAAACACCGCTTATCTATGGCCCGGATGGGGCCCTAGACACGGTATTCTATAGTAACTTAAGCTGTAGTCCTTGTATCAGAATCAAGAATTATAAATCTGCCAGATGCCGCAATAACCATTTTTGTTTAAGGCAGATAAAACCATCTGTAGTTATCGATGAGATTAGAAGAAAAAAATTACTTTGATACGATAGCGCAAGCCTTTGACACTGATTTCAACGTGTATGGGAAGCCCTCCGGTATACTGCGAGTCGAGAGGCGCGTGAAGCTTTTCATTGAATACTGCAGGCTAAAACCAGGTTTAAAAATCCTGGAAATTGGTTGCGGCACCGGAGAATATACCAGGGCTATGATTCATTACGGCTTAAATTTATTTGCTACCGACTTTTCTCTCAATATGGTAAGGCGTGCCCAGAAAAAATTAAACACGGCAGAAAACGGCATATTTTTCTTATCGGATGTCGAGCTGCTCCCTCTTCGGGGGGATAGTTTTGATGCAGTCCTGGGGAATTCAATACTGCACCACCTAGAAGTTGAAAAGGCCTTAAGGCAGATATACCGGGTTCTTAAAAAAGGAGGCAGGATTGCTTTTTCAGAGCCGAATATGTGCAATCCGCAGATTTTCCTTCAGAAAAAAATAAAACTCCTTAAGAAACTAGCCGGTGATTCATCGGGAGAAAAAGCTTTTTACCGCTGGTTTTTAAGCAGGATGCTTGAGCGGTCAGGTTTCAAGAATATTGTTGTCAGGCCGTTCGATTTTATGCATCCCTCTACCCCAGCCTCATTAGTGAAGATTATCGATAAGGTAGGGGCCTTTTTTGAAAAAACTCCGCTAAGAGAAGTTGCGGGATCGTTATTTATAACGGGTGAAAAATGAAAGTTTATCTTATTAACCCTCCGGCAAGCAACGGCATAAAAATGGTCAGGGAGGGCAGGTGTATGCAAAGGAAGGGCGCCTGGACAACTGTCTGGCCTCCGGTTACGCTGGCGACAATGGCAGCCATGCTTTTAAGGGAGGGCCTGGAGGTAAGGTTAAGCGATTGCATCGTTGAAGACATATCCTTTGAGCAATTGAAGTCGAATATAAAAGAATTTAATCCCGATCTTCTCGTGGTTAATACGGCGACAGCTTCCATATACTCCGATCTAGATTGTGTCGAGATTGCCAAAGAAGTTTCGCCTGGAATTAAGACGCTGGCTTTTGGCCTGCATGTGACAGCCCTGCCGGATGAGGCGTTTTCGATAGCTTCTTCCCTGGACTATGTGATCCGCGGAGAACCGGAGTTTTGCCTTTTAGAGGTTGCAAATGAATTAAAACGCGGCGGCGCATCAATGCGAGAGATAAAGGGCCTATCTTATCGCCAGGCGTCTGGGGTGCGGCATAATTTAGAGCGCGGATTTAATGAAAATTTGAATGAATTACCGTTTCCTGCCTGGGAATTAGTAAATGTAAATAACTATCTCTTGCCGTTAAGTGCCGAGCCCTTCCTTTTAATTACAACTTCTAAGGGGTGTCCCAATGCCTGCCTGTTCTGTCCGGCAAAGCCTTTTTATGGCAGTAGCGTCAGGCATCGCGACCATAAGATTGTGGCTGACGAGATGGAGTATGTAAAAAAGAGGTTTAATGTCAGTCAGTTTCTTATCTGGAGCGAATCTTTTACCGAGTCCAGGGATTATACGGTTAAGTTGTGCGAAGAAATAATCAGCAGAAGGCTCGGGGTGTCTTGGGCATGCAACAGCCGCGCGGATAAGGTGGACTTAGAATTGCTTAGGCTTATGAAGCGCGCTGGTTGCTGGATGATAGGCTACGGAGTGGAGTCCGGGAGCCAACGCATACTTGATGCAGCGAAAAAGGGTATTACGGTTGAACAGATAGAAAATGCCGCTAGTCTGGCAAAATCTGTAGGATTAGAAGTTACCGGGCATGTGATTTTTGGTTTACCGGAAGAAACAATGGAAACCGGGCTGGATACGATAGGCTGGCTGAAGGCCCTGGAGATAGACTTTGTGCAGGTGTATTGCGCAGTGCCCTGGCCGTCCACTGTTCTTTATAAAATAGCCCAGCAAAAAGGATGGTTAGTGACGCAGGACTGGGGATTATACGAGCAGAATAATTGCGTCATGAATACGGGATTGATTACGCCTGGGCAGGTGGAGCGTCTGAGAAGGTCTGCGATGATACAATTTTATTTATCTCCCAGGCGAATATTCAGGATATTGAAGAAAATAAATTCCTTCAGGAAGGCAAAGATATTTCTTGCCACGCTTGGAGAGTTTACCAGCTGGATATGATTCATGTTTATGGCTAAGGATAAGATATCCAATCTTAAGCTGTTTATTGCGCTGTTTGTCGTTTGTCTTTGCCTGTACTCCAACGGGTTAAACAATGACTTTATACTCGATGACAACTTTCTGATTACCAACAATGCATATGTTAAGAATTTCCATGTCTCAAGCATTTTCACAACCGGTATCTTCCATTTTAAACCTAAGGAATCCACGGCGGATAGTTATTATTATCGTCCGTTTCAGTCGTTAAGCTATTCCCTGGAGTACCTCCTCTGGGGGGGGAGGCCAGCTGGTTATCGTATTTCCAACATTCTCTTGCATAGCCTCAACTCGCTGTTTGTTTTTCTGCTTGTTTATCTGATACTAAACGACAAGATCCTGGCATTTTCCAGTGGCGTATTCTTCTGTATTCATCCTGCCCAGGTCTGCCTGGTTACATTCATAGCCGGCAGGTCAAATTTACTGGAAACCTTTTTTATCCTCCTGTCTATACTCGCGTATATCCGCTGGCTAAAAGATAGCAGAAAGAGATTTTATTATTTTTCCCTGTTGCTATATGTCGGAGCGCTATTTTCCAGAGAAGGAGCTTTACTATCCCCGCTTTATTTAATTGTCTGCGCGATGTTTCTGAAGACCAAGAAAAATAAAATATTCTTATCAATATTGCCCTATATTGTATTAGGTTTGTTGTATTTTACCCTGCGCAATATGTTTTTGCCTTCGGATAGCCTTAAGATCTTGGCCCCGCTATCTCTAAATCAATCCTTGAACTTTTTACTGCGCCTGCAGGATTATTTCTGGCAACTTATTCTGCCCCTGAATTTAAAAGTAGCGTTATTTAATAAACATGACGTTATTAAATTAGTTTTCTATTTTTTATCCTCATTAATATTTGTCTATTTTTTGACCAGGGCAGCTATTCATAAAAACAAGGCAATTATCTTAGGGCTAATTATGTATTTTGTTGGCCTGATCCCTCTGCTTAAGCTGGATAAAAGCCTGGATTATTTTGGACCGGTTCTTTCCGAGCATTATGTATATAATGCATCCATTGGTTTTTGCATCATCCTGGCTTTTTATATCCTGAGGCTATATAATAATTATCCCAGGACCGGCGAGACTGTATTCGTCATGATATGCCTGTTTTTCTCAGCCTGGACAGTAACATCCGGCCTCTACTATAAAAATGAACTCAGTTTTTATAGATATGTTTTGAGTGTCGATGAACATAATTCAATCGCCCGTATCAATCTGGGGAATGTTTATTATGCGCAAAAGGCTTATGGCCAGGCAATTAATGAGGCAAATAAAGTCTTGCAGCTTGAGCCAGGGGCCTGGGATGCTTATATCCTGACAGGGAATGTCTTCAGGGCTGAGGGCAAGCCTAAAGAAGCTATGGAATCGTACCGGAGAGCGCTTGTCTTTAATCCTGATTCGGATATAGCATTGAATAATATAGGCTTAATTTATAAAGAACAGAATAAATACAGAGAGTCGCTTGAAGCCTTCGATAAGGCGCTCGCAATAAATCCGGAGTCGCTGGTAGCATTAGAAAATATGGCCGGTTTGCTTATTAAAAATAAGGCATACGTTCAGGCGCTGGCGGTTTGTAAAAGGATGCTGGCCCTAGATCCCCATAATGTCAAAGGGCTGGTTGCTATGGGCGTTTATTGGGCTGAGTCCGGATATCCCAAGGAGGCAGAGTTTTTCTTAAAAGAAGTATTGCGCTTGAATCCCCTTGAGTATAAAGTTATGGAGAATATCGGCGCAATGTACGGTAATACCGGAGAAATCGATAAGGCGGTATTTTATTTCGAAAAAGCTTTAAAGATCAATCCGCTTGACCCCGGGCTTAAGAAATCGTTAGAAAAGGCCCTGATGCTGAAGAAGCAGGCAGGTCAGTAACTTTACTTAAGCGCCTTTTTTGGTGACAGGATAAACATCAAGAGGTATAATAATCACTGGCATAAATCCCTTTCTTTATCAGGAAACTTTTGGGAAAGATTATTACGCCGGGTAAGCCTGTGGCGTTGGGAAGGAGAGAGGCATGTCATTAGAAATATCCGTTAAAGAGACAAAGGAAGGTGTTTTTCTAATTGCCCCCGCAGGAGAACTAAGCACTAATACGTACGAGAAGCTAGAAAAGGAAATCAACCCTGTTTTGGCTTCTGCCAAAGCCGTAATCTTTGAACTTAAGGATCTTTCTTATATCAGCAGTATGGGGCTAAGGACATTATTCAGGGTTAAGAAGGCTATGGAAGAAAAAGGCGGTTCTTTTATGTTGGTTAATCCCCAGCCGCAGGTTAAGCTTGTCTTTGAAACAGTTAAGATCTTGTCTGATAACTTACTCGCCAGCCTTGAAGAGGCAGATGAGCTGCTGGATTCCTTCTTAGATAAAGTTCAGAAAGGCAAGATAAAACCTTACAAACCGCAGGAATAAGATTAAAATCGCGTAATTCAAATACGCCGCCTTAGCCTGCATAAACCTTATATTTACCATCTTAAAAAGTTCTCCGCAGCTACTGCCTTATAAAACCACTTAATATACTCATGAATAGAGATAGCCGAAATAGCCCGATAACTTTACTGTGGCAAAAGATTGTTCTTTTGCTGTTCGGAGCGTTATTAACCCTGGTTATCCTTGAAGTCGGATTACGCCTCAGCGGTTTTATTATCCTGTCGTTACAAGAATCCAGAAACAGGGCTTCCATCAGAGAAAAGGGCGCGTATAGAATTATGTGTTTGGGCGAGTCTACTACTCAGGGGCAATACCCGCCTTTTCTTGAGGAGATATTGAATCAGCGTAACACAGGCATAAAATTCAAGGTTATAGATGCTGGCGTCGCAGGGGCCAGTTCAGCTGTACTTTTGACTAGGATGGAGGATAACCTGAACAATTACCATCCTGATATGGTAGTTGTTATGATGGGGATAAATGATCTTAGCGGGTACGCGCCTTACAAAACAGTTTCTGCCTCAAAGATTACACAGTTGGTTAAAACCTCCAGGCTATACAAGCTTTTAAGATTGCTGGGATTGCATATGCGAGCCAAGGCTAATGAGATAGGTATTTGTATGCCAGGAGGAGGGAGTCTCGCTAGGCCGGAGCCTGGTCTTTCTAATGCAGAATTAATCCGCTATCCAGAAAAAGAAGACTCTCCCCGGGCAGAAGAAGCGGTAAGAGAGGGCATAGCATCAAATCCTAATAACGACATGGCATATGTTGAGTTGGGATTGTTTTATGATTACGAAGGTTCAGATAGATTATCCGAAGCAGAGGAGCTCTTCAAGAAAGCTATAGAGATCAATCCCGGAAACTATGAGGCATATATTGCCCTGGGTTGGCTCTATCATTATAGCGCAGGTAATCTCAATAAGGCCGAGGAGGTATTTAGTAAAGCCATGGAGATTGAACAGCGAGACGATCGCGCATACAGCGGGTTAGGGTGGACTTATATAATGCAGAATAAGTTCTACCAGGCAGAAGAGGTTTACAAGAAAGCAATACTCTCAGTCCCCATTCCCAATAATGAAAGGATGTATGGAGCGCTGGCGACATTATACGCAGAAACCGGCAGACCCCGGCTCGGGGAAGAATATCGCAGGGAAGCGGGAGAATTAAGGCTTGGCTACTATAATCCTCTCACGGTCAATAGTTACCAAAAGCTTAAACTAGCCTTAGATGCCAGAAAGATAAAGCTAGTATGTGCGCAGTATCCCATGCACAGCGTAGAGCTGTTAAAAAGAATGTTTTCTGATCAGAAAGAAGTAATATTTGTAGATAACGAAAGAATATTTAAAGATGCCTTGAAGAACGCTAGCTATAAAGAATATTTTACGGATAGATTTGCCGGAGACTTTGGCCACTGCACCCCTAAGGGTAACAGGCTTTTGGCTCAGAATATCGCTAATGCGATAATGGCGGAGATATTTTGTAAGTAGATATCCACAAGGTTATTGGTTATATTTGCGGGTATACTACATATCTGGTTTATTTTAAGGATATTACTGAAAAAATGAATAACAATTCTTATCTGGCTGAACTGGAAAGTAGAAGTATATACATTATCAGGGAGGCATATCATAAATATAGGGATAATCTGGCAATCTTATGGAGTATGGGCAAGGACTCAACTAGCTTAGTGCAGCTTGTAAGAAAGGCCTTTTTTGGAGATGTCCCCATCCCCGTCATACATATCGACACAACATTCAAGTTTAGACAGATATATGAATTTCGCTATAAATATGCGAAGAAATGGAAACTCAGGCTAATTATTGCGAAGAATGATATAGCTTTGAAGAAAGGGATCTCTCCCGAAAAAGGGAGATTTAATTGTTGCGCAGCATTAAAGACGGAAGCCTTGAAGCAGGTGGTCAATAAGCATAAATTCAAGGCCCTGCTGGTAGCCATAAGAAGGGATGAGCATGCCATAAGGGCAAAGGAAAGGTACTTTTCTCTTAGGGACAATGAATTTAGATGGAATTATCAAAAACAACCTTTAGAGTTATGGGCAGAGTATTATAAGGCCGAAGAGAAAGCTGGAGCGCACCTGAGAATTCATCCTTTGCTTCATTGGCAAGAGATAGATGTATGGAGGTATATAAAACAAGAGAGATTACCTGTGGTGAGCCTCTATTTTGCCCAAAAAGGCAGGAGATACCGCAGTATAGGGTGTGAATGCTGCTGCCAACCGGTAGAATCGACAGCCAATAGCATCACCAAGATTATAAAAGAGATCCGGGATACCTCAATAGCAGAACGGTCTGGCCGCTCTCAGGATAAGGAAAAAGAGTATATGATGCAGAAATTAAGATCGTTGGGATATATGTGAAAAAATGCAAGATTATTTGAATATAGTAGTAACAGGTGAAATCGATTCAGGTAAAACTACCCTAATAGGAAGATTTCTTTATGATATGGGCTCGCTTTCTCAGGGGGTAATTGAGGAGATTGAAGACGTCTGCCGAAGATTGGGGAACGGTTTCGAGTTCGCCTATATATTAGATAGCCTTGAAGAGGAAAGAAGAAACCAGTTAACTATAGATACGACCCAGGTTTTTTGTAAAACTAAAAAAGGCAAAAGGTTTATTTTTATAGATGTACCCGGGCATCAAGAGCTGCTCATGAATATGCTTTGCGGAAGTTCTTATGCCGACATAGCCATACTAACCATAGATGTGCGTAAATCGATAGAGAAACAGACCAAGAGACATATGTTTATCCTGAAATTTTTAGGCGTAGAACAAGTCATTATTGCCGTCAATAAAATGGACTTAGTGGGTTTTGATGAAACGGTCTATGAAAGGGCCAAAGAGAGGATAGCCGCATTCTTTAAAAAAATACAGATTAAACCCAAGTATTTTATTCCTATTTCAGCTAACCAAGGAGAGAATCTTGTTAAACGTTCGAAAAAAATGGATTGGTATAAAGGTTTATCCCTGGCTGAAGGATTAAATTCTTGCCGCAGGTTACAGGCAAGCGGCAGCTTCCGCTTGCCTATCCAGGATATCTATTATCTACATAAAGAAAAAGTAGCGATAGGCAGGATCATCTCCGGAAGGATAAAAAAAGGAGATAAAGTAACCGTTTTGCCTATCAACAGAGAATGCAGGATAGATACAATAAAGATTTTTAATAAGAACTATTCTGCGGCTAAGTGCCCGCAAGGCATCGGACTGGTTCTTGATGATATGAGCGATTTAAAGAGAGGCCAGGTTATATGCAAACCACAATTACCGGAAGTAACCAGGGAGATTTCAGCCAGGATTTTTTGTACCCATTCTTTGAATAGGAAAGGTCCCTTGAGGTTTAATTGCGCAACACAGGATGTCGCTGTGCGGATTAAGCAGGTCAATGGAGTTTGGGATACGCTGGGAGCGCAGCCCCGGCCTAAAGAGGAAGCACTAAAAAAGAATAATCTTTCCGAGGTAATTATTGTTTCCAGAAAGCCGGTGACGGTAGAAAAGTTCAGCGGTTCCAGCGGCCTGGGGAGATTTGTCCTTAAGAATAACAAAGAGATCTGTGCCGTAGGGATTATACCTTGAAACTCAATCGCTAGAGATGCTTAATTATTACGTAGATACGGGGCCAGGATTTTTATTTGTGCAGAACATGTCATTTTTATGGGGGATAGTCCTGGGCCTGCTCGGAGTTTTGTTAATTTCCTTTAAATTATTCTTTAAGTTTTTCCTAAAAAAGCGCGGTGGGATTATCTTTATTCTGCTCGCAGCTTTAATTACCGGAGGGGCTATGATATACAAGGGGGGCGATAAAAAGAAAGTTATAATTCTTGGGATTGACGCTATGGATCCCCAGATTACCGAGCAGCTCATGCAAGAGGGGAAAATGCCGAATCTCTCTTATTTAAAAAGAACAGGTACTTACTCGCGGCTAAAAACCACGATGCCCCCTGAATCTGTAGTGGCCTGGACAAGTTTCATTACGGGATTAAATCCGGGGAGCCACGGAATATTTGATTTTGTTATGCGCCAACCGCAGAACTACCTTCCTTATTTAAGCCTGAATGAAATTTCCAATACCCAGGGCAAGGTCAGAATTAAGACCCATAGGAAAGGAGAGGCCTTTTGGCGTATCCTTTCCAAAAATAAGATCCCCGCTAGTATTTATTTCTGCCCCAATACTTTTCCTGCAGAACGGGTTTCAGGCAAGATGCTTTCGGGTATGGGGACCCCGGATATAACCGGGATAACTGGCAGATTCTCATTTTATACCACTGGCCCCTTCTCCCCGGAGGATAAAAACAGCCGGGGCAAGATTATACATGTAGGGCTTAAGGGTAAAATGATTGAAACATCGATATATGGGCCAAAGATAATTTCCGCAGGCTTAGTAAAGGAGGCTGCTATACCTTTGAAGATTATTCTTGCCTCGGACACAAATAAAGTAATTCTTAGGTTTCAAGGTAAAGAACTTACTCTTGATAAGGATAGCTGGAGTAGTTGGCAGGAGGTATCTTTTGACATAGGCCGCATCAGGAAGCTACGCGGTATTGTTAGGTTTTATCTGACCTCTACCGGTAGAGAGTTCGGATTATACGCAAGCCCGGTTAATCTTGACCCGCGTCAGTCAACCTTCCCCGTTTCTTACCCTAAAGGCTATGCAGGCGCCCTGGTAAAAAGGACAGGCCTCTATTATACTCAGGGTATGCCTCATGATAGCTGGGCTTTAACTGAAGGCAGGCTTACTGAAGATGCTTTCCTGAGCCACGCAGATATAATCCTGGGAGAAAAGCGGTTAATCCTGGAAGAGGAATTAAGCAAATTCAAAAAAGGAGTATTCTTTTTTTATATCGACACCCTCGATGTTATACAGCATATGTTCTGGCGTTATTTAGACACAAGGCATTTTCTCTATGAAGAAAATTCCAGGCATAAAGACGTCATATCAAAATATTATGAAAAAATAGACCAGCTCTTGGGATTAGTCTTAAAGAGGATGGACCAAGACACCACCCTGATTATATTATCGGACCACGGATTCAACTATTTTCGTAAAGCCGTTAATCTGAATCGTTTCCTTGTCGATAATGGGCTACTTTTCTTAAAAGAAGGGAAGAAAGAAGGCAGGGATTTCTTTGAAGATGTGGATTGGTCTAAAACTAAGGCTTACGCCCTGGGATTCGGAGGTATTTATTTGAATCGTATCGGCAGAGAATATTATGGGATAGTGGATGCGTCCGAGGCTCAAGGCCTGAAGCAGGAGATTATAAACAAATTAAGGCAATTAAAAGACCCCCAAAGCAAAGAGGCAGTGGTAAATAATGTCTATACAAAAGAGGAAATATTCCAGGGCCGCTATTCAAAAGACGCACCGGATATTTTTGTAGGGTTTAATGCCGGCTACCGCGCTTCCTGGCAGACTGCCTTGGGCGGTACGCCCGGTGGATTATTCGAGGATAACAAAAAGAAGTGGAGCGGAGACCATTTAATCGACTCCGGTTTAGTCCCGGGAGTTATTTTTATTAATAAAAAGTTAGGGTTAAAAGAGCCGGCAATTATAGATATTGCCCCGACAGTATTGAATTTATTCGGCATTGCTAAATCCGATGAAATGCAGGGCAAAGTTTTATTCCAGGACGAGAATAAATGAAAAAGAGAGTAAACATCGGTTTACTCCTGGTCATATTGACAGGCTTGTGCTTAAGGTTATATCAGTTAGGCAGGGAGACCCCTTCGTTCGAAGAGCTTCGAACTTTTTTCTACTCATTTTTTAACATCCCTCTTAATGACCTCTCCGCTTTATTCAATCACTGGTTTTCATTTGGCCACCTTCCTACTTATTTTCTCATTATGCACTACTGGATGTATCTTTTTGGGACAACCGAAGCGATAATTCGTTTTCCTTCTCTTCTCTGCGGCACCTTCTCTCTATATCTTATCTTTCTTCTGGGAAAGAAAATCTTTAATGAAAAGATCGGGCTTTTGGCAAGTTATCTTCTTGCAGTCAGTACCATCAATATTTACTATTCTCAGCACGCACGGCCTTATAGTATGGTGGTATGTTTTGTTCTTTTATCATTTTTGTCATTTCTGGAAGCCCTGAGGCATAACTCCAGGCTCGCCTGGTCAGTTTATATCGCATCGACCTTGATTGCGCTGCTCTTGAGCGCGTCAGCCCTCCCTAATATTATCTGCCAGATGCTTTTTGTTCTTATCTCCTGGCCCCAATATAAAAGGCGCCCTGTTGCCAAGAGCATTATTTTTGCCTTTGCGCTTGTCCTGATTATATATCTACCGTTTTTAACCAGGCTTGTATTGTTTAGTTATAAGAGCGGTAAATTCTATCCTCTTTCGTGGCTTCCTAAACCCACGTTTAACAGCGTTATTAATATTGTTAATCTGTTAGGAGTGCAAATATATAAGGAGGGCCCCAAGTACTCTCTACCCATTAATTTCTTTGCTACCCTCTCTAGCATCTTTCTTCTTTTACTCTATATACGCGGCGTATTCAGTTCTATGAGTAATTATCAGCAGGTAGAGGGTATGCAAAGTAAAATAAAGCTATCTTTAACCGCTTACTTTTTACTTTTATGGTTCTGGGTGCCCCTTATTCTTCCTTTCGTTCTTTCCTATGCTATTTTTCCCATGTTTGGCGAAGTGCGATACGTGCTCTATATAAGCATCCCCTATTATTTATGTGTCAGTAAGGGCATAGTTTCTTTGCAGGGGAAAACACGCATCATAGTAGTAGTATTGGTAGTTATCATGGGAATCGGCGCGCTACACAAATATTATCAGGCGGATAAGAAAGGTATGAATATGAAACCTGCCTTTAGTTACCTAAAGGGAAAGATTAAAAATGATGAAAGAGCGGCTTTTATAAAGACCGACAATCCTATGTTTCACGGGGAATATCGTATGATGCGGTATTACTCCTTACCGTTCGTTGGTATCAGTTTATCCATGGTTAACCCCGAAAATACCGGAGTAAAACCGCTTGAAATATATACCCCAGAGCAGGTGCCTTATAAGGGATTATGGATTGTCACTGGCATATGGCCTTTTTCCGAAGAAATGAACAAGGAATGCATAAAAAGGATAGAGAAAAGATATGCCTTGTTAGAGTCAATAGAAAAGCCGCTCGGAGGTTCTCGCAGCTATATTGTTACGTTCTCTCACTATAGGCTGAAGGAATAATAAGAATCATTACCACTGCCTATCCAGGCTCCTATATTGTATTGCCTCCGAGATATGCTCGGGGAGGATGTTTTCCAGGCCAGCCAAATCCGCGATCGTCCTGCCTACCTTTAATATTTTGTCATAAGCCCGTGCAGAGAATCCTAATTCCGTCATTGCCATTTTGAGCAAATCACGAGCCTCATTTTCCAGGAGACAATATTTTTTAATCAGTTTTGTATCCATCTGCGCGTTATGGAAATCCACCATTTATGATTATTAAGGTAATGTTTTTTGATTGGTTTTCGCCGTCAGGGATATCACCTGCAAAATAAAAGCTCATGCAGAGTTCTTCTAAGAGAAACGTAGGTAAGTAGGCGAAGTAAGGGAGGGTTATGCTTTTAGTGTTTCTGATATTTAGCGTAGCATCATCGTAACCAAAGTCATCCAGTAAACAGTGATGTATGATTGATTTGCCGCTTCCCCGTCCGTATGGGCCTATGATTACATACATAGGCTCTTCTTTGTTTCGTTGGGCTATATCCTTAAGCGTTGATATCGATATATTGTGTATGTCGAAGTCTCTTAACCAAAGTCCGATATACTCGGCATGAGGGTCTTCTTTAAGAAGATATATCTTCCCGGAGGGGACATGGGACTTCAAATAGGAATAAGCATAATTCTTTTTGAATCTTATTTTTGCAGCGAGCATAATTTGTTGATAAGAGATGGTTACGAGCAAGATAAGAGAAAGAACGGCTAGCGGTTTCCTGTATTTTCTTGCTTGTATGACCAATAGCTGGTGTATGATAATCACTACTGCTATGATCATCAGCGGATAGACAGTAAAATGCGCCCGTCCCAGCTTGGTAAAGGGGAGTAAGTCAATAATAATGCTGTGTAGCCAAACAAATAAACACAACCCGTATATGATCTTTCCATTCTTAATGGTGTTTATAGAAATACTGCGTATCAAGTTGTAGCAAAGAATGACTGAAAGAATTATGAAAACAGCAACAAGCGTAATATTGTATGTTCCTGCGATACGGAAGAAAGTAAATAGAGGTATCTTGGGGACATAGATGCCTTGCTTCCAAGCTTCAACGTAGTGATTATTGAGATTCCACCTTAAACGTTCTGTCATCGCTGGATAAAAACTGGCGGAGAAAAAAAACATGGTATAGCCCCAGGCGACAAAGTAAAATAAAACAAGCCTTTTATTGTATTTTAAAGGGAAGAGGTATATAAATAAAAGCAACTGGAGGAAAATAGCTACGCTAGCTGATGAACTCGCTCCAAAGAATAATCCTAGTAAGATTCCGGAAAGAATGATGTAGGGTGTCTTTTTTTCAACATCGCGTTCATAGGCAATGATGAGGAAGAGCAGAGAGCCAAGGAAGAGCATGGTCGAGAATGGAGGGTAGGAAGCAAAAAAGTAATAATTAACCGGCCACGCCGAGGTTGCAAATAAAATCATTCCCGCCAGGGAGGCGGATGCAGCGTTGGTAATCCTGTAAATGATTATTGTTATCAGGACTATCGAAACGCTATTGGCCATGATGCCGGAGAAGAGTAGCGTCTGAACTGGGAAATGCCAAATACGGGAAGATTGAGGATTAAGAAATATTGTATATACAAATTTGCAGAAGACAATATAGAGATAAAATATTGGGTGCCAGGACCTTGAAAGAGAATTTATTAAGGAGAAGATAGTGTTGTTTGCGTCACCATAAGTGGCAAAGTAACCGTCGTCAGACGGCATGATGTTGTAAGGAGATGCCAGGATTATCCATGCGACAAGATAGAGTAAAGCTACAATAAATAAAACCACGAGATATCGTTTCAAGCGTGCACCTCTGAGTTCTTATTAGGTAATTATTATACCATAAAATTAATAGGGAGGTAACCTCTAGCTAGACAAACCTGTAATCGTCCTGCCTACCTCAAAGGCTTTCTTATAAGCCAGCGCTGGTAATATTAATTCTATCGTCAAACTTGAGATAAAAATGATATAATATAAAAGTATGTTTATTGATAAAGTTTTTAATCATAGCTAGAATAAAAGCTAATCTTATGAAGAAAGGTAAGGTCAGTCAACCAAGAACATCTTTTAAACAAAAAATAAGTCTGATACTGTTAGGACTTTTTTTGTTCTTTGTCCTCCTTGAGGTGGGGATACGGCTTAGCGGATTTATCTCGTTGTCTTTACAGGAAATAAAGAATAGGGCTGTCCTTAAGCAAAAAGGCTCCTACCGCATTATGTGTTTAGGCGAGTCTACCACTCAAAATCAATACCCGCCATTCCTAGAAAGAGCCTTAAACCAACGTAATATAGGTATAAAATTCAGCGTAATAGATAAGGGGATCGCCGGGACTACAACACTGAATCTTTTAGAGCAGATAGACCATAATATCAATAACTATCACCCTGATATGATATTGGCAATGATGGGGATAAATGATCGTGGAGAATATATTTCTTTCGAAGTAGTAAATACTTCGAGAATCCTATCTTTATTTAAACCCTTTAGAACTTATAATCTTGTAAGACTTCTTTGGCTCCATATACTGGCTAAAGTTAAGGAAATAGGATTCTGTAAACTTAACGAAGAAAAGAAGCGTTCCGGGGAAGCCAGGATTTATCTTTCGGGAATCGGGTTAAAAGAAACTTATACTGAGCTTGTCTCAGACAAAGATTCATTGAATCAGAATGCGGAAATTTATTATAAAAATTATCTCACATATCTTAGATTAGGGAAACGTTATCAAGATCAAAGTAAGTTTTCCCAGGCAGAAGAAGCATTCAAGAAGGCTATAGAGCTGAATCCCAAGAACGAAGATGCATATTTTGAATTAGGACGCATTTATCAAGATCAAGTTAAGTTTTCCCAGGCAGAAGAAACATTCAAGAAGGCTATAGATTTTAATCCCAAAAGCTACCATTCATATGGAGCAATCTTAGTATTATACGAAGATATGGGCAAACCAGAGTTGGTAAAAGAATACGCAAGGAAGGCAAATGCAGTGAGGTCAGGGCACTATAATCCGGAGACAGTTAATAACTATCTTAAGCTTAAGAAAATACTAGATAAAAAAGGTATAAGATTGGTTTGCGTTCAGTATCCTATGCTTAGCATAAAGCCGTTACAGAAGATATTCGAGGGAGTTGAGGAAGGACTTATCTTTATAGACAATGAAATAATCTTCAGGGATGCCGTAAAGAAAAATGGCTACAAGGAGTATTTTAGCGATATATTCGGCGGAGATTTCGGACATTGCACAGAAAAGGGCAATCGTCTCTTAGCCAAAAATATCGCCGATGTTATTTTAAAAGAGGTATTTAATAAATAGCCTTACCACTGCCTATCCAGGCTCCTATATTGTATTGCCTCCGAGATATGCTCGGGGAGGATGTTTTCCAGGCCAGCCAAATCCGCGATCGTCCTGCCTACCTTTAAGATTTTA
>Ga0172375_10005764_pt1 | contig 17686 bp, 14 predicted proteins | sample LakKiv1m_FD_114537 | JGI IMG/M metagenome (GOLD analysis project Ga0172375, IMG submission 114537) | Freshwater microbial communities from Kabuno Bay, South-Kivu, Congo - kab_092012_11.1m | ecosystem: Environmental > Aquatic > Freshwater > Lake | place: Democratic Republic of the Congo...
ATGCCTATCTTCGGCCGCCAAAGCAGATCGGCTCGAACGAAGTGCCGTGGCAGGCCGGCTTCCTGATGTTCCACATGCGCGACCTGTACAAGCGCCTGGCCCGCGTGCAGGCCGTGGAGAACGTGCCGCCGCGCCAGCAGGCCAAGGCCAATAACTCGGGCCGGCTGCTGGAGGCGTACCTCTGGAACACCGTCATGATGCGCGGGGTCGGCGCGGAGGTCAGCGCGTATGACGTGGACCTGATCCAGCGCTATCCGAATGCGCTGTACCGCACGATGGCGATGAACTACGCCGGCGTCATCACGACGCTGGCGCCGGACAAGTGCCCCGTCGGGCCGGGTGACGACCCGCGCTTCGACCGGCAGAAGCTGGGGCTGGCGCTGCTCCACGATTTCGGCGTCACGCGCAACGCCGGGTCGGTCATGTTCCGGGGCGGTCCGCAGGGCCATTTCCAGGACGTTGACCAGGCCTTGCGGCTGCTCGGCCGCCTGACGACGTTCGGGTTCTTCCGCGACGACGACGTCGAGAAGCTGCCCTTCTGGCGCAACGACGCGCTGGTGCGCATGGGCGACAAGCCGAACGAGGAAAGCAAGGTGCGCGTCACGGTCTACCGCCGCCCCATGGGCAACGGCAAGGGCTACCAGGCGATCTTCGTGATCCTCAACGAGACGGACGGCGACATTGAGCTGCCGCTGAACCTCCTCGATTCAAACCGGATCTTGGGCGGCGCCAACACGCAGCGCGGCGTGGATGTCGTTGCGCTCAAGAAGGTGCCGGAGGTGTTGAAGACTGCTTGGAACGCGGCCACCCCGTCCGCGGCCACGCCGGCTTTAAGGGATTTCGAGACTGACGAGGTGGTTTCGCGGATCGGCGACAAAGCCGAGCGGTACGGCCCGGTGTTTGTGCCGTATCATGACTATCGGATCTTGTATGCGGAGTGCCGGCAGTAGGCGCGCGGAGAGAATATGCCGATCACACAGAAGGATCTGGCTGCGTTGCTGAATATCTCGCAGATGACGGTCTCCCGTTGTCTGCGCGGCGCACCGAACGTGAGCGCGCGACTGCAGGAGAAGGTCCATGCGGCGGCACGGGAACATGGCTATTCGCTCGATGCGCAGTATGTGGCCACCGCCCTGCAACGACGGCGGGCCGGCTTGCGCCATACGACGAATGTCATTTGCGCCATCATCGCAGACGATATGCGCGAGGCCAGCGGTTATCATCGGCGCCTGCTCGCCGGCGTTTGTGACGCCGCAGCGGAAGCCGGCAGCGAAGTGATTGTGGCCCCGCGCATGGAACGTCAGTTTCCCAGGGTGGTGCGGCGCGGGCAGGTGGACGGCGTGATTCATTTGCCAAGCGACAATCTGCTGGATAGCGGCATTCCGGCTTGCCAGGTGCCCTGGGTGAGCATCATTTTCGACATCCCCGGCCGCGACGCGGTGTTGGTGGATATTGAGGATTCCATGCGCCAGATCGCGGGCCACCTCGCCCGTTGCGGGCACCGGCAGCTCGCGTTCATGGGTCCGGATACGAGACTGGGACTGCAACGGCTTGCCTCCCTGCGCCGGGCGTCGCGGGCATGCGGAGGACTGTTGGCGGACGAGTTTGTCGCGCTCTGCCCGCACGAAACGGCCTTCCATCAAGCGGAGTCGCTCGCCGTGGAGCTCATCGACCGCGCGGCAACCAGGCCAGAACGGGACCGGTTCACGGCGGTAGTTGCCTTCAACGACATCATGGCGATTGGCGCCATCAAGGGGCTGGCAGGCAGGGGCTTGAGCGTGCCGGACGACATCAGCGTCGCGGGGCTTGACGGGACCGAGCCGCACGTTCCGCCGCTGACAACGGCTGCGGTGCCGTTGGAGAAGATCGGCGCGGAGGCCGCTCGGCTCATCGCCTGGCGACTGGAGCACCCGAAAGCGCCCCGGCGAAAACGTGTTGTGAAGACGGTATTGGTTGAAGGAGGAACAACAGGGGTTAGGCGCTAGTTTCGGGAAAGGAGCCGTCATGACCATGATTCACTTATTGACCGTCTCACCGTTGTTCCTGCAGGCACACGGAGCGGAACCGCGCTTGACCTGCGTAGCCCGGAGGGCGAAGCGGATTGCGGCTCCGGACGGAACGGCGAAGCCGTTCCGCCCCATGGGAGAGCGTGTCGGAGCAGGGCTGAGACGGCTCGCAATCCTGCTGGCCGGTATCGGTGCCGGCGCCGTATGCATCGCGGCCGATGAGAAGCCGGCCAGGGAGCCGGCGCCTGTTGCGGCGATTCCGGTCTACAAGACCGCGCCGATCACGGTGGACGGCGTGCTCGACGAACCGGCCTGGCAAACGGCGAAACGTTTGCCAATCCATTACATCATGGGGCAGAAGAACAAGGTCGCCCCGGACGCCAAGAGCGACTTCATGCTGGCCTGGGATGCGCGCTATCTATATGTGGCATACCGCAACCCGTCGCCGATCCGTCCCAAATCCGCCAAAACGGACCGCATGGTGGGCCCGCCCGGAAACCGCATACCGCAAATGCTTTGCCAGACGCCGGCCAACGCGTTCGAACTGAATGTCGACCTGTGCGCCGGTGGCACCAACGTGTGGGAACTGCACCACACGGCCCAGAACTACTGGCTGGCCAAGCTTTGCATTCGCCCGCGTGACAAGGACGACCCGCTTTGGAACCTGATCGGGAACCGCGGCTGTCCGGTTTTTTTCATCACGGAAATCGAACTCAAGGACGATGGGCAGCACCAATTGAAGACGGCGGTCCGGGAAATACTCGAACGGAAAGACGGTCAAGAGGTGTTCGCGGGCTACACCACGGAATGGGCAGTGCCCCTGTCCGGCCTTGGCGCTCCGATGGAGCGGCGCAAGGGCCGCGCCTACCAGTTGGAGGGGCATCGTTTCCGGGCCTTTGGCGGCGAATGGGCAATCGCGCGGGATCCCAAGACGGGAAAGGAAGACGGCGCCTGGTATCACAGCGTACCTGATTCGACCAAGATGTGGTTTGTCGACGTGCTCCTCGAAGGGCACGTCTGGGAATTCAGAGGGATTGAAAATCGCGAAAGTGAAAAATGAAAATTGGATATCGACTCCTCAGGTGCAGCCACCTCTTGCAGCGCGCGGAATCCGTCATCCCGAAATCCCCTCCACTCTGCACGACAAGAGGCGCCATCCTGTGCATCTTTTCAATCTTCAGTTTTCAACTTTCGATTTTCAATGTCTCTGCGGCTTGGCCGTGCTGGCGCGGCCCGGACGGCAACGGAGTCTCCGACGAACGCGGCTGGAATCCCGGCGCGCTCAACGACGGCGCCAAGGTGCTCTGGCGCACGAATGTGAACGCCGGCTTCTCTTCGGTGGTCGTGCAGGGCGATCGCCTCTACACGGCGGGCTGGCGGAGCAACACGGGGACGGTCTTCTGCCTGAACGCGCGGACCGGCGACGCTGTATGGAAGCACGATTATGCCTGCGAAAAGGTCCCGACCGAGGGGACGAGGGGAACGCCCACGCTGGACGACGACAGCCTCTACGTCCTCACCGAGCGGGGGCTTGTCCTGTGCCTGGATGCGGCAACAGGAGCCGTCAGATGGCAACGGAACCTTGAGGCGGAGAAACTCGCCAAGACGCCGTTCTACGGGTTCAGCGGGTCGCCGGTTGTCTACGGCGAATTACTGCTGCTGAATGCGGGGCTCTCCGGACTGGCCCTGAACAAGAAGACCGGCGACATCGCCTGGTCCAGCGCGGCGGAGCCGGGCGGCTATGCCACGCCCGTCATCCGGCCGATCGCGGGGCGCGACGTAGCGGTGATCTTCGGCAAGGCGGCAGTGTATGGCGTCAATCCTAAAGACGGCAAACCGTGGTGGTCCTATCCCTGGGACACCGGGTTTGACAGCAATGTGGCCGATCCCATCGTTCTGGGCGAAACGGTGTTCATCTCAACCTGCTACGACAAGGGCGATTGGCGGCTCGACAAAGGTTGCGTGCTTCTGAGCGTCACGGGCGAGACGCCGCGCGTGGCGTGGGAGAACAAGAACATGCGCAACCATCTGGGCGCGTGTGTGGCGCTGGCCGGCCATGCCTACGGCTTCGACCTCAAGGATGGCAACAGCAAGGCATCTCTGAAGTGCCTGGACCTGGCGACCGGCGAAGTCAAGTGGAGTCAGGGCCCCGGATTCTTCGGCACGCTGATGGCCGCGGACGGCAAACTGATTGTGCTGACGCAGGAAGGCCACCTGGTCACCGCTGAGGCGACCCCCGCAGGCTACAAGGAGTTGTCGCGTGCGGAGGGCGTGCTGCCGAAGAAATGCTGGACCGTTCCCGTGCTGTGCGACGGCCGTATCTACTGCCGCAACGACAAGGGCGATCTGGTCTGCGTGGACGTGAGCAAGTGACGTCAACCTGTGCCGATGGATTGAAGGAGTCACGGAGTGAAACGATTGAAGGATCTGAAACAGTTGTTGCACACGGCGGCGTATCATCCGGTGGAGATCGAACGCCATCTTGACCCGGACAAGATGCAAGCCATCCTGAAGGACGGGTATCCGGTCCACGGGTTTCCGTGGGTACACTTGCGCTACGATGTGGACAAGGGGCGATGGCAGGAACGTCCAGGCCTGTGCCGGAACGTCGCCGATCTGCTCAAACTCGTCGGCAAGGACAACTACTACCATGCCTTCAAGGATGATCCGGTCGCGCAGTTGTACTGTCTCGCGGAGGGCGGCGAGGCGCCGGTGGAGGCGTCGGAGAAACTGGCGGAAGCGTTCGGGATCAGGAAGGACGGCACGCGGTTCGACTCCGAGTTCCTGCGGTTCTTCGATCGGGAGAAGTGAACGCCATCCTCTACTATTTCATAACCGACGCGGAGGTCGAGGACCACGCTTTGCTTCGCAAGGGGCTCGCCGACGTGGCTTCGCGCGGATTCGACGGAATCCATGTCGACTTCCGAAATGTGCGATCCGGCCATGAAGGCGCCCGCCTGCATGCGGCCTTGCGGATCGTCTGCCGCGAAGCCAAGGCGCTGGGGCTGGGCGTGATTGTGGAAGCCAGCTATTCGCGTCTGGCGGCGCAGATGAAGACGGAGGCCCCTGAGCTGTTCACCGACACGTGGCAACCGTACCGGATCCGCTTGCGCGAGGGGCACTTCACGATCGAGTCCGGCGATGAAGTCCAGCATGTGACGCTCGAACGATGCTGGGCGCTGGGGACGGATCGCCGCGGACGCATCCGGCGCTGCCGGGATGTGACCGCCGGCGTGCGCCGCGTGGCGGCCTTGGTCGAGGGAGGCGGTTGCGCTCAAACGGAACACAAGGAAATGGCCACCGCCCGGATCACCTGCCGGGTCAACGGCATGCGACACGGCGAACTGCTGGTGGTGATGCGGCGCCGACATCAGTACCAGGAAGTTGATCTGAGTCAGCCGGGCCTGCGGCGTTACGTGGCGCGGCGCCTGGCGTTCTTCCGGGATCTCCGCCTCACGGGCCTGGCGTGGGACGAGCCTCACTTCGACTTCCATGCCCCGTGGAAAGGCGGACGAACGATCAGTGCACATCTGGAGAAGCGCTTTCGCGAGCGGTTCGGCTACGCGCTCGCCGACCGGATGCCGGACCTGTGGTTTGACCGGACCGGCCATCGTGCAGCGCTTACCCGGCTGCACTACGCGGAATTGCTGGAGCAGTCGCTGGCCGATCTCGAAGCCGATTTCAAGAAGAAGGCCGTCCGTCGACTGAAACAGGGGAACAGAGCGCTTATGGGAATCCATCGCACAATGCACGAGGAGACGGGCGACGACTTCCTGATCGGGTGCTGTGACTACTTCCGGCACAACCGCCACACGCTGGGCGCATTCACCGACTCCGTGTTCGAGCGCGAGGATTCGATGGTCGGCATGCTGCACCTGACACGTTCCATGGCCCTGGCGGGCGGCGGGCCGGCCTGGAACAACAGTTGGGGCTTTCGCCCGGCCGAAGCCCATCACGCCTACTACCTGCGGCTCATGGGAGCCATGCAGATTCGCTGGCTCGGGCATGCGTATCACAGCTCGCACCAATTCGGGCCCGGATACCCGGACCACCCCCTGTGGGATACCCTGCGCCAGCACCTCTCCGCCCACCGAGGCATGCTGGCCGCGCTGGACGGCGCCAAGCCGTCAACCGACACGGCCGTGTTGTACAACTGGCAGGCCATGGCTACCTTTGCCGGAAACTACCTGCACGTGCATCGGCGCAACCTGTTGCTGCTGGCCAAGCGCCTGACGGCAGCGCAGGTGCAGTTCCGGTTCGTGGACTGCGACGCGCTGCAGGGCGATGGTGCATGGAGACAGGTCATCGTCCCGTGGCCGGATATGCTGCCGGCCGGACTGCTGGCCCGGCTTGCGGACCTGGCCGCGAACGGAACCGAAGTCCTACTCTTCGGGCCGCCGGCGTTTACCGATGCCGATGGCCGATCCCAGTCAGCGGCCTTTGCCCGACTGTGCGGGATCAGTCCCCTATCCCCCGCGGACGAACGGGCGATGGCGGCGGGGATACGCCTGAGCGGAAGCAGCGCTCTGTGGACGCTCGATCCGGAGGCGCTGGAGGCCAACTACCGCAGCAACGAACGCGCAAGCTATCCTGACCACTTCAAGGCCTATGCGCTGCGTCCGTTATCTGGCACGGAGGTGCTGGCGCACTTCAATCGTCAGGCCGTGGCCGTGAGGCGCGGACGGGTAACGTATGTAGCGGCCGAGGCCGCGCATTTTCCGGGGCTGATCGAGAGCCTGCCGGGCACAGTGCCGGCGGTAAAGGCATCGCCTGGCTGGGCCCTGTTTGCCTACCGCCGCGGCGCGGAGCAGTTGCTGGCCGGCGTGTCACACGGCGGACGGCCGCGCCGCGTTGTCCTGGGCGGAGCCTGGCGCGGCTTCGCGACGGATCCGTGTTCTTCCTTTGTGGCGGCGTGCGAGGGAGGTCGCGTGCGCGCGATCCTCCGAGAAACTGCTCAACTTGGGCTGAACCGGCCGACATGATGATTTGCCTCACCAGCATCCGATGGGGACGTCACCGACCTGAGCCCCGTGCTGTGCCTGCTACCGCTTCCTCGTTCGATAGGTCGCTCGCGCTTCCCGCACGGACACAGGTCCTTCCGGGAGCCCCAGGAAGGCTCGCAGGGACTGAGCGACGTCGGGGCAGCGGTCCTTGATCTTGCCGTCTTCCGTGACCAACTTGACCCCCAGCGACCGAGCCAGAACGACATAGCAGGCGTCATAGGCAGTAAGCCCGGACACCTCCGCGGTCCGAAGAACGGCGGTCCGTTCGCACTCGTGCACATTGCGCGATAGCAGGGCAGCGGCATTCGACGCAGCCAGGATCGCCTCGTCCAGACTGATTCGGCCTGCCCGCTTCTCCCGCAAGAGTCCGTTGAGGACTTCGGCCTCCCACAGCGGAGGAACCACCCAGTGGGCGTCCCGCCCGTACACTTCCCTGGCGAGCGACGTCAACGGCGACTCGCGAACAAAATAGATGATCGTATTGGCATCGACGACGATCATGGTCTTCCATCCCGTGCCTCGCGGATCACCCGCACAATCCACTCCGGATCCGCGGGGCGCTTCCCGATCACCGGCGGTGGCAGATTCGCCGGCACCGGCGTCTGGAGTTCCCTCTCCAAAATCGCGATGATCTCCCGATTCATGGAACGATGATTCCGTTGCGCCGCCAGCTTGAGACGCTGATGCAGCACGAGCGGCAAGTCTCGAACGACGACGGCAGACATAGTTGACCTCCGCTATTGATTTGGTATCACAATAGCAGCACAGCGTAGTTGCGTCAATCCGCCCGCACGAAGGGTATCAGCGCGGCGCCTGCGGATTTCGCCCGAAGATCCGGGCGATGCGCTTCATGTCGAACTTCGGGGTACGGTCGTAGTTGTACACGCCGTTCTGCTCCTGCTCCACGTCCGTGAGCTGCGTGTAGCAGTAGCCCCGGATATGGCCCAGTCGAAGGATGGCGTCCACCTGCCCTTCCAGACGGGCATAGAACGCATCGAGCGTTTCCGGCGCGCCGCCGTAACCCCAGGAGTTGTCCGCGAACGCCCGAAGATCCGGCGGAATCCACTTGATGCCGCCAAACTCGTCCACCAGATAAGGCTGCCCTTCGTAGTCGATCTCGCTGAACCGGGGATCCCGCCAGACGCCCTTGTCCGGCGTGGGCGTCAGTTGCTCGCCGAACTTGGCGGGATCCTGCTCGTAGTTGTGCACGGTCCAGAGGTCCGTGCGCGCGTGGCAGTAGCCGCTGGCGTCGTTCACCGGCCGCGTGGGATCCAGATCCTTGCAGAGCGCGTAGAGGTCGCGGTGGAACCGACGATGCTGCCGGATGTTGCGCTGGTCACCGGTCTCGTTTAGCGGCGTCCACGCAATGATCGAGGGATGGTTGCGATCGCGGACAACAATCTCCTGCCACTCGGACAGGAACAGGCGCGCCGAGGCCAAGTCGTTGGGGTCGTTTCCCCAGCTCGACGCCTCGCCCCACGTCAGGTAGCCGAGGCGATCGGCCCAGTAGTGAAACCGCTCCTCGAACACCTTCTGATGGAGTCGCGCCCCGTTGAATCCGGCCTTCATCGACAGCTCGATGTCGCGGCGGAGATCGGCGTCCGACGGCGCGGTCCAGATTCCGGCTGGATAGAACCCCTGGTCCAGAACCAGCCGCTGATAGATCGGCTGGTTGTTGAGATAGACCTGATCGCCCTCCACGTGGATCTTCCGCATACCGGTGTAACTGCGGACGGCGTCCACGCTCCGGCCCTTCGCGTCGAGCACTTCGAGAACCAGGTCATATAGGAACGGCCGTTCGGGTGACCACGTCTCGGGTTTCTTGATGCTCACGATCACCGGCGCACCGTCACCGGCCGGCCCTTCGGCCCTGGCCACGGTCTTGCCGCGCGCCTTGGCGCAGACGCGGAAGCGCTGGCCGCGCGCCACTGAGCGGAAGCGCGGCGTCACAACGAACCGTTCGCCGTCGAGGTCGGGAACGACCTGCACGTCACGCAGCCCGTTCGGATCCACGGGTTCCAGCCAGACCGTCTGCCAGATGCCCGTCGTGCGGCTGTAGTGGCACCACATGGACTTGAAGTGGATGCTTTGCTTGCCTGAAGGCTGCTTATCGGTGCGCAGGTTATCCGCCACGCGCAGCACGGCGTGGTGCGTGCCGCCGGGCTTCACGAAGCGCGTGATGTCGAAACTGAACGACACGGTCCCCCCGAAATGCTCCCCCACGGATCGGCCATCCATGAAAAGCTCGCACTCGTAGTCCACGCCTCCGAAGTGCATCAGGACATTCCGGCCCGCCCAGGCCTTGGGGACGGCGATCGTCCGGTGATACCACATGGCCGGGATGAAGTCCTTGTGGCCAACGCCCGAAAGCTCGCTCTCCGGACAGAATGGCACGACGATGCGGTCATCGAATCCATGGCTATTCTGCAGTCCCCTATCCACCCCGGACACCCCGAAGTCGAAGGTGTAGGTCCAGGGGCCATTAAGGTTGATCCAGTCTCCGCGCACGAACTGCGGACGCGGGTATTCTGGGCGCGGTAGCGACTTGCCGTTGCGTTTCATGTCATCCCTCTGATCTGGCCCGGATGGGCCAACGACATTGCGCGCAAACCTTATAGGGGGGCGGGAAAGGCGTCAACACAGGAAGCGGGAGCGCACCTGATCAGGCGCAAATGCGTCTCATGGCCTTTGCGTTAATGACCTGTGGTGACATGCCTGACAGTCGTTTGGATGCACGGGCTGACTGGATGGCTATTCTACATGCTGCGGCGCAAGTCAGGCGGCTGCCACGCGTCGCCTGGACCGGTTGGCTCCGGCGTTCTGCCTTCCGAATAGAGCCCGTCCAGATACGGCCACAGATTGGGCACCCTATAGGGAAACTGCCTGAGCAAATCGCCCACCTTCTGGCCCTTTGTGCGCCGCCAGTCAGTCTATTCAGCACCGCGACCGGTCCGTTCTGCCCGGAAGGCGTAGTGCCTACCTGGCGCCGCGCTTCACCATCAGGTCGAGGTCTTCCTTCAGGTTCTGCAGTTCCTCCTCGTGCAACACCTCATCCTGCAGGATCGTCAGGACCATGTTGTACGTCACCGGGTCCTTATCCTTGGTGAACTGGAGCAACTCGTTGTACACGCCGATCGCGCACTGTTCGCCCTTGATGTTCTGGTCGAGAACTTTCGCCACGTATGGATCGGCAGGGGCGTCATATCCGCAGTGGCTCTGGGTCAGCCATTCCTTCGGGTGGATCAACGGAACGCCTCCGAGTTGAACGATGCGATCGGCGTCCAGGCCCGCGTGGCGCAGTTCGTCGGCCGAATGCTGAACGAGTTCGGCGATGACAGCGTCTTTCATGGGGCCTTTGACCACCTTCGCGCCGATCCAGTATTGGTAGTAGGCCAGCCACTCATCCGCCAGTGCGCTGTTCAACATGCGAATGATCTTGTCTGCGCTCGCCCCGACGATTTGTCTTCCCTTGGTTCCCATGGTTCCTCCTCATGTATATGAACGACTGATAAGACATCGCTTTTCGGCTGGCACCGGCCCACACAGGCCGAAAGCTTGCCAGAACCGGCTTGGATGAGCGATATCACGAGGAGAACCTTGGCAGAGGCGGTGATGAACGTCAAGATCACCACCGACCAGTGGCATTGGGGCGGCCGGCCCAATGCGGCTGACACCGGTGCCGAGAATCAGTAAAACGACAGACCTGTTACGTCGCGAGAGCTCATTCGTTCGCGTAGATCATCACCGGCTCGGCGTCATAGTCGGGGGATGGGTCGCCGATGAAAGCCTCGATGACCCGGTCCACAACCTCGGCAGGCGAACCCGTGGAGGGACTCACCCGCACCCCCTGTTCCCATAATCCGAGGTGGCGGAGGCATCGGCCAGCACGCCGCTGATCCGCCAGCCGGCGTCCGGCAACGCCAGCGTTGCCGCGGCCGGCAGTTCCGGCGCGAAACTGTACACGACCGCCAGGGCACGACACCCGTCGGGTTAGCCACGCGCAGCACGCCCTGCCACCCGCGAGGATGGCGGTGTCCGGCCTCAGCGCTGCCGTCGTGGGGCCCGCAACGGCGGCTGGTTCCGGCGGCAATAACAGGTCATTGCAGCGTCAGGGCCACGCGGAAGCCAAAGAAGGGATTCTTGGCAGCGGGATCGCCGGCGGGGCCACGGTTGGCGGAACGGCAGGCCTTGGCGCGATCGTCCCAGCCGCCTCCCCGAACCACGCGGGCCTTGCCCGAAGCCGGTCCTTTTGGATCGGTGACCGCCTCGGAAGCCAGCGGCCCGTACCAGTCCAGACACCACTCCCACACGTTGCCGTGCATGTCGTACAGGCCCCACTTGTTCGGCGCATACGATCCGACCACGGCGGACCACAGCCGATCCCACCGCTTGGACCAGAACCACTCCGCTGGATCGTGGTTCGCCATGTAGCGCCCCAGCTCCGTCATGTTGGGACACTGATTCCACTCGGTCAGGCTCTTACCGGAATTCAGCGCCGTCGTCGTGCCCGCCCGGCACGCATACTCCCACTGGGCCTCGGTGGGCAGGTCGAGCCCCGCCAGCATCGCCTTCGCACGCAGCTTCCCGAAGAACGACTCGGGATTCACCGCATGGTTCGCCGGCCAGTCAACGCTCGGATCGTCGCTCGGTTGCTCCATGATACTTTGCAGCGCATAGTCCACCGAGGGCTTCTTGGGCTCCTGCTTCTTGGGAGCCCCATCCGGTTCGAGCATCCCCTGGGACCAGTCGTCCTCGCCGTTTCCGCGCACCCCGGCGCCCGAGCCCGGCTTCTTGCCCGCCACCTCCTTGTCATCCGGCGTCTCCTTCTTCGGCTCCGGCGGGGGCGCCCGTTTGGCGAGGATGGCCCGGGCCGTCTCGGCGTCGGTCACAGGATTCTCGCGAATTTCATAAAACGTGATCAGCTCGACAGGTCTGCAATTCACTTCGGGAATGTTCCGCTCCTCCTGAAAGGTACGAGCCGTGATGTTGCACCGTGTATGGCCGGGCACCGCCTTACCCGTCACCAGTTCCCACTGCTTCAGCGTTACCTCGAACACACCGATGTAGAAGTCCTTGCTGAGCGTGACCGAGTGTTGCGGCTCATCTGCCTCCCGGCCCATCTCATCGGCCGGACTGCCCATCGTGAACGTGCCGGCAGGAATCCGGCGCAACACCAGCTTGGTGGTCTTGTACTCCTCGGTCCAGCCGCCCGCCGGCGGCGCGTCGAGATTGCTGACCACGAAGCCTTGGACCGTCTTGGGCGGGGTTTTTGGATCCGTCTGCGGCTCCACCGCTATTTTGCGCGGCGTGAGGTCAATCACCAGGTAGGGCGCAGTCGGCGAAGCGGCTTCCGTTTCCACCCAGGTCTTCGGAGCGGCGGCCGCCTGCACGGCGAGCGTGAGCCCGGACAATACACACAGCGTTCGGAGCATTCGTCTTGCAGTCATACGGTCGTCCTTTCGTCGTTGGGGCTCGGAAGCCAGGTGTCAGGTTTCAGGTGTCAGGCGAAGGCGGGGACCTCGTCGACAAAGCGGCCGACAAAGTTCCCGACGAAGTTCCAGACAACGTTCTTCCTGCAACCTGACACCTGACACCTCTCCACCACCCCTGCCCATCTACTTACCCTCCATATCCAAAACCAGGTCCGTCTGCTTCTCGCTGCGCTTGGGATCGAGGAACTCCAGGTCGACCTGCCCCGGAGCCACCGGCTTGTCATCCCGGGAATGAAGCTCCACGACCAGCGTGTTCATGCCTTTGCGCAGTCGAAACGGCTTGATGGTCGGCTTCGGGACTTCGCCCGGCTTCGACACCGGCTGACTCTCATACACAACCTGATGATTGACCCAGACGCGATTCAGGAAGACGCCCGCGCCCTTGTGGCTAAACTTCACAACCGCATCCCGCTCGGACGGCGCCTCCGCGCGTGTAGCAGCCGCAAGCACCGAATCGCGCGTCGGCAGCGCTTCGCCGGCCGTAAACGCCAGACTGGCGCCATACGTCACGCGCTTCCACCCCTTGGGCAACGCCGTAGCCTTGAAGACCGCCGCCTCCCCGCCGGCCACCTCGTCCAGCCCATCGATGTCACCTTGTCCCTCTCGCGAGATATCGAGCCCCGATTCAGCCGCCTTCGGGCCGGACTGTATCCGCCGCACCAGCCACCAGCGCGTCTGGATGCGCAGATCGGCGGTCGCCTGCCCCGCTATGGCCGGACCATTCCCCATGGTTAGACGATACGGGACGGTGCAGACGCCCTCCCCGGGGAACGCCTGGCTCGGTACCGGGAACTCCGCCACACCCGTGGCGCCCGGCGGGACGGTCAGACTGCGGTTGTTCTCGCCGATCTTCACAGCCGCACACGACGGCATCTCCAACGCCAGCGTCACCGCGCTCTCGGTTGCGTTCATCACCTTCAGATCGATCTTCCCGCCGGCAAGCGACTGAATCGTCGGGGTTGGCCGGGCCAGGAAGTCCAAAGGCAGATGAAGCGCACTCTCAGCCAACATCTCACCGCCGGCGCTCTTGGCCTGCAAAGGCAGGCGCAAAGCCCCGCCCACGCCACAAAGGCGTAGATGTTTCCATCGCTCAGGTACTTCACCGGCCGTTCCGGCACTTCCGCCTCATGGCGTCCTTCACCCGCGCTGTACAGAATGGTCTCCCCGCTCACACCGTAGTTCCCGCGATCACAGCGCCCCGCCGTCTCGTCGAGAAACCGCACATACTCGCCCTGGCTGATCGAGTACTTCATGCAGTAGAACGCGCCATAGCCGTTCGGCCAATCAGACCCCACGTGTCCATATGGCTTCTTCGCTTTCCCGTAGGTGGTGGCGTGATTGACATGACCGCCCGGCTTGGAGGCATCGGGCGTATCGATCGTCATCAGCTTGCAGACGTAGGCATCAGGAGTCCAACAGCCGTCCTCGGACGTATAATACATGACCGGGTTCTTCGACCGGAAAGGTCCCTCGGGCACATAGACCATGGCGATGGCATGAACACTGAGTTCGACCGCGGCCGGATCCGCTTGATCGGCCCCGCTCAGCCAGCGCAACTTCATCCCCTTGAACACGTTTCCGCCCTGACCGACAGCGTCCCGGTAGACGAACACGCCGACGCCCTTGTTGCCGTCATCGGAAAGGCCCATATCCACTGCCGCACCGGCAGGCCTGACGTGGTGTGCCGCATCCGGCGAAAGTGTTGCGTGGGAATAGACGCCCGCATCTTTCGGGCGGTACTTCACGAAGACCCACGCCGCGTCCCAATTCTCCAGCGTCAGGGGCTTGCCGGTGCAGTTCTTCTCCGCCGGCTCCGTCCACTTGGCCCGCCAGGAGTTGTTCCACGCCAGATCGAACGAGATCGTGCTGACATCCTGTCCGGGCTCGACCTTGACGTTCGCAACCCGCGGCAGATCGTCCTTGCGCCCATCAACCGGCGGGATCGGCAGTGCCGGGTTCGGCTTCGCAGCGGCCGTTGCCGGCTCGGCGATCGGCTTGCGGATGCGATTGTCCGCCGAAATCACCAGGCGGCATTTGTCGCTGCCAGGGCTGCCATAGGACCACCACTTGATCCAGTCCGCCGGCGCATCGTTGAATGGCGCATCGGCCCGTTTGACGGGCGCGCCCGGTGTGCCGGGGGGGCTCATCCCGTTGCCGTGCGTGCCGCGAAACCCGCGTCCTCTCAACGGCACCTCCGGCCCGCCCAGTTCCGAGATCCCCCAGTAGGTGGCGAGCGCCGTGCCGCGATCGCTGGTGGGCGCGGCAAAACACCCGACTCTAATGCTGAATTCGTTGCCGAAGATGGAACTCCCTTGTGCAAACCGCTCCGTTGGCAGCCCCGCGTCAGCCAACTTCATGCTCGCGTCCAGATGGGTCAGGACAGACCCGTCAGGAGGCGCCAAAGGATCGCGCGCTCCGTTGGCGGCCTTGCCTCCCTCCAACTGGGACATCGGCCGCATGCCCGCCCAAACGGCGTACGCGAACTGCTTATCGGTGTTAATCGCATAGAGTCTGCGGAACGGCAAGCGCGCCGTATAGATCGGCCGGGAGGACACAGCAGACGCCGCGCGCTTCTTCTTCCCGTCCTTCTTGTCGTCAAAGGCATCTCCAATCAGGGAATCAATCTCGGCATCCTTCTGCTTCTCCTCATCAGTCTTCACGTCCATTTCCGGCATGATCATCCGTTCCGGAATGTCGGCTGAAGAGTAGAGGGTGCAGCCGGCATGCTCGACAAGTTCAACGACACCCCGGTCGCCCCCAGATCAAGCTTCGCTTTCTCGGCTCCCGCTCCGCCGTGGTAGTGCGCAACGTTGCCGAGAATCGCACGCATCGCAGCAACGTCCGGCGGCAGCAGCCTGAGGTAGTCCGCGTACTGCCCCTGCGTCAGTTCGTACTTCATACAATAGAAGGACTCATAGCCGGTGGGATACTCGTCTGGCAAGACGCCGCCTGGGCCGACTGCAATACAGCCGAGGTTCACCTCCCAGAAGGTGTGCGTGCCCCAGATCTCGCCAGGGGCATTCCCGACCCGGCGGGCGCGCGTGCCTTCCTTCGCCGGGCCATTCCATTCCGCATCGATCAGACAGGGAATCGAGTTTCCGCCGCGCCAGGAGCCGTCCGTCAAACCGCCGAATTCCTGATCTTTGGAGCGGACATTGTGCATGTTGTGCACCGACGGCATGTCGGGGCCGTCGGCGAAGGTCTGATAGACACCGGATGGCTTGCCCGTCCCCACCTTGAACGCCCCCTCCGGCACATACACCATTGCGAGGGCGAGGACCTTGACGCCAGCCTTGGCCGGGTCAACCTTGTCGGCGGCGTGGTTCCACCGCAGCTTAATGCCCTTCCAGTCGTTCGTGCCGTGGCCAATGGCATCCCGGCAGATGAATAGACCCATGCCGCGCGCACCGTCGTCGGAGAACTTCACGCTGTTCGTCGCACCGGCCGGCATGACGTGATTGGCCGGGGATTGGTCCAGGGTGGCATGGAGCCAATGGTTGCGTTCCTGGGCCTTCTCGGAATCCTTCTCAGGCAGGACCTTCACGAAGACCCAGGCCGCATCCCAGTTCTCAAGCTCCATATCCTTGCCCGTTGCGCTCGTCTTGGCTGGCTCCGTCCACTTCGCGCGCCAGGAAAAGGACCAGTGCAGATCGAAGGTCACGTAGCTGTATTCCGGCGTGGCTGCCTCCCACTTGACGTTCGTCACGCCGAAGTCGTAGGTCAAGGGCCCCCGGAACCGGGCCTCGGGCAGGTTCTCGCCGGAGAAGGCTGTGCCTGCCAAAAGCAGTGCTAGAAGCAAGATCAATCGCCGCGTCATCGTTACCTCCAGTCGGACCCGCAAGGCAGGTTCGATTCGCCAGACCTTACCGTTCTGTCCACGAGCATGTCTTGTACCAACACCGCCGTGGTTTGTCTCGCACTTCCACCCCTATTCGGGCAAGACCACCGCCGCCGAGCGGGCGGGGATGACGATCAGTTTCGCCGGTTTCCATTGGTGATCGGTAACCGGTATGTCATCGAGGCTGCCCTTGAAGTTGTAGGGCTCGCAACTCACGTTGGCGAGCGCAACGAGTCAACGTGTCTTCCGTGCGTCGTCCTACAGCCCCCGCACCGCCTCTTCGCGCTCGCGGAAGTACCTCGCCGTCTGGCCGACCAGCCGGTCCAGCAGGGCCGGGTCGGGCTTGCCGTTCATCGCGGGGTACGGGTCGCCGCCAGGGCCGAGCGGCTCGGGTGTGACGTAGCAGCCGGGCTGGTTGTAGCCGATGCAATAGAGCGCCATGATCAGCGTGTCGAGGTCCAGCGCGCCGTCGCCCAGGGCGCAGCGGTTGGAATCGGCCATGTGCAGGTTGGTGAGGCGTTCGCCCGCGGCCAGAATCGCCTCGCCGATGTGCGCTTCGCCGGACTGCATGTGATAGACGTCGCCATTGATATGCTGCACGCCGGGATGGTTCACCGCCGCAATGTAGGCCTGGGCGTCGGCGATGGTGTGGCAGAAACTGACCTCCGCAGCGCGGATCGGCTCGATCGCGGCGCGGACGCCGGCCTTCCTGAAATCGCCGGCCACGATGCGCAAAGTTTCCGTGGAGCGGAAGAACTCGCTGGCATCATAGGCGGACGGACGCCCCACCGCGCCGGGGACCACCAGCATGTAGCCGGCCTTCACGGCCCGCGCGAAGTCGAGCTCGCGGCGGATGTAGTCGATCGCCGCCTGGCGCTGGATGGCGCGGTTGGAGGAGAGATCGTTGTCCGGCGAGAACATGCCGCAAATCCCCGCAACCTTGACGCCGTTGTCGCCCAGGATCTTGAGCGTCTCCTTCGGCTGGTAGCCCAGGTCCGCTCCATAATGATTGCCGTGAAGCTCGATGAATTTCACGCCATGCTTGGCCAGCCGTGCGGCGGAGGCCGACAGGGGCTCGATCCCGAACCCCCAGTTGCTCCAGCTCAGGTTGAGCCGATTCTTCAGCCGTTTGGGCTGATTCTGCTTCATTTCAACGAACTGCTTGCGGATCGCCTCGTTCTTCTTCTCGTAGTTCTGCTTGCTCATGGTCTCTCCCTTGTTAGTTAGACCCCGCTCGAAAAGCCCTTGTCGAGCAGCGGTTTCAGGTTTCAGGTTTCGGGTTTCAGGCAGAAGAGTTTGAAACTTTGGCTTGACAACGCGTGTCGCAACATGTTATATGCCAATCAC
>Ga0172375_10005766_pt1 | contig 17684 bp, 17 predicted proteins | sample LakKiv1m_FD_114537 | JGI IMG/M metagenome (GOLD analysis project Ga0172375, IMG submission 114537) | Freshwater microbial communities from Kabuno Bay, South-Kivu, Congo - kab_092012_11.1m | ecosystem: Environmental > Aquatic > Freshwater > Lake | place: Democratic Republic of the Congo...
AAAAAAATAATCATTTTAATAAGTATAATCGCATTACTTTTCCTAATTGTTTTAGGATATGCTTTTTTATCTAAACCAACAACAACTACAACTTCAGAGCAAACAACAGGAACAAATTTTTTTTCAAATATTTTTCCATTTTTAAAAACTACTGGAAATTCAATAATTGATCTTATAAAACCAATAGAAGAAATTATTACTCCACAAGAAACTTCATTAATAAAAGTTTCCAGTTTTCCAATTGCAGGTTTTGGAGTATTTAACAAAGAACGTTTTATTGATGTTCCAGAAGTAAGTCCAGCAATAGTAGCACCAACAACAGAAACAATCAATACAACAAATATCCCAACAATTGGTGAAAATAAAATTCCAGAAATAAAACCAACACCTCCACCAACTGAAATTATTCCAGCTGTAAAATATGTAGAAAAAGCAACAGGAAATATTTATCAAACTTATGCTGACAAAATTGATGAGAGAAAATTATCTTCAAATATAATTCCAATTGTATATGAATCATTTTTTGGATTTGGAAAAACAACTGAATCAGTTATTATGAGATATTTACAAGATAATAATGTTATTCAAACATTTATTAGAACATTGCCAAAACAAATTCTTGGCGGAGATATTGTGGAAGATAATTCAACTCCAGGATCATTTTTACCAGAAAATATTACAGACTTAAGTATTTCACCTGATGCATCACAAATTTTCTATTTATTTAATACACAAACTAGTTCAATTGGAATAACAACTAGCTCAGTAGGGGACAAAAAAACTCAAGTGTTTAATTCTCCATTTACTGAATGGTTGTCTCAATGGCCAAATAACAAAATGATAACTTTAACAACAAAACCTTCTTACAATGTTCCAGGTTATATTTATGCAGTTGATCCAACTAAAAAAGATTTTAATAGAATTTTAGGTGGAATAAATGGATTAACAACATTAACTAGTCCAAATGGAAAAATGGTTTTATATAGCAATAACAATCTTTCTCTTTATATATATGATATTGAAAATAAAAATTCACGAGAACTTGGATTAAATACTTTACCAGAAAAGTGCGTTTGGAATAAAATGAGTGAAATAATTTACTGTGCTGTGCCAAAAGATATTCCACTGGGACAATATCCAGATTCTTGGTATATGGGTGAAGTTTCTTTTTCAGATGATATTTGGCAAATAGATATCGCAAGTGGAAATACAACTCTTATTTTAAATCCTACTGATGTGCAAGGAGGTGAGGAAATTGATGGAATAAAACTAACAATAGACGACAATCAAGATTATTTATTCTTTATGAACAAAAAAGATTCTTATCTTTGGGAATATAGTTTATAGAAATTAAATATTTCCTGTATATTTTATAACGACACGACGAGAATGGCCTTCTCCTGTTGATTCTGTTTTTAAATCTGTTGCTTCAGATAAAAATTCATGCACTATTCTACGATCAAAAGCTGACATTGGCTCAACTTCTATACTTGATTTAAAATATCTTGCGCGTTCAGCCATCATATAAGCCACGGCGTGAATACCTTCAATTCTTTTCTTTTGAAAACCATTTATATCAATTAAAATTTCAAAACCATCTGGATTTTCTGTTTCTGGTGATAATTTTGCTTCAATGATTCTTTTCACTAAATGATTCAATGCTGAAAGAGCTTCTCCACCATGATTTATAAAACAATATGGATTATCAACTTCTACTGAAAACCAAACTGATTTTGGGTTTTTTTCTTCAATATTAATTTCTTTAACAACTGCATTTGTTTTTTCAATAATTTCTTTTATTAAGTTCTGTATTTCTGTTTTTTTCATATTTTATTTTACTATTTCTATTTTTTCTATACTTTTATTTTTTTTGTTTACATAAATTTGTTGTCCTATTGTAAATATATTACTTACAACCCAATATAAAGCAATAGCTCCTGAAACACTATAGGCAATAAATGCCACAACAAAAGGAAATACATATTTCATTTGCATATTCATACTTTTTGCAAAACTTGCTTGTAGTGAATTATCTTTTTTAGAATCTGAAGACGTAGGACTTTTTGGCATATAATATGCTTGAAAAAATTGAGAAAGCCCAGCTAAAATTGCCAAAATTAAGCTTTTTCCACTTATATCCCAAAAACCTAAAAAATTCATACTTACATTTTGTGGAACAGAAACAAAAGAATAAAGTGAATTGCTATCAAATTTTATACCTTTAAGAAAAACATAATATAAAGCAAAAATTATTGGAAGTTGAATTAAAACTAAAAGACAACCAGAAAATGGATTGGTTTTATGTTTTTTATATAATTCCATTGTTTGCTTAGCTTGTTCTTCTTTTGAAGCTCCGCTTGCTTTAATCTTATTTAATTCAGGCTCTAGAAGCTTCATTTTTGCTTGATTTTTAATAGATTTTTGAGAAAAAGGAAGAAGTATCAATTTTACTAAAATAGTTAAAATAATAACAGCCACGCCAAGATCTCCACCTGGCACAAAAGAAACCAAAAGAGCCAAAATATTTAATAATGGCTTATATAAAACTAAATTCCAAATTTGGCTAATCATCTTTCTATCTTATATTAAAAAGGCAAAAAATCCAAATTATTATTTTATTTCAAAACATCTATGTTGTTTTTTTGCCAAGGATGGCAACGCAAAATTCTCAAAAAGCCTTTTTTAATTCCAACAAAAACTCCATATTTCTCTATAGCTTGTTTTGTATATTCAGAGCAAGTTGGAACAAAAACACAAGAATAATGTATTTTTGTTGGTATTTTTTGATAAAAACTAATTAATTTTACTAAGTATTGTTTTAATTTCATTTTCAAGTATTAAAACATCGTCTTGATATTTTTTAAAAATAAAAACACCAACTAACTCAGAAGGGAAGGCTTTTTGATATTTTTTAAAAATATTATAACCAATTCTTCTTAATTTATTACGAATTACAGCTTTTTTATTTACTGATTTTGGAGAGATAAAAGAAATTCTTGGTCCAAATATTTCTTTTTTAATTAAAAATTTGAAAGTTAAATTTGGGGAATTAATAAAAGAACCATTTTTAAAGACCTCATCAACATCTTTTTTACTAGCTCTATTTTTTTTAGGAAGCATTTTAAAGGCTTATTTTAACTAACAGAAAGTTTAGCTCTTCCTTTTCTTCGTCTTCGAGCAAGAACCTTACTACCTGTTTTTGTTTTAGATCTTACTAAAAATCCATGAGTTTTAGCTCTTTTTCTTTTATTTGGTTGGTATGTTTGTGACATATTTATATATTATAACAAAATACAAAATAAATCAAACAAACAAAACTCTCATAAAAAATGAGTATAAAATAATTATTAACAGTTTATAAACAGTTTTAATAACTATTTAACTTTTTTATTTACAAAATAGAATAGTATAATGTGAAGCAATGGATATAAAAAATCTTTGGAAAAATTGTTTAGTTGAAATTGAGGGAACTGTCTCAAAAGCAAATTTCAGCACTTGGTTTAAAAATACCCATATTTTAAAAGAGGAAGATGGTATTGTTTATATTGGTGTGCCAAATGAATTTGTTCGTGATTGGATAAAAAACAAATATCATAAACTAATTACAAAAACGATTGCCGATTCATGTCAAAATATGAGAGCAATTGAATATGTTATAACAAAACTAGAACCAGGAAAACAAGAAATTAAAAGCATAAATACAAATCAAATAAACAAAGAGCTCCCTTTAAAAGATTTATATATAAATCCAGAAGATAATTTAAATTCTCGTTATCAATTTAATTCTTTTATTGTTGGAACTTTTAATGAATTAGCTTATGCTGCTGGACAAGCAATAATAGAAAAACCAGGAACAAAATATAATCCATTTTTTGTTTATGGAGGAACTGGCCTTGGAAAAACACACTTATTGCAAGCGGTAGGAAATTCAATTAAGGAAAAATATCAAAATAAAAAAGTTCATTATATAACTTTAGAAAAATTTGCTACTGATTTTGTAAACTCACTTCAGGGAAATAAAGCAAATTCTTTCAAAGAAAAATATAGAAAATATGATCTTTTAATTATAGACGATATACAATTTATTGGAAAAATGGAAAAAATTCAAGAAGAACTATTTCACACATTTAATACTTTTTATGAAAACAATAAACAAATAATTTTTTCTTCTGATAAACACCCAAACCATATGCCAGAACTCGCAGATCGTCTTAAATCACGTTTTGCAGCAGGAATGATAGTAGATATCTCTGAACCAGATTATGAATCACGTTTAGCTATTTTAAAAGTTAAAATTAAAGATTTGCAAATAGATTTAAGCGATGAAGTTGTTGATTATATTGCTTCTGTTATACAAGGAAATATAAGGGAATTAGAGGGTAGTTTAAATACTATAATTTGCCACTATCAACTAAAAAACAAACCGCTATCAATAAATGAGGTAAAAAATTTATTAAAAAATAGCATTAAACCAAAGAAAAATGTGGCCATAAAAGACGTTGTTAAAACTGTAAGTGATTTTTATAGCTTAGAAGAATCTTCTATTTATGAAAAAACAAGAAGAAAAGAAATAGTAAAAGCTCGCCAAGTTGTTATGTTTTTATTAAGAGAAGATTTTAATGTATCTTATCCTTTGATCGGTCAAAAACTTGGTGGAAAAGACCACACAACAGTAATACATTCTTATTTAAAAATAAAAAGTGATTTAAAAAACGAACCACAACTTTTACAAGAAATTGAACAAATACGAACACTGTTTAAATAGCTGTGCATAAGTATTTAAAAAATGTTAATAAAAAATTAAAAAATATAAAAATAAATAAAAATACAAAAAGTTAAATTAAAAATTAGAAGTTTATTAATTAATAATTATAAAAATAAAAAAGAAAAAAACATTATTATCTATATATAAAAATTACTTATACACTTATCAACAGCCCTAATAATAATAATAAATTATATATATAACTTATAAACATATGAAACTAGAATGCGAATTAGAAAAAATTAAAAATGCAATTAATCAAGCAGAAAAAATTACTGGTAAAAATTTAACATTACCTGTTTTAGGATCAATACTTTTTATTGCTACTAAAAAATCACTTAAAATAAGAGCAACAAACTTAAGCCTTGGAATAGAAATAGAAATTCCAGCTAAAATTGAAGAAGAAGGAACCATGGCACTTTCGGGATCTGTTTTGTCTGGAATTTTTTCTAATATTTTTCAAAATGAAAAGATTTTATTAGAAGAAGATAATGGAAATTTATTAATTAAAACAAAAAAGAATAAAATAAAAATAAAAGGACAACCATATGAAGATTTTCCAACAATTCCAGTGGTTGAGGGCAAGTCTTTTAAAATAGAATCAAAAAAAATAATAGAAGGAATTAAGTCGGTTTATTATAGTTCTTCTATTTCAGACATAAAACCAGAAATTTCAAGTGTTTTTATGTATTCAGATAATGATAATTTAATTTTTGTTTCAACTGACTCTTTTAGATTAGCGGAGAAAAAAATTAAAATAAAAAACATTGAAGAAATTACTGGTATTTTAATTCCTTTTAAAAATATACCTGAAATATTAAGAGTTTTTAGTGATGTTTTAGAGGAAGTTAGTGTTTGTTTTAATAAAAATCAAATTTCAATATCTTCAGAAAATATATATTTAACTTCAAGAATTATTGACGGTGTTTTTCCAGATTATCGCCAAATACTTCCAAAAGAAAATAAAACAGAAGCTATTGTTTTGAAACAAGATTTATTAAATGCTTTAAAAATTTCAAATATCTTTTCAGATAAATTTAATCAATTAAATCTTTTAATTAAGCCAAAAGAAAAAATATTTGAACTTTCATCACAAAATAATGATATTGGAGAAAATAAAACATTTTTGGATTCTGCACTTACCGGTGAAGATATTGAACTAGCTTTTAATTATAAATATTTTTTAGATTGTTTTCAGTCAATAAATTCTGATAGTGTTTCTATAAAATTCAACCAATCTTCAAAACCAATAGTTGTTTCAGGTGTTTCTAATAATTCTTTTCTTTATCTTATAATGCCAATGAATAAATAATGATAGAAATAAAAGATTTACTTTCTAAATTTAATAAATTACTTTCATCTTCAGAAATAAAAAAACAAATAATTAAAGAGGTTTTATTGGAAGTTATTAATTTAAATATTGATTCTAATAAAATAAAAATACAAAATAATATTGTTTATTTAGATATAAAACCAATTTATAAAAACGAGATTTTTTTAAAAAAAGAAAAAATATTTGAAAAATTAAAAGAAAAAATTGGCATAATAAAATTGCCAGAAGATTTTAGGTAAAATTATTGCACATTAAAAGTAGAAGTTGCTTCTGTTTGATTATAAACAATATCATAAGCTATTATTCTTATTTGATTTTCAGTTTTTAAATTATTTAAATCTGAAGGCACAAATGAAAAATTAAAAGGATAATTAGATGTTCCTAAATAACTATCATTTATAAAAATATCTATTTTTTTAAGCTCATATGGTCCAGTATTTTGAATTTTTAATTGAATTTTTTCATTAGAAGAATACGTTTTTATAATATTTGGTTCCAATATTATTACAGACATTTGGTTTGTTGTATGTATATCGTCAGTTAAAGTTGGCTTATTAGTTAATGTTGTAATTGGATATCTTAATTTATTTTGCGCCCACCAATTTTGTATAGGAATTTCCCAATGACTAAATTGTGAATCACTAGTTGGATTTTTAGGTGCATCTCCCAATATATTTTTTTTATCTATCCAATTTAAAATTGTGTGAACATCTGTAATTATTTTTTCTTCTCTTGTTTCTTTTGGTGTATTTTCTGTAGCTAATTTACCTGAAATTTTATCAATAAAAAAATGTTCATTTCCTTGCCAGAAACCTCGCAATATTGGTTTTACGGTATTTGAATCAGTTTCTAAGTTTGGTTTTTCAAATTGTTCATTTGGTAAAATATTTAACGCTTCTGTAATAAATTTATTCCAAATTGGTCCAGCAACAGCAGAACCTCCTTTTTTCATTGGTTTATTATCATTATTACCAGCCCAAACTCCTACGGTGATTGTTGGTGTGTATCCCACTGTCCAAGCGTCCTTATTACTGTTTGTAGTTCCTGTTTTTACAGCTACTTGTTTGTCGTTTATTTTTAAAGGAGAGTTTGATCCGAATGTTGGAGTTCTTGCTGTGTTGTCAGATAAAATATCAGAAATTATTAATGCTGTATTTTTAGGTAAAATTTCTCTTGGTTTTTGTGTAAATTCTTCTAATATATTGCCATTGTTTTTTTCTATTTTTAAAATTCCCATATATGAATTTCTAATTCCATTATTTGCAAAAACACTATAAGCTGAAGTCATATCTAGTAAAGAAACTTCACCACCTCCAAGCACTAAAGTAAGTCCATATTGGCTTGGGTCTGTTAATGTGCTAATTCCCATTTCTTCTGCTGTATTTAAAGAATCTTGTAATCCAGCTAAATAAAATAATTTAATAGCTGGAATGTTTATAGATTGAGCAAGAGCATTTTTTAAACTTATTGGTCCACGATATTTTCCATCATAATCTTCCGGCATATAGCAATCCGCTTGGTTGTGTCCTGGAAGAGCTTTTCCATAGGCATCACAAGTTGATTGAAATTCAGTTGGTAAATCAAATAAAACAGTGTTAGGAGTAAATCCTTTTTTAAATGCTGTTGCGTAAATAAATGGTTTAAAAGAAGATCCTGGTTGTCTGTGCGCTGTGGCAATATTGTAATTACCGTCAATATTCTTATCAAAATAATCTCTAGAGCCAACCATTGTTAGTATTTGGCCAGTTTTTGGGTCTATTGCAACCAGCCCAGCATTGCTTCCATTCCAATCTTTTTCATTTTGTAATGCGCCTTCTTTTACTATTGTTTCACCTTTTATTTGAAGATCATAATTAAGAGTTGTTGTTACTTTTAGTCCACCAGTATTAATAATATCTGATCCATATTTTTGTTCTAAATAATCTTTAATAAAAAAAACAAAATGTGGAGCTTTTATTCCATTAGTTGCTTGTGGTAAAAATTTTACAGTTTCAATTTTTGCTTTTTCATATTCTTCGTCGGTTATATAATTTAATTCGTGCATTCTAGAAAGAACTAAATTTTTTCTATCGATAAGTTTATTTATATTTTTTCCATATGGTGATAAAACAGTAGGAGATTGTGGAATTGACGCTAAATATGAAGCTTCAGCTAATGTTAAATCTATTGGTTTTTTCCCAAAATAAGTTTTTGAAGCTTCTTCTACTCCATAAATAGTTCCACCGTAAGGAGATTCATTTAAATATGCTTCCAAAATTTGTTCTTTTGAAAGACTTTTTTCTATTTTTATTGCTAAGATCCATTCTTTTATTTTTCTAGTTATTGTTTTTTTAGGACTTAGTAAAGTGTTTTTTATTAACTGTTGTGTTATTGTTGAACCTCCTTGCACTTTTCCAATATGAAGAATGTTTGAAATAGTAGCTCTAATAATAGAAGTTATTTTTATTCCACCATGATTATAAAAATCAGAATCTTCTATAGAAATTGTCGCATTTTTTATATTATTTCCCATTTCAGCAATTGGAATGTTTGTTCGTTTTATGTCTTGATTAAGATCATACAGAAGAATTTCACCAGTTCGGTCATATATTTTAGTTGAGCTAGTTGTTATTCTGTCTTCAAATGAATGAAAATCAGGTATTTTTATAGATGAAAGTCCAATTATTACAACAGCAATAATAAAAACAAGGCTTCCTAGTAAAAAATAAAATATATTTTTGGCAAATTTGTGATTTTTTAAGTTTTTTAGATTCTTAATTTTTTTCAGCATAATTTAATCATAACAGAAAATATGTTATAATCCAGAATATGAAGGTGATAACAGATAAAAATAAAATTGACGAGATTTTAACTCGAGGAGTTGAAGATATTTTTATAAAAAAAGATTTAGAAAAAAAACTTCACTCAGGTAAAAAATTAAGAATTAAACTTGGAATAGATCCAACAAGTCCATATATACATATTGGTCGTGCAGTTACGCTTCGTAAATTAAGAGATTTTCAAAAATTAGGACATCAGGTTGTTTTTATTATCGGGGATTATACTGCAAAAATTGGTGACCCATCAGATAAACTAGAAAAAAGACCAATGTTGACGGATGTTGAAATAAAAAATAATTTAAAAAAATATCTTAAGCAAGTTGCTCTTATTTTAGATATGAAAAATGTTGAGGTGAAATATAATTCAAAGTGGTTAAAGAAAATGAATTTTTTTGAAATAGGGCAATTACTGGAATGTTTTACCGTTCAACAAATGACAAAAAGAAGAAATTTTAAAGACAGATTAGATGCAGGAGTAGATATTTATATGGTTGAATTTTTATATCCAGCATTACAAGGATATGATAGTGTTAAGGTTAAAGCAGATGTTGAAATTGGTGGTTTTGATCAGCTTTTTAATTTAAAAGCAGGAAGAATTGTTCAAAAGAGATATGGGCAACAAGAACAAGATATTATGGTTCTTTCAATGCTTGAAGGAACGGATGGAAGAAAAATGTCTTCTTCTTGGGGAAATATAATTTCTATTATTGATACACCAGAAGAAATGTTTGGAAAAGTTATGTCTATAAAAGATGAACTTATTTTAAAATATTTTTTACTTACAACAGATTTAGGTATTGAAGAGATAAGTAAAATAAAACTATCTTTAAAAAAAGGAGAAAACCCAATGTTTTATAAAAAAATACTTGGAGAAGAAATAGTTGCTTTGTATCATAATAGAAAAAAAGCTACAGAAGCAAGAGAAAATTGGGAAAATGTTTTTTCTAAAAAAGAAATTCCAACTGAAATGGAAGAAATTTTAATTAATAGTGGAGAATTTTTAGTAGATATTTTATTAAAAAATGAAATTATAAATTCAAAAGGAGAATTAAGAAGATTAATAGAAGGAAATGGAGTTCATAATTTAAAAAATGAAAAAACTATACAAGATATAAATTTAAAAATAGAAAAAGAATTAACTCTTAAAATTGGAAAGAAAAAGTTTTTAAAAATAAAAGTAAAATAAAAACTCCGTAATTAACGGAGTTTTTATTTTAATACATATTTTCGTCTAACGGTGAATCATCATCTTCAATTGGATCTAGTGGAGTATCTAACATATCTAAATCCAAATCTTTTTCTGTGTCTTCAAAACCTGTTTCTTCACTTATTAATTTGTCTTCATCCATATTTTAAAAAAAGTTTTTTAAAAACGACCATCTAATAAAAATAATTTTTAATTTATTATACATTTTTATCAAAAACAAAAATGTTTCGCAATATTAAAAATTAAAATCTGTGGATAACCCCAAACCAAAGCTTGATACGGGGTAGGCTAAATTTTAAGATGAGCAGATGCAGTTAAAGCAATAGCTACAGCATCTAATTCGTCATCTGATTTTTTAGAATTATCTATTTTTATTAAAATTTTTACCATTTTCATTATTTGTTCTTTTGTTGCTTTACCGTATCCTGTTGTTGCTATTTTTATTTGTGGAGGTGAAGCTTCAAAAATTTTAAGGCCTGCACGTGATGCTTCATAAATTACAACTCCTCTAGCTTCAGCTACATACATTACGGTTTTATGATTTGTAGTTAAAAATAAAGTTTCAATTGCTAAAATTTCTGGTTTGTATTTTTTTATGATATTTTTTACTTCTTCTCCAATTAATTTTAATCTTTCTGGAAATTCTAATTTAGCTGAAGTTTTAAAACATTCAGAAAAAATTAATTTTTCTTTTTTTGTATTTATTTTTTTTTTCAGAACTGCAATTCCTAATCTTTCATATCCTGGATCAATTCCTAATATTTTCATCCCATTTAAAAATTAAATTAATAAAATTTTTTCGATAATATTTTTCCCGCTGATTTTTAAACGGGACAAGTATTTTTTATTCTGCATTAGTAAAAACGTCTTGGACATCGTCGTTTTCTTCTAATTCTTCAACAATTTTGTCTAAAAGTTCCAAATCTGAATCAGAAAGGGAAATAGTTGATGTTGGTTTCCAAATCATACCTTCAGGTGTTCTTTCTTTAGTGAATGACCAAGCGACTGACCTAATAGCTCCAAGAGCAAAACCATTTTTTGATAATATATGTTTCATTTCTGGCGCAGTTCTATTTTTACTATCAGTTAGTGTTTCTATAATAATTCCAACTCCACCAGGACCGTAAGCTTCATAAGTAATTAAGTCCATTTGCACCGAAGGCTCTGACGCTTTTTTTATTGCTCTTTCAATATTTTCTGCTGGCATATTAACTTTTTTCGCTTTTTCAATTGCCGAACGAAGACCTGGCGCATTTAAATCACCTTTTGCTAATTTTGCTTCAACTGCAATAAAACGCACAAGTTTAGAAAAAATCTTACTTTTTTTAGAATCAGTAATTGCTTTTTTATGTTTTATCTGCGCCCATTTATTATGTCCTGACATTTTAAATTAATTTTTCTTGTAAATTTTTTGGTATATCAAAACCTAAATGATCATAAGCTTTCATTGTTGCAGTTCTTCCTTTTGGCGTTCGTTCTAATAATCCAAGTTGAATTAAATATGGTTCAATAACTTCTTCAATTGTTGCTTCTTCTTCTGATAATGCAGCAGCCATTGTTTTTAGTCCGACAGGTCCACCATTAAATTTTTCAATTAATATTTCTAAAAATTTTCTGTCTGAGGAATTCAAACCTATTTCATCTATCGCAAGCATATCTAATGCTTTTTTTACTGTTTCTTTATCTAAATTTTTTTTATTTACTTGAGCATAATCACGACACCTTTTTAAAAAATAATTTGCAGTACGTGGAGTAAAACGACTTCTTTGTGCAATTTCACATAATGCTTGTTTTTCTAATTCTGTATTAAGTAATTTACTAGATCTTTTTATAATTTCAGCAATTTCTTCATTTGAATAAAATTCTAATCTGAAAACTCCACCAGAAAAACGTGAACGTAGTGGTGAAGAAACTAAAGCAACTCTAGTTGTGGCAGCAATTAAAGTAAAAGGTGGTAAGTCTAATTGAATAGTTCTTGCTGATGGACCTTTTCCGATTATTATATCTAAAACGCCGGATTCCATTGCTGGATAAAGTATTTCTTCCACCATTTTATTTAATCGGTGTATTTCATCTATAAAAATAATATCACCAGGGGACAAATTTGTGAGGATAGAAGCGAGATCACCAACTTTTTCAATAGCTGGGCCTGAAGTTATTTTCATTTGCCTGCCTGTTTCTTTGGCAATAAGATGTGCAAGTGTAGTTTTTCCTAATCCTGGTGGGCCATAAAATAAAATATGTTCAGGAATATGGCCACGTTCCTCGGCAGCTTTTAATAGTATTTTTACGTTGTCTTTTATATGTTTTTGACCAATATATTCTTCCCAACTTGATGGGCGTAATGCTTGGTCTAGAAAAGATTCATCTGCCAGCTCTTTAGTTTTTTTATTTTTTTCACTTGACATTTTGTTAATTTATGATATACTCAGCGTAGTAATTTATTAACACGGTATCCACATTATAGCATTTACTGAACATTGAATATAGTATAATAGTTATATGAGGTTTAGGCCTCTTTTTTCTTGAAAACTAAATAAATATTTAGAGGACACTAATCTCTAAGCAATCAGCCATTGGTTATATATGTTTGCGTAGGACGTTTTGGTTTATTTTAATTTTCTGGAACTATCCTTCAAGAATTTGTTACTTTTGAGGCTTAGCCTCGAAAGGATTGTTTAGAGATTAGTGTTTTTTAGTTTTACTCCTCATTTAAATCAACAACGCTTTGCACTTCTTCAAAAGAAGTAATTCCATTTATTATTTTTACCATTCCATCTTGTCGCATTGAAAGTATTCCTTGATTTCGTGCAATTTTTTTTATTTCACGTTCACTTGGGTTTTCTGGAATTATTTTTTCTATTGCTTCATCTGTTTTAATTGCTTCAAAAATTCCTATTCGTCCTTTATAGCCAGTCATATTACATTTTTCACAGCCAACTGCTTCATAAAGTTTAAATGATGCATTTGGATTAATTCCATAATTTGTTAAATCTTTTTTTTCTTTTTTTATACTATCAATTATTAATTTTATAGTTGCAGTTTCTGTTTCAGTTGGAGTTTTTTCTTTTTTACAAGATTGACATAATTTTCGAACAAGACGTTGAGCAATTGAAAGAGATAATGCTGAAACCATAATTTTTGGATTTACATCAAGGTCAATTAAACGAGGAATAACCCCAGCGGCATTATTTGTGTGAAGTGTTGAAAAAACCATATGTCCGGTGAGTGCAGATTCAACAGCAATTTTTGCAGTTTCAGAATCTCTTATTTCTCCAACCATTACTACGTCGGGATCTTGTCGAAGAGCGGAACGCAAACCTTCTAAGAATGTATAACCTTTTTCATCATTTGTTTGAGTTTGTGTTATTCCTTTTAAGTGATATTCGATTGGATCTTCTATGGTTATTATTTTTATTTCAGAAGAATAAATTTTATTTAAAAATGCATAAAGCGTTGTAGTTTTTCCAGAACCAGTTGGACCAGTAACAAGAATTAGACCGTTTGGTTTTTTAATTTCCTGCTCAATAATATTAAAAAGATATTTTTCAATACCAAAATCTTCTAATTTTCCTTGTATAGATTTTGGATCTAAAATACGCATAACAATTGATTCACCGTAAGCGCCAGGAATCATAGAAGCACGAATACTTATTTCTTCAGTTCCTTCTTCAATATTAAAACGCCCATCTTGCGCAACAGTTGAAGTTAATTTCATTCCAGATAAAAGTTTGATACGAGAATTTAATAAATGATAAATGTCATGGCTAAAAAACATCACATCTTGCAAAACTCCATCAAGACGTAATCTTAATTTACTTTTTTCTTGTTCAGCTTCAATGTGAATATCAGAAGCTTTAATTGCAATTGCGCCAGCCAAAATTATTTCTAACATATGAGAAATTTTATGAGTTTCTTTTCCTTTTGTTGTATCTAGTATTAATTTTTCTATATCTTGCATTTTTTTTATATCTTTTCCTGTGTCTCTTAAAATATCTGCAGAAATATCTACACCACCAACTTTTGAATTTTCTGCCATAGAAATTTCACCATATCTGTTCCAAACTTTAGTTAAACTTGCAAGTGATGCCATATAAAAAGTTGGCACTAAATTTTTTCCTGCCATTTCTTCTGTTAATTTTTTCAGAAGACCTTCTGTTGGAACTCGTATAGCTATAAAAATATTTTTTCCAGTAAGTTTAAAAGGAGCAATTTTTAATTCACGAGCATCTTTTTCATCAATTGCTCGTAATGCTTCATTGTCTATTCCTAGGCGAGATAAATCTATATAGGGAAGTTTGTATTTAGATTCCGCAAGAACAGCTACCAATTGTTCTTCTTCTTGTTTATGAATATCATCTAGTTGTTTATTTTGTTTTTCATCATCAAAATCTGACATATAGGCTAAATTATAGCTTATTAAGACTTTAAGATAAAGGGTTTTTAAGAAGTCAAAGGGCTTGACAATTTAATTAAAAGATGCTATTCTTTACTCAGAAATACGGAAGCAAAAAACGGTTCTTTTAAATGAGGTTTTAATTGGTTAATTAGTTTTTTCTTTTTAAAAGGAAAGCCTAAGTAACCAATTAAAACAAAAAAAAATGAGAAATATGATAATAATTTTGTTGTTGACACTTAATGTGTTTGCATTAAACGCGCAAGGCCCGATACAGCCTTATAAAGAAAACGATTATTCTTTTGAAGAAATTAAAGCTTTTGTAAATAAAGGAAATAAACTTTCTTTCAACTGGAGAAAAGAACTAGCTAACATAATTAATATTGGACTAGCAAATTCTGGTGAAACAATTGTCTTAAAAGAGACATTAGAAAAAACCAATATGAATTGGGTTTTAGAAAATTCAGTTTATGAAAGGAAAAATTTAATTTCTTTTAAAAATTCTAAAAGAGTTGGAGATCAGATTGTTTTTTATCCAGATGCTAATTTTGATGGAATGGTTGCTGTATTTCGTTATGGTAAATGTGAGCTAGTTATTTTCAAAACTAGATGTATGAACTTATTGAAAGATGTTGTTGAAAAAAACACTCAAGTTACAGTTGTAAAAACTGACACCATTTATAAAAAAGTGGTAATTGTTGAACAACAACAAATTCAATATCAAAATCAACAACCCCAGCAAAATGGTTATGGAAATGGAGTTAAGACTTATGTTGTAGGTTCTGGTGCTGTTTTTACACCATATCCAAATTACAATTGTAATTCTTATTTTCAACCATATTACGGGAACGGATGTAATAATTATTATCAACATCAACCACATTATCAAAATTGTGGAAATAATAATGGTTATTATAACAATTCAGTTTGGATTAAATATGGAGCACAAAATTATCCAAAATCTAATCCACAACCACATCATCAACCTCAACCTCATGTGCAGACTTATTCTGTAAATTATGGTGCTGTAAATTCAGGCCATAGACACAGATAAAAAGATTTTTGGTAAAGTTTAAAAAATTTTTTAAACTTTACCACTTTTTTAAGCTTTTAAGAAATATTTTTTGAAAGTTTAAAATTGTAAAATAATCCTCATCGTCGAAAATGAGATTAAAAATTAAATTAAAATTAATAATATGAAAAATTTTATGAAAAAAATAATAATAACAATGCTTGCTTTTGTTTTGCTTTTAGGGCAAACAACTTTTGCTGCTACTGCAGTAAGAACAGGTAGTGCTAATGTTTCACATAGTAGCTCTACTTCTTTTGGCACTTCTTTTTCTAAAGTGGTTATGTCAGGAACAAGTCTAGGTAATGCAGATGTTGATACAGCTATAGGATGTAAAGTTTTAAGTTTTACAACAAACTTAGGAGTTATTTCTCCTGGAGAATTTGCAAAACTTAGCTGGATTACTTCACATGATTGTACTTCAGTTAAAATTTTAGGTGTTGGAAGTTTTTCTAATTCTGGTAGTCAATTAGTATCACCAACTGTTTCTACAGAATATGTTTTAATGGCTCGTGCTCCAGATGATACAGGTGATTCTAAGGTTGTTAATATTCTTGTTGCAATAAATGAAAATGAAACAACAGGAACTATTACACCAGCAAGTTCTGCTTGTGATATTTCCGCAGGAAATAGCACTTGTAATGTAAATATTTCTTGGAATACAATTACTTCTAATCTAACTTTAAGTTTTTTACTTAAAGATGGAAATACAGTAGGAATTGCAAATTCAGGTTCTCAAGCATTTCCTATTAATTACAATGGAAATACTTTTAAACTTAAAAATAATAATGTTGAATTAGCTAGTGCTTTTATAGACGCGCATTGTGTTTCTGGTACAACTTGGAATGGAGATATTTGTAAAACAGATATATCTCATTCTCATGGATCAGGTAGTGGAAGTGGTTCTTTTGGAACTCAAACACAACAAACTTCTGGTGGATTTTGTGGAATTACATCAATTGCTTCTAATGTAAAAAAAACAACAGCAACCCTTAATGGTATTGTGTCAGTTTCAAATACAAATACTTATTTTGAATATGGAACAACACAAAATTTTGGATTAAAAACAATTTCAAGAAATGTTAGTGCAAATACTTCATTTAGTGAAAATATTTCTGGTCTTAATCCTGATACAACTTATTTCTTCCGTTTAGTTTCTAATTGTCAAAATGGAAATGCTCTTGGAGGAATAAATAGAATTCATACTTCACCTGATGTAGTTAAGCCAGCTGTTTCTCCAAAAGAAGAAATAACTTCAGTAGTTGCTGATGTTAATTTGGCAACTGAACTTAAAATTGAAAATGCAGTTGAATTTATAGGAAAGAATGATGCTGTAAATTACAAAATTACTTATAAAAATATTGAAAAAGATATTCTTAAAAATCCAGTATTGCAAGTAGTTGTTCCAGAAGGTGTTGAAATAACAAATACTTCTGAAGGAAATTATTCAAATGATACACACATTCTTACTGTATTCTTAAAAGATTTAGCTAAAAATGAAGGAGGAGAAATTTATTTAGACGCTCGTCTTGATTCAATTCCTTCTGGAACTGAAAAAGTTGTTTCAACTGCTATGCTTGTTTATACAAATACAAATGGAGTTCAAGAAAGTGCTACAGCTTATGTTTCAAATACTCTTAAAAAAGATGATGGAAATAATTTGTTTGCAACTGCAGCTGCTTTATTTGGAGGATTACTTCCAGTAACAATTACAGGATGGTTTGTATTAGCGTTGATGGTTTTAGTTGGAATCTTAATTACACGAAAATATATTGCTCGAAAAAATACTAATGTTGTTTCAGATATTATTTCCTAATAATATCTTTTAACAGACACAAAAAAATACCTTGCCTAATAGCAAGGTATTTTTTTGTGTTAGAATTAAATTATTGTGATTTCGAAAAATATAAAACATACAGAAGAAATAGCAAAAGGATTTTCTAAATTAATTTTACAAAACAAAAATTCTGCAACTGTAATTTGTTTATATGGAGATCTGGGAACTGGAAAAACAACTTTCTCACAATTTTTAGCAAAAAATTTAGGAGTAAAAAGAAAAGTAAATAGCCCAACTTTTGTAATAATGAAAAAATAC
>Ga0172375_10005767_pt1 | contig 17684 bp, 16 predicted proteins | sample LakKiv1m_FD_114537 | JGI IMG/M metagenome (GOLD analysis project Ga0172375, IMG submission 114537) | Freshwater microbial communities from Kabuno Bay, South-Kivu, Congo - kab_092012_11.1m | ecosystem: Environmental > Aquatic > Freshwater > Lake | place: Democratic Republic of the Congo...
AATTACCAGTTCTCAAATAGAGCAGGCCCAAGCCAACGTGAATGCATTGCAAAGTCAGCTTAATGATAATTATTTACGAGCGCCAATGGCAGGTACAATTACACAGGTCAATATAAAAAAAGGCGAAACGGTATCGTTGGCTCAAACGGCCATAAAATTGCTATCAGATGACCCTTTCCAAGTTGAGGTTTATATTTATGAGCAAGATATAGTGAATGTTAAGGTAGGCAATGTGTCGAAGATAGATTTGGTGGCTTTTCCAAAACAAACGTTTGAAGGTAAAGTTTTATCAATTGAACCGGCAGAAACCGTTATTGATAATATTGTTTATTATAAGGTTGTAATTGATTTTCCAAATCAACCAGAGGGCATAAAATCAGGCATGACAGCCGACATTGTTATTGAGGCTTACAAAAAAGATAATGTTTTGAGAATTTCTAAAAGCGCGGTGCAAAGCATAGACGGTCAGGAATCGGTTCAAATATTATCAAATAAAAAAATTGAAGATAAGACAATTGTAACCGGTCTTGAGGGAAATGATTATTACGAGGTTGTTTCGGGTCTCCAAGAGGGCAATATAATTATAACAGGCAAAAAATAATGCCAGAAGCACTGATAAAACTGCAAAACGTATGGAAAATTTATAAACTGGGAAAGTCAGTAGAACTGCCGATTTTGCGTGGAGTAAATTTGGAAGTTCCTTATTCTGGGTTTGTGACAATTATGGGGCCATCGGGATCTGGCAAGTCAACTTTAATGTATATGCTCGGGCTTTTGGATACGCCATCTAAAGGAGAAATATATTTCGACGGACAAGATCTTTCCAATTTTTCAGAAGATAAGTTAGCCGAGATGCGCGGGAAAAAAATTGGATTTATTTTTCAGCAGTTTAATTTATTACAAAATCTTACGGCCTTAGAAAACGTAATGTTGCCGATGATTTTTTCCGCCCAAGGCGGACCAGCCTCAGGCTGGCAGGACGAGGATAAAAGAAGAGAAAGGGCGCGCCAACTTTTAGAAATGGTTAATTTGGGGCACAGGCTCAATCATAAACCAATGGAAATGTCCGGCGGAGAACAGCAGAGGATTGCTATAGCTAGATCCTTGGCGAATGATCCAGAAATTTTGATCGCCGACGAACCAACAGGAAACTTAGACTCATCTACCGGAAAAGCAGTTATGGAAATTTTGAAAAAATTACATGAGGAACAAAAAAAAACAATTATTGTAGTAACGCACGATCCAAATATTGCCAACTATAGTCACAATATAATTCGCATACAAGACGGTCAAATTGCTTCTAACCATTTTAGAGAAGCCGATATTTTGTGGAAAACTAATGGAAATAATCAAAATGGTCAACCTGAATAAGTTTAAAGAATATTTCAAAATCGCATTCAAGACAATTGCAACACGGCGAGTGCGAAGTTGGCTTACAACAATTGGTATTGTTATCGGAGTTTTTCTGATTGTGGCTTTAATTTCTCTTTCGCAGGGGTTAAAAAATGCGGTTTTGCAACAACTCAGCATGGTGGGCAAGGATCTTCTTATAATAATGCCGGGAGATATTAGCGATTTTACTGCTATGATGGGAGGGAATAAGTTGAGCGAAGAAGATTTAAAAATAATAAGACAAACTCCGGGAGTAGAAAAAATAGCATCAGTTGATTATACTTCGGTTATAATGCGATATGGCGACGAAAAAAAGAATGTTTTATTTTACGGAGCAGATTTTAGAGAAGGTTTGGATATTTTCAAAAACGACGTGGGCTGGTCAGTGGCGTTGGGTAGATGGCCAATTTCGGGGAAAAATGAAATTATTGTCGGCAGTATTGTTGCAAGCGAAACTTTTCCGAATTTAAAAGTTGGAACCGAAGCCACAATAAAAGGCAAGAAGTTTATAGTTGCCGGAATATTAAATTCGGTGGGTTCAAAACAAGACGACTCTATGGTAGGTGTTGATTTAAACATATTTAGATCCATAACCGGTGAATCTAAAGGGGCAAAACAAGCCATGGCAAAAATAAGCCCCGAATATTCTCCCGAAAAAGTGGCGCAAAAAATAAAAAGCAGTTTGGATGAAAACAGAAAGCGTCAAATAGGGCAGAAAGAGAGCGATTCTTCATATTCTGTTTTAACATCCGAAAAAATTACCAGCATAGTTGGGAATATTTTAGGATTAATACAGGCAGTAATAATAGGATTTGCGTCTATTGCTATTATTGTGGGCGGAATAGGAATTATGAACACAATGTATACTTCGGTTTCAGAAAGAACCAAAGAGATTGGAATAATGAAGGCAATAGGGGCAAAAAACGGTACAATTACTACTATATTCCTTGTTGAATCTGGGATATTTGGTTTGCTTGGCGGAGTTGGAGGAACTTTGTTGGGAATGATATTTGCAAAATCTATTGAAATATATTTTCAAATCCACCCCTTATTCTATTTAAAAGCAGATGTAAGCCTTTCTTTGATTTTATTCAGTCTTACTTTTTCTTTTGCTATCGGGTGTCTTTCAGGATATTTTCCGGCTAAGCGCGCGTCAAAGTTAAAGCCGGTTGAAGCTTTGAGGTATGAATAAATTATGATATTATTATTTAATATTAAGTTTTAAAAAAAATAAAAATGAATAAACAAACAGGTCAGGCATCAAGACTTCTTTTGGTTTTAGCAATAGTGGTTTTGGTAGCTGTAATTATTACATTTTTAATTATGAAAATGGCCCAAAGGCCACCAGCACCTCCTGTTCCGGGTGACGATACGCCTCCACAGCCTATTTATGAAGCAACTTTAGGAGACATACGTTTTGTGTTTCAATCTGCCATTAACCGCGGAAATGTTTTAAGGGTTTCAGAAATTGTAAACAAACAATATTCTTCATATAATTTGAAGAATTTTACTACCGGCGAAAAGTTGATTATGGTAACAATAGGGGCGCAAAATAAAGGCAGAGAAAATATAGAACGTGGCGCATGGGATATAGAAAATATAGTCGATTCTGAGGGTAGAAATTTTGTGGCTCTTTCAGGATACACAATTGCCCCTTGGCTTCCGGCAAATACCTTGTGCGGAGAATTGTTAAAACCTGCTTTTGACCCAACACCTTGCACAAAGATTTACGAAGTTGCCAAAGAATCTACGGGTCTTAAAATACGTGTGGTAACCGGAGTAAATAATTCTCCAACTAACATGTCTTCTGACAAAATAGATACTACGTTATTAGACTTAATAGTAAATTAGTTTTATGACAGACGCAAAAGACCAGCAAGAAAATATAAAAACGCCAGAAGCAAAAATTCCAGCTCCCGAGCAAGAGGTTTCTTTTGAAGCCGAACAGGTTAAAAGTCCAGAATTGCAAGATTTAAAAAGGGGAGACAAAATTGTAGACGATGAGCTTAGAAAAGAAATAGAGCTTATGGAATTGGATGAAAAATCCAAAGGTGAAGCAAAAAAGAGGGCAGAAAAGATTTCTTTTTTGGCCGAGGATGAAAAAGTAAAACATTTATTAAAAATAGCCAAGGAAAAGGGTGTAGTTTTTGCCGTGCAAGTAGCCCGTAAAATGAACGATCCTTTTATTTTAGATATTTTGCATGATTCTTTGGCGCAAGAAGGTTTTTATAAAGATTTTTCAAAATAAATGGAATTTATTATTATAATTTCAGGATTAATTCTGGTATTCTTGTTTATAGTTTTGGCTTTTGCGATTGTTTTGAACTCTGAAACAAATCAACGAAACTCTGTTTTTGGTGGGCTAGAAATGGTTTTGTTTTTGGTTATGATGCCCAAAAACCCTACAAAGAAAGAAGAAGATAGAAAGAAAGAAGAAAAACTGATGATAGCCCAGATGGAGCAGGTTTTTTCAAACTTTTTGTATCTCAAAAAACCGGGAATGTTTCAAACACCTCCTTGTTGCGCTTTTGAAATTGCGTCGCAAATAGGAAGTTCTGATATTTCATTTTATGTTGCAGTTCCTAAATATTTAGAGTCTGTTTTTGAAAAATATGTGCAAGGAGTTTATCCAAATGCGGTTGTTGATAAAATTCCTCAAGACTACACTATTTTTGAACCTCAGGGAGCTTCGGCGGGCGCTTATCTTAAACTATCCGAAAGTTCACTTCTTCCAATAAGCACATATCAATCTTTAGAAACCGATCCACTATCTTTGATAACAAATGATTTAAGCAAGATATCGGCAGATGAAGGGGGAGCAGTTCAGGTTTTAATAAGGCCCTTGTCAAAGTTTAATCTGCGAAAGCGTGGAGAAAAAGCTTTAAAAAAAATACGTGAAGGGAGAGGGATTAGAGAGGCAATTAATCGTTCTTCAGAAGGATTAATGGGTTTTATAACCGCCATAGACGAGGTTTTTGTTCGTGGTCCTCGTGACGCAAAAACAGTAGATGACGAAAGAAAAAACTTACCTGCAGGCAGACAAGAACAAGGATTTGACCAAAAAGGTTATGATGCAATTCAAAGTAAAATACAAAAGCAACCATTTGAAACAAATATAAGAATTGTTTCGTCGGCGCAAACGCAAGCAAGAGCCGAAGAAATTTTAGGTCATTTAATTTCTGCTTTTAGCCAATATTCTTTGTCGGCTATGAATACTTTAGAGCCCAAAGAAGTTTACAAAAAGGAACTTCAAAAATTAATTTACGATTATAGTTTTAGGAATTTTTCACAAAACCAAGCAATGGTTTTAAACCTTGAAGAGCTTGCCAGCATATATCATTTCCCAACTCATTATATTGAAACTCCATATATTAAGGCCGCAAAATCGGTGTCTGCGCCTCCGCCGACCGATTTACCAAACACAGGAGACACTTGCATAGGCAAAGTTCAATATAGAAACGAAGACAAGAAAATATTTTTTGCCAACCGCGAAGACAGAAGAAGGCATTTTTATATCATAGGACAAACCGGTGTTGGTAAATCTGCATTTATGGAAGGTATGATTGCTCAAGATATAAAAAATGGCGAAGGCGTGGCCGTGGTGGATCCGCATGGCGAATTGGCTGAGCATGTTTTGGCCAACGTTCCAAAAGAAAGAATTGACGACGTTGTAATTTTTGAACCTTCAGATATTGAAAGGCCTTGCGGGCTTAATATGCTTGAATATGATTCGCCAGAACAAAAAGATTTTGCAGTTCAGGAAATGATAGCTATTTTTATGAAGCTTTTTCCGCCCGAAATTATTGGACCAATGTTTGAACATTATATGAGAAACGCAATGCTGGCTTTGATGGCAGACAAGGATAATCCCGGAACCTTGGTTGAAATTCCAAAAATGTTTACAGATCCGACTTTTTTGCAACAAAGGTTAGCCAAAGTTTCTGATCCAATTGTCAGAAGTTTTTGGACCAAAGAATGGGCGCAAACAACCGGTTCTACAAGGTCTGATATGCTTGGGTATGTTGTTTCAAAGCTTGGCCGATTTATTGAAAACGAAATGATGCGAAATATTATAGGTCAGTCGCATTCTGGTTTTGATTTGGCCGAGGTAATGGACTCAAAGAAAATATTTATAGCAAATTTATCAAAGGGTTTGACAGGTGAAGTAAATTCTTCTTTGCTCGGATTAATTCTGGTTTCTAAAATCCAAATGGCAGCTATGCGCAGAGCCCGTATTCCTGAAAATCAGCGTCAAGATTTTTATTTATATATCGATGAGTTCCAAAACTTTACCACCGATTCAATTGCTTCAATACTTTCTGAAGCCAGAAAGTATAAACTAAATCTTATATTGGCCCACCAATATATGCCCCAGTTGAAGGAAGAAATAAGAGATGCGGTTTTGGGAAATGTGGGCACTATTGCCAGTTTTAGAATAGGAGCCGAGGATGCCGAAAGTTTGCAAAAGCAGTTTGAGCCGGAGTTTTCGAGGTTCGACTTGGTTAATTTGGACAACTTTACTCTGATTATAAAAATGATGATAAACAACAAGGTGTCAACGCCGTTTAAGATGAACACCTTGCCTCCGCCAAAAGGTAAGCCAGAGATAATTGATCCGATAAAGAAAATTTCTAAGCTAAAATATTCAAGGACAAAGGCTATTATTGAAGAAGAAATTTCGAAACGTTCATTTGTAGAACCTCCTGCCCCAGTAATTCCACCTGTAGGAACCATACCCCCAATACCCCCAAAAAAGTAACAAAAAATGCGGGTTCGACGTACGTCGAACCCGCATTTTAGTTTACAAAATCTGACTATTCGGTTACGCGTTTTACGTATTCGTCGGTTTCGGTGTTTATTTCAATTACTTCTCCTTGCTCAATAAATAGGGGAACCTGTATTACAGCTCCAGACTCCAATACAGCTTCTTTTGTGCCGGCTTGGGCCCTGTCGCCCTTAACTCCGGCTGCAGCTTCTTTTACTCTCAGTTGCATTTTTATTGGAAGCTTAAAGCTGATTATTTTTTCTTCAAAAACAATTCCTGTCACAAGTTCATTTGGTTTCAAATATTTTGCTTGTTTGCCAATTTGCGTTTCTGTAAAAGACATTCTCTTTGAGGGATCATTTGGTTCACAGAAAAAATATTGACCTTTTGTGTTGTAAAGGTATTTTATTTCATGTTTTTCGAGGCCTGCCTCGTCAAACATATCTCCTTGCTGAAAGTTTTTTTCTTGAACTCTTCCGTCGATAAGGTTTTTAATTTTGGTTTGAATTACCGGCCTTCTCATAGCCATTTTCATAGCCGAAGCCTCAAGCACAACCCATGGTTGGCCTTCATAAATAAACTCAACGCCCGGTTTTAAATCTGTATGATATAACATGCGAATTTATGAGCACCCCGCCTTCTAAGCTTTTGATTTCGCTTATCCAGCATAGAAGGCGGGGTAATCTCCTTTTAGTCGGTTATTTTCCACTCGATTTTTTCTTTTTTGTCGGCAAACTCGAGCCATTCGCCATATTTATTGATAACAAACCATTTTTTCTTGGTTTCCGAATAAATCATTGGGTCGCCATTGTAAAATGGTTTTTTTACAATTTCTTTTGGTTTTAGCCTATCTAATTCAAGCCACTTTTTGAAAACAGTTTCAATAGTATAATCCAGCTTCCTTGAATTTGCCCAGCCTGCAACCTTGTCTATTGCTTGTTTTGACTTTTCAACGCTTCCTGCCAACTCCATTAATTGCTTTGCAGGTTTGGTAAATCTGGAATATATTATCTTTCTCTTTTTAGCATTTTCTTTCAATTCTTGCAAGCTTACGCCCTTTGAAGCAAAAAAGTGGGTAATTAGCTGTCGTATGGCGCTTTCTTCTTTTAGCTCTTCAAACTCTTTTATTTTTCCTGTTTTTACGAATTCGTCTATTTTTTTGGCATTTTTTTCGCCAATTATCCTTGGCACCAAATATGGAGGCTTTATGTCTTCCTTCAAATTATTCAAATAGGAGGCAGCTTTTCTGTAAGCATTTATGCGCTGAACAACCTTTTCACCATTTATATCCAGCAAGTCGGCTATTTTGGTAAAAATATTGGCAATTTCTTGATTCATATATTGTTCTACTGATTTGATTTTAGCCTGTTTTGTGCTAAAATTCAAACAATATTATGGAAAAGAGGCATCGTATCTTTATAGCAATAAATCTGCCCGAAGAAATAAAAAAAGAATTGATTAAGTTTCAGGAAGATTTTGCAATGCATAATAACAGCGAATGGGCGCGCTGGACCAGCAAAGATAATTTACATATTACTTTGGAGTTCTTGGGAGATTTGACTGACCAAGAATTAGGTGAAGTTTGCAATATTATAAAAGAAGTTGCAGAACAACAGAGCGTTTTTTCTTTAAGCTTAAGCAATATATCTTATGGCCCCAATAAGTTCAAAACAGGGCAAGCCCCTAAATTTATTTGGGCGTCAGGAGAAAAATCAGAAGAGTTGGCAGTTTTGAAGAGTAATTTGCAAAAGCAACTTTTACAAAAAATACGTTTCGCACCCGAGGAAAGATCATTTTCGCCACATATTACTTTAGCCAGAATAAGTAGTTTTGCAATTAGACAAATAGATCAAGAAGAAGTGCCCGAAATAAACCATCCTCTAGACTTAATTTTTACAGTAGAATCAATAGAGGTAATGGAATCAGATTTACGTCGTGGAGGACCAGTTTACACAATACTGGAATCACATCAGTTAAAATGCTAAATTTATATAAACAATGAAAATACATTTAATTGGAATTGGTGGCATTGGAGTTTCGGCTCTTGCCCAATATTATCTTTCAAAGGGGCACAAAGTTACTGGCTCTGATTTGGCTTCTTCGGAAATAACAGAAGACTTGCAAAAAAAGGGTATTAAAGTTTTTATTGGAAAGCAAAAGTCAAAAAATATATCAAAAGATTTGGATTTGGTTGTGCATAGCCCGGCTGTAAAAAAAGACAATCCTGAATATAAAAAGGCAAAACAGTTTAAAATCAAAACGCAAAGCTATCCCGAAGCATTGGGGCAACTTACAAAGGAGTACTATACCGTAGCTGTAGCCGGCGCACATGGCAAAAGCACCACAACTGCCATGATAGCTTTGGTTTTGACACAAGCAGGTCTTGATCCCACAGTAATTGTTGGCACAAGAGTTAAAGAGTTCGAGAACAGCAATTTTAGGGCCGGAAAATCAAAAATCTTAGTTATAGAAGCTTGCGAGTATGACTCTTCGTTTTTGCATTATGAACCAAAAATAATTGTTGTAACAAACATCGATAAAGAGCACTTAGATTATTTTAAAACTTTTGCCAATGTCAAAAAATCTTTTGAAAAGTTTATGGCCAAACTTCCGTCAGACGGATGTTTAGTAAAAGATGTATCCTTAGAGCATCCTGATGCCGGAAAAATAAAAAATATTTTGCAGGTTCCCGGAAAACACAATGTTGTAAATGCCTTATCTGCTCTACAAGTAGCGCGTTTTTTACAAGTTCCAGACCAGATAACTTTTAAGGCATTATCTGAGTTTGCCGGCACTTGGCGCAGGTTTGAAGAGAAAAATTCAAAATTTAAAAATTTAAAAATTATTAGTGATTATGGGCATCATCCAAACGAAATTAAAGCAACATTTCAGGCTGTTCGGGAAAAATATCCAAAAGAAATAGTTTGGTGTGTTTTTCAACCGCACCAGCATCAAAGAACATTTTATTTATTTGATGACTTTGTAAAAACTTTCCAGGAAGCAAATATAAATAAAATAATTCTGACCGATATTTATGATGTTGCTGGCAGAGAAACAAAAACAATAAGCAATAAAATAAGTTCAGAAAAATTGGCAAAAAAAGTTTCCAAAGAAAGTGTAATTTATTTGCCAATTAAAAAAATAGAAAATTACGTAAAGGGAAATATTTCAAAGGGCGATGTTTTGGTGGTTATGGGAGCGGGTGATATATATTTGCTCGCTGATAAATTTTAAGATATAATCAATTAAATAATATGGTTGATACAAACCCGGAAAAAATAAAAGAAATATTGGAGAGGGGAACAATTGTGGAAGTTTTACCAACAAAAGACGAATTTTACGCCAAGCTTTTGAGTGGTAAGAAAATGAAGTTTTATATTGGTTTTGACGCAACCTCGCCAACATTGCACCTTTCGCATGCAAAAAATATAATGCTGATGGAAAAGTTTAGAAAATTGGGCCATGAAGTGATAATTTTATTTGGAGATTTTACTGCCAGAATTGGAGATCCAACAGGTGAGAGTTCAGCCAGAAGGCAACTTACAAAGAAAGAAGTTGATGAAAATGTAAAATGCTGGAAAAGACTTATTACTCCGTTGATGGATTTTAGAGACAGAAAGAATCCTCCTCAAATAAAATACAACAGCAAGTGGCTTGCAAAGCTAAACTTTGAAGATATATTGCATTTAGCCAGCATGATTACTGTGCCCAGACTTTTGGAGAGAGATATGTATCAAAAGAGGCTAAAAGAAGGAAAAACAATACATTTACATGAATTTATGTATCCTTTAATGCAAGGGTATGATTCTGTTGCTATGGATGTGGACGTTGAGGTTTGTGGTACAGATCAAACATTCAATGCTTTGACCGGTAGAGATTTGTTGCAAAAAATGAAGGGCAAAGAAAAATTTGTTGTAGCCGTTACGCTGATGGAAAACCTCAAAACAGGAGAGCTGATGTCAAAAAGCAAGGGAACTGGAGTATTTTTGGATGTAAAACCGGCAGAAATGTTTGGACAGGTTATGGCTCAGCCAGACGAAATGATAGAAATTTTGTTTGTGAATAATACTCTTTTGGCACTTAACGAAATAAAACAAATTATGTCTGGCAATCCGCGCGACGCTAAAGCCAGATTGGCTTTTGAAATCGTTAAAATATTTCATGGCGAAAAAGAAGCCCAAAAAGCCGGCCAAGAGTTTGATAGAGTGCACAGAGCGGGTGAGTTACCAGAAAATATACCAACTTTTAGTACGGATAAGAAGGAATATTTTGTGCTAGACTTATTGTGCGACACTAAATTAACTGAGTCAAAAAACGAAGCAAAAAGACTTGTAGAGGCTGGTGCAGTAGATATCGACGGAGTAACTTATAAAGACTGGAAACAACCCGTAAAAATAAAAGACGGAGCAATAATACAGGCTGGTAAAAGAAGATTTATAAAAATTACCTTAAAATAAAATTATGCATAGATTTTTAGTGGCAGAAGCCGCAAAACACATAGGAGAAAAAGTTAAGGTTCAGGGATGGGTAAATAATTGGAGGGCTCACGGGAAAATTTTATTTATTGACTTGCGCGATATTTCGGGAGTAATGCAAGTTGTTTTTGTGCCGTCTAATAAAGAGGCCTACGAAACAGCAAAAAATCTTAGAGCCGAGTGGGTGGTGGAGATTGAGGGTCAAATTGTTAAGAGACCAGAAAATATGGTCAACCCAAAAATTGTAACCGGTCAAGTGGAATTATCGGTAGACGCGTTAAAAGTTTTGTCTGAATCAGAAACATTGCCATTGTCTATAGATGGTGACGGCTATGATATAGGCGAGGAAATAAGAATGAAGTACAGATATATTGATTTGAGGCGTCAACGAATGAACCAAAATCTTATTATGCGACATAAGGTGATAAGATTTTTTAGAGATTTTTTAAATAGCGAAGGATTTGCGGAAATAGAAACTCCTATACTTACAAAATCAACTCCCGAGGGCGCCAGAGACTATGTTGTACCATCTAGAATGAATCCGGGAAATTTTTATGCTCTTCCACAGTCTCCTCAACAATATAAACAACTTTTGATGGTTGGAGGTTTGGAAAAATATTTTCAGATTGCAAGATGTTTTAGAGATGAAGATCCAAGAGGAGACAGACAGCCGGAATTTACTCAACTTGATATGGAAATGAGTTTTGTGGAGCAGGCAGATGTGATGGAGCTTGTAGAAAGAATGTTGATTGCTTTAGTTAAAACGCATTTTCCACATAAAAAAATACAAGAGATTCCGTTTCCAAGAATAAATTACAAAGATGCAATGGCGCAATATAAGTCTGATCGACCGGATATCAAGAAAGATAAAAATGATAAAGATCTTTTGGCATTCTGCTGGGTTGTAGATTTTCCATTTTTTGAAAAAACAGAAGAGGGCGGATGGACTTTTACTCATAATCCATTTTCTATGCCAAAGCCCGAGTTTCTTGATGATTTGTTGAAGGGTAAAAATATTGCCGATATTTTAACAACTCAATACGATATTGTTCTTAATGGTTTTGAAATAGGCGGTGGAAGTATAAGAGCGCACAGGCCGGAAATTTTGCACAAAGTGTTTGAAATAATGGGTCACAAAAAAGAGGCTATTTATGAAAAGTTTGGGCATATGCTTGAAGCTTTCAAATATGGTGCTCCTCCACATGGCGGAATTGCCCCGGGAATCGATAGAATTATTGCTATACTGCAAAACGAACCAAATATTAGAGAAGTTATTGCATTCCCAAAGACTGGCGATGGAAGAGACTTTATGATGCAGGCCCCGTCAGAAATTGATAAAAAACAACTTGTTGAACTTGGCATAAAAACGTCAGCGCCTAAAAAAACAACTAAAAAAGCAAAAAAATAGATGGATATTAAACGGGCAACAAAGGGTTTTGGCTTATCGTTTGTTTTTCTTTTGGCTTGTTTATATGCTTTATCGGGAATTAAGTATGTTTTGGTAAACACTGATGTAGAAGTTGAGGCTTTGCAACCGCAAGCCAGTTTGCTTGAAGCGGTAATAAAACAAGATATCCAAGATTTGACCATAGATTCAAAGTCTGCGCTTTCTGTTGAAATAGCGGGGGATGAATCTGTATCTGTGCTTTTTGAAAAGGATTCGGAATCGGTTTTACCTATAGCAAGCCTTACCAAATTGATGACAGCAGTTGTGGTGCTTGATAATTACAACCTTTCAGAAATTATAAGTGTCAGCAAAAGCGCCTTTGATCAGGCCCCGCTTGTGCATGATTTAAAGACTGGTCAAAAATTTTCTGTTTCCAGTTTGTTGTCAATGATGCTTGTAAGTTCAAGTAACCGTGCCGCATATGCTATAGCTGAACGCAATCAGGGTATGGCCGGAGTGCAGGAGTTTGTTTATTTGATGAATCAAAAGGCGCAGGATCTTGGACTTTTAGGAACTCATTTTACAGATCCGACCGGGTTAAACATAAAGAATGTTTCTACTGCAAAAGATTTGTCAAAACTCGCCGTGTATATTTTGAAAAAATATCCATATATAACCAGTATAACAAGATTAGAAAAAGTATATATAGATGGTTTTGGAGAAATAAAAAATACAAATGATTTGCTTTCTGAGGTTCCACAGGCTGTTTGCAGTAAGACGGGATACACCAATGATGCTTTAGGATGTCTTTTGCTTGTTGTAAAAAATCAGCAAAGTGGAAATTATATTGTAAATATTATATTGGGTTCAGAAAATAGGTTTGAGGAAATGCACAAAATGATTAACTGGTCAAATAAAATATGCAATTAATTGTTTTTAACATAATCAAAGTTTTCAGTTTGGCAGTAATAACTTCGGCTTTGGCAATTTTGTGGTGCCCCATACTGACCAATTTTTTGTATAAGCACAGTTTTTGGAAAAAAACCGCAAGGCAAAAAGCAATATCAGGCGAAGATGCAGTTGTTTTTAATAGTTTGCATAAAGAAAAAGAGGTGAATACTCCGCGCATGGGTGGGCTTTTGATTTGGGTTACTGTTTTGTTGGTAATAGGATTGTTTTATATATTGTCATTAATTTTCCCCGGAACATTGCTGGCTAATTTTAATTTTTTATCCAGACAGGAAACTTGGCTTCCATTATTTACACTTATTTGTGCTTCTATTTTGGGCCTTGTTGATGATCTTTTGGTTGTAAGTGGCGCAGGCAAATATATAGGCGGGGGAATTTCTTTTAAAAAGCGTCTTTTGCTTGTGGCAGTTATAGGTTTGATTGGTAGCTTGTGGTTTTACAACAAACTTGGCTGGGATGTGATTTTTGTTCCATTCTTGGGGGATGTTTCTATTGGTTTATGGTATATACCGCTTTTTATAATTGTTGCTATTGCTTGTTGGTCTGGAGGAATAATAGACGGGCTAGATGGTTTGGCCGGCGGAACCTTTGCTTCAATTTTTGGAGCATTCACTGTAATAGCTTTTGCTTCCGGCAAAATAGAGTTGGCAACTTTTTGTGCAGTTGTCACAGGAGCCTTGTTTTCTTTTTTGTGGTTCAATATACCGCCTGCCAGGTTCTATATGGGTGAAACGGGCATTTTGGGGCTTACAATGACACTGGCAGTAGTGGCTTTCCTTACAGACTCTGTTTATGTTTTGCCAATGATTGCGGGTTTATTGGTAATAGAAGTTCTTTCGGTGATAATACAGCTTTTGTCTAAAAAAATTAGAGGCAAAAAGGTTTTTCTTTCAACTCCAATACACCATCACTTTGAAGCTTTGGGTTGGCCTGCTTATAAAGTTACAATGAGGGCGTGGATAATAGGAATAGTTTTGGCAGTTATAGGTGTTGCATTACGGCTTTTAAGGTAATCGGACAGATTGTATTGTGCGTTGGTAGTCTCTATGGTACGATTGATTAATGAAATCAAAATTTTTTGCATTTAAATCAAAAGTAATAAGTCTTAGAAAATCAGGTAGGACTTACGGGGAGATTAGAAAGGAAATTGGGCAGATTATACCCAAAAGTACAATGTCTGAGTGGTGTAGAGGTGTTTATTTAAATAGCGAACAAAGAAGAACAATTGATGAAAGGATAAAAGAGAATTGCCAAAAAGGTAGGGAGGTTGCGTGCATGGTTAATGCGCGGCGAAGACAAGAATATTTAAATTCCATAGTTAATAGAAATAAATATTTAATTAAAATATTCAGAAATAAAGATGTCGCAAAAATTGCACTATCTATGCTATATTTGGGCGAGGGATACAAAAAGAACGCTTTAAGATTTGGAAATTCAGATTCGTTTACAATAAGTTTATTCTTGAACTTATTGAGAAAATGTTATAAGATAGATGAGAATAAATTAAGATGTACGATTCTTTGTAGGGCTGATCAGAATATAAACAAACTAGAAATGTTTTGGCAGAACATAACTAATATTCCCAGCTGTCAATTTTACAAAACAAGAATTGATCCGAGAACAATAGGTAAACCATCGAAAAAATTAGATTACAATGGGGTTTGTGTAATCGATTATTTTTCCACTGATATTTTTTGGGATTTAATTAAAATACCAAAAGTTATTTTTGGGCCGGTAGCTTAGAGGAAAAGCGTTAGTATGGCATACTAAAGATCGCGGGTTCGAGTCCCGCTCGGTCCACTGCTACAAACAACTCAATAGTCATTGAGTTGTTTAAGTAAAAGTTATCCACATTAGTTTTGCTTGTATTGTTTGCGGGGGGGGGTATAATGTATTAATAAATCATAAATAAAAATATGGTTGAAAAAAATATGCAGAAAACATTTTCGACAAAATGGTTTGTATTTTATTTTATTATTTTTGCGTTTGCTATTGTAGCTCAAAACACGTTGGCAATTGCAGACCAAACGCAGACTCAAAACACTTTTCGTACCCAGAAGCTAGAATTGGTTGATTCTGAAACAGGTGATATTTATTGTATGTGGATGAAAAAAGGTTTGTGGCAACAATCTAAAGGAACTTGCGATTCAGAAACTGCCCGCAGGTTGTTTGGCCAGGCCGCAGGCTGGTCGGAAGCTGGTTCAGAAAACCTTTCAAGTTTGGTGGTTCTTCAAAATCTTGTGCTAAGCATACAATCACAGATTGATGAGATAAACGAAAAGATTGCCAGCCAACAGGGGCAAATTATTGTATCGGCGCCCCAGTCAATAGAACACGAGGTTCAAGAAGAAATTGTAGTACAAGAAACAACTTCTGAAACATTAACAGAGACAGTGAGCCAGTCTGACCAGCCGATAATCCAAGAAGAACAACTGCCGGTTTCAGAACCAATAATGCCAGAAGAAACAAACTCTGCATTTGAAGAAATTATCGAATCTGCCGGAGCAAGTTTGTTAAACGCCGGAAGAGCATTTTTAAAAGCCATAACCTGGCCGTTTTCTTTCATATTTAATAAACAATAAAATATGGCAAAAAAAATAAAAATTAAACTTGTCAGTTATCAGAATGAGTCGGTTTTGTTAAAAAGGTGCCGTCACAAACACAACTCCGAGCAAAATATTAAGCTCTCTGCTTTATATGCTTCAGTTATTTTAATGGCCGTGTTATTTTGTTTTTCAATAGTTAAGGCCGGCTCTCTAAATCCTTCGTCAACACCGGCAGCCACCATGTACACCCTGCAAGATATTTATACAAGGTTAACCACCAACTCCACAGCAGGCACTCACAACCTAGGTCCTTCAGCCAGCCCTGCTTCTACAATGTACACTTTAACTCAGATATATGACGCAGTCCCAACAATTGATGCAACAAAAGTAAAACTGGGAACTGCTTATCTTGGAGTAGACGGAACTCTTGTTCCATCAGGAGGCACAGCAACAACAGCAAACGTGCTTTTCGGGCAAACTTTTTTTGGAGATTCCCAAACAAATTGGACGTTACAAACAGGCACGATGACCAACGTAGGCGCTCAGACAATTACTCCAACTACAACCAACACCACCATAACCGCAGGATATCACAATGGCAGTGGTTATTGCGCAGGTGACGCAGACCTTGTTACAGGCAACATAAGGTCCGGAGTAAACATCTTTGGTATTGATGGCAACTCTAACGTGGTCAACACCGCAACCGGAACAGCTGAAGCTGGCGACATTCTTTCTGGTAAAATAGCATGGGTAGATGGATCTGAAATTACAGGAAACGTCACAGCTGGTTCAAACGTTGCAGGAAACAATGGGTCTTTATCTATGACAATTCCAGATGCTTTATACTCAAGCTCTAAAACCTGCACTGCTTCTGATACCAACTTAAGCGCAGGAAACATTAAGTCAGGTACAGCTATCTTCGGAGTAACAGGAACCTTCCCAAGCGACGGCACAGCAGGCACAGGTGATGTGCTTTCAGGTCAAACTTTCTATAACACCTCGGGAACAAAACAAACAGGCACGATGACCGATAAGTCAGCTACAGATAGTGCCTCATCGGCACAAACAGCTGCAGTCGGTGTTAACTATTTCACTGTCCCCGCCAACGGGTATTACAATACTTCTTCAAGAATATCAGCAACCGACGCTCAGGTGGCGGCACTCGACGCCGATCTCACAGCCGAAAATATCGCTTCTGGTACAACAATTTTTGGCGTACTTGGCACTCTGAGCGCTGGTTCTTCTTATGGTCTTCCCAAAACAGGTCAGACTACCTCATATGTAGATTATGACGATGGCTATTACCAGAAAGGCACCCCGGCTGCTCCGCAAGCCAGATTCACCGATAACGGCGACGGCACCATCACGGATAACGGCACGGGTCTCATGTGGGTGCAAGACCCATCAACTTGTAGCGGAACTGGCTTTGATTTTTCAGGCACTTACTATTGGGCTGACGCTATCACAGCAATAACCGCAATGAATACAGCAGTTAAATATGGATACTCCGACTGGCGATTACCAAACGTTAAGGAACTCATATCTATTGTAGATTATGGTAGGTCCTTTCCCGCCATCGACCCATTATTTACGAGCGAGTCCAACCAGTACTGGTCCAGTACTACCGCCGCCGACATCACCGACAGCGCGTGGGTCGTCAGTTTCGTCAATGGCTTGGTCGGCTTCGGCACTAAGGCGGACCCCTCGTATTATGTCCGGCCTGTTCGAGGCGGCTAGTGAAATAAATGAAACAAACCAACTTTATTGTTTCAAAAATATTAATTGCAGTTTGTGTTGTGTTTGGTTGCTTAACTTTCTCTGTAGCCAATGCAGGCTATACTTACAGCGGAACTGGCTCGGCTGACGCAACTAACAAATATTCTTATTCAGAAAACGCTGGCTGGCTTAACTTTGGAACAACTGAAGGCGGATTTAACATTTCTTCTACCAAGCTTACAGGATATATATGGGCAGAAAATGTTGGCTGGATTTCTCTAAGTTGTTCTAATGATAATTCATGCGCCACGGTTGATTATGGAGTTGCAAACGATGGAGCAGGCAATTTGTCAGGTTATGCTTATGGTGAAAACATTGGCTGGATTAATTTTAACCCTGATAATGGCGGAGTAACCGTGAGTGGCGAAGGAAAT
>Ga0172375_10005768_pt1 | contig 17683 bp, 13 predicted proteins | sample LakKiv1m_FD_114537 | JGI IMG/M metagenome (GOLD analysis project Ga0172375, IMG submission 114537) | Freshwater microbial communities from Kabuno Bay, South-Kivu, Congo - kab_092012_11.1m | ecosystem: Environmental > Aquatic > Freshwater > Lake | place: Democratic Republic of the Congo...
GAAGCTAGGTATTGGAACTATTTCCATGCAGGATAAATATTTGCGCGTGGCCTTCTCGAGCGTGGAAGAAGAGCATGTAGTCCCGCTGCTCGATGCCATAGCGTCGACGGCCGAAGCCCTGTCCCGGTAAATATCCCTCAGTTTCCTCTCGGTGGAAGGATCTCGGCGATGACCATGTTGTGGTCCGATGTCGGGATCTTCCCTTGTCCTGGGGGAGGGGTGAGCACCAGCACCTTGCTGGCGTCGAATCGAGCGGCGAGCGCGGGGGAAACCAGTATGTGGTCGAGGATACTCGAGTACCGGGAGTCCGCGAAGGTGGGCTCATCGCGTCGATAGAAATAGTTGGCATCGAGAAAATCATTCGCCGCGTCGTTGTCTTCGGCGAGACGCAGCGCCCCGAGCGTCGACGATTCGCCGGCCAAGTCCGATGCGTTGGCCGTGTTGAAGTCGCCCGCCACGATGATGGCCCTCGATGACAGACCGGGGCCGTAGGTGGCGACCAGGTATCGCCCAAGGGCTTCAGCCTGGGCACGCCTCGCCCTTTCGGAGGCCGCGTCTCCCATCGCCTTGAAGTGGAACCCATACACATCCAGAAGGGCTCCGCCCGCCTCGATGGACGCGAAGATGCCTGGCCTGGGCCAGTTGTCCGACGGGCCAGGCTCTAGCACCGGCCGATAATCCTCGATCTTGTATCGCGAGAATACCGCGAGATCATCCTCGCCCTTCGCGTTGACGACGGCCACATAGGGCATCGCCCAGCCCTCCCGGGCCAAAGCCACCGAAAGAAGGGCGATATCGCCCCCTTTGCCTTCGTCCGATTGCACTTCTTCCAGGATGATGATGTCGGCGCGGGCTTCCCTTATCATTCGGGCGACATAGTCGTGCAGCGCGATCCGCTCCTTGGCGACAGGATTCCAGGCCGCGCAGTCGCGGACATTCCATGTCGCGACGCGCAAAGCGATTTCCGGGCCGGGAGATACCGTCCCGCTGCCCGGCGAGGCGGCCGGGGCGGGCTTTGTTTGAGCCTGGAGGGGAACGCTTCCCGGCCTGCCCGAAACGGGAGCGAGAACCAGGTAGGCTACCGCGGCGATGCTTAGAACGCTTAGCGCGGCCGAGGCGAGGGAACGGAGACGAAAGCCGCCCAAGGCGGCCGGGGGTTTTCCCTTCATGTCCTTATCGAAACCTTATAAGCGCGCGCGATACTCACTCCAGAATATACGATTGCAGGGGAGGAAATCCGTTGAAATACACGGAGGAATAACTTTGGGTATAGGCCCCCGTCGTGAGAATGTAGACTCTGTCCCCGATCCTGGCTGTTTCGGGCATCATGTAGGTCGTTTTTTCGTAGAGGATGTCCATCGAATCGCAGGTGGGGCCGGCGAGAATGACATCGACCGCGGTTCCTTCGCCCTCGAAATAGATGGGATATTTGATGGCCTCGTCGAGCGTCTCGATCAGTCCGCCGAACTTGCCCACATCCAGGAAAACCCAGGGGTATCGCTCATGGACGGACTTTTTGGCGATGTTGATGATCTCGGAGACAATGACGCCAGCGTCGCCAGCCATTGAGCGCCCGGGTTCGATGATGATTTCCTCGGGCCATTCGTTTTTGAAGGAGTTGTCGAGAAAGCGCTTGATGTCATCGGCGTATTGCCCCAGGGTGTCCGTCGGCTCGATGTAGTTCGCGGGGAAACCGCCGCCCATGTTGATCATTTTCAGGTTGACCTTGAGGTCGTCGCGGGCCCATTGGAACAGTTGCGAAACCGTGGTGAGGGCGCTCGACCATTGGCCGACGTCCCGCTGCTGGCTTCCTGGATGGAAAGAGATGCCATAGGGCTGAAGGCCGAAACGGACGGCCGTCTTGATCAGCTGGCGCGCGAGGTCGGGGTGGGAGCCAAATTTCTTGGACAAGGGCCAGTCGGCGCCGAGGCCTTCGGTAAGTAGCCTGAAAAACACCTTCGAACCCGGCGCCGCACGGGCTATCTTGTCGAGGTCGGTGATCGAGTCCGTGACGTAGAGCCTTACGCCTTTTTCATAGAAGTAGGCTATGTCCTTCTCTTTCTTGATGGTGTTGCCGAAACTCATCCGGTCCGGAGAGATCCCGAGCCTCAGAAGCTGGTCGAGCTCGTAGCGCGTCGCGATGTCGAAGCTCGATCCGAGATCCCTAAGAAGTGCCACCACGGCGTCGTCGGGATTGGCTTTTACCGCATAGTAAATCTTCGTGAAGGGAAGGAATTTCCGGAGATCTTCGTAATTCTTCCTGATGATATCCAGATCGATAATGAGACAGGGGGTTTCCTTGTCCGCCGCGAAGGCTTTGATGCGCTCGAACCGTTCCCTCGTAATGAAGTTTTCGAGCGGGAAGTGGTACTGGTCTTTCACTGCCGTACCCCTTTCACCTTTAGGATTGACCCGACAAGACCGGGAAAGGTAGTCGGGCGGTCCGTCATACCGGGGCCCGGCGACGTATCCAAGTCCTACAATACCTATGTACTTGCCCAAAGGTCAAGCATGTAGTATAGACACTATATGATCGGTTTTTTTATAAAGAAGGCTTTTTTCGATGGCTGGGATAATCTCTTCGCCCTTGCCGCCTTCAACGTCATGCAGCTCCTCCTTCTGTTGGCCTTCATCGTGCTGCCCCTCTCGCTGGGAGCGGGTGATGCCCTTTCGATGGTTTTTATCGCTCTCGGGATTCTGGCCATTTCGCTCTGGCAAGCGATTTCCACCTTCGCGATGAATGATGCGTCGGATTATCGATCCTTGGGCATCAAGTCATCCTTCGCCCATTTCGGCGAGGCATGGAAGCCAGGGCTCGCCGTAGGGGCGCTCAATGTCGTATTGTGGTTTTCCTTTACGGTCGGCATCCCCTTTTATCTGATGCAGAAGGGATTCGTGGGTGTCTTTCTGGCCAGCCTTCTTTTCTGGACTTGCCTTGTCGCCGCGCTTGCCTCGCAATACTATCTTCCGCTGGAAGCCAGAAGGGGCGGCGGATTCAGGAAAAACGTGAAAGTGGCGCTGATGCTGCTTATCGACAATCTTGGATTTTCCCTCTTTCTTTTCTTCTACAACGTACTTACCTTGGTCATCTCTGCTTTCACTGCTTTTATGGCACCGGGACTGGCGGGCGTGGCGCTCGCGACCGCCGACGCGGTGAAACTGAGGCTGAAAAAATACGAATGGCTCGAAGCGAATCCCGGAGCCGACAGGAGGCGCGTGCCCTGGACGGAGCTCCTCGCGGAGGAGAAGGAACTTGTGGGCGTACGGACGCTGAAGGGCATGATATTTCCCTGGAAGGAAGGAAAATGAAGGAATCGACGCGGAGGGAGCCTGGCTTGAAACCGCTGGCTCGATCCAATAACGCAAAATACGACAACGCCAATCCTGCTTCGCATTCGGTGCGTCTCAAGGAAAGGGCGGAGAGAGCCTTGTCTTCCGTTGTCTTTGTCCAGTTGCCGAAGGAGGCTCTCGACGCCCTTGGTTTCGGCGGGCTGGGGGCGGGAGCGACTATTCCCGTGCAGACGGCCGGGCCGATCGCTCGATTCGACGCGTCGATGGTGAGCGCGGAGAGCGTCATAGCGGGCATGCTCAGAGTGCTGGCATGGCGCCCGGAAAACGAATTCGCCGGAAAATACCGCGAACTCGTAAGGACCATCAGGCCTGGCCTGCTCGCCGAGCTCTCCGACGCGGGAATAGCGAAAGCCCAATCCAAGGAATGGGAAGTCGCCGAGGAAATTTTCCTCGCTCTTTTGGGCCTCTACCCGGAGTCGCCCGAACCTCTTCTCGATCTCGCCCTTCTCCGTGAGGAGCATGCGAAGCTCCTGCGCGAAGAAACAGAGGAAGCGAGGGCAGACGAAGAAGATGATCTGGCTTATGAATGTTATAGGAAACTCCTGGCTATGGAACCACCTTTCGCGCCAGCCTATTACCACGCCGCCTTTTTTTTCGTGCGCAAGCACTCCTTCGACCGCGCCGTATCACTTCTAACGAGCTTCATCGGGCTGAGCGAAGACGACGAAAAGGTCGCGCGGGCAAAGGACGTGCTGAAAAAACTCCAGGAGCTCGGCTATCTCGACACGACATTCAAGGAAGCCTACGACTTCATCCAGCTCGGCGACGAGGAAAAAGGCCTCGGGAAAGCCATGGAATTTGTTGGGCGCTATCCTGATGTATGGAATGGGTGGTTTCTGGTGGGATGGGCCAACAGGAGGCTCGGCCGTTGGAGGGAAGGGGAAGAAGCCTTCGCCAAGGCGGTGAGCCTTGGCTCACACGAGACTGATACATTCAATGAAATGGCGATATGCCAAATAGAGCTTGGCGATCTTCCGGCCGCCCGCGCGAGCCTCGAGAAGGCCCTGCGGCTTGAGCCCGAGAATGTCAAAATAATCGTCAATCTCGGCGCTCTCGCTCACCGGATGGGCAAAAAGGGCGAAGCGCTTGGATTCTTCAAAAGCGCGCTCGTTATCGATCCGGAGGACGCGTTAGCCCAGGATTGGATCGAAAAGGTCGAGAAGGGCGACTGAAGTGGTCGATCCCTTGCACAGGAGCCTGAGATGCGCACAGTGTCAGGCGCTGACGAGTTGCTTGGTCTTTCTCAATCCATCGTCCGGGACTCCGCGTGTCCCCGACCCGAAAAACTATTGAAACTCTTGGATGAGGGCATTGTGTCCTTGTCTTCGGAATCCGCGGATGCGCGTCCTTATGCGAGTTCAGGCGAGCCGGGAGGCATCGTCTGGATTTCGACTCCCCTGGTGGCCATTGTTCCCGATCTGCACGCGCGCGCCGCGCTTTTGAGCGATCTTCTCGCTTCAATAGTACCCACGCGGCCCAATTCGCGAATCATCGATCTCATCCTCGAGGGCCAGCTTACCCTCATCTGTCTTGGCGATGTTTTCCATACGGAAGGCAGGCTCGGAGCCGAGCGATGGATGCGCGCCGCCAGGAGGATCGAGTCAACGCCAGGAATGGCAGGAGTACTCAGCGGCGAGATGGAAGAGGAAATGGGCGCCTCGCTCGCGGCGCTGTGCCTCGTCATAACCCTCAAAAGAGAGCTCGCCGGGGGATTTCATTGCCTGAAAGGCAATCACGACAATGGCACGAATACGAACCTTGACGGCGATTCTGCATTTTTCAAATTCGCTCTCGAAGGCGCGATGGGGGCCGAATGGCTCAGACTCCGCTATGGCGAAGCGATAATGCGAGCGCTTCGGCGCTACGAAAGGCTCCTCCCTTTGGTCGCGGCGGGGAACAGTTTCTGCGCCAGCCACGCGGAGCCGGCCTTCGCCTTGGGCCTCGGGGATTTGCTCGAATACAGGAAGCGGCCGGACATCGTGCGCGCGCTGATATGGACGGCCAACGGTGAAGCCGAAGACGAGTCAGTGCAGCACACCCTGTCGGCCATACTGAAGCCTTTTATCGCCGAGGAGAGGGGGTTCTGGCTATCAGGACATCGTCCCGTCGATGGAACCCATGCCTTGCGCGCTCGGGGCCGTCTCGTGCAGATCCATAATCCCGAGCGAAGACAGGTGGCTTGGATCGACAACAATCCTCAAGCGCCTAAGGGTTTGATCGATTTTTATGAAATTGTAGGCCGGAAGAAAGCATTGTCACTTCTGGAGACAGTCGCTCTGTTCTAGTATGCTCCATCTTGACCAGTCAGCGTCGCGGCACTACTATTTTTCTCCATGGCGTCAAGAAAAAAGAAACCTTCACGCGGCTCAAATCTGGGCTGCCTTATCCTTCTTGCAGGCTTCATATTGCTCGCGGTGATTTTCGCCATAAAATTTCCCGATATAAAAGCGACTCTCGACAGCACGAAATTTCTCGATCTCGTGAAGCAGCGCGCCACAACGACAACGACTTTGTCAGTCCCGGAAGTCCTTCCGACGACTTCTACCACAGTCACGATTGCCCCGACTTCATCTTCGAAGCCCGCCTTGGCGCCTTCACCGACAACACAATCCACGACCAGCGGTTCCACGGTTCCGCAGAGCCAGTCTCCGGTTACATCCACAGCGCAACCGACTTCGACAACGGCGGCTGGGCGGGAGCCGACGGTCAAGGTACGCCAAAGCAGTCTTTTCTTCGTTAAAATAGAGGATGACGGCGTCATATCCAGGCTCGAAGTCAAGCGAAACATTCCTGTGAGCGATTCGCCCCTCACCGATGCCATAAATGCCCTTATCTCCGGTCCCAGCGAAGGCGAAATTCGCAGCGGCCTGGTTTCGCTGATTCCCAGGGGCACAAAGCTACTGGGCATAACCGTCCGTGGCAGTACGGCCATCATCGATCTGAGCGACGCTTTCATGTACAACCATTATGGAATCGAAGGGTACTCAGCCCAGCTCAAGCAAATCGTTTATACGGCGACTTCATTCCCCTCTGTCCAGGATGTCCAGATTCTCGTGGAAGGGAAACAGAAGGAATACCTTGGTGGGGAAGGCGTCTATATCGGGAAGCCGCTTTCAAGGAACAGTTTTTAGCTATTCCGCCTCCTTCGTTGCGGATAATGGCTGTCGGTGGTATAATCAATTCACCGCAAAATAATCCCTCAAGAGGAGGCTGGTACGCATAGCACAGCGTTGCATGAATGGCATATTGCCCATGGAGCCAAGATGGCACCTTTCGCCGGCTACGATATGCCGATTTCCTATGCCACGGGAGCGATCGAGGAACACGCTATCACCCGGCGTTCGGTCGGTCTCTTTGATATCGATCACATGGGTCAGTTTGAGATCTCGGGTCCCGGGGCCGACAAGTTTGTTTCCCGTCTCGTCAGCGCCAAGGTTTTGGACATGGTTCCCCCTATGGCGCGCTATTCACTCCTTCTGGATGAGAAGGGTTGCGTGATCGATGACCTTTTCGTGTATCGGATGCCCGATGCCTGGTGGATCGTCGTCAACGCCTCCAATCGCGGCACCGACCTCGCCTGGTTCACTTCCCGCGCCGATATGAGCGTCAAAATAGTCGATAAATCCGATAAAACCTATATGATCGCCGTCCAGGGGCCGAAAGCCATCGAGTTGCTCGATGCGGTCGCCGCTCCGGCGGTTTCGACGCTCGAGCGCTTCACGTGGAGCTACATCGACATCGAGGGGATTCCCGTGCTCTTCGGCAGGACTGGATATACCGGCGAGGACGGGGGGGAACTTTTCTTCCCCGCTGCGAAGGCGGAGTTTCTCTGGGACTTTTTTCTCGAAAAAGGAAGGTCCCTCGGTATCGAGACGATGCCTATTGGACTCGCGGCTCGGGACAGCCTGCGCTTCGAGGCGGGGATGCCGCTCCACGGACATGAGATAAGCGCCTCGATCAACGCGCTCGAAGCTGGCTTCAAGTGGGCTTGCGATTTCGACAAGGAATTTGTCGGCAAGGCCTCTCTTGTCGCCATCGCGGCCAAGGGATTGGAGAGAAAGCTTGTTGGCCTCGATGTCACCGGCGGGGTTCCCAGGGAGGGATACGAAGTCGCCGACAGGACTGGAAAAATCGTCGGGCGCTGCGTGGCGGGCATGTTTTGTCCCACCGTGAGGAAATACGCGGCCAACGCTTTTGTGGAGCCGGAATACGCGAAGGTGGGCACCTCCCTCAGCGTCATCATCCGTGGCCAGGCCAAGGATGCAGTGGTCATTAAGCGACCCCTCTACACACCGGCATATAGACGATAAGATCGCGCAAAAGCGGCAAGGACGGGGAAGGTCCATTACGCTGTTCCTTTGGAAAGCGCGCCATCGGTTGGAGCCGATGGCTGGAGATGATAATCGATTACGTGAAAAGGAGTGGAATCATGAGTATCGACACGAAAGCGAAGTATGCCGAATCACATGAATATGCGAGGCTTGAAGGCGCTGAGGTGGTGGTGGGGATTTCCGACCATGCGCAGGCCGAACTTGGGGACATTGTCTTCATCGAGCTTCCCGCCGTCGGGAAGGTCTTGGTCAAAGGAAAGACCTTCGGCACCGTTGAATCAGTGAAAGCGGCAAGCGACCTCTACATGCCCGTCTCAGGCACAATTACCGCCGTAAACGATGCCCTGCAGGGTGATCCTGCCCTCATCAACAAAGAGCCGTATGCGGGCGGCTGGATGATCAAAATCCGGCCAAGCGATAGCGCCGAGATGGATGCCCTGATGAGCGCCGAGGCCTATGCGAAAGCCATAGGGGAGGCATGAGCCCGTGCCCTTCATCCCAAATACCGAAGCGGACCGCGAGGCCATGCTGGGCGTCATCGGGAAAAAGGACATCGAGTCTCTCTTCTCCGATATTCCCGCAAGCCGGCGATTTCCGCGTCTGAAGCTTCCCGAAGGCATTTCGGAACTCGAGGTGCTCAAGGAAATCGAATCGATGTCGGCAAAAAATCTCGGTTCCGGACAAGCCGCCTGGTTCCTTGGAGCTGGCGCCTACAATCATTTCATACCATCGCTTGTGCCAGCCCTCGCGTCCAGAGGCGAGTTCCTCACGGCGTACACGCCGTACCAGCCGGAAGTGTCACAAGGAACGCTGCAGGCGATTTTCGAGTATCAGAGCATGGCGGCGGAGTTGTTGGGCATGGCGGTCGTGAACGCATCGCACTATGACGTAGCCACGGCCTTGGCCGAGGCCATTCTCATGGCATGGAAAATCGATGAAGGGCGACGTCACATACTTCTACCGGCCGACCTCCACCCCGAATACAAGGAAGTGGTGAAGACCTATTTCTCTTCGTTCGATGTGGATATCGTCGAATACAGCGGCGCTCCCGAGTCCGCGCCCGTGGACGCCCTCACTGCCTGCCTGGTAGCCGGATATCCAACCTTCACCGGAGAAATATACGCGCTGGAAGCCGGGGCGAAGAAAGCCCATGAGTCCGGCGCCCTCTTCATCGCGCAGGCTGACCCGATCATGTGCGCTCTCCTCAAGAGCCCCGGCGCCCAGGGAGCCGACATCGTCGTCGCCGAGGGGCAAGCCCTCGGCAACCCGATGAATTTCGGCGGTCCCTATCTCGGCATGATGGGAACGACGGAAAAGCTCATGCGCAAGATGCCGGGAAGAATCGTCGGTGAAGCCAAGGATCACGAGGGAAGGCGGGGGTTCGTCCTCACGCTGACAGCCCGGGAACAGCATATCAGGCGAGAGAAAGCCGTCTCCAATATCTGCTCGAATCAGGGCCTCGTCATGCTTCAGTCCTGCGTCTACATGGCGGCGATGGGCGCTAGCGGACTTAGGACAGTGGCTTCCCTATGCAACGACAAGGCTCATTACGCGGCGGCAAGGATCGCTGAAATCCCCGGATTCAAGGTCCTGACAAAAACGTTCTTCAAGGAATTTCTCGTTTCGACACCCAAGCCTGCGGCCGTTATCAATGCGTCCTTGGCAAAGCGGCGCATCGTGGCTGGTCTTTCTCTATCGCGCTATGACGCTTCCCGCGGCGCCGAACTCCTTGTCTGCGTAACGGAAATGAATACGAAAGCGGAAATTGACCGGCTCGTGGCCGCTCTCAAGGAGGTTTCGGCATGAATCTCGTTCAGGAACCTCTCGTTTTCGAACTCTCGAATCCTGGTCTCGTCGGTTGTTCCCTCCCCAATTCCGATGTGCCGAAGGCCATATTGCCAGAGGGGCTTGTACGGGAATCCCTGGCGCTTCCCGAATTGGACGAGCTGACAGTAGTTCGCCATTTTACCAGGCTTTCCCAAAAAAACTATTCAATCGACACTCATTTCTATCCTTTGGGCTCCTGTACCATGAAGTACAACCCAAAAGCCAATGAGACGGCAGCTGGAATGGCTGGCTGGCGCAATGCCCATCCCCTCGCGGGCGATGCGAATTCCCAGGGAGCGCTGGAGCTGATCTACAAGCTTCAATCCAGTCTCGCTGAAATAGGCGGCTTTGCCGGCGTTTCCCTCCAACCCGCGGCAGGCGCGCATGGAGAATTTTCAGGTGTCCTCATGATAAGGGATTGTCTCAAGGCGAAGGGACAAACTCAGCGCGTAAAAATGCTAATCCCCGATTCGGCGCATGGCACCAACCCCGCCTCCTGTACGATGGCCGGCTTCGTGACGCAGACCATTCCCTCGGGAAAGGATGGGAACATCGACCTCAAAGTGCTTGCGGCGGCCTTGGATGATACGGTTGCCGGTATCATGATCACCAATCCCAACACCATAGGAGTCTTCGAAAAAAATATCGCGAAGATAGCGAAAATGGTGCATGAAGCCGGAGGGCTCGTCTATGGGGACGGAGCGAACATGAACGCGCTTACCGGCGTATTCAAGCCGGGCAAGAGCGGTATCGATGTAATGCACTTCAACCTGCACAAGACTTTTTCCACGCCCCATGGAGGCGGGGGACCGGGAGCAGGCATGATAGCGGCCGTAGCCGAACTCGTACCCTACCTGCCAGGCCCGATAGCCACGAGGAAGAGCGGCAAGTACGCGCTTTTCATGCCCGAAAACAGCATAGGGAGAGTCAAGGCTTTCTATGGCAATTTCGGCGTCCTGGTTCGCGCCTATACCTACATAAGGATGCTGGGAGCCGAGGGCTTGCGTCGCGTGGCCGAAACTTCGGTCCTCAACGCCAACTATTTGCGGGCACGTTTGGAAAAAGTCTATAAACTCAAGTATACCAGAAGTTGCATGCACGAGTTCGTGGCGATGGGAGACATAGAGCCGGGCATCCATACCCTGGATATCGCCAAACGTCTCATAGATTACGGTTTCCATCCCCCGACAATTTATTTCCCTCTGATAGTGCCCGAAGCCCTGATGATTGAGCCGACGGAAACTGAAAGCCGGAGGAATCTCGATGCCTTCGCGGACGCCATGCTCGCGATAGCGAAAGAGGCTAAGACCAATCCCGAACTGCTCCACGAGGCTCCTGCGACAACACCTGTAGGGCGACTCGACGAGGTCGCCGCGGCGCGCTGTCCGGTGTTGTGCTATAGAGGTTGAGCGCGATAGCGCTTGTGCCACGACTGCGCCTCAGGGCGGCCGGAGCCTTACGGCTTCGGCCGCCCTTGCTTTACTTCACATCCCATGTATGATTAAATCCAGCTAGCTAGAAAAGTTCAGGAGGGGATGTGCCGATCATCTCGATTTTGCTGTCGTGTGCATTTTCTGCATCAATGGTACCGGCCATATTGCATTTCGCGCATATGCAAGGTCTCTATGATTCGCTCAATGAGAGGAAGATACACAACGGCAATATTCCCCGATTGGGAGGCGTCGGTATCGCTTCAGCCTTCCTACTCACCGCGATCATCATCGTTTTGCTTCAGCAGTCTCTTCTGGCTGATTTCAGCGATCAATTCATAATCTGGCCCATCATCGTGTCGGGTACAGCGATATTCCTGCTTGGCCTGATCGATGATCTCGTCGATCTAAAGGCAAGGCTGAAGTTGCTCGTGCAGACCTTGGCGGCTATATTCCTCATCGCGTTCGGCTTCCGATTCAGGGTTATCATGGTTCCCTGGGGACGCGGCTTCATAGATCTTGGCTTCTTTTCCTATCCACTGACGTTTCTATGGATCATCGGCATAACCAATGCGATGAATTTGATCGATGGTCTCGATGGCCTCGCTGGAGGTATATGTTTCATCGCCTCCAGCACCTTTGGGATCTTTTTTTGGGTACAAGATTCGCTTCTTTCCGTGGAATTGTGTTTTGCCCTCTCGGGCGCGGCTGCCGGATTTCTGATATTCAACTTGCCGCCGGCCAAGATTTTTATGGGTGATTCGGGGAGCCTTTTCCTAGGTTTCTGTCTTGCCTTTTTGCCGCTTCTGGGCCAACGCGGCGAAAAAGTGGAACTTGGCCTCATATCGGCTTCGACAATATTGGCGTTGCCGATCTTCGACACCTTTGCGGCTATCTATAGACGCAAGCGTGCCAAAGTGTCCTTTTTCACCGCGGATAAAAAACACCTCCATCACATCCTTCTTCAAAAGGTGAAATCGACGCGCAAGGTTCTCCTCATTACCTATGGCATGAACCTCCTGCTCGCCATGGTAGCCCTAAGCACGCTCTGTCTGAACAGAGCGCAGAGCTTTTCCCTCAAGATATCGGCCCTCGCCATCGTGGCGGGCTTCTTCATCTGGATCAACGGGAAGAACATCAAGAGCAAGCATCTTGGATAAGGCGTTTATTTTTGGGGCTTGATCTCCCCCGCCTTCGAATAAAGGAAGCGCTTGATTTTCTGTGTCGGGGTTTTTTCGAAAGGCCCATCATGCAACTGTATGGTGTGTATCTTCGAAAATGAAGTCAACTTCGCGTTCGCTTCCTTCCGAATCGCTTCCAGAAGCTTCGCCGCGGTTTTTTCAGCGTCGCCCAGGGCATGGCCAATGGATTGGGCGACCGATTTTTCCGCATGGGAGAGAGCGTTGCCCATACGCGAAGAAATAGTCTCTGCCGCATCCAACCCATCCTGGATTCTGGCCTCGATATTTTCCAGAACTTCGCTCTTAAGGTAGATGAAGGCGGTCAGGCCCGCATCTCCCTCGACGACGAGAGATTCAGCGACATAAGGAGATTGGTTCAACACTGCCTCGATTTCCTCAGGATAGATATTCTCCCCCGATGCCCCAAGTATCATCGTCTTGATTCGCCCGCGAACGAATACTCTGCCATGATTGTCAACAAGTCCGAGATCCCCCGTCTTGAACCAACCATCGTCCGTAAAAGCTTCCTTCGTGCGTTCAGGATCGTTGAAATAGCCTTTAAAAATGGTATCACCCTTTGCCTGTATTTCGCCTTCGCCCGAATCTGGACGCGGATTGGCGATCCTGATCTTTACGCCTGTCAGGGCCGGGCCAGTCGAACGGAGAAAGGTTCGGGAAGGAGGGCAGCCCGCGAGGAGAGGAGAACATTCGGTGAGGCCATACCCGATGGCATAGGGAAAGCGGGCTTTTTTGAGAAACTCTTCCACATCGATCGAAAGTGGCGCGCCGCCAATGCCGAAAAATCGCATTTTCCCCCCAAAAGTTTTCATGAGCTTGATGCCGGCAAAGCGGATGAGGAGAGGTTTTGCCAAGGGGCTGGAATAGAGTTTTATTGCTTCGAGGCTGGGCTTTATGTTCGATCGGTAGATTTTTTCTATGACGAGTGGAACGGAGAGCATGATGGTCGGTCGGATAGCTTTGAGCGCGGGAAGAAGTACGGTGGCCGAAGGTGGCCTGTCCAAGTAATGGATATGGGAACCCGAGAGCAAGGGAATCACGAAGCCGATTGTAAATTCATAGGTATGGGCGAGAGGAAGGATCGACAGTAATCGGTCGGTTCTGTGCAGAATGATGATGGAACGGCAAGCGATCGCGTTGGAGAGGATGTTCCTGTGGCTCAGCATGACCCCTTTCGACAATCCAGTCGTGCCCGATGTATAGACAATCATCGCTATATCGTCTGATTTTGGGTGGAAAGACTCGAAAACGGCGCCGCCTTCCTTAAGCTTGCCGCTCGCTTCTTGCTGTTTCGCCGTCTGGTTTCGAGGCGATCCATCCAGGATGTCGAGCTGCGTGGAGGCAATTTCAAGCGCTTGGATTTTTTGGTAGAGCTTGTTCGAGCACAAGATAGCTTTTGCGCCGGAATGGACGACGATATTCCTTATCTGCTCGGGGGTGAAGTCGGTGAGGATTGGCACAACGATGCCGCCAGCGCGAAGGATTCCGAAATACGCTATTCCCCAATGCGGCGAATTTTCCGCGAGGAGGGCGACCTTGTCGCCTTTGTTTACGCCGAGGGCGTAAAGTCTTCCCGCCAACCTCAATGACGCCGCTTCGATTTCACCATACGTGAATCGCTCGCCTCCGACCATTGAAAGCGCCGGACGCGAGGCATAATGCTTCCCGCTTTTCTCGATCATCTCAACGAGCGAAAGATTTTCAAGAACGTACACTTGTCTTCTCCTGAAAACAAAAGAATACAATGACTGAGCATCTTTCCGCCAGAGACCTTATGCTCATTCAGTGCCGAAGACCGATACGATGCCAGAACTCCCTCCCGCCACAATGAAGGCACCCTTCGTGAAACAGAGTCCCTCAGAAGTGGCGACGCCAGCCAAATCCCAAAACTCGGTTGCTATCGGGTAACTCGCCGCGACGTTCCTGTTTCCATCGATCTCGAAAAACTCGACATTCCCTTCGCCCACGGCGAATATCATCTCAGCTATTCCTCCGAGGGGCTTCCCGGAAGCGATGAAATCAGCTCCTTCCGCTTCCGGAGGTAGAATGAATGAAAAGACAGTGTCATACGAGGACGAGGCAGCGGTACGCGAAAAACAAGTGATTTCCTCGCCGTTGCAGAGCGCATAGAATGCATCGCCGTCCTTCGAGATCGCGAGCGAGGTAGGCTTATGCGGAGCCGTTCCTCCCGAGGTTCCCTGGATTATAGCCTGTTCGGCCAATTCCACCTCGTCCGATAGCACGTAAATTCTGGAGGCTTCTTTGGCGGTTACAATGATGGCGCCTGAAGACGTGACCTTAAGATCCTGCAATGATAAATCTTCAGCCACCCCTGTTTTGGTGAGCGGAAAGATGTCGCTAAGCGCGATAGTGTCTTCGCTGACATCGAAAGCATAGATCGAGTCGCTTGAGTCCGCGGCGGCATAAAGTCTCTGCCCATCAGAGGAAAAGCTGAGGCCTTTCAGATTCCCGAACCCTGCGTCAACATTGATGAGTGGAAATGACCTGAGCAATCGGCCGTCTTCATCGAGGACGCTGAGGCGAAGCCAATTGGAGGATGAGGATGCCGCGGCGATGAAGCGACCATCCTCGGAGACTGCCAGCCGATCAGCCGTCCTGTAGGTGCCGCTAATTTTAATCCTGTCTCGCCAAAGCCTGATCCATGAGGCATCGATCGATAGCGTCGTGGCGCTGCCCGGTGAAGGTGGATCGATCTCGGCGCCATATCCCGCGGCGAAAGCGTGAAGGGCTCCGTCATCATCCAGCCCCGAGACAATGATGAGCCCCGAAGGGGCTGCCGCGACAGCTCTTACCGAGTACGGATTGCCGGTACCGGAAGAGTAAAGCGCGACCATTTCGTAGAGCGAAGGGCAGAGGGCCGCGGAATAATCATAGCTGGCCCTCCATCCCCAATTCCCGGAGTCATTCGCCGATCCCGCCTCGAGGACTACGCCGGCAGATCCGGATCGGAAGGAAGTATTGGATGTTTCGACCAGGTCGGCGCGAACCAATGATACTTGATAGGGAAGGGTCGATTGAGGGAAGGCCAGGGCCCCTTCAGGCAGAAGTCCCCTGTTGCCGATCAAGCGCACCGCATTTCCCGCTTCTTCTCCATTGACATACCATTTTCTCTCCATCATTTCATCCGCTGAGGGTTGATAGGAAGGAATGGCGATCGGAATGGCCTTGCGCGAGTCGGGGAAAACATGCCCGACCGACATCAAGGGCGGAGGCAACTGCGAATTAGGATACAGCTCGGTAGTAAAGTAATTCATCGGCATACCCATTTCGATGGTGCAGGAGCCGGTAGTCTGAAAGCCCGCCATCACCATTATCGTTTGCGCGCAACCTCCTGAGATGACGCCATCGGAGGCTACCAAGGTCAAGACGAGAGCATAATGGCCGGCGGGAATACCCGCGAACGAAAGAGAAGTCTGCTCGGCTGGAATATCCACCGGGAGTATCGTTGGCGCTGAAGGCGCGGGATGGCCAGGCAATCCCTTGTGTACCAGGCTTCCGGTAATTCTGGCTCCGGCGGGCAGCTCGAAGCTTTTGGCGATGGTGAGCGAGATATCCCCCGTTCCCTCGATCGGGTAGAGCGTGATCGTTACCGCGGTCGTGCGGCCGGGTTGAAGCATGCATTGCGCGGTGCCCCCGGCCACTTCCTTGCCATCGGCGGAAAATGCTTGAACCGTGATGGCCCATGCGCCTGGCACAAGCTTTGTCTCGATGCCGGCTTCGCTTCCATCCACTGAAAAGTCCGCGCCACCGGGGCCGATCCCTGAAATGACGAAGCGGACGGGAGCCCAAATCTCCGATGGTCGTATGACTCTGTCGGCCGTTTTCTGCCCGGCTTCTCCACTATGCATTGCGGATTTTGAAGATGGCAAAGTGGTGTCGATTTTCAGTTTGGCGGCGAGGGTACCAAGCCTGTTGTCCTGGAATCCGGCGCAAGCGCAAACGAGCGATAAGGCTGAAATGAAACAGATGACTCGCAAAATTGTTCTTTTCATGATGACCTCCAAACAGGGAGCGCGTTTGCGGTGGTTTTTCGCTTCAGAAAAAATAAAAATAAAAGCGGGAATCACTGAAGCGCGAAATCATGAGGAAGGGCAGAAAAATGAGGAAGGATAGTCCTCATTGCGGTCGGCCATCAGTATTTGTATAATCGAGCTGATCCTGGCCTAACCCGGCGGATTTTCCGTATATTAAAAAATGGCGGTCCGAGGCATTACGATATTCTTGGAGGATCTGCGGTGAAGATTCTGATGATCTCGAGCGAGGCAATCCCTTTCGCCAAATCGGGCGGGCTCGGCGATGCGGTGAGCGCGCTCGCCGCGGCTCTGTCCCGCCTCGGCCATGATGTGCGCGTATTGCTGCCGCGATACCAGTTCATCCCAAAGGACAGCCTGAAAGCGCTCGAAGGCCCTATGGAGGTCCGCGAGGGGAATGCCGAACAGTGGACCGTTGTCTATGCTTCTTCGCTCCCCGATTCCGATGTTCCCGTCTATTTCCTCGATTTTGAAAAATATTTCGCCCGTCCCGGGGTATATGGCCAATCCAGTCAGAATGAATATCCCGACAATCCGGAACGATTCGCCTTTTTGTCCAGAGCCGCGTTCCCGCTTTGCAGGAAGCTGGGGTGGGTTCCCGATATCATGCATGCCCATGATTGGCCTTCCGCTCTCGTTCCGGTCTACCTTTCGACCATCGAGAGGAACGAGGGGTTCAGCAACACCGCCAGCGTTCTGACCATACACAACCTTGGCTACCAAGGTGTCTTCGCCAAAGAGCATTTCCCCTTCCTTGGGCTCGACTGGATGCTCTTCCATGGGGCGGGATTCGAGTTTCATGACGCGGTGAACTTTCTCAAGGCGGGCATCACGATGGCCGATTGCCTTACCACGGTATCCCCCACCTACGCGCGAGAAATCCAGACTCCAGCCTATGGCTTCGGTTTGGATGGATTGCTGCGGCATAGAAGCCGCGATCTCGTGGGCATTCTCAATGGAGTCGATGGCAAGGTATGGAGCCCGGAAATTGACGAGCAGTTGCCCGCGAAATATTCCGCTGCCGATATTGATGGCAAGGCAAAGTGCAAGCGAGCGCTCCAGGAGAGATTCGGCTTGCCCCCCAACGAGAAAACCCCTCTCCTCGGCATGGTCGCCCGGCTGACCGAGCAGAAAGGCATTGGCGAGATGTTCGGGAGAGGGTATGGCGCCATACAGAACGTATGCTCATCGATGGATGTTCAGCTCGCTGTCGTGGGTTCGGGGGATGCTTGGTGCGAGGATGAATTGAGAGCCTTATCGAGTCGATTCCCCAATTTCAAGGCTACGATAGGCTACGACGAAGGGCTCGCCCATCTCGTCGAGGCGGGTTCGGATTTCTACCTCATGCCAAGCAGGTACGAACCCTGCGGCCTGAACCAAATGTATTCCCTGCGGTATGGCACCCTGCCGATCGTGCACCGGACGGGAGGTCTTGCCGATACCGTGGAAAACTATGTGCAGGAAACGGGCGAGGGCACTGGCTTCATGCTGGA
>Ga0172375_10005770_pt1 | contig 17676 bp, 22 predicted proteins | sample LakKiv1m_FD_114537 | JGI IMG/M metagenome (GOLD analysis project Ga0172375, IMG submission 114537) | Freshwater microbial communities from Kabuno Bay, South-Kivu, Congo - kab_092012_11.1m | ecosystem: Environmental > Aquatic > Freshwater > Lake | place: Democratic Republic of the Congo...
ACTGCACGAATAATTATTCACAATTTGAGAAAGCAAAGTTATTATTCTAGATTAAAAGATTGACTTATGACGCAAAGCCATTTCTCATTAATTCCATAGCCGTTTCAGCCTCTTCTTCAGGACCAATAGTTACTACATTCCTCGACATGATATCACTAATGTTCATCTTCTTTCCATAATGCTTTAACAAATCTTTTCTCGTAAAGATGCCTTCAATTTTATTATCGACAAGATAAATCAGGCATCCTATTTTCTTCTTGCACATTATATCTGCCGCATCAGCCAACGAAATATCATCTTCAATTACAATTGGCTGTTTCATAACCTCTTTAACTAACATAATCATCTAACCAAATTAAGATATTTAACTCTTTCTCTCCAATATCTTAACAATACCTTTATCTGAATCTACCATCTTAGTTTATCAATCTCCATTGCAACCTCAAAATCTTTTTCAGTCAAACATTTCTCTTTATGTGTAGTCAGACTCAATCTGACAACATTTCCATCAATCATAATAGAAGGGTGGTGCCCAAGCTTTTCGGCAATCTCCGCTACATCATTCACAAATTCCATTGCCTCCTTAAAGCTCATACAATCAACCTCTTTAGAAATCATCTCCCCATCTAAACTCCAGTTATTTAACTGTCCCATCAGTGCCTGTATTCGAGCTAAATTCAACATAATCCTCTATATATCGAGGATTAATAAGATTTTCTATTCTGAATAAATATACCAATATATCTTTGCTATACTATCGTGTGATAATATTGATATACTGGAGATAATCCTCTTTTGTATGTTTGGACTAGAACCCCCAATAAATCCAGTAATCTACGAAGAAGCAATGCATGCACTAACAACTGCATTCCCAATGTCTTTTCCAAACAAAAACGTTAGCCTAACCCTTAGATTGAACGGACAAGACCAAAAACCCATGCAAGACAGACCATTTATGGCAGTCTATAACCTTCAGCAACATCTTTCCAGAGCATTAGGAGTTGATAGCTCAAAATTAGCAGAAAAAGTTCACACATATAGACAAACCTTAAGAGTAGGTGGGGTTGTAACGGACAGATTTTTATTCGTTCCAACTGATTCAGCACAGCCAAAAAGATTTTCAATAAAGGGTTTCAAAAATGCAGCACTAATTTCCTATTAACTATCTTTTTCTTCTAAAAACAAATAATATTATCAAGAGAACAATAATTATCTCAAATAATAACATAAGAATTATCCATCCCCACGAACCAGAGATGTTAATCTCTTCATCCCCAAGAGTTATTACGCCAGAAGAGGAGTCTTCATACCATTTAGGAGGCAAGTTTCTATAATTACTAATCTCTGTAGAATTAAGTCTTGTAACTCCATAATCATCATTTCCATCTTCATTGTCATCATCTCCGCTGTCAATATGATTATTATTCCCAGAGCTTGTGTTAACAAAGAAGCTAACTGAAGCAGAACCAATATTTCCAGAACCGTCTCTTGCATATATTCTCCAAGTATTTGTTCCTTGATTAGCCAATAACCCTATAATCGGAGTATTACATACAACACTATTATTAACAATTCCATTATTCAAGCTATACCAACAACCATTTAGTGCAACATTATCACTGGCACTGTAAACCATCGAAGTAACATTTAATGTATAATTCATATTAACTGGAGAACTTATCGAAACAACAGGAGCAGTTGTATCATTAGTCACATTTCCTCCACTAGAGCTCAAATTAACGCTAAATGCCCTTCTCACACTATTATTAACGTTTCCAGATAAGTCCTGCGCATATACTCTTAATAAATAATTCCCGTTGCCAAGGTTTGATAAATATGTAAAATGCACATTATCTGTACTTCCCATCGAGACATTTGTTATTCCATTATCCAAACTAAAGACTGCAAGCCCAAGTTCATTCAAACTAACATTAAACAACACGTTAGAATAATTATAACTCATATTCAATGGGGAGATTATTGTAACTAAAGGAGCAGTTGTATCCGCAGAAGCACCATTTGCCAAAGTAGAAACAGTATTACTAATATTAGTTCCATTAACATTTCCAGATAAATCAATTGTGTTTATAGTGATAGTATAATTTGTTCCAGGAATTAAACCATTAAATGTTGTCTGGTTTGTTAAACTGTTAAGTGTCCTGTCATAAACGCCATTAATATAAATTAACGTCCCATTGAAATCGCTATCAGAAGGATTTGTCCATCCCCATGTTATTGTTGTGTTAGTTCTTCCAATAACATATATTCCCGAAACGCTTCCTGGAGCAGTTGTATCAACAACAGGAACATCAACACTGAATGTTCTTGTTAAAGAATTTGTATTCCCGGAACTGTCATTGGCATAAAATATAAATGTGTAACTTCCATTTGCAAGATTTAGATTAATCGGTGTTGCGTAACTTAAGTTTCTTGTTCCATTAAAGAACCATAAAGTATCTACTGCAACGTCGTCAGTTGCGCTGAAACTAACAGATATAGGATTACTTGAGTAAGATGAATTGGTAGGTGAGCTAACCGTTATACTTGGAGCAGTTACGTCATTAACAATAAAATTACTTTGATTTAGTGTTCTTATCCCCGTGTTAAGGCATTTTCCATCACTTGTACTTGTTCTAACAGAAATATTATAATTTCCAGGAGCAAACGCCCTTGAGAATCTCACATTAGTAGTATTTGAAGGCGCAAGATTGACTGTCTTAACCTCGGAATATCCAGAAGTTCCAGAAATAGTCAAGTTAACATCAGCATTAACTGCATAATAACTTTCAACTGCACTAGGAACATAATCTAATGGTCCAGAAGGGCTAACTGGGGAAGTTACATCTGCAGTTACTATTATGTTGCCCGAAGAGTATGAAACAACCAGATTTGAAACAGGAATATTACAATTTCTTTTTTGTATCAGATAATTATCAGCATTTGGAGCAGTTCCAGTTCCGGACCAATCTGCAAAAAATTCATAGGGGAAATATCCATTTTTGTAAACATAAAATCCATAACCTGCTCCGAGCAAAGAGGTAGGATAGTTTACAACTATATTATCTCCAGCAATATTAGTTGCAGGCATAAATAAAGAAGAAACACTTCCGCAACTTGCACTCGTACACACATAACCTATAATATTTGAATTTGTTATTGCAGTGCTTGTCATTGTAACACTGCTATCATCCTCAAGTATTCCATATTTAATATAGTTTGTCTCGGAAACATCCGCACTTACTAATGAAATCATTAGAATTAAACCAATTATTAATAATACTTTTCTCATCTTATTCCAACCCCTCCAACTCTTGAACCGCCTCTTATTCCAACCCCTCCAACTCTGCCACCACTAAGGGTATTTATTACTCCGCCATTTCCACCATTTCCACCTTCGCTTGCCGTGCCTGTTCCAATCTCAGCACCAACTGCTAAAAGCGAACCCAAGGTTCTATATTTACTAAGCTCTCCTGCATTTTTCATACTCTTTTCAGGGTTCATCGCATCATCAATTCCAACCATTGTCAAAGAGTCTAAACCAAAATCAATCATAGCATTCATTGCATCTGCAGCATCATCAGCTTCTTCATAATCTATACCTCTAACACTATTAGCCCCTGCCTTCAATGGTTGCCTAACAACACCATCAACAATATTTCTTCCTGCAGAAATAGCAGGATCAATTACCCTCTTAGAAGCATTTCCAGTTATCAATCCAGTCAATCCTCTTCCAAAGAAATTAAACGTATTTCCAACCAATCTTCCCAAAAATCTTCCAGTTCCAGTTACAGGATTTGTTCCTTTGTAAACCTTGTTCCATTCTTTATGTATGTTAAATCCTGACACTAATTTTTCCCCTGCGTCAACAAAGTCATCAACTGCGGCAGGATATCCCAATCTTGCTTTAGAACTTTCAGGAGAAAATGTTTGCAATGTTACTATCTCTGCAAGATTATTTACAGCACCTCTTAAATGTCCTCCCGCTTTTTTCACGTTTCCTTTAGGATTTATTCCTCCCATCTCAGGACTTGTTGAATAATTTCTTACAAAATAACCGTAATCTTCTTCAAAATTTCCAGTTCCGTGTATTCCATCGTTTTCAGGCATCTTATTAAACTTTCTATCTTCCGCTTTTCTTTCCCATCGCGTCTTTTTGTTCTTCTCAGAGAAAGGCGAAGCCTTTACATCAATTCTATATTTGTTAGTACTATCAACTTGAGGAGTAGAAGGAACAAGGGGTATAGCTTTTACAACATTTGTTGCAGTATTAATTACAGAAGCATTATTATATTTAATCTGCCCACCAACAATATTAAATGAACTTGAAGTTCTAACTTCCCCAATTTTAACTTTAGTTTGTCTCTCTTTATCCAATTCAACACTAGAACGGACAATAGCCTCCTCTTTAGCAAATCTTTTCATCTCAGCATTATAGTTTTTTTCACGTGCTATCGCGGCTATTTCGCCTTCTTTATTTAACTTATCATAATCTACTATTGGGCGAGCAACATTAACAACAGGTTTAGCAATATCTTTCTGCTGCGTGCTCTTCAAATCATTTATAGTTGCTTGTAACGTCCTATTACTTCTTGTTAAATTATCATTAGCTAATAAAACTTGTCCAACTTTTTGCTCAAGTTGTCCCAATTTACTACTAAGAGCACTAATTCCTTTCTGCTGTCTTTCATAATCTGCTTTTAACGTAGTATAATCTTTCTTCATCCCATTAAGTTCAGCTCTTAAAACCCCTTCCCTTGTATGTGCCATTGTCGAGTCAACTCTAATCCTACTATTTTCATCTCTTAAACTCGCATTTTCATCTCTAACTTGTTTGTAATCAGAACTAACTCTTTCATAATTACTATTTTGTCTATCTACTAATTCTTTTAATTCTCCAATCATTCTCTCACCTCCTTTAATTGCTTCAGTACTTTTCTTAAATTGTGGATCTTCATCAAGCCCAGGTTTAGGAGCATTAACTAGAGTAGCAGTAGGAGCAGGAACACTAATTTCATATGTCCTATTAGTATCTGTATTCGCATCTTCCTGTTTTGGTTTACATCCTGAAGTTCCACCAATTAATGTTGCTGCAGCCAAAACTCCTACTGCAGCAGGAACTAATGCGTAAGTCAATCTTGGAACTCTGATTGTTTCTCTAACACTTTCAACAGCACCACTAATACGTTCAGCAAAACTTCTTTTTTCAGCAGGTCTATACGCAGACACTTGATTACTTATAGCCCTCATATCTGCAGCAACTGCACTTTCCCCGAACTTAGAATGCAATCTATCGAATTCTCTAACAATATAATCTCTTTCTCCCTCACTTAATTTTCCAATTCTTTTTGAAACAGCTAAGCCAATTCTCTTTACTTCTTCCATTGCAGGAGCTTTAGAACTTCCAACTAAATCATAAACAGCCTTAACTAGTTTAGAATTTCCATAATATACTGGCTTCATCGTACTAAAATTCCTCATTTAACCCCTATATAAAGATTGTCGGAATAGAGAATTATTTTACTTTTTTACTACTGTTTAAGATAAAAATTCAGAATTTCGTTAAAAAGGTATTATGGACCTGCCGAGAATTGAACTCGGAGCTCGACAATGCGAATGTCGAAGTTTACCGTTAGCCTACAGGCCCAATTGCAGACTGATTCGGAACATATCCATACTTTAAAAAGTATTCATATTTATTCAGATTTCTAGGGTTTGAGCTTCCAATATCCTCAAACCATTTATTTATATTTTTTATGCCTCTAATCCGGACGTCACTTCCATTTATGTATGCGGGATATCCTTGTTCACGAAGGAGACCCATAATCTGCCTGAGAAATGGTTTGCTCTTTGAAGTAATAGATATATGTGGCGACCTATAATTTTCATCTTTTCTAGCAAAAATAATTCCATCGGTATCAAATAACCCCCTGAGAACATACTTTTTTATACCCCAAGGCAAGGTTAGAACCTTATTCGAAATGTTTAATTTCTTATACTTGGGTCCTATCGGTACACCAAATTTCTTGTTTAAATCTAAACATAAACCTTTATTTTTTATAGTTAACGCGCAAGAATTATTTCTGCGCCTATAGTAATAGGATGATAAATTATATTCTCTTAATAGGAGCTTCTGAAGGTATAAAATATATTTATAATCTGATCTTAAGTTCCCAACCAGCTGGATACTCCATCTTTCCTTATTATCCGAACATAGATATCTCGATATACAACCGTCACCGAGCAAGGCACCGTAAAACTCGCAAAACTGCTTATTAAGTTTTATTTTTATTTTAAGAATTCTTCTAAAGCGCCTTACATAAGCCATATTTTTCTTATTATTCCTTTTACCAGCTGAAACAATGCCTCCCTTTTTACAACCCCAGTTATCCTCAAGAAATATTACTCTTTTGTTCCAATATTTTTTTCTGGGGTGGTAACTCACTAAAATATTAAACACTAAATGAGGAATGCTCATTCGACCACGGCCGTATTGTTTTAGATTGGAGTAATTTATTCCGCTTAATTTAGAGAAAGAAATAAGACTTGTACATTTATTGTATCTTAGTAATTCGTCAAAAAAAGGGCTTGTTCCGTTTATTCTCACCCTCATTATGGATAATATCTTTTTAAGTATTTATATCTTACTACCATTATGCCATGAGCCCATCATCTTAAAAAGACTTAATAATCCTATTTTCTTATAAATAAGATGTACGTAGACATTATAACAAATCAGTTTATGGAATCAATTCATAATTCTAGTTTAGATTTATTCTTTAAAATCATAACTCAATTTGGAGGCACAAAAGTAATACTCCCTTTAGCAATAATTACTTTATTACATTTAATATACAAAAAAAGGAAGAGAGAAGCAGTACATTTCTCTCTAATCTTAGTTCTTGGACTTATTATAAGTGAGGTAACAAAGTTTATTGTCAATAGACCAAGACCTTTAAACGCATTAATTCTTGAAACAGACCCAAGTTTCCCTTCGGGGCACACATTAATCTCAACAATATTCTTTATCCTGTTAATATTTCTATACAAGGACAAGATAAAAAATAAGTTTCTAAGAATATTAATGATTTCAACATGTATTCTTCTACCGATACTAATCGGTATTTCAAGAGTTTATCTTAATGTTCACTGGCTAACAGACGTATTAGCGGGATTTGTAATAGCATTAATCTTGGTGGTAATCTCTCTAACGGTAAAAAGAAAATCTCGACTTTATTAATTCACAACAATTTTAAACTTTTCTCTGCTTTAATATACAAATCTTGCAAGGTCTAAACTTTCTCTTCTTAAAGAACTCAAGTGAGTTATTACTCAACTGATATTTCTTCTTAACAAGTTTTCCTAATCTGCATGTCCTAAGATGGTAAGTTCTTGTTTGCATACTTCCTATGTATTCATAATGAGGAATATCCAATTTCTTTCTCTCTTTCTCTACATAAACAGTATTAACAACTGGTTTTTCAACAATTTGCACAACTGGTTTTTCAATTTTCTGTTTTATAACTTTAACCTTAGAAGTTCCAAGAAGTGAAAACATAATTATGATAAATAGTATAATAGCAATTAGTACAACAAGGGCTTGCTGTAATGCATTTAAACTAAACAGAAGAGATACAACAATAACTCCACAAACAATTGTTATTCCTAACAGCAAAGCAATAACAACATTATCTGTCTTTTGAACGCTATATTCTCTAACTGAAGAAGTTGAGTTTTCCATTAAACACTCGGACGTAACTAGTATTTAAACTTTATTAGGTTGTAGTCATTATATAGTTAATAATTATAGTTTATGCTTCTTAATAACTCTCTCAATCTTCTTCATCTCTTCGTCTTTAGGCTTATGAATTTGTTCCCCAAATCTCCAATATTTACCTGCCTTGTAGATCAACGGCTCCTTTCCAGAGATACCATGCTTCTCAAAAACTTCTCCTATAAAAGTCGTATGTGTTCCAAGTTTAATTTTTTTTATTAATTTGCATTCCACACTCATTGATGCTCCTTTGACAAGCAAAAATTTCTTACCCCGAATAAACTCACAACCCAATTCTTTCAATGCCTCAATCTTATTTATATCATTCCCATGACTTCCCCCTGCAATGCTTGAAAAAACATTCTGGTCAAAAGCGGCAAGACTTACACCAAATCCTTTATTTTTCATTATATTCTTTGAGGTTAGTTTATCATTACCTATACTGACAGAAATTATTCCCGGAGAATATGAAAGCATATGTGTCCATTCGGCAGCCATAATATTATCTCCCTCTTTTCCATAACTGGTAATAAGTCCAACATTAGTAACAAATTGCTTTTTCTGTTCGGAATTATATTCTAAGTCCATTTTTACTCTGTTGTTTTCCCATCAAATTCTGCTTCATTATCTTCTGCTTCTTCCTTAGTCTTTCTTTCAATTCCATCTTTATGATGTGCAGGCGAATAAATAGTATACAACCTTAATTCATCCTTTGAAGAGGTATTTATTACATTATGCTTAGCCCCAGAAGGAACAACAACCGCGAAACCATCTTTAATTTTATATTCATGTCCATCAATTATCACTTTTCCTTCTCCCTTTTCAAATCTAAAGAATTGGTCATTATCCTCATGAACTTCCATTCCTATCTCTTCTTTAGGCTTCAAACTCATTAAAACTAATTGACTATGCTTAGAAGTATACAAAACTTTCCTGAAACTCTTATTATTAACAGTTTCTTCCTCTATGTTTTTAACAAATCCTTTCATATTTAGTATAAACAAAATATCCTTTTAAACGTTATTAAATTGAACTATCTATTTTAGTACTTACCCCATCTTATTTTCTTCCAAACCCTTTCATGAATAAAGAATAGCAAAACTTTAACCAAACTAAGCCCTAAAGAAAACTTAATAGAAAAATCAATATCCCCATAAAAGAAATAAACTGCTACAAAAGTTATAACAAACGAAAACGCTTCCCATACAACGCCCTTTAGAAAACTCCTTTTATATGTTGATGTCATAGCACTAAATAGAAAAAGAATATTTAAATCTTTTTAAGATATTTTACAATATAATCATAAACTTCAGGATACATATCCGGATCAATCATATTAACATGCATAAAGTCAAAGTTTTTCTCATTGCATGTCCCATTCACAATAATATTTTCAGCACCATCAAGATACGCTGAACTGCTCTTAACAATTCCATCCCCCGTTTCATCACCCATCTGGCAACCTTCCCCAATGATATTATATATCTTTATTTCTTGTCTCTGTGCATTATTTAATTTGCTCATAAGTAGACTATCTGCCCCCATATCATTACATTCTTTCTCTTCTCCAAACATATAGCAGTAGGTAAGAATATCACTTGAAACTCCATGATTTGGTGTTCCAACCATTATTAACATATCTACATCTTCTGTTCCAAATATCTGCAAATATCTTCTCGCAACTAACCCCCCCATACTATGTGCGACAATATCTACCTTATTTTTGTTAGTCTTCATTTTAAGAACATCAATTGTATCCTTCAATCTTATAGCATATGTATCAATATTATCAGTCTTCATCTCTACTAAAGCATTTTTATCACTTCCTTTATAAATATCAAAATAATAACTCGATTTAACACTTACTGGCCACGGTCCAGCTAAACTTCCCTCCCCGCTCTCACCAACTAGAAGCGGACCGGCGTTCAAGAATCCAACACTTTCGAGTCTTCTCTGAAGTATATCCATATCATCTAAGGCATATTCTGCGGAAGCGTCTCTGCTAAAATCATGCCCATGCAAAAGGAGGATGGGGAATTTTTCATTTACACATTGCTCACAGCAAGAAGAGCACTGTCCAAATAAGCAACATTCAGATTCAGGCTTACCCAGATTAAGATAAAAAGTTTTAGCAACAGAATAATTAAACTTAATTTTATTAAAACTCTTATTAACCAATGCAACATCAGTTGTAGTTTCACTCATATTATCTATCATATTAATATCAGAAATCAAGGAATCAATACTATCGGCACTATTATTTTCTGCTATTTTATTAAATCTTATTACTAAATTGCTTACATTTTGTAATCCCGAACCAATTAAGCTCAACAGACTATAAGTATAGTTTAACTTTATCATTAAATTATTGTATGCGCTAACTTTCTTATCAAAACTACTCTTTACGGAATTAAGATTATTCTGAACTATTTTAATTGAACTTTCACTCTCAGTCAATTTAGACTCAAGTAAATCATATTTTTGGTTTGTCCATAAATCATTAACCTCAGTCGAGAAAGAAGCATAAAGAGATATGCTACTCGAAATATCACTAAGATTATTATCCAAATCATCAAATTGATACTTCTCAACAACAGGTTTAATCTCTTCAATCGTACTATTGATTTCATTTATCTCTTGGTAAATTGCTTCTGCCTTCTGCTGAATAGCCAGGTTATTTTGTGTCTCTTCTTGGCTAAAGTTTCTATTCATAATAATAAGCAACCCTCTCGTCTTCGTTATCCCATTACTTCTGCATACTAAGCTCCGTTTAGCATTACAACTCACTTCAAACCTATAGAAAGATTTTCCCTTTCCAGTATTATTAGCCAAAAGATTAACTTCGTAATGTTTAGCGGTAAGCGGTCTGATGCTAAAACTATCTTTTTCTATGATTACCCCTTTATCCAAATCAGTAAATGCCGAACCGCATTCAACTTCACAGAATGCATTTGTTAAAACAGAAAAGTCGAATTTTACAATTCCGGAATCTCCATTTATCATATCCAGATTTTTATTATCTGCGCTCAAAGAGATAGTTAATTCATTTCCAATGATAAGGTTTGTCACCAATCTGGGTTTGACTGCGACAAGTAAACTGATGGCTATAATTAGCACCAAAGCAATTATTAAAAGTCGCCTCCCCATCAACCATTCTGTTTTTCTATGTATAAAAATCTAACTAAAAGAAACGCCCGGACCAAGATTTGAACTTGGGAATCCATTGCTGGAAATTTGGTTATTGCATTGACCAGAAAGATACTTTCTTTCTAGCCAGGGGTTCTTTCTTTTGTAAAGAAAGAAGGCCTTTAGCAACCAAACGCCGTAACCGCTGGGCCATCCGGGCATCGAGTTCTTTATCAAATCAACCGTAAGCTCACAGACTGATTTACGAACTCAAAATTGCTATGAATTAAACCCTTATAAGGTTTATTGTTTAGTAAAGAACAAGTATCCCAAGATTCTTAAGAATAGCAAGAGTATTAATTATTGCATATATAGTAAATGTCGCAAATACTCCCCAGTGCTTATGTTTCCACGCAAAAAATATCCAAAATATATTAGCAATAACCCAGACATAAAATGAAAGTACATATGTATTAAATATTGTAATACCGAATATGTTAGAATTTAATATTATTCCCAAAGCACTTAAAGCAGTAGCAACCCACTCAATTACGTGATGTATAAGAGTTTTTTCAATAATGTGTAAGGTATGCCACTTTCCCTTTTTCTTATAATGTTTCACCTCACTTCTTATCATATTCTAAATAGGAAAATCACTCTTTTAAATGCTTTCAAATGATTTATTGATTAGTTAACTTTAAAAGCTAATTAGGAGTGGATTTTGTATAGCGGGGTAGAGCAGTCCGGAGTGCTCGCCAGGCCCATAACCTGGAGGTCGTGCGGTTCAAATCCCACCCCCGCTACTTTTTTTAATTGGGATTTGAACGGTTCAAATCACTTCAACGAATTTAGGATAGTTTTTTATATTATCTTTATTAATAACATTCATGTCTTTAATTTTAGGAATAGATGATGCGGGGAGAGGTCCACTAATCGGTCCAATGATTCTCGCAGGAGTACTTTTAACAAAAGAGCAAGAGAAACATGTAAAGAAAGAGGGGGCAGCAGACTCTAAACTATTAATTCATAAAGAAAGAATGAGAATAGCAAAAGTAATAGAATCAAACTCTCTAAAATTTCACGTTGTAACTTCATCACCAATAGAAATAGACGAATCAATCCTATCAGGAACAAACCTTAACACATTAGAAGCAAAGAAGACAGCACACATAATAAACGAGATTAATCAAGGCAAATTCACAAAAGAAAAGATAAAAGTAATTGTAGATTGTCCATCAGTTAACATAAAAGCCTGGCAAAATACGTTAGAGAAGTTCATAAATCACAAGGAAAACTTAGAAATCTCATGCGAACACAAAGCAGACTTCAATCATCCTTCTGTTTCAGCAGCTTCAATTTTAGCAAAAGTCAGAAGAGAAGAAGAAGTTGCTAAGATTAAAGAGCAATACAAGAAGTACGGAGATATTGGTTCTGGTTATCCAAGCGACCCAGCAACAAAGGAATTTCTAAAGAAATTTGGCAAACCCTTAGAAGATTCAGGAATATTCAGAAAAACATGGGCAACTTGGAAAGCTCTTTTCCCAGAACCTAAACAGAGCACTTTGTTCTAAAAACACTTCAATATCTTTAAATAGAGCTTTTTATAACAAAAAACTATGAAATCAATTGCACCAAAAGTCGGATTAGCATTGTTACTCGCTTATGTCCCCGGAGCGGATACATTTACCCATCTAGCTGAGAAGTACTTAGACAAGAGAATATCAGCTCTAGCAGTTCAAGTTTATAATGATTACACTTCAGGAGACAATCAAGCCGCTGCAGACCATGGAAGAGAAGCAGTTAGATTAAATGAAGAAAAGAATTCACTTTGCAGTTTTGCATCAAAATGGTTCCCATCACATATAATATCAAAAAAGCAGAGAGAAAGAAGGCAATTTCTAAGTGAACACGGTTGGGATTATCACCAATAAGCTAACATCACTAACTTTACACCAGATAATCTTTTTAGGCTTAGCTAAAGATTGCAATCGTCTTCTCAACTTCTTCTTTAATACCTAAAATGCAATCATATTCCAAAACCTCCGAAGCATTAACCCATTTATAGTCGGTAAATGCTCCTTTCTCCAATTTAACCTCTCCTCTTTTATACTTAGCAGCAAACTTAACTAATACAACAGGAATTCCGTCCTCTCTAATAAAAGCAACACTATTGATGTATTTCAAATCTCTTTCAATCTCAACTCCTGCCTCTTCAAAGCATTCTCTAACTAATAAGTCTTCAACTGCATCCTCAAAATCAATTACCTCTCCATTCATCCTTGTCTGTTTTCCAATTTTCATGTCTTTCCATTCAAGCTTTCCCCCAGGAACGGCCCATTTCCCGGGATGCACTTTCTCCCTTTCATCCCTTTTTAATATCAAACATCTTTTGTCTTCTTCTCTGAAGACAACAACATTAGCTACAAAATAAAAAAGTTTATCCTTTTTAGCCTTATCAAGAGATATTTTGTCTGCGGACATAATAACTAACATTCATTCAGCTATTTAATTATATTTATCCAAGGGAATAACATTGGGAAGTTTATACAATTCTTTATCCGTTGTTATTAAGGGTATACTAAGAATCTCAGATATTGCGGCATAAACCGAGTCATAGACAGTTAGATTATTATTGGAAGATATTTCTATTGCCTTATCCATAATGGACTTATCAATGCTAACAATATCAAGCTGAAGTTTCCATAAATTCTGATTTGCTTTCAAAACTTCGTTAGTTTTTTTCTTAAATCGCATAGCATTTAGCACTTCAATTATAGCAAATTCAGGAATAACGATTTTACTATCTCCCTTAACATGCCCCGTCATTATCTCCAACGCGGTTTTAGACCCTTCTTCTTCAGAAAACCACTTGAATATTACCGATGCATCTAAAACCTTCTTTTGTTTCTCCATTCTCTTATTATCTCAGTCCCAGTCTTGCCTCCGTCAAACACTCTCGAATTTCTTATTCGGTCTATATCTTTCGCCGCCATTCTCGCTTTCTCAGCATCAAAGTTATCTTCTTTAAGTTCTTCTATTTTTTCCGCTAATGCTTTTCTTATAACAGAACTCCAATTAATATGTTCAATCATTCTCATTTTTCTTTTCATCTCGCTATCTATTCTCAGAGATATCATTTCGTCTGTCATTGTAATATTTGTATTACATGTATATATTTAAACTTATCTATTTAGCCTGTTTCCACATTATCTCAAAGAATTAGTTCTTAACTTCCTTAGTATCTTCAGCATTAACAGAAACCTCATGTTTCTGTTCTTCTTTCTTTTCGGGTTCTATAAACGGCCTGATATCATCATTCAAATTCAAACTGAGAATCTTACTAACACCATCGTTCATAGAAACTCCATAAAGAACATTAGAGTTCATAATAATTGCATCATTGTGTGTAATAACAATATACTGCCCAGATTTCATATATTGATGCAATAGTCCTGCTAATCTCTCAGAGTTTCTCTTGTCTAATGCAGCATCAATTTCATCGAATACATAGAAATGATATGGCTTATGTTCCTGAATAGCAAATAAAAGAGATAAAGCAACCAATGTCTGTTCTCCTCCAGAAAGAGAGGTAACGTCGAAATACTTCCCTTTAGCAAGTTTAACAACAATATTAACTCCTCCAGCGAATATATCTTCGGTATTTTCAATCTCCAAGAATGCAATTCCCTTGCTTGATAGCTTAGAGAAGTTCTGGGAGAACAAATCATTCAAAGCATTAAACGTTTTCATAAACTCTTTCTTCTTCTTCTTATCAATTTCTTCAATAATTGATAATATATCCAATTTTTCCTTATCAAGAGTATTAACTTTTTCCTGAACTTCATCATAACCTTTCTTAACTTCTTCATACACCTCAAGGGCTCTGAGATTAATAGAACCTATTTGTATTAAAACCGTCTGTGATTTCTGCAATCTCTCTTCAATAACCGCAGGACTTGCTTTGATTAACTCAATTCCAGCATATTCGGTAAATTCTATTTCATAAGACTCTCTTTCGGCATCCAATCTTGCTTGTCCAACTCTAAGATAATTTATCTGGTCCTCTTCCGCTCTTATCATATTCTGCGCCTCACTTAATCCAAAACCATTTTCCTGTATATCTATCTGCAATTTGTCTCTTTCCTCAAATAATTTCTGGAATCTTATATTCATCTGCTCTTCTTGTTTCTGTTTCTCATTTAACATTTTCATTTTACTATTAAACTGTTCACTCAAATCTTTTATAGAATTTTCAAGCTCAGTTAAATCTCTCTTACTTACTTTTATAATACTCTTTGTACTTTCCAAATCTCTTTCTTTATACAATATGCTCGTATTTGTATCTTCTTTTGTTCTTGAAGATATTTCTTCAATTTCAGATATCTTAGCATCATACTGTATTTCAAGAGTAGCCATATCTCCAGTCTTAACCTTCTTGATCAATTTACATTCAACATTAAGCGTAGCTCCTTTAACAAGAAGCACTTTAGCCTTCTTTCCTCTAAAGAATTCATATCCTAGCTCCTTTAAAACGGAGATCTTATTAACTTGCTCTCCATGACTTGCCCCAGCAATGCTAGAGATAACGTTCTGATCGTCTGCAGCAATACTAATACCAAACTCCCCGTTTTCAATTACATTCTTCTGAGATATCTTTTCTTCTCCGATACTAACGGAAAGTATCCAGGGAGAATAAGAATGTATATCGGTCCATGCAGCAGTCATGATATTATCTCCCTTCTTCCCCCTAGTAGTAATTAATCCAACATTAGTTACAAACTGCCCTCTAAATTCAGAACCCTCTGGTAAATCCATAATCCTACTTATTAATTACACTTATAAATCTAATGCTTATATTTGTCCGATTTGAGTAAACTTTCTCATTGCCTGTTCAAGAATAACTTGAGGCGCGAATCCTTTTCTACTGCATGCTTTTATGAAATCATCATAAGTCGCTGCATCGATGTTATAATCTATTTTCTTTTTTCTTGCGCCAGGTGGTGTTGATGCCATATTTAAAACTACCAACCCACATTTATAAATCTAATGAAGAACAGACCACTAATCCATTTCTCAAATTTATCTTTATACAAATATATAATTAAAGATACGAACATAAAAATTGCCAGAATTACGACAGAGGTGGTGGCATTAGATTGGGCAACTCCTGAACCTACAAGACTTAATCCAAACATTCCCGGAAGTCTGCCAAGAACAGCAAGCAAGACTATTGTTCTTGTTTTCATGCTTGAAAGTCCAGCAATAAAGCTTATAGCATCGTCAGGAAACAACGGGAGCAAGTAAACCAAAAACAACGCAACTTGCCCATTATTTTTGCAGAAATTATTGAACTTGTCATAAATTTTTTTGTCAACCATTTTCTTTACAAATGGCTCTCCAAATTTATTCGCCAAAAAGACAACTAATAGTGTTCCTAGGGCTGTTCCGATAATGCTATAAAAAGTTCCAAGCCATGCTCCAAAAAGGAAACCCCCCAAAAATCCAGTTAACTGCCCGGGTATCGGGGCGAGAACAACTTGAGAAATCTGCAACAAAATAAAAACAATTGGGGCTAGGCTTCCGAAACCAAGTATAAATTCCTTCATCTTCTCAATACTGGAAAAAAATGAACTAAACGAGTAAGATAAAACAAACAAAATCAGCAGAATAAAAACAATCAGCGATATATAGAACACTCTTTTCTTATTCATCAACCAACTAATCCTATTAGGCATTTAAATCTTACTTAAAGAAAAACGCCCGGACCAAGATTTGAACTTGGGAATCCATTGCTGGAAACGTGGTTAGCAACCACGCGCCGTAACCGCTGGGCCATCCGGGCACGAGTTCTTTAGTAAATCAACCGTAAGCTCAAGATTGATTTACGAACTCAAAATTCCTATGGATTAAACCCTTATAAGGTTTATGTTATTGAATGTATTAGTTAACTTTAAAAGCTAATTAAAAGTGGTTTTTATATAGCGAGGTGGAGCAGCCCGGTTAGCTCACCAGGCCCATAACCTGGAGGTCGCGTGGTTCAAATCCCGCCCTCGCTATTTCAAAAGATGGGCTTAATTTTAGGAATTGACGACGCAGGCAGAGGACCACTGATAGGGCCAATGATTTTAGCAGGGGTTCTATTAACAAAAGAGCAAGAAAAACACGTAAAAAAGGAAGGAGCAGCAGACTCTAAGCTATTAGTGCATAAAGAAAGAATTAGAATAGCCAAGATAATAAATGCAAATTCTCTGAAGTATCACGTTGTTCTCTCAACACCAATAGAAATAGACGAATCAATCCTTTCAGGAACAAATCTAAACACTTTAGAAGCAAAAGAGGCAGCACATATAATAAATGAAATAAATCAAGGAAGGCTCACAAAAGAAAAAATAAATGTAATTATTGATTGCCCATCAACAAATATTAAAAAATGGCAGGAAACATTAGAGAAATTCATTAATCATAAAGATAATTTAGAAATTGCCTGCGAGCATAAAGCAGACTTTAATCATCCAAGTGTTTCAGCCGCATCAATATTAGCAAAAGTCAGGAGAGAAGAAGAAATGGATAAACTAAGAGAGCAATATAAAAAATACGGAAACATTGGCTCAGGATATCCCAGTGATCCTGTAACAAAAGAATTTCTAAAGAAATTCGGTAAACCCTTGGAAGATTCAGGATTATTCAGAAAAACCTGGGCAACCTGGAAAGCTCTTTTTCCAGGACAAAAACAATCTACTCTAGGCATTTAGTAATCACACTATTCAGCCAGCTTGTAA